>Ga0228624_1000673_pt1 | contig 16299 bp, 14 predicted proteins | sample 29DmetaG_FD_182744 | JGI IMG/M metagenome (GOLD analysis project Ga0228624, IMG submission 182744) | Seawater microbial communities from Monterey Bay, California, United States - 29D | ecosystem: Environmental > Aquatic > Marine > Coastal | place: USA: California | collected 2016-10-10 | reverse complement strand
GTAACGCATTTATAAATTTGATCTGTTTATTCACGTTATTGTGACTTGATAATATTGATAGTATAATATCGTGTTTAGCAGAGAGGTGATCCTTTGCATTAGACTGAATCCAATTAAATACTTCTATGTAATTATTCATATCTTCATCGACCATGAAAGTTAAATCAACTGCATCGTATGTTACTTTATCACCTGCTACAAACCCCTGATAGTTTCGATACGCTGCCTCAGTCTCTCCTAATGATACTGTTGGAAGACTGAACGTAGTAATAAAATATTCAAGATTTGAAAACTTAGGAGATTCGATCGTTACTCTAAAACCAGTTGGCGAGAGCATATTAAAATTATCTGTTAGTTGTGTCATACATATATTTATATAAAAAAAGTGGAGGCCTCGAAAGACCTCCACTTAAATGAAGTATTATGACTTACTTAATTAGCCAGCAACGTTGATATTAGCAACGCTGAATGTACGGAAGTAAGGATTTGTGTCAACTGTTCCAACACCTGTTGCAGTTCCAACGAACGGATTCTGTTGCATACCATAACGAGTCTTGAAAGCAATCTTCGGTTGGAAAGTTGCTTCGTCAACTGCACGTACCATAGTAAGTGGTACATATGGGCAATAGAACATACCAGCATCGTATGGATTAGTTCCACGATATCCAACTGTTACATAGTCAGCAGATGCGTATGGGTCGATGTAAACCTTAGTGCGACCATTAAGAACACCTGCGAAAGTGTTACCAGTGTCGTCAACTTGAAGGTTAGTTGCAAGAGCTGGAGCGTAATCAAGAGAACCTGCTGCAGCAAGAGCTGAAGCTACGTTACTTGAACATACGATGAAGTTACCTTTACCGCGACGAGTTTCCTTAGCAATTTCATTTGCTTCGATCTCGATTTGGAACATAAGGCTCTTGAACTTTTCAACTGCCCAACGACCGTCAGCATCAGCTGCAAGGTCGAAAATAGGAGCAACTGGAGATCCAGCATCATTTTGGAAACCAGGCTTAGCAACTGCGTTGATAGTTTGGATAACTTCGCGATTGATTTCAGCAAGGATTTCAGTTGAAAGGATGTTTGCAAGTTCTGATTCAGCATCCAAGTTGTGGATAGCTTTAAGATCTTGAGCAAGCTCCATTGTGTATTCAGCTTTAAGGGCACGAGTTTTAGCTTCAACAGAAGCTTTCTCGATTGTGAAACCCATATCACCGAAAGCAGAACCACTAAGTGCTTCACCAGTAGCTTTTGGTAAAGCAATACCATCAACACCAGCAAGAGAACCTGCAGCTGTTCCAGAGAACGCTGTATTAGGCTCATCAAGACCAAGTGCTTCGGCATCGTCTGTACCAATCTTAGTACCACTTGGGCTAGATGCAGTGTCGTTATAACGGCTCTTCATCGCGAAGATAAGACCAGTTGGACCACTCATTGGCTGAACACCAGCAATATCATAAGCGATAAGGTTTGGCATTGCACGACGTACAAGTGAGATAAGAACTGGATCGAAATTGCTTACAGCACCAGTTGTTTGGTTATTTTCGTTAAGAGAACCATATGCAGAAGCTTCTTGCTTAAGAGCAACTTCAGTGTTCTCAAGAAGCTTAGCTGTTACAGCTTTGCGGTAGTTATCTTGAATAGCAGGCGCATCAGCGTGCTCAAGCACAGGTGCCCACTTTTTAATGTCTGTTTCTGAATTAAACATATTAATTAATTTCTTTCTATTGTTGTTTTTAAGTGTGGTAAATTATTTACCGTTGGGATTGTTTTCTTTAATTCGTGTAAGAGCTGAGAGATATTTTTTCATGTCGTTAGAGACATTCTCGTTAATATCGCTTTCGCCTTCTACGATTGTTTCGATTTCTGAATCTGTTTCTTCAACGATATCATCAGATTTTGAAGAAGAGAATACTGATGATTTGATTGTTGCAACCTTTTCAGCAAATGCTTCTTCGGATACAAATTCAACTTCTTCAGTAAGTGCTTTCATCTTTTCTACTTGTGTAGAAGCAAGATCTTTAGTTTGTTCTGAAAGAATCTTCTCGCGAGAAAGTTGCTCAACTTTTTCAGAAAGTTCAAGCGCTTCAGCTTCCGCTAATTCAAGCTCTTCCTTCATAATTGCAGTTTCGCTTTCAAGCTTATCAAACAAATCAGTCTTTGCTTCAGGTACTTCGATATAGCTTTCAACAAATAGATTCTTAAGAGAATCCATAAAGCCTTCAGCAATTTCAGTACGTAGCTTAGAATCTACTTCAATTTGATTTTCCTCAACCCATGATTCAACGACATAATTAAGATAGTCGTCAATCTTAGTAACAAGGCTTTCTCTAATTTCAGTAACTTCTTCAACTAGATTTTGTTCGTATTCTTCTTCCAAACGAGCTTTTTCAGCAACAATCTTTTTAGATACAGCAGCTTCGAATAACGTAGATGCCTTTGCTTTGAAGTCTTCAGTTAGATTTGCTTCAGCAGAAATAAGGATATCAAGATCCTCTGTTTTTGCACTTGCTTTAGTTTTAGACGCTGCATCAACAGATTTAATTGAATCTGTCTCATCAGTTGCTTTAACTGACTTAGCATCACCGGCTGCTTTTGGTTGTGTACCAGCTTTTGATGATTTTTTAATATCAGCAGCGGTAGTAGCAGCTTCAGCTTCTGCATCTTTAACGATAACAGCAGATTTAGCATCACCAGTTGCAGTAGGAGCTTTAGCAGCTTCTTCCATTTCTTCTTCTTCATCTTCCTCTTCATCAGACTCTTCGTCTTCTTCAGATTCAGTTTTCTTTTTATAGCCTTCTTCCATTTCGTCTTCTTCATCTTCATCTTCATCTTCATCAGACTCTTCGTCTTCTTCAGATTCTTTTTTAGATGATTTAGACTCTCCTAAGAGAACGCTTTTAATTGCATCAGAATAACTTTGATCTTCAGTAACTTCTTCGGCAGTATCCTGCACAAGCTCCTGATCTTCAAGCAAAGCTTCTTCAGTGATGTCTTCAATAATATCTTCTGACATATATTTACTTTCTTTTTAGATTAGAGATTGGAGAGGAAATCTTGCCAAACGTTTTCTTGTGCCTCAGAGAGGCGACGTGAAGATGCTTTTCTGATCTCTGTCTCATATTCTTCAATTTGCTGAGGCTTTAGAAGACCATTATCCCAAACCCATTCTACACCTTCCATAATACCTTCAACGAAGGCTGATGGTGCAGAGGGATCTTGAACAATGTCAATTGTGTTAAGGATAAAGTCATCCTTAACATATGATTTGTTTTCTCTTCTCTCAACAGTACCCATACCACGACTTGAAACACCAAGCTTAACTCCACCTTCAACGAGACCTTTCACAATTTTACCCATCGGTGTGTCAAGGATTAGTGCTTTTCCAACAACATCATTACCTTCAAATTTAAGAGAGGTAATTCTGTGCGAAACTTTATCAAGGTTAATCTGTGGGCCTTCTGGGTGATTTAGTTCACCGACAGCTCTTCCAGTTTTAACCTGCTCCTTAACGTACTTAGCAGTAGCTTCTGAAAGTACGTTTTTAGGATAAATTCTTTTATTGCGATTTTCTTGCTCTGCTTGCATAAAAACGCCTTCGATGAAAACATTCTTTTCACCTTTTTCGTTTGCTTCGGTAATATAGTTTACCGCTTCTAAATGTTCTGTAATTAGCTTCATTTTTCTTCTGCTTTATTGTAAATTTGAGCTGTAAGGCCTACCTTACGAACTTCAAGAGCATCGTTTAGTTTATCTTTAATTGCCTGTTCGAATGCTCTTTGAGTACTTTCTTCGTCGTTTTTAACAATACCATTAAATATATCTTGTGCTTTCATAATTCTATTTATAATTTTCTTAGTTTTGAGTTAACTTTTCTTCCAGCGGACTTATTTGTTTGTGCATGCAGAAATTGCACGATTTACATTATCTAAATTTGACATAGCAGTTACTCATCAATCATTTTTAGTTAAGCTTTACGAACCGTATTATCTTCTTCTATACTATCTGGCTGTGTCGGTATTTTGGTTGATTCAACATCTTGATCTTCTTCGTTGTCATCTACATCATCACCTTCTGATGATATCTCTTTATTAATTCTATCGATGTCTTCATCTGTTTGACGTAATATATTATTGCGAATCCATTTGGTAGAATAGAACTTACCAATATGATCGCTTAGCGAATCGAGCATATCAATTCGTTCTTTTAATATTTCATTTTCTTTTAGTTCAGCAAAGTAGTTATCTTCTAAAAAGTTAATAGAAATATCTTCTGCAACTTCTTCCCATTCAGATTGACTAATAATGCCTTTTAGAATAAGCTGTATACGAAGAGCTTCAATCAAAATAGTTGAAAATTTCTTACGAATACGGTCTATAAACTTCTGAAATTTTACCTCATCTCTTGAGATTTCTGAAGCTCTACCAAGATTAAATGAATCTTCTGAATCAAGTCGAGTGATTGGAACATTGAGAGTTTTATAAAGTTTCTTTTGAAAGAATAAAATATCATCGATTTGTCCTAGATTTTCTCCACCTGGAAGAGTAGTAATTTCTGTACCTCTTCCTCCTTCTCTTCGCGGAAGCCAAAAATCTTCGAGCATTGACATATGTCTACGATCGTCTTTAATATCGCCAGTTTGAGCATCATACACAAGTTTATTACGATACTTATTCATAATACCTTGAACATATTCTTCAGCTTTACCCTTTGGCAAATTGCCAACATCGATATAAAAGATTCTTCTTTCTGGAGCACGTGAATAACGATACATCACCAACGAATCTTCCATCATCCGAAGCTGATTAACCGGTTTTAAAGCTTTGTGTAAATACGATACAACTCTCTTTTGTGTAGCATCTAAAAGACCTGATGATACATTAATAATAGCTTCTTTCGAAATCTTTACACCAGACACTGAACTTTGATTACCGCTACCTACAACACCTGCTCCCGATCCGCTATAATCCTCTGAGTATACATAATACTCATTAACCACTTTTTGTGTAGCTACATCTGTTTTTGCGTCTGTTACCTTTTTGACCTCCTTTATCTTCTTCATAAAAAGAGATTCAACCGGTCGCAATTCTAAGATTCCTCTTTTTGGATTTTTTTCATCAATGATAACATGGAAATATATGCGTCCATCTACATACCATTTACGAAATAGGTTTTCTCCTGTCTTATTAAATTTATAAAGTGATAATACATTATTAAATTCTTCAGCTATTTTCTTCTTAATGCTATCTGGTTGTTCTAAATCATTGAGAACAAGATCGGCAGGAGCACCGTTATTAGCTGAAGCAATAGCAGCATCTACAATATCACTAATAGCCGAATCGCATTCTGGCTGTTGTGCTGCTTCTCTATATTTAATTATTAGATCTCTATCATTAGATGATGCTGTACCATCTAAATCAACATATTGCCCATAATATCCACCAGCTGCTACTGTAGCTGATACACCATCATCTTCTGGTTTTGGAGCAAATGATATTACTTCTTTTTCCTTTTTAACTTCTTTTGAAGCTATCTTTTTAGTAATCTGATATCCAAATAATTCCATATAGTTTATTTATATAAAAAATCCCGCTAAGGTTTTTAAGCCCTAGCGGGATAGTTCATTTATTCTTATAAGTTAGCTTGTAATTCCTTCGTCTGCGCCGCCTGTACCAGTTGTCCAATATTGATAAGCAAACTCAACTGTGAATTCTTCAATTGCGTCATTAGCATCATAGCTAAGATCAATAGCAGAGATATTCACTGGGAATGCTCCTACAATTTTGTAGTTTTTAGTTGGATTACCTTTTCTGTCGAGCTGTACAACATTTAACTGCACTTGATAGGCGGATGGATCTAGTTCACCAGTATTATTTGCATGTGCATTAATATCGTTCATCCAAGCTTCGAATTCGCCTCGAAGTTTGCTATCATTGTCATTGAAAACAGTAATTGTCCAGTTTTCGAATGTACGGTCACCCGCAACCTTCAACTGACGACCGCGATACGGTACATCAATTTGTGCTATAACACTTGCGGGCAGCTGAGCGCCTTTACACATAAATTCCAATAACCTTCCTGAATCAATGCCACCTGTTATATCAACTTGAAAGAGATTGGCGCGAGCGCCTCCTCCGATTAGTTTTGATTTAAAATCATCTACGTTACTCATAATAGTTATTTCCTTTCTTTATTTATAATTATTTACCAACGATTTCACTGAAATCAACTCCTGTGCGAGTAGCAATGAAGTTAAGAGTGATGAAATTAATCGAACGAGCTGGTTTAATGTAGATGTCAGCAACAAAACGGTTAGTGTCAATCACTTCACCAGTATTGTTAGTTTCATCACATACAACCAAGAAGTCAGTAATACCACGACGACCTTTAACATCCCGTAGGAAAGGCTCTGTCATATTTCTGAACATCGCACGAGTGAATTCATCATTCAGTTCGAACAATTGATACTTAGCAGCAGTTGCAATCGCTTTTTCAAGAACGATAAACAATCTACGAACGTTGATACGGTCGAAAGCACTTGGCTTTGCTTGAGCAGTCTTATCACCGAAGAGCAAGATACCTTGTCCAGGGAATGATACGATTGGATTAATACCAGCTTTATAGAGTTCGTCTCTTTCAGCTTGTTTAGGATTAAACGCAAGTTTAGTAACGCCTAATAGACCTCCACGATTGTAACCAGCAGGCGAGAACCAAGGCTCTGCAAGATCATCTGTCTTAGCACAAAGACCAGCCATATGACCAGAAGCAGGAATCCAAACGTAATTATCAGCATACTTATTGTATACGTATAACGCAGTTGAATCAAATACTGCATATGAACCTTCAATACCTCTTGGCAATCCACCGATTGATTTTGTAACAGCATCCAAAGGATTATTACCAGTAGAAGCAGAAATCGGTGGTGAAACAAATGCTACTGCATCCTTACGAGATGAAGCAACTGTCATCAAGTAATTAGAAACAGTGTTTCCGCTTACTTCGTTTTGCGCAAAGAGAAGATTAACATCAACTGTTTCTGCATCGGCTAGAACATCCAAACCAGCATTAATATCTCCTGCTTCAGCAATACCAGCTTCAGCAACATCAGCACCATCACTAAATTCATATGGCGTTGAGCTACCAACTGTTGGTCGGGCAATATAGATGTAATTTGAATTTGCATTAATAACATCTTGATAGTTGTTATTTGAACCATCCGCAGCTGTTGCTCCAGCGTCACGCTCTAAGAATGCCCATTTTTCAAGTTCTGCACCTTTTGTTCCAGTAATCAAACCTTCTTTATCGTATACAATAACGTGAACAAATGTCTTACCATCATCTGGATTATCAAAACCTTCAACAGTTGGTTGTGGTACAGGTGCACCATCGAAGTTTCCTTGAATATGTGTTGGTGTATCAGACCATGAAGCGGCGTCAATGATATACACTCCAAGAGAATTACCAAGCTCACCAGGGTATTTTGCAAAAAGCAAACCAGGAAGAGATTCGTTAGTAATTGTAGAATACATCAATTCGAATGCTTCCTCATTTGCAATAAATGCACCAGATCTAAATTCGGTTTCTTGTTCGTCGAAAGTAAAGTTGCTAGCATCAACGCTAACTGCATTACCAGCAACGCCGTCAGGACTAATACCTACAGTTGTGTTAGCAATTACATATCCAGAACCATCCGCAGTAGAAGCAATAGCCGCGATCTCGTATGCAGGATCGACAAATAGTCCGTCAACTACATCACCGTTCGCACGAAACACTTTAAGATCATTTACTGAAGCAGGAAATGTATCAAACAATGAAACGTCAGGAGTACCTGCAGCAATTGCAAATTCAGGTGTTCCAGAATTATTCGTTACGCTAATTGTAAAGGAAGGAGAAGTATCATCACCACTTGTTGTATAAACTGTAAGAATTTCACCATCGAAGAAATCTCCAGCTGGAGAAGCACCTGCAGCAGTTGATGTAAATGATACAGCAGTACCAGTTAAAGCTACATCAGTAACGTTAACGTCAGGAGATGCAACAGTATCAGTAACTGTAATTGCGCCAGTAGGATCTGCAGGAACATAAATTCCAAGACCTGGAATATCAGTTGTTACAGCACCAGATGCTACATCGAATGATACACTTTCGCCTTGTACTGTAATAGTATGAGAACCATCGCTCAACGTAGTTGGATCAATTGCAGTCAATTGATAACCACTCGCAGTTGTTATTGCATTAATGTCAAAGCGTGGTTCAATAACTGCTTCACTACCTTCACCATCAGTTTCAACGATGTGAAGACCAGTTGTAGCAGTAATATTAGTGCTAAATTCAGTTGGAACAGAATTGAGTGTTATGCCCTCAATACCTCCGTTAAGAACTTCGTGTACACCAGCCCAGGCATTAAGCAAGCCGCTGCTCTCGCTCCCGGCTCGAACAACCTTTAATGCATTACCATACTTCAAGAATGAAGCAGCAGTCAAAAAAGATTGTGTGTGTGCGGCGTCTGGTGAACCAAATTTACTAGCAAGCTCTTTTTCAGAACTTACAAGACCAATTTCGTTTACAGGACCCCAACGAAAATACCCAGAATAACCACCAATAGAGGTAGATACTGCAGGTATTACATTAGTTAAGTCGATTTCTTTAACCTCGACTCCAGGTGATACTTGAAAACCCATTTTGTTTTTCCTTTCAGTTAGTTTAGTTGAATAATAAGTTGCATAATAAGATGTGATTCAAATCGGTTAGATTTCTATTTATACTAATCGATATTTAGAGATTATTCCACTCATTCATAGTATCAATCATATCATCGTATACTCGCGTACTTTCAATTACATTCTTATCGTCAATAATTCCTACAGGAGTAATATCTTCTTCCATTTGTTTTACTCTATCTTCATATAATAAAGACTTTAAATCTCGATCAGACAAATCTCCGAATGCGTCAGAAGAAATAAACCATGCAAACATAACTAGATTCATAACCAAATCATCATGATTTCCAACCGAGGCTGAGTAACTATTTTTTTTGACTTCAAAAGTTGATAATTCATCAATAGTTGCACTGTCAACTATTTTTAATTTCTTTAGTTCTATAATATCTTTAAGATTCGAGCATCCTATTCTCTTTACTCGTTTGGACATCATTACACCAATACCATCTGATTTAACTGACGAAGATACAAACGTGTTTTCATATTCATAATCATAATAAACATGATTACATACAACCTGTCCAGCATCATTGTTTTCAATTATTACCATAGCATTATTGTATAAAGATGCCATTTTGACAATAATATCAGGGAAAAGCATTGGAGATACTAGATTATTCCTATATGTACAAACCTGAGAGAATCCATCATCAGCCATTTTTATAATATTAAATGTCGAGTAATCTTGGCCTCTTCCCTTTGACACATCAACTGTCATAATATATCGATAACCGTCTTTAGGTCGTTCATAAACAAACACATCATTTCGAACTTCTACTGGATTTTGTGCTTTTAACTCTAATAATGTATTTGAAGATATAAGCGTATTTGACGTACCATGAAAGGAGTTACCGAATTCTTGTTCGAATTGAAGCTCTGAAGTATTTGATACCGTTTGTTTTTTCCACTCTTCATCACGACCAGGAACATCCCACCAATCGACTCTAAATGCTTTAAACTCATTAGTACCTTGAACAGCACCTTCATATAGACGATGAAATATATTACCAACTCCATTTGCTGTAGATGTAATAATAACCTTCGTTTCTTTACCAGCCGAAACAACAGGATATGTTGAAGTATAGAATTCAGCCGCATTTTCAACGAAGGCAAATTCATCAAGGAACAGAAGATTGACAGATAGACCACGAATTGATGAACCAGATGTTGCAGCTGCAACAATCTTTGTATTATTAGCAAATGTGATATTACCCTTATTTAACGCCTTACATCCTGGCTGGAGAAAGAACGGAAGATTCTCGAGCGCAAGAGTAACGCGAGAAAGCATCTCTCTCGCTGTGGCTCCCTTATTTGCTAGAATCGCAATAGTTTTTTCTGGATGAAAGATTGCATACCATAAAATATAAATGACGGTGCTAATTGATTTACCCGATTGACGACATGCAAGAACAATAGAGAATCTATTCTCATTGAAGTGCTTGAACATCCTTTCTTGATATTCATACGGTTTAAATGGTACTAATCCGTCATCTAACGAGATTACTTTAATATACTTTTCCGCAAAGTATATCGGATCTTTCATACACTTTACATATTCAGCAACTTCCTCCTGTGAAAAGTTTTGGTTAATACCATCTCTTTTTACGAGCGGATTTCCTAAATATCCCGCTTCACCATTAACTATTGTCATTATTATTATTACTCAAAAACTTTTGTAGTTCAGTAGTAGAACCAACAAAGATTGCATTATTTGTCGTACTACCAGAAGAAGCTGATGCTTTTTGTTCTTCTGATTGCGTCAATTCTTTTCTCTTCTTTTGAAGTGTGATCAATTGATCCATCATATCAGTAGTAGTCTTAAACATACCAGCAAGAACTTCGAATGCTCTTGGATGCTCAGTCTCACTAGCAAGAGCCATCATATTATCAATAGCTTCTTCTGCCTTTTCGATTAACTCTTTAATCTTATCTCTTGAATAAACATAATCTTCCTCTGTGTCAGCAACAATCTCAGTCTGAGCTACCTCAGTTTTTATCTTTTTTAATTGTTGGGGAAGGTTTGTTTCAAGCGCAGTTAAAATATCAGTTTTAGTTTTCATCATCAAATCCAAACGTGGTGTTTGTAGTAAAATCATCAGGAGTATCATCGGCAGAACCTAACTCGGTTTTAACACGATCAACCGGTTCAATAGCAGATGTTTCAGTCGAATTATTATAAAGATCCGCTGTAACAACGCGAATGACTGGTTTATTAGTAACACGACCAGTAAACCTAATTTTCATTTCAAAATCAAGCGTATATACTATAGTTCTTCGAGTTGTAAAATCCCCTTCATAGTCATCTTCAATAGTTGTGCCAGTAAGTACAATCGGTACATCTACAGAATTTCCTATACCATCCATATCCTTAATAGCAACGGTATATTCTGGAACAAATGTAGGGAGAATTTGTTCAAATATCTGTAGAGCTTCATCTTGGGTTTTAGCAAGAATATTCAATTGCATCCCAAGAGTGTATGGAACAGATTGGCGTAAAACGCCTTTACTTAATTCCGTACCCGAAACATCAAACAATTTAGTATTACTTTTATTTAAAGCTGACGCAGAATCTCGATCTATTGACGTAATCTCAAAGCTCATCCTTGGTAGTTTAATTGCTAATTTTTGATCTTCTAAATCAGCATCTTGCTGTATACGAGCAAGAAATTTACTTTTTGGGCCATATGCTAGTGGCACGCGAGTTTCGCTTGTTCCTTTACGAACAATCTTAAGATTATTAAAAATCGTTCCAAATACAGCAACAGACTTCTTTAGCGTCTGATTATAGAAATGTACTCCGTCTAACATATTATATAATATCTACTTCTCCAAATGGGTTAATTTCTGTAAAATCTATAAAGTTATTTCCAATTGACTCAAACTCTTCATTGTCTGCAAACTTATCATTTGTATCAATTGGCGTAAATGTATCTTTTAGTGTAATAGCGTATGAAGCCGCAGATTTTTCACCAATTAAATTACCAACTATGCCATCTGTAATACTAAACGATATATTACTATTATCACTTGATTCTATACCAACTACATCAACTTCGTTACTTCGTACTTCAGCAATTTCTCCAGATATAGTAATATTAGGACTTCCACTAATTGTTTGTGTAATATCTTCGCCAACAATGAATGAACCAGAACCAGCTCCTAAAGTAAGTGTAGTACGAGTAGCAAAATTTGTTTCGAATGAATCAACCTCTTCTATACCAGTATCAATAGCTTCATTACTATATTCAAATAGCTCACACGTAAGTTTATACGTTGGCATATTTTGCAGTTGATAGAACGGTGTATCACCATCAACATAACGGATTTCGAATAATCCTTTAACAAGTGGTAAATAAATTAAGTCTCCCTCATTTGGGCGAATAAGTTCATTTGGATCATTACCAAATCTACCAATTAAATTATTCCATCTCTTACGAGAAAGAACAAAACTAATTTGATTCCTAACCTCTAATCCGAACTTACTTAATAGATTTCCGTCACCTTCATAACCATCAACACTATCAACATACATCTCAATCATGTATGCTTCACCGAATTTACTTAATAAATCTTCGTTAAAAATCGAGTCTTCATTAACAATTGTTCTTGGTATATAATAGCACTCATGACCATATATACGAAGACTCTCTATGATAATATCTTCATAAAGATGTTGCTCGTTCTGAGTACCGTGTGAAAAATAAACGTTTCGTGGCATAATACATTATCCAACAAAAAAGTCAGTCGGTTTCTCATAAGTTAGTTGCATCGTTTCTTCGATCTTTTCAATATCTTGAGTAGCATCATCGTATATTTGACGGCCATTGAGTGTTACTCCACCAGGCAGTTGCATTCCTTCAAACTTAATAAGATTTAATCCCCACTGGCGTTTAATAAGAGCAGTAAGATATTTCTTTAAAAGCATATCATTGTAAATATCAGTATATGTATCGGGATCTAAAACTTCGTGCCCTTCAACAATTATATAAATTCCTTCTTCTAAATCATCACCTTCGATATAAATTCTATTTTGGTGACGAGAAAATGTACTCCTTTGACTCATTCCATTAATCTTAAGATCAATAAGAGACATATATTGCTTAGTCATTTCATAATCAATAAGAACACCTGGATGACGTAGATTATACAAATCGTTTAAGTGCATTTGGTATTCAACAGAAAACATTCCTGCTTGAGTAGAACTAGCATTAATTGGCCAAACACCATTAACAAAAATCATAGAGTCTGGAAGGGTAACATACTTATTTGTTACATCATCCGCAGTAACTAAATGTTTACGATAATTTCTAACAATTGAATCAGAGTGGTATTCCTGATAAAATTGCATTGCTTCATCGATACGATCTTCCAATTGATCTTCATCAACATTAATCTCAATCACTGGAGCTCCAAGCGCTCTTAAGCAATAATCGATCAATCCTTGTCTTGAATTTGGTTTAGCCATAATTCTATTTATTCTGATTTATGGTGCCACTGGATAATCTACTTCACCATTCTCGTCGATGTTATCCGTAAGGTCACGCAAGTTTTGGCGATAGGTAGCCCAAGCAGAACGAGTATCTTCGTCAAGCGGAGAATCACTTAATTGCGTCCAATCGGAATTAGCTAGCAGATTGTTTCGCTTCCGCCTAATCACTTCTTTCATTGGCTCTGGATTTTCTGCCCAAAGCTTACCTCTAAGGCTAACCAAGTTTCCATTAATTAAAAATAGTGGCGAACTTGATGACTCAAGCTGTAGAGCTTGTTCGTCTGTGATTTCTACAACGCTGTAAATGTCGGGGACACTTGTTAGCTCTTCTGCAGATGTTTCGAGGATAAATCCCTCCGTATCAATTAATGCGTATTTCATAATTTTTATAGGTCATAAATAACCGTTAAACCTCCATAAGTTGTGCCGTAACCTGTTGCCCCAACAGGGACGTGTATTTCTGTTGTCATTAGACTCCCACTCCCGAATGAGCCCTGTGCTGCCAAAGTAGGGGCAGTTGTAGCGAGGCAGTTCAATGAAGTCACTGGCGAATATCCAAAAGCCGTCTCTCCAAGTGAAGTCACACCGCTTCCTATCGTAATACTAGTTAACTCATTGCAGAATGAGAAAGCGTAATTCCCAATCGTTTCCACACTATCGGGAATAGTTATTTCGGTAAATGCGCAATTATAAAATGCATTATTCCCGATCGTAGTTACACTATTAGGAATAGTTAGGTCGGTAAGGGCTTCGCATTGATAAAAAGCCCTATTTCCAATCGTGGTCACACTATTAGGAATAGTTACGCTGGCAAGTTGTGAACAGTTACTAAAAGTGTAATTTTCAATCGAAGATACACCATCAGGAATAGTTATACTGGTAAGACCACTGCCACTAAAAGCGCCATCTCCAATCGAAGTTACACTATTGGGGATAGTTATGCTAGCTAGCGATGAATTATTTTGGAAAGCCCAACTTTCAATCGTAGTTAAACCGCTAGGAATAGTTACGCTGGCAAGTTCCAAGCAGTTCTGAAATGTATAATCTGCAATCGTAGTTACACCACTAGGAATAGTTATGCTAGTAAGCTCCGTGCAATTGCGGAAAGCCGCATTTCCAATAGAAGTCACGCTGTCAGAAATAAAAATAGTTCCAAGGCTTAGACAACCTTCAAAAGAATTACTTCCAATTGACGTCACACGACTTCCTACATAGATGGTAGTGATGCTGTCATTAAGCGAAAAAAGATGCTCATATGAGATGAAGGTGTAATTGTGTGTTTGTACATCTGCACCATATGAATCAAACACAACCGTATAGGGATAGGTTACTATTCCGATAGCGTCACGAGCTTCAGATGTATTGGATGCATCTAGAAGATCAACTATAGTAGAACTAGAACCTGACACTTTAAAAACATCTGAATCGTCTGCTTTTAAATCAATTTTTTGATCTGTTTCGGCTTTAGTATAAGATACGTTAGGATCTATTAATAGATCTTGCCCTATGTAAATTTTATTACTCATTGTATTATATTTATATTAAAAACAAAAATTAAATAGTTATGCGAGGATTAACATCAACTTGTCCTCAATTACTCGTGTAACTACGGTTGGTAAGCCATCAGAAAGAATTGCAATATCATAAACGTTTGGTTTATCCATAATTCTATTTATAAGATTGTCTGCAACCATGCACATACTCTCGCGCTTGTGAGCGTGAGATTTCCATCTTTAACTGTTCTAAAATTAATTACATCGTTTTCGTCGAATATTATATTTAAATTTGAAACAACCTCCACCTGTGATTTTTTAGAACTAGAGCTTGATAAAGGGTGTGTTATTACACCTTTCGCGCCAGTAGCAACACCATTTTTATAAACCTCTACTTCGATATCCTCAGTAGTTGTATTTCCCGATGAAATTTCAACATTTAATGATATCTTTAATAGTTTTGATTTAAATGCAATTGGTATACCTTGATTCGCAGGTGTTTCATCCCCATTTCCAAAGCTCCATTCAAATCCATAATCGTTAATATCCGCGGCTTCTTCTGCCCATATTGGATATATTGAACCATAGATATTATCAGCTTGAACATATCCATCAACATCGATACCATCAGATTTAATATTAAGAGTCTCATTATCATAACCAATCTTAACTGTAGAAGCGTCTTTATTATAAACGTTCTTACCTATAGCAATACAATCTGAATCGGTTTGACATCCTGGGCCGATCTGGAAAGCTTTATAGTTACCTACATTATCACTATCGAAGTTCAATAAAATATCTCCTATAGTTTCGTTATGTATACCATCGAAACTTCCTTTATACAGTGTCCATCCTGTACCATCGAATGGCGCAAAAGATGTTAAATCTGCCTGACTAAGTCTATTACCATATATTATAATGGCACTCAAGCCGTCTCCATCTGGATCTGAGTCAAGCACCCACCCATCTTTAAATATTTCTAAATTTCCTCGTCCGTCAGTAATAAAAACAATATGTTCATTTTGAATGAGATTGTGTGGAGTATCCCATGTAGCTTTAAGAGTTTCATCTGTTAAGCGCGCTGGACTAAAGTTTGTTTTTGAATAATGCGATAAACTAACTTGATTATTTGGATTTACCGCATTCTCCGCGGCAACTGTACTTAAACTAACCGAACCAGGCGATAAAGCAGTTTGATCTGTTCCAAGCGGTACTTCTTGCGTTGTTTTATAATTACCGCCATATAATTCAATGGAAAATGTATTAGTTGTTACTGCTGAAACTTTTCCAAATAATGCCGCTGCGACAATCGGACCCTCAAAAGAAGTGGAAAACGACATTCTCACATTTTGACCTAAGGAAATACCGTGCCCCGCTAATGTAACTATTACAGGTTCCGATTTTTTAAGTGGCGTGGTATTTGTAATAAATGGTACCTGTGTTTCAGAACTACGATTACTTGAATTTTGTAAGGCTGATACATCGAGAGTGGCTGCAGATAAATTAACAGTGTTCCATATATTTACAGTTCTAGCAACCTTGTGCCAAGCCCAGAACGCAGCTTTATTATTGCGTAAAAAGTTATCTGGAATCGCATAAT
>Ga0228624_1000665_pt1 | contig 16387 bp, 10 predicted proteins | sample 29DmetaG_FD_182744 | JGI IMG/M metagenome (GOLD analysis project Ga0228624, IMG submission 182744) | Seawater microbial communities from Monterey Bay, California, United States - 29D | ecosystem: Environmental > Aquatic > Marine > Coastal | place: USA: California | collected 2016-10-10 | reverse complement strand
ACCAACCAGTGGTATTAGAGGAAGACAGATCACTATAGGTAACTATCAATGAAGTACAACCTGATGTTGGGGTAGCTGAAAAATCCGCTGTAGGAATAGTTGCTACCTCTATGTTTTCAAAATAGGTGTCACTACCACAAGAGTTAGATACAGTCATGGAGACATTGTATATTCCATCCATGGCATAAGTATGTATTGGACTTTCATCACTACTAAAATTACCATCACCAAAATCCCACAAATAAGAATCTCCATCTGTCGATGTGTTATTAAAAATTGCAAGCAATAAATTAGTTGATACGAACCACTCTGCAGCTGGCAAATCTATTATAACTACTTCATCACTTTTTGTAATCACGTCAGATCCAGAATTATTCGTAACCTCTAGAGTGACATCGTAAGTCCCTGGATTATTATATGTGACTGTCGGATTTTGACTTGTAGAGGTACTTGGTGACCCTCCTTCAAATGTCCAAAGCCATTCAGTAGGTAAATCCACTGATATATCAGTAAAAATTACTGTCCCAATAGCACACTCATCAATAATGGTAGTCAGAAAATCTGCAATAGGCGCATTACCTCCACTTCCTACACATTCGGCAAGACAACTAATAGAATTATAGAAATTTTCAATATCGCTAATAGATGTTCCCGACCAAGTGTTAGTATTATTAACAGATGGAGCCATGATAAATCCACTTCCAGGAGCATCATGAACAGCATCAAAATTATGTCCAAGTTCATGAGACACCATTACACGTTTCGAATTAGCATTGGCTGTAAAATTCTGAAGTGCATTATATCTAAAATTCGTAGAACAAATGGCACCTAGCCATGCGATACCAACTGTACCTCCATCAAAGTCACGTCCAGTCCATATAGATCCAACATCGTGTATTTGATTAAACCCTGATGGTCCCCATCCAGAAAAATCAGATAAAAGATCTCCCGCGTCTGTACTAGTGGTAAACGGATCTGACGCTGCAGTTGTAAAAACTTGTTGCTCAACGATTAAATATTGAATTTCATCAGCAAATTCGTCATCGTAATTAGTTTGTACATCATTGGCTACACCAATATTGTGGTCCTCTGTTTCAAATACAGATCCAAAATCTTGAAACATTAGAAAATCAGAAACTATAGCCCAATCTACCTCAAAACAATCCCCTACTACTTTCTGAGATTCAGCTTTTGACGCTAAGTCTTTATATTTTTCCTGAGCCTTTTCTACACCACACTTATGTGTATTATCTGGAATAATATTAGATTTCAAATACGTAAGAAATTCATTAGAAGCTGCACTACTATTATAGTATCTGAGTGGCTCTATGTACATCGTCTCACCACCTTCTCGAATGAATCCGTATATAAAATTGTTATTGAATGTAAGACTGACTCTACTATCACTAGTGCCAAGTAAATAACCATTGTATGCTCTTGGTCGACTATTGGCAATAACAGAAGGCCCGTTGTCATCTATAGCAGTCAAAGCATAGTTTTCAGCAATAATACCTGAGTTTTGTAGTGACATATCATAGGTTCTGTCACCTATCGTTAATTGTAATGAGAAGTTATCGCCCCTAAGTGTAGGCAATATCTCATTGACATCTATTCTATGCACATCATGTTTTGTAAACTTTTGTGTTAGGTCGAACTTAATAGGGGTTTGAGACTGTAGAATAGACATAAAAAAATATGCCATAAATAAAGCGGAGAAGCGTAATCTCATAATTAAATTAAATTTTAATATTAAGTAAGTTTTTGATAAGTATAATTTGTAAACAAAAGGTTGTTAACATTGTTTGAAAAATTACTATCTAGACGAATGAGAACTTTTCAGAATATATATGCGAGCCATAGAAGTAATTATATTTCAACCATCTGCTTCTTTGAGATTAAATACAAGAAAGGAATCATCTTTGATCCGTAAAATAGTACCAAAAGAAGCAGATATCAAAGAGAATTTGCTAATTATCTGTTAAATCATGTTTGATGCACCCATTTTTCTTACATATTTGTCGTTCGAATTATCATATTCTTGTTTAGTACTTAACTTAAATATTAATTACCAAAAGAAATAGAAGATGAAGAAGATACTTATTCCATTATTATTGTTGGTATTCGTTTTTTCTCTCGCAGAGAATGCAAATGCTCAGCGTAAGAAAAGACGTAAAAAGAAGGAGGATAAAGAAGAATCTGTTAGATCTAAACGATCTCGTGATCGAAATGCTGATGAAGAAAATTATATAAGTTTTAAAGACAAACTCGTATATGACATTAATATTGGTAATATTGCTTTGAGCAATGGTTATTTCGGAGCATCTTTCAAACCTACTGTTGCTTATAAATTACATGATCGAGTTCAGCCTGGTATAGGCCTAAAATACTTCTACAACCTATACACAGTCCAGGGTGCAGATGACTATAACCTCAATGATTTTGGGGCATTTGCATTCACTAGATTTAAAATAACGGAAAATTTATTTGCACACTTAGAATATTCAGTTCTTAGTTTTGATAACGATTGGTTCTTTCAGGAAGAAAGAAGAACTTTTAATTACCCACTTTTTGGAGGAGGATATGCCAGTGGCTTTGGCAAGTGGAAGAGTACGATACAATTGCTGTTTATAGCTTCGGAAGAAGTAAGGGAACTTGGACAATATCCAATTGAGTTTTGGTTTGGATTTTCAAGAAATTTCTAAGTAGAAAAAAGAGACTAACAAAAAAGCGAAATAGGAATCGATCCTGCTTCGCTTTTTTTGTACCATAGCCTTCAATCTACCTATTTAACCATTTATTTTTATACACTAAAAAATGCCATATTTCCCTAAATACTGGTCTTAGTTTATGTGGCTGTAGTATTATTTTAAAAAGACACTTTAGCTCTAAGCATTACATGCCTGCCGGCCTGAGGATAGTAGAATTTCTCTGTAATCAATTCTTCGACCACATAGCTGAACGTATACCCATTAGCAGAGTATTTTTCATCAAGTAAATTGTAAACCATTAGCTGCAATAATGCATCTGATCCATTTATTCTCTTGGTCCAACTCAAACCTAAGTCATTGACAATATAAGCCGCCAAAACTCTGGATCCTTGTCCAGTATTATCAAGGTTTTGTGTACCTACATACTTAGTATTAAGCAAAGCAGAAAATCCAAAATTCATCTTATAATTCAACATACTAGACCAAACTGCAGACGGTGAATATGATATATTCGTATCTTCGTATTGATTCTCGATGACGTCTATAACTTCTGTAAAGTTTTCAATCTTATTCTTACTAAGTGTAAAATTAGCATCCCAGGTAAATCTGTCTGATAGTTGCGCACCGAAAATGACTTCTACACCTCTTCTGAAGCTATTATCCACGTTGACTCTCAATCCTGATCCAACATCATTAAGTTGGCCATTGGGCACAAGTTGATTACTATAAATCATATTGTACACATTGATACCAAATGAATATGCCTTACCACTTATACGATACCCTATTTCAGTATCGTATAAGGTTTCATGCTCTGGTCTAGCTTCCAATGGATTATCCGTAAAATCACTTCTATCTGGTTCTCTATTGGCTACAGCAAATGAACCGTATACTTCTGCATCCTTAGATACTTTATAGTTTATTCCAGCCTTAGGATTGAAAAAACTGTAATCGGCAGTAACATCTATTTTAGTCTGATCATTGTCAGTACCTTGAGTCTCATACCCTACTTCCCTAAACTGTAAATCTCCATAGAGACTTAAATTATCATTTAACTTGTAGTTGGCTTTAACGTATAAATTCATATCATTTTTTGTAGCATCCGAAAAATAATAGTTGAATGCCTTATCTGGCGAAATGTTGATCAAAGGAAAGTCAATTACATTACCAAAATGATCCCCTTTGTATTGGCTCAATGCAGCTCCAAACTGTAGACTTAAGGTTGGACTCACTTCTAAGGCATTTGCCCACAATAATCCGTAATAATCATTATCTAACCATCTTCTGCGTACGAGATCTGTATTGTCCACTAAGTCATTACCATCAAGAATAGGATCTAATAAATAACCACTGAGATCCTCCTCATCTTTATACTCTTCGAAAAATCCAGACCCTTTGGTATAATGTGAAGAAAGCTTAGTCACCCAATTGTCAGTAGCTTGCAAGCTATAGTGTAACTGATAATGGTCTTGACCATAGTCATCTACTTGATTTTCATATGTATAGAAGTTGAACGTACGGTTAGCATCTGGACCATAAAGTAGGGCCTGTGGTGTACCATACCATGACTGATAAGTCCGCTCATCCCCTGAAAATGTAATAAATCTCAAGCTACTCTTATCAGTAATTCTAGATGCCGAGAGATAGTAAGAGTTAAGATCTGCACTAGCTCTATCTACATATCCGTCACTCTTAATATTACTGTAACGCATATCTACTGAGTACTTTTCTGCGATCAATCCAGAGTTAAGTCCAACCGAAAGCTTCTTAGTACCGAATGATCCAATAGTACCATCTAATATTATTCGTGGTTTCACATTTGTCGACATAGTATTGAGAGATAATGTAGCACCGAATGCACCCGCACCGTTGGTCGATGGACCTACTCCTCTTTGCAGCTGTAGATTATCAACCGAGCTTGCAAAGTCAGGCATGTTGACCCAAAATACGCCTTGAGATTCCGAGTCATTGAGCGCTATTCCATTGATAGTAACATTGACACGGCTAGGATCGGTACCTCTTACTCTTATGCCTGTGTATCCTATCCCAGTTCCTGCATCTGAAGTAACTACTACTGATGGTGTCATGCGCAGTACGTAGGGTATATCCTTACCCATATTTTGCTTATCGATTTCTTCTTCAGACATATCCTCAAAGCTAAATACAGGATCGTCCCCTACTCGATTAGATATAATTTCGATATCATCTAAATTGTAGATAGATCCTTCGAGATTGATGTTGAGCTCTCTATTACGATCTATCATTAAATTCTGACTTATAGCATCGTATCCGACATAAGTACATTTGATTATATGCTCTCCCTTAGGTAGTCCAACTAGCTCAAAGTATCCTCTTCCATCAGTAATTGCTCCATGCTCAGTAGATCCTACCACGAATACGCTAGCCAATTCTAGTCCTTCTCCTGCATCATTAGTAACAATGCCATTTACAGTAAACTGAGCGGTAACAGATGAAAAGAGTAATAAAAAGAAAAAAAGGAAAATTCCGTGTCTCATTGATTGTGATGTTATGATTAGTTTATAAATAAAACTTAGGGTGTCATAACACTGGATACTTGGGGGTAAATCTTATCTGCGCTAAATAGATTTAAATTACCCATCTTGTATATCCCTTACCAGAATTACCTGGCCAGGTTCAGTGGGTATAATCTCAGGCTTAAAGTGCACCTTTTTGTAGAATGAAATATCAAAAAGTACTAGCCACCCCAAATACGTTACAAATCTAATACATTAAATTAAATTTATTGGTAGGCTTAATCAAACATTTCGAAAAGAACTTAATGTTCTTCCCCAGGCATCACACGATTAACAGTTTATGATAGAAATAGAATTTTCTACATTCTAGTAAGAAAAATTAAGTCAATGGTTTTATTAAAATAGTGTTTGTAATTGATTACCGTATCTCAAACGACTTCTTCTTCTCCGCCATCCAATTTCCCATGGAGCCTTCACTATACATAAAATCTCTCATAACACTCATTGCTTATAAATAAACCTTGTTTCCCGCATCAAACATTTATCTGCCATGTTGCTTCACATAGCTGCTATTTTAATTGAATGTCGCTACCATAAATTCTTTATTTAAGCACTACCAAGTTATTTGAAAGTCATTGTATTCCTAGTTACCTTATTTATTTCTAATTTAAATATATTCTCCTTTTAAAAATGCCAAAGTATTCTCTAATCTATTGTCTCCTTCGACAATATGATACTTTATCTCTTCCTCATACATATATTTTCTATATAAGTCGAATATCTCATCTCTGTCCTCTGGGTTTTCTCGTAACTCATCTTCTTCCCAAGGTATATCTGGACTACATAGTAAATGTATCGCATCGCCATTTGTATCCATTTCACTCAGATCATTGGGAAGCGAACCATACTTATATTTATACCATATCTTGATATTGATATTATTGGTGTCTATGATCCATAGTCTATCCTCATCCAACTCATCTATTAGATCATATATATCGTGAGCCATGATTAGTAAATCTTCTTCATCATACCTTCCATCGGTCATTTCTAAATAGATACGTGGGTATTCTTGGATATATCCAGCATCCAATTGCTTCACTAGATACTCACATAATGTTGTCTTTCCAGAACATTCTGGACCATTAATAATTATCTTTGACATAGAAGTGATTTAAAACATAATTGTTAACAGATAAACTCAATTAGATATTTATACGTTTGATAAAGATATAAGATATTACTATGCGTAAACAACTAATCTTTTCACCATCAGCGAAATAATATTTTTTAGTAAATGCACGATATAGAACCATACTACAAATGGAGAGACCATTACACCTCAGAAAGTGACGATAGATCACCTTTCTATGGTCGCGTCTATAATGAATTTCAATATACTCAAAAAGTCTATAACTATTTTATACATCCTCAGTGGGATGATTTTGGTTCTCAGACTTTATATGCCAAAATAACTTTCGTAGACTACCTTTCAGGTTATGCTATGATAGAGCTGATAGGGGAATGGAACGACTGTCTCCACAATGATATTATGTTTCTCAAGCGAGAATTGATTGACTACATGCTTAAAGAGGATATATATAAGTATATTATTCTCTGTGATAATGTGCTCAACTTCCACCCATCAGATGATAGTTATTATGAAGAGTGGTACGAAGACGTATCTGACGAAGGTGGTTGGATCGCTCTAATAAATACTCAGGAGCATGTGCTCAAAGATATGGAGCATATAAGACTTCAAAACTATGTCAATATAGGGATGAATCTAATAGACGTACTTTGGCATGGTAAAAAAGCGCCACTACTCTACAAAGAGATTGAACTAAAACTAACAAATGGACAAAAACAACTCGGATACTAATCCAGCGGAAAATCACAAATCAGGATTCGTCAATATCATTGGCAATCCCAACGTAGGTAAGTCGACACTCATGAATGCCATGATCGGCGACAAGCTTTCTATTATTACGAGCAAGCCGCAGACGACTAGACACCGTATATTGGGTATCATAAGTGAAGATGACTATCAAGTGGTATTCTCAGATACTCCAGGAATAATCGAACAGCCACATTATGGTATGCATGAGAGCATGAATAAATTTGCTTTCTCTAGTTTCTCCGATGCAGATTTACTACTTCTCGTGATAGATAAGTACGAAGATTATGTGGGTGATGAAAAAGTAATCGAATCTCTCAAGAAAACAAATATCCCAAAATTCTTAGTGATCAATAAAATAGATCTTGCTGAGCCTGGAGAAATCGGAGATCTCGTAAATGAGTGGAAAGAAATCTGTGACTTTGATGAAGTGCACACAATCTCTGCACTTAATAAAGAAGGCACAGATAGGCTACTCGCCAAAATCGTAGAGCGCCTACCTATCAATCCTCCATATTATCCTAAAGATCAGATGAGTGATCGTAGTGAGAGATTTTTTGTAAGTGAGATTATCCGTGAAAAAATACTAATGATTTATAAACAAGAGATACCTTACAGTTGTGAAGTAATTGTAGATCAGTTTATCGATGAAGAACGAAATGGAGAACATTTCTCAACAATATATGCTTCTATTTATGTAGATCGTAAATCTCAAAAACCTATTTTGATTGGACGGGGAGGATCTCAAATCAAAAAGCTAGGAATCTCTGCAAGGCAAGACATTGAAAATTTCCTAGATAGACATATCTATTTGGAATTAAAAGTGAAGATAAAAGATGGTTGGAGAAATGATGATCGTATACTGAAGCATTTTGGTTATTAATATCAGTCATACAGATAAAATAGAATTAGAAGTAACACTCTAAACCTAGCTAACATGACTTTTAGATATCTACTCAAATCTTTGTATTGATATATGAGATTTATTATTTCCCATGCGCCATCAAGTTTCGATTCAGTATTAATAAGTTATCTTTGAGGTAGAATTTAAAGCTGATAGGCGGATACACTGCTAGGATCAGACCATAAAAATTTCTACTAATGAGCAACGTAATAGCTATAGTTGGAAGACCTAATGTAGGTAAATCCACATTTTTTAATCGTATGATAGGTGAAAGAAAGGCCATTATCGATGATTTGAGCGGTGTCACTCGAGACCGTATATATGGTTTCAGTGATTGGAATGGAAAAAACTTCACAATAGTAGATACAGGAGGATTCGTCAAGAATTCTGATGATGTTTTTGAAGCAGCAATCCGTTCTCAAGTGACTTTAGCTATCGATGAAGCTGAAGCGATCGTATTTATTGTTGACGTAACTACAGGTATCACTGATTTGGATGAAGAAGTAGCACGTATGCTACGTAAGACCAAAAAGCCCGTATTCTTAGCTGTAAATAAAGTAGATAACTCTCAACGTCACCTGCAGGCCAATGAATTTTGGAGTCTTGGATTTGACAATACATACTTTATATCAGCTATCACAGGTGGAGGTACTGGAGAGCTACTAGATGGTGTGGCTGAACTGATACCTGATGCGCCAGAGAGTAATATGGAAAGCGACATCCCTCGTATCGCCATAGTAGGACAGCCGAATGTAGGTAAATCTTCGCTGACCAATGCACTGCTTGGAGAAGAGAGAAATATAGTAACTGACATCCCTGGTACCACTAGAGATGCTATACATACAAGATATACAAAATTCGATAAAGATTTCTATCTGATAGACACCGCAGGTCTTCGTAAGAAAGCTAAAGTACATGAAGACCTAGAATATTACTCAGTGATCAGAGCTGTAAAAGCAATGGACGACACAGATGTATGTGTCCTTATGATCAATGCCGTAAATGGTGTAGAAGCACAAGATTTAGCAATCCTTGGACTAATCCAAAGACGAAAGAAAGGGGTAGTAATTTTAGTTAATAAATGGGATTTAGTAGAAAATAAAGAGACTAACTCAGCGCGTGATTTCGAAATAGAACTGAAGCGTAAGATTGCTCCGTTTAATGATATTCCTGTGCTATTTACATCCGTAACTGAGAAGCAACGTATCTTTCAAGCAGTAGATGCAGCACTAGAAGTATGGCAAAATCGCCAGCAGAAAATTACTACTTCTAAACTGAATGAAATTATGGGTACTCTCATAGAGCGTAAGCCACCTCCATCAGTAAAAGGTAGAATTATATCTATCAAGTATATCACTCAGCTACCTCTTTTTTATCCTGCATTTGCATTCTTCTGTAATCACCCTAAGTTAGTGCCTGAATCGTACAAGAATTTCTTAGAAAATCAAATGAGAGAAAGGTTTGATTTTTCAGGAGTGCCCATCAGCATTTATTTTAGAGAAAAGTAAAATCGTATAAATGAAAATTACCACCAGTACTATAGAAGGTGTTTATATCATCGAGCCAAATGTATTTGGAGATGACCGTGGATATTTCATGGAGTCTTATAGTAAGTCTTTGTTGACAGAACTAGGCATCGATAATGATTTTGTACAAGATAATGAATCTTTCTCTACTCAAGGTGTTCTTAGGGGATTGCATTATCAATGCGGAGAATGTGCACAAGCAAAACTAGTACGCGTAATACAAGGTGAAGTACTCGATGTAATTGTAGACGTCAGACCAGATAGCAAGACATATGGTGAGCACTTTGGCATAAGACTTAGCGGTGAAAACAAAATGCAAATGCTAGTCCCTCGAGGTATGGCACATGGATATATTGTATTAAGTGATACCGCCATATTTGCATATAAATGTGACAATGAATACAATAAAGCATCAGAAGGTGGGCTATTATTCAATGATCCAAAGCTGAAAATTGATTGGATATTAGATCCTTCTTCATTCTTGGTATCAGAAAAAGATATTGTCTTACCTGTATTTGGAGAACATAAGCCTATCAATCTCTAAATGACTGCATTACAGATCATAGTTACTGGAGCCAATGGGCAACTTGGGATGGAATTTAAAGCTCTAAGCAAAAGTTCGGATCATGACTTCACCTTCCTATCTAGCTCTGATCTTGATATCTCTAGCCGATCACAGGTAATCGATTATTTTACAAACCAAAAAGTAGATATTATACTCAACTGTGCTGCTTATACAAAGGTCGATCTTGCAGAGACAGAAAAAACCAAAGCGTATGATGTCAATGCTAATGGAGTTAAGAATCTTTTGGAGGCTATGTCGGATCAATGCTTAATGCTACACTACTCTACTGACTATGTATACAACTCGGAATTAGGAACGGCTATCAAAGAAAATGAGGCGACATACCCATCAAATGTCTATGCAGCAAGTAAACTATCTGGAGATCAACATGTAATCAAATCTAATAAAAAGGCTATCGTATTACGTACCTCTTGGGTTTACTCTTCCTATGGCAATAACTTTGTAAAGACGATGCTCAGATTAGCAGATAAACTACCAGAAATAAAGGTTGTAAATGACCAAATCGGTGCACCTACTTTTGCCAAAGATCTAGCTTCAGTATCTATGTCCATCTTAAACACGATGCTTTCATCGGAAGATATTTCATTCTTTAATAAGGTATATCATTACTCAAATAGTGGACAGATATCTTGGTATGACTTTGCTAAGGAGATATTTGCTCAAGCTGATAAAGATATCTTGTTATACCCTATTCCTACCAGCGAATACCCTACACCTGCTAATCGTCCTTTTTGGTCGGTATTGGATTGTAATCTGATCCAAGAAACGTTTGGCATCGAAGTTTTGGATTGGAAAAAGAGTTTGGTCGTTTGTCTTGAGAAACTTGGTTAGATCTCGACAGTTTCTCAGTTCGACTCCTTCAGAGTCTAAAATACACTAAATCACTTCTGAGAATAACTTGTCATGCGAGTGTTTCGATATTGACTTCCAGGACATATTCTCTCAAATTTAATTCGACGATTGACCGGCATTACTTCTTTATCTTGTATCTTGATGATAGAATAGACACTATAAATTGAATATCAAATCAAATCACATATTAATTCTTCTCTGCAGCCTATGGGCTACTATTGCTTCTGCTACCCACAATAGAGCTGGAGAGATCACCTATAAACAAGTGGCTGACCTCACTATCGAAATGACTGTCACTACATACACCAAGACGAGTAGTTCTACAGCAGATAGAGATACTTTAGAGATATTTTGGGGTGATGGTACAAGCGGATTAGTAAGTAGGACAGAAGAATTATTTCTACCAAATGATGTGAAGGTTAATAAGTACGTTCAGACACATACTTATCCAGGCAGAAGTACCTATACCATATTCTTTGAAGACCCCAATAGAGTGGCTAACATATTGAACGTAAGCCCACCTAATTCCGTAGAAGTACCATTTTTCTTATCTACCACATTTACATTCTTAGATCCACAATTTCAAGGGACTAACAGTAGTACTGAACTACTACAGCCGCCCTTAGATATCGCTTGTGTAGGACAGAGATTTATTCATAATCCTAATGCTTACGATGTAGACGGTGATAGTTTGTCCTATAGCTTGGTTACTCCATTAATGTCAGAGGACATACCTATAGATCCATACTTCTTGCCAAATGAAATTAGTCCAGGAGCCAATAACATCATATCGATGAACAGTGTTACTGGAGAATTTATTTGGGAATCACCACAGATACAAGGAGAATACAATATTGCTATTAGAATAGATGAATATAGAGACGGACTCCTTCTAAATAGTATCATCCGTGATATGCAAATACTAGTGCGAGCTTGTAATAGTAAACCGCCAATTATCGAAGTCGTTGATGAGATATGCGTTGTAGCCGGCGATTCTATAGATCTAGAAGTAAGAATCGATGACCTAGATAAAAATGCGAGAGTATCCTTATTCGCTTCAGGAGGACCATTTGTACAAGATACTTCCTCAGCACAACTTTTAATACCATCCGGATTTTTACAAGTACCATTTACAGCCAGATTTACATGGAATACTACTTGTGAGCATATATCCGATCAGTATTACCAAGTGGTGTTTAGGGCAGCAGATAATTCTTTTGGAGATTCCACAGGTTTAGCCACGCTCAAGGTATTACGAATTAAAGTCGTGGGGCCCCAACCAGAAAATCTTGATGGCAAATCTGAAAATAGTAACATACGATTACAGTGGGATCAACCTTATGTATGCCAAGATGCAAAGAACGAATACTTCAAAGGATTTTCAGTTTGGAAAAGAGAAGGTAGTAATACATTTCCTACAGATACCTGTGAAGCAGGTATGGAAGGAAGAGGTTATCAAAAAATAGTATTTAATACCAATAATAATGATGGCAATAAGTACAATTATATAGACAGCAATGTCGAGAAGGGCAAGACTTATTGCTATAGAGTATTAGGAGAATTTGCAAGGACATCTAACACAGGATTCCCATTTAATAATGTTGGATCTCTGCCCTCTTACGAGATTTGTGTACAAGTAAGTAGAGACCTTCCTCTCATTACCAAAGCTAGTGTAGACAGTACAAATAGCATAACAGGATATGTACATGTGAGATGGACCAAGCCAATATCAGAAGACTTAGATACGATAGCTAACTTTGGCCCATATAGATATGATATACAGCGATCTATTTTGGGTGACAATAACTTTACTACCGTCAATACTCAGACCATACCTTACTTTACATCAGAGATAGATACAAATTACTTTGACCTCAATCTCAATACTGTAGCTAATCAATATACCTATCGAGTGCAACTAAAGACAGGAAATGCTCTAAGTGGATACGGTGTTTCTGCAGAAGCTTCAACCATTTTCTGTTCTGCAACACAAGGAGATCAAAAAGTAGATCTTTTTTGGTCGGCTATAGATCCTTGGGATAACTATCAATATGACCTTTACCGAATAGATGACAATAATGATACTCTGCTGTTAAGCACCTTTACTGGAGAAGATGGTTATAGAGATCTAATGGTCGAAAATAATAGACAGTACTGTTATTACATAGATGCACTCGGGTCTTACGGTCTTAATGATATAGAAGATCCCTTAGAAAATAGATCTCAAGATATATGCGTAACTGCAATTGACAACGAACCGCCTTGCGACCAAATTTTAAACGTAAGTAATGTTTGTGATCAATCAGGAGGAACTACTTCTTTAGAGGATTTTGTCAATCTATTGCGTTGGACTAACCCTCTAGATCAATGTGAATTTCCAGAAGATCTAATGGGATACAATATTTATTATTCACCTAATTTGAGTGACGAATTAGAATTACTACTTACCGTTGACAATAGTGAACTAGAGATTGAGCACATGCCTGCCAATGGAATCTTAGGTTGCTATAGCGTAACTGCATTGGACTCACTAGGCAATGAATCTATGTTTAGTAATATAGTTTGTGTTGACAATTGTCCTCTCTATGAATTACCTAATGTATTTACTCCTAATGGAGACGATGCAAATGATATTTTAATACCTAGAATCAATAGGTTTATCAATCGAGTAGAATTTAAACTGTTTAATGAATGGGGAAATTTAATTTTCGAGACAGAAGATCCAAATCTTAACTGGGATGGCAACCATGAAGGAGGCAATGAAGTGCCTGCAGGAACGTACCTTTACTCTTGCAGAGTAATTGAAAATAGGGTTGATGGAGAACAAGAACAATCTAAGCTTCTTCGAGGTTATATTAATATCATCAGAGGATAATCAATAATTACATGTTTACAGGAATAGTAGAGACGATAGGTACAGTTACTAATATAAAACAAGAAGTTACGAATGTACACTTCACTATCAAGACTGAGCTTGCCACAGAAAGTTATATTGATCAAAGTATCGCCCACAATGGTGTCTGCCTTACTATAGTATCCATACATAAAGATACCTATGTAGTCACTGCAATAAAAGAAACTCTCAAACTTAGTAATTTAGGACTCTTACAAGTCGGTGATGCTATCAATATCGAACGAGCAATGACAGCCGACAAGCGAATGGATGGCCATTTTGTGCAAGGACATGTTGATGGAACTGTCAAGTGTCTATCAGTAACAGATGCAAATGGAAGCTGGAACTATCGCTTCACTTTACCTACTGACAAAAAAAATCTTATCGTAAGCAAAGGATCCGTTACACTTAACGGCATAAGTCTCACAGTTGTGGAACCTGATGAAGATTCTTTTGGAGTTTCAATTATACCCTATACATATGAGCATACGACTATGCATAGTGTAATTGCAGGATCAAGTATTAATATTGAATATGATATAATTGCCAAACATATCGTAAAAAATATTGAGCTTTATATGGATGTCCATCTTTCCAAACTGAAATAATTTCTATTAATCGCCTTCCGTAGAAAGAGTTGCCGCTAATTAAGTGTCTGAGATAAAGTCTATTGTGTTGGCCAGCAAGGTTTTATAAAGTAATAAAAATAAAAAGGAGGTCAAAAATGACCTCCTATCTAATATGGCTCGCTCAAATTAAATGGTTTTGAGCATATACTACGTATACCATTAACCCACAAAAAAGTGGATAGTTTCTTACGACACCATCCACTTAATATTTCTAAGCTTGTTAGTTAATTCTATAACTCAACAGCTTCTTCTGTTATTTCTAAATTCTCTTCTATTATTGGCTTTCTTGTAACGATTAAGTTCTTGAATTCTTTAAGACCAGTACCTGCAGGTATATTCTTACCTACAATTACATTTTCCTTAAGTCCATCAAGGTAATCTCTCTTCGCTCCTATCGCAGCCGTACTTAGTACTTTAGTCGTCTCCTGAAATGATGCAGCAGATATCCAACTGTATACTCCAAGTGATGCTCTAGTAATACCTTGTAGTAGAGTACTTGAAGTTGCTGCTATAGCATCTCTTACTCCGATAGTTTTCAAGTCTTCTCTTCTTAGTAATGAATTCTCTTCTCTGAGTTCTCTAACTGATACAATCTGCCCTGTTCTAAATGAGCTAGATTGTCCTGGATCATCTACTACCTTCTTGTCATAAATCCAATCATTCTGCTCAAGGAAATCGTGTCTTCCTACAGCCTCACCTTCTAGGAAGGTAGTATCTCCTGGATCTTCAATTAGTACGCGTCTCATCATCTGTCTTACAACAGTCTCGATATGCTTATCGTTAATCGCGATACCCTGAGATCTGTAAACTTCTTGTACACCATTAACTAAATATTGTTGTACTGCGAAAGGTCCCTTGATCTTTAAGATATCCTGTGGAGAAGTTGCTCCATCAGATAACTGAGTTCCAGCTCTTACGAAGTCACCTTCCTGTACAAGAATGTGCTTAGATAAGTTGATTAGGTATTTCTTACGTTGATCAGTTTTCTCATCATCAATAAACACCTCTCTGTTACCTCTTTTGATCTTACCAAATGAAATGATACCATCAATCTCTGCTGTAACCGCAGGATTAGATGGATTACGTGCTTCGAACAGTTCAGTTACCCTTGGAAGACCACCGGTAATATCCATTACACCACCAAGTTTTCTTGGTATCTTCACTATCTTCTGACCAGCTAGTATTTCAGCTCCATCTTCGATATTGATATATGCGCCCACAGGTAAGTTGTAATTCTTTAATTCTTCACCTGCTGGAGATACGATCTTAATTGTAGGTATCTTCTTCTTATTCTTAGATTCTACGATTACCTTTTCAGCATACCCAGTCTGATCGTCTCTTTCTATTCTAAACGTTATTCCATCTTCGATATCTACGAACTGGGCAATACCGCCATATTCAGAGATTATTGTCGCGTTAAACGGATCCCAGTCACATATTACATCACCCTTCTTGATCTTACCTTTGTCCTTCACGTGCAAATCAGACCCATAAGGTAAATAGTGAGTAACAAATACTTTACCAGTCTCTTTATCTTTAATTCTTACTTCACCAGATCGCGATAGTACAACGTTTGTAGTCTTATCGCCTTCTTTAGAAATAGTCACTTTTACATTATCAAATTCAAGTACACCATCAAACTTAGAGACCAATTCGCTCTCTTGCTTACTTACAGATGCAATACCACCGACGTGGAACGTACGAAGTGTCAATTGTGTACCTGGTTCACCAATACTCTGCGCTGCTATGATACCAACAGCATCACCTTTCTCAGCGATACGACCTGTTGCCAAATTCTTTCCATAACATTTAGTACAAACACCGTCTTTACTATCACATGTGAGCACAGATCTGATATTCACCATCTCCACACCTTCTTCCTCTATGTATTCTGATA
>Ga0228624_1000655_pt1 | contig 16560 bp, 15 predicted proteins | sample 29DmetaG_FD_182744 | JGI IMG/M metagenome (GOLD analysis project Ga0228624, IMG submission 182744) | Seawater microbial communities from Monterey Bay, California, United States - 29D | ecosystem: Environmental > Aquatic > Marine > Coastal | place: USA: California | collected 2016-10-10 | reverse complement strand
GTAGATGACCTACTCGATCTCGATACCACCTACCTAATGATGCCTGCGGCTGATGGAGTGGTGCTGCAGCGTAAACTGATGCAGCAGGAGGGGGTGTTTGAAGGATGAGTGGTGTCTGCATTCTTCTGATCGCAGCGGCGGTCGCCTTCGGGCTGGCGAAGTTATTACGCCTACCGTCGATTCCACTGCTCATACTTGTCGGTGCAGTGCTGCACGAACTCGCCAATATTTGGGCGGTGGAACTGCCCGAAGATTTACTCGGCGAGATGATGGAGATCGGACTCGCCATGCTGGTATTTACGGCGGGAGTCGACCTGAGCCCCAGGCGTATGCTTGGCCGCACACGGGCGATCATCACCGTCGCTACCGTACAGTTTTGTATACTCGGTCTGGCAGGGGGTATTACCGCATGGGCACTTGGCTATGATCTTACTACCGCGCTCTATCTAGGCTGCGCGCTGTCGGCCAGTTCAACATTGGTGGTCGTGCGCCACCTGCAACGCCGGCGCCAAATGTTCGAACCTTTTGGGCGCTTGGTCCTCGGGGTCTTGCTGGTGCAGGATCTATGCATCATTTTAATCATGGTCGCGCTGCTGAAAGCGCCTGACGGTGCGCTCGAAAGCTTCTTCGCAGTCACTCGTGCGATCGGCCTAGGCTGCGTCGCGGTTGGCATACATCGCTGGTTTGTACCTTGGATTACTCGCCGCCTGAAGCTGGATGATGAGGAGTTGATGCTCGGCGCGCTCGGTATTCTATTTATCTTTTCGGGCTTCGCTTACCTACTGAAGCTACCCTTTCTGGTGGGCGCATTCTTTGCCGGCTTTTCGATCTCTGCATTTCCGATGAACGGACTGGTGCGGGGTATGCTTGGGTCGCTCTCTAGTTTTTTCCTCGCACTCTTTTTTATCGCAGTCGGTGCGTCGTTAACCCTGCCACAAGGCGACATGCTGTGGCACAGCCTGATCTTTATTGTCGTGCTGATCATCGTCACTGTCGGCCTAGTCTCGACGATCAGTGAAATCGTTGGCTACTCGACTCGAGCTTCAATTGAGAGCGGCCTGCTACTGTCGCAAACCAGTGAGTTTTCGCTGCTGCTAGCACTGAGCGGCATGGCCTCTGGCCAAATTAGCAGTGATCTATTCTCAATGATTGCAATCATCACAGTGAGCACGATGACGCTCACTCCGCTGATCTCACGCGAGAAAATTGCGTGGGGCTTGATGAAGTTACATCCCCGCTATCGGCGCGGCGAAGTCGATTGTGAAAACTTACATGGGCATGCGGTACTGCTCGGTTATGGACGTGCGGGACGTCAGACCCTGCAAGCCTTCAAAGAGCATGGAATCCCAACTATCGTGATCGATGACGATGCCGCGGTGATCCGCGCGCTGATAGAAAACGGTATTCACTGTATCCAAGGCGAAGGGTCAAACAAGCGCTTGCTGGCTCGCGCGAATTGCCGCGAAGCTAAAGTTGTCATTTGCTCCATGCGCCGCACACGCGACTCAAAGACCGCCCTAGACTATCTGCGTAAGTACCCGACTAAAGTATTCATCCGCACCTTCGAACCTGCCGAAACCGAGTTCGTCACCGCATCTGGAGGGATTCCAATCGAAACTGCGCAGGCGTCAGCACAGACCATGATTGAATGGCTGGATGTGAATTTGCGGAAGTGATTAACAACCAACAACGATCAACCAACAACAACCAACAACAATCAACCAACAACAATCAACCAACAACAATCAACCAACAACAATCAACCAACAACAATCAACCCCTACCCCGCGTTGTCCGCGACGAGCTTGTAAAAATCGACAAATAGCGCGTCTGCATCGTTCGGCCCCGGAGCCGCTTCGGGGTGATACTGTACGGAGAAGACTGGCTTGTCCTTCAGGCGCAGACCTTCCACCGTGTCATCATTCAAATTAATCTCGGTGACGATCGCGCCCGCCGCTTCCAACTCTTCGCGAGTCGAAGCGAAACCGTGGTTTTGTGCGGTGATCGAAACTTTACCGGTCTCAAGGTTCTTGACCGGCTGATTGCCTCCGCGGTGGCCGAATTTAAGCTTAAAGGTCTTCGCACCGATCGCATGCGTAATGATCTGATGACCGAGGCAGATACCGAAAGTTGGATAGTGCTCGATCAATTCTTTCACCGTCTCATGCGCATAGCTAACTGCACCTGGGTCACCAGGGCCATTGGAGAGAAACACACCATCCGGCTGAATCGCTTTGATTTCGTCCGCTGACGCAGTCGCGGGGAAGACATGCACATCAAAGCCATGATGCTGCAACTTGCGATAGATTGAGAACTTCGCACCAAAGTCCATAGCAGCGACTTTATAGCGCTTGGTCGGTGCCGCGGCAGCTTCAAGGTTTGTACCGGGCACAGTAAACGGGGTCGACTGCAAGGCCTCAGGGTCCCACTGGTAAGCTTGCTTCGCAGTGACTTCTTTGACGAAATCAACCCCGACCAAACCGCCAAAGTCCTTCGCCTTTTGCACTGCGTCTTCGTCGGAAATAGCCTCCGTGCTGATGCAGGCTTTAAGCGCGCCAGAAACACGGAGCTTCTTGGTGATCGCACGGGTATCCACCCCTTCGATCCCAGGGATGCCGGCTTCGGCAAGGTAGTCTTGGATGGAAGTGTTGCTGCGCCAGTTACTTGAGACCGGGCTCACCTCACGGACAATGAAGCCTTTTACTTTTGGTCCATCAGACTCTACGTCGTCTGGGCAGATCCCATAGTTACCGATTTGCACCGCGGTCATGGTAACGATCTGGGAGAAATAAGACGGGTCCGTCAAAATCTCCTGATAACCCGTCATGCTCGTATTAAAACAAGCCTCTCCAACATTCGTCGCCACCGCGCCAAAAGCGCGACCGCGGAAAATCGTTCCGTCTTCAAATGCAATAATTCCTGTACGCGTGATTTTAGCCATCTTAGCGGAGGAGCAAAAAGAGAATCCCGCACCATGCAAATCAAAAGCAGAGATCTATTGAAGATGTGGTGTGATTTTGTAGGGGATTCCTCCTTGCCCTCCGAAGGGCAAGGCTAAACCAGACTTTAAACTTGAAATCTTGCAACTTAGATGCAAATTATCTAGTTTATGTTGAATCGAGCTAATTACAAAGCACAACTCATTGAGGCTCTGCGGCTCAATCCAGTCGTGGCATTAATCGGAGCCCGCCAGATCGGGAAGACCACCCTCGCACGCGAACTACTGAGCGAGCAAGCTTCGACCTACTTCGACCTAGAAGACCCTACCGTCGCAGCCTTAATGGAGAACCCGATGAGCGCTCTCGACAACTTGAATGGACTCGTTGTGATCGACGAAGCACAGCGCGCGCCTCAAATTTTCCCAGCACTACGCGTGCTAGCCGACCGTAGCGATGGAGCCACACGCTTTCTAATCCTCGGAAGTGCATCGCCATCACTCACACGACAAGCCTCCGAATCTCTGGCAGGGCGCATCGCAATCATCGAAATGCACGGCCTGTCAATAAAGGAGACAGGTGTCAGCCAGCCCGACAGGCTCTGGCTCCGCGGCGGCTTCCCCCGTGCTTTTCTAGCAGAAAGCGACCACGTCAGCTTCCGCTGGCGAACTGACTTCATCCGCACGTTTTTAGAACAAGATCTCTCCAACCTCGGCTTCGGCATGGCACCAGCCAAAATGCGTCGCTTCTGGACGATGCTTGCCCATTATAATGGCCAAGTCTGGAATGCCAGCGAAGTGGCGGCATCAATGGGAATCGCACCCAACTCCTCTAGAAACTACCTCGATGCTCTCGAACAAGCCTTCATGGTGCGCCAACTCCTACCATGGCACGCCAACGTCAAAAAGCGCCTAGTCAAGACTCCCAAAGTCTACTTCCGCGATAGCGGTCTCTTCCATGTTTTACTGCATATCGAGAACCAGCAGCAACTCCTCACCCACCCCAAGCTTGGCGCCTCATGGGAAGCTTTTGCCCTAGAGCAAATATTGACCACACTACAGACACGCGACGCTTACTTCTACGCCGCTCACAGCGGCATGGAACTCGACCTCTATCTACCAAACCAAGGCAATCTCGGAATCGAATTTAAGCGCCAGGACGCCCCGAAGATCACCCGCTCCATGCGTGAGGCAATCAAAGATCTAAACCTCAAAGAACTCTGGATCATCTACCCAGGCCACCGCGAATACGAACTGGAAAAAGGGATTTGGGCAAAGCCACTAAACAGCATTTGCTAGCCGCGCGCGCGGCGCGAAAACCACCTTCGACGAGCCACCACTCAGCCCAGCACCTCGCGCAACGCGGCAATCACCTCATTGGAGGCGTCCAGCTGCACCCAATAGATCATATCTCGGCATTTCTTCTCGTTCGATATGATCCCTGCCTGACGGAGAATCCGCAAATGGTGCGAAGTGGCAGGCTGGGAAAGTCCGATGCGTTCCGCTATCGTCGATACATTACACGCATCTTCACAAGTCGGCTCGGTCGGCAGAATCCGCAAAATATGCAAGCGCACCGGATCGCCGAGCGCCCATAGCTGCTTGGCGAGCGCATCGAGATCTGTCTCTTGTGTAAGTATTGACATATTTGAGTATATAAATACATAGATATAAAAGTTCGGCAAGCAGGAATTCTAAAGCTCCACCAGACTTTACTCCTCCACTTGCCCACCTTTTCCACTTTCCCACTTTCACACCTTCACACTTTCCCACTTTCACACCTTCCCGTCACGCCGTAGCCCCAATGGGCGAAGGCGGATCCCACTTTCATTCCTTCACACTTCCCCACTTCCCACTTTCCCACCTTCACACTTTCCCACTTTCACACCTTCACACCTTCCCACTTTCTCACTTTCCCAGCCTCATGTATCCAAACGACTCACTCACTCACTGGCACAGTGGCCAAGGCCACTGGTCAGATATCCCCGCCGAGCAATGGCACGACTGGAAATGGCAGCTTAAAAATCGGATCACTAAGCTGGAGCAGCTCGAGACCTACCTCGAGCTCACCCCCGATGAGCGCGCGGGTTGCCTGTTTGCTAAAGATAAACTGGCGTTGGCGATCACCCCTTATTTCTTTAATTTAATCGATCCCAAGGATCCGAACGATCCAGTGCGACGCCAAGTCGTGCCGAGTGCGGGTGAAATGAAAACCGCGCCCGAGGAGCTCCTCGACCCAGTCGGTGAGGAAAACACCAAGCCAGTGGATGGGATCGTCCACCGCTACCCGGATCGCGTACTGTTTCTCGTCACGGATCGCTGTGCCGCCTATTGCCGCTATTGTACTCGTAGCCGACTCGTCTCCAATGCGCAGGACTACAACTTCCACCCTGAATTCGAGAGCGGGCTCGAGTATATCCGTACCCATCCGGAAATCCGCGATGTCCTCCTTAGTGGCGGTGATCCGTTACTACTCTCCGATAAAAAACTCGACTACCTACTTGGCGAACTGCGTAAGATTCCACACGTCGAATTTATCCGTATCGGCTCACGTATCCCAGTCTTTTTGCCACAGCGTATCACTCCCGAGCTCTGCGAAATCTTCAAAAAACATGGCCCGATCTGGCTGAGTATTCATGTCAACCACCCGAATGAGTGTAGCCATGAACTGCGCGATGCGTGTGAGCGGCTGTCCTTCGCCGGGGTGCCGATCGGCAATCAGTCGGTGCTGCTGAAAGCAGTCAATGACGACGCAGCCACGATGAAATCACTCATTCACCGCCTACTGATGATGCGTGTGCGCCCCTACTATTTATACCAGTGCGATCTGATCACTGGCAGCGCACATTTACGAGCGGATGCGCGCATCGGGATTGAAATTATCAAGTCCCTGCGAGGGCACACCACCGGCTACGCGATTCCACAGTTTGTCATCGATGCTCCAGGTGGCGGTGGCAAGATTCCGATCAATCCGGAATACATCCAAGCAGTGACAGATTCGGAAATTATCATGCGTAACTTTCAAGGTGAGGAATATCGCTACCCGTTGATCAATACAGCTGCGCAAGCGCTGGACAAATCGGCACCTGAGCTCGAGCCGATTCTAATGTAAATGCGTCACCGCTGTGCTTCCATGAGGTGACGCCTACTTTTTAATATTGCGGTTCGTTCGACACGCGGTTTGCTCTGCTGGGTTCTAACACACCCCAACCAGAGATAATTAGATGACTTTATTTTTTGCAATTTTCGGCGCCCTCGGGCTCTTCCTCTACGGAATGAAAGTAATGAGTGAGGGCCTGCAAAAGGTCTCTGGAGAAGGCCTCCGTGCACTTATCAGCAATATGACCCGCAACCGGCTGTCGGGCATTATTAGCGGCACGCTCATGACTACGTTGGTGCAATCCTCCAGCGCAACAACGGTGATGATCGTCAGTTTCGTAAATGCACGACTCCTGACACTGACCGAATCGATCGGCATGATCATGGGCGCCAACCTCGGCACCACTACCACGTTTTGGATCGTCGCCTTCCTTGGTTTTAAGTTCAGCCTCGCAAAGATCGCTCTGCCCTGCGTCGGCATTGGCGTCGCAATGATCTTCTTTAAGCGCCCTAAAGTTCGAGACTCGGGCGAAGCGCTGATCGGCTTTGGTATCCTTTTTCTCGGTCTAAGCTTACTTAAAAAAGCCGTACCCGACGTCAAGTCAGACCCTGAGCTCTTCGCATTCCTCGCTGACTGGAGTGGCATGGGCATGGGCTCAGTCGCAATCTTCTTCCTATTTGGTGTGATTTTAACCGTGGTCGTGCAGTCCTCGTCCGTTGCAGGTGCAATTACTTTGACCCTAGCCGCGAAAGGATGGATCGGCTACGAAGATGCCGCAGCGATCGTCCTCGGTGAAAACGTCGGCACCACGATCACCGCCAACCTCGCAGCCATGACTGCCGGCACAGAAGCCAAACGTGCCGCCCGCGCGCACTTTATGTTTAACATTGTCGGCGTCTGCTGGATGATCTTCCTGTTCTATCCGTTTGCCGGCCTCATCGACCGAATTACTCCTGGCGATGCAAATAACACAACCTACACGCTCTACCACCTTGCGCTGTTCCACACGATGTTCAACCTGACGAATATCTGCGTGCAAGTGCCGTTCGTCAAACAACTCGCGAAACTCGCCACCAAGATGGTCCCCGCCAAAGACGGCAATGAACCAGAACAAGGGGAGCACATGACCTACCAAGCTCCCAATCTACCTCAGACAGGTGAAATCAATCTCGCAGAAGCAGAGCGTGAGATTAAGGGCATGGCCGAACTCACTCGCGAGATGTTCCGAGGCTTCAACGAGGTGTACGAAAATCCAGACAAAGACCTTTCGGTACGCGTCAAAGAGCTCAAAGCGATGGAAGAGCGCAGCGATCAGCTTGCCTTCGATATCACCCAGTATTTAATCTACTGCACCTCCTCTGAGCTCAGTCGCGAGCGCCTGAACGAGGTCACTGTGATGCTGCGTGTCATCTCCGAACTCGAAGAGATCTGCGACTGCACGTACAACCTAGTGAGACTCGCCGAGCGCAAATACAACAAACAGCGCGTTCTTCCTGAAGGCACGCAAGAAGCGATTCGTAACTTCAGTGGACCCGTCGACCAATTCATTGGCTTCTACATCGAAAGCCTCAGCAAGAAGGTCTCCATGGCCGATATCGAGACTGCGCAGCAACTTGAAGACACGATCGACGCCTCTCGCAAAAAGCTCCGCAAGGAAGCCGTGCGCCGCATGAGCGATCAAGCCAATATTAAATCCGAGATGCTCTATATCGACATCCTCAACAACATCGAAAGCATCGGCGACCACTCGCTCAATATCCTCAAGCTACTCAGTCAAATTGATTAGGGCGAGGAGTTGTTAGTTGATGTTGCTCGTTGTCAGTCAAGAAAACGAGGGCACCAACAACCAGCAACTAGCAACCAACAACCAGCAACCAGCAACCAACAACCAGCAACCAGCAACGCTCACCCGCCGGGCCCGCGCAAAATTAAGCGTACGCCATCGAGTCGCAAATGTGCCTTTGAGATGTGGCGCGTCACATCGGTGATCACAGTCTCGGCAATCTTCACCTCCTGCTGTCGCACGTTCGGATTCACCTTACGCAGCTCCTTTAAGCGGCTCGCCTCGCCGTCCAGTCGCGCATGCGCCTCTGTCATCGCCGTTTGTAAGAGTACCGATTTCTGCTCCCGCGCGTGACCCCGCGCCGCTTTCAGCATCTCAGGCACCAGCGCTTGTAATAGCTCAGGGTTCTGCTTTAGGCGAAACGCCTCCTCATCGCGCGCATGTTGATTGATTAGCGCATGCCCAAACTCTTCGGAGCAATCCTGCCCGGCCATATCGACCACCACGCGCACTGGAGTCGGCGGCAAGAAACGATCCACGTGCAACCGCGCAGGCGCAACACTCTCCAGCACAAACACCGCTTCGATTAAGATCGGCGGCGCATCGACCGAATCATCCGCCCATACCACGATTGAGCTGTTGCCCTTCTCCGAGCTGAGAATCAAATCCATCGAGCCGCGTACCATCGGATGATCCCAGGTCAAAAAGCCCACATCCTCACGCCCCAGCGCACGAGCACGCTCACAAGTCACGAGCATCCCCTCGTCTGGCAGCGCCGGAAACGAGTCGGTAAACATCTGCCCCGGCGATAGGTGATAACTGCGCGCATCGATGTCCTCGACCGTTACGCCAAAATGATCGAAGATCCGATTCATAAATCGATCGAGCGTGCGGTCTTCGTCTTGAGCGCGGATGTGCGCCACCAGCTCACTTGCTACATCCTCGCGAAATGAGTTCAGCGCGATCAAACGGTCCTGCCCCTGCCCTAAGGTCGCTTCGAGTTTCTCACGAAAGTGGCGGCTCGATTCGATCAACGCATCCGCCTCCTTCAATACCGCCGGATCCCCCTCATGGTACACTGGCCCGAGCTTGCGCAGCGCTGCGCCAAATTGATCCAAATACGCGTACCCGCCCTTCAAAGAATGTTCCACGCCATCGATTCCCTCATGATGCCAGCGCATTAATAGCTCAGTGCAGCTATGCTCCAAATACGGTAAGTGCACTTTAATTGTATCCGTCTGACCGATACGATCCAAGCGGCCAATGCGCTGCTCCAACAATTCGGGATTCATTGGCAGGTCAAACAGCACGAGATGATGTGCAAACTGAAAATTGCGCCCTTCACTACCAATCTCTGAACACAATAAAATCCGCGCGCCTTCGGCTTCGGCAAACCACGCCGCATTGCGATCGCGCTGCAGCAGCGTCAGCTCCTCGTGAAACACCGCGGCCTTCACGTTGATCTCCTCGCTCAATGCATCAAAAATCGCCTGTACCTTTTCCTTCGTGCGGCAAATCAGCAAAATCTTTTCGTCTCCCAACTCACGCAGTAAATCCGCCAACCATTTAATCCGCGGGCCGTGGCGATAATCGATCGGCTCAGCGGCACTCTCAGCAGTGGCATCGAGATCAAACTCACGCAACAAGCGCACCTGCAACTCCTCCGCCGAGAGCATCTTACGCGGCGTCAGCTTCTGTGGCAGCGCTTTACGCTCTGGGAATCCCGTCAACGAATCACGCGAGTTTCTAAAAATCACACGCCCTGTACCATGTCGATCCACCAGCTCATTCAGGAGCACCTTACCATCCTCCAATCGCGCCTCAAATTCCGTATCCGAATATTCCTCAAATACCTGACGTAAAAATGCGCGCTCCGACTTAATCAGCTTGTTTCCATTCTGTAACTTCGCAGCGACCTCAGCGACTGCGGTATAGCTCGCCTGTTCTTCCTTAAATTTCTCAAGATCTGGGTAGCGCTCCGGATCCAGCAGACGCAAACGCGCAAAGTGCCCCTCTGCACCCAATTGTTCCGGCGTCGCCGTCAACAATAGCAAGCCATGGCTCTTACGCGTCAGCGCCTCCACCAATTGATACTCAGGGCTCACGACCTCAGGACTCCACTCCAAATGGTGCGCTTCATCGACCACCAACATATCCCACTTCGCCTCCACCGCCAATTGCGCCCAACGCTCATCGGCCAGTAGGGTGCTGATACTACAGATCACCAGCTGATCTTCCATAAACGGATTCGCATCTGGATCCGCATCGACGATTGACTGGCAACGGTCCGCATCAAACAAATTGAACCACAAATTAAAGCGCCGCAGCAGTTCGATGAACCACTGATGCACCAACGACTCTGGCAGCACGATCAGCATGCGCTCCGCCCGACCCGTCAGATGTAAACGATGCAAAATTAGGCAGGCCTCAATGGTCTTTCCCAGGCCGACTTCATCCGCCAGCAGCACCCGCGGCATATAGCGATTCGCCACCTCCGCCGCGATGTAAAGCTGGTGTGGGATCAAATCAATCCGCCCGCCCGCGAAGCCTGCCACATCCGACTTCCGCATCGCATGCTGCCGCGCGATCGTCTCATAGCGCAGCGCGAACGCATGCGACTGATCAATTTGGCCACCGATCAAGCGATCCTCCGGCTTACTAAAACTGATGGTATCCGCCAACTCTGCCTCCGGCACCTCCACGCCCGCACCGACATAGACGAGTAAGCCATCCTCATCCCGCACCGACTCCACCAGCACAGACGCACCGCCCTGCGATAGGATCGTATCGCCCACACGAAACTCGACCCGCTTGATCGGGGCATTCGCGGGCGCATAGAGCCGCGCCTCACTCGCCGCGGTAAAAATAAGCTGAATCTGGTGTCGCGAAACCGACTCCAAAATACCCAGTCCGAGTTCAGGTTCTGTCTCACTAATCCAGCGCTGTCCGATCTTAAAATCTGCCATTGCGGAAACGTCCACGAGCAGCGAGCTCTTGTCAAAGCGAAGCGTTGCGAAACATCAAATTAGAGCGCGCGATGGGCACGCTACACACAATCCAAAAAAATCCATACCACTTGCTATTTTCGCGCAGAGGCGCAGGGGCGCAGAGACGAATCATGTCCTCCAAGGAAGTTTAACAGCGACACCCACTAGCAACCAACAACCTTCAACTAGCAACCTACAACTAGCAACCTACAACGTACATCTAGCAACCAACAACCTTCAACTAGCAACCCAAAGCTCGTCGAAGGGCGAAGAGTGACTGACGCGGCCTGCAATGAGCCTGTCGAATCTGGTGCCCTTTGGGCGACGAAGGAACAACAGGTCGTGCTCGCGCTTCGTCACGCTACAGCAACGCTGGCCTCAGCTCTCCAAATCATGCGTCTGCTCTAAATACACCCCAATGCGTTCCAGCAAGGTAAGCAGAAGCGGCGTTGCTCGATAAATGTCGGCATACAAACCTGACAGGTCATCAATCGCATATTCATGCACGATTTCATTCCGAATATCCTTAAGATCTCTCAATTCACTCGTGCTCTCAATCAAGCCACGCTTGACCGCCCGATTTGCAGCATCCAGCAATGCGCCTGTTTCCTCAAATTCATAGCGATCCAGGGCACGTAACAACTTATGAACGATCAGATCCGTCAACCGCGCAAAACGCCCCGACAGCGCTTCAAGTTGATCCCAATCATTCTCGTTCACCTCAACATAAGGAGGAAGTGGAGACTTATCGAACGATCGACGTAACCAAGCGGCTGCCTGCTGGCAGGTCTGCCAAGTCTCCAATAAATGCGCACGAGCTGGATCACTCATATCGATATTCTCACAATCATAATGACACCGTCAGCGGCACGGCCTCGGCCATCACCAAACGAACAAAAGGCTTCGAACTATCTGGAGCGATGACCAAATCGATTTTTTGCCCCGCCAGTCGATCTCTCATCTCCCGCCGAATCAAGCGACGTTGCTGCCTGTTAATCTCGCTCGAAAGACACAAAATATCAATATCCCCCCCACGCGCCTGATCATCCACACGCGAGCCGAACAACAGAATACGCGCCTCAGGGTCCACCCTGTTGATCGAGTCACAAATCACTTTCTGTTCCTGTTGGGTCAGCCTCATAAACAAGCAATAAAGTATGCACGAATCATCTACGGTCAATCGTGAAAGAATCACCTCGTTGCCCAGCAAACACGCACACCAAGATATTTTTAGAGATATTTTTAGGGACAGGCTATGAAAATTCCTGAAAATTCCCTTTGCGAGTTAATTCTATTCCGTATACTTTTTGCAACCTTCCGAACAATCGCGCAGCACAGTGTTAATCTAGTACCTAATTTTAATACTGCTCGATTTTAAGCAACAATACAGGCACGTGCGTCTGCGCTAAATCCCACAAAGCTGCATCATCAATAATATCATAACCATGCGCCACTAAATGACGGAAACCGATAATTTTCCGATACTCTGGAATTTTACGCTCTAACCGCGAAGTATCGATGCGTTCGAGGCGACACAGTGCCTCTCCAATAATCTCAAATTCACGTTCTAATCCTAGCTGCAAGAGTCGATTCTCCAGGAACATCTCAAAATCCTGTCCTTGAATAAAAGACTGGATTTCTTCACAAGCAATCCGGATATCAAGTAGCAATTTATCTATGCTATGCGGCATATATTAAATGCTTAGTTTGATCGACTTCGTGTTGAAAATGAGGATTTCGAAAGGATCGATTGACCACTAAATCGACTGGCCGTGAAAGCAACGCTTCCAATTGTTCCTTAAAACCCATGAATTGCTCAAAAGCGCCCGCATAGCCCTGACGATCAAATTCCACAAGAAAATCAACATCACTATCCACACTGAAGGCATCGCTCAACACAGAGCCAAACACGTCTAAACGACGCACTCGATGTGACCGACAAATTTGTCGGATTTCATCTAGATGAGGTGTAAGGAAAGGCGCGTCCATAACCTTAATACTGAGGATACTTGAAATGAAATCAAGCTTTAGGAACATGGCCTTCGCGGTCTGATTTTTAAAGCTAGCAGCCATGTGTCTTCAGTAATGTTAGGCAAATAATAGGAATTTCCGTGTTGATGGATAAGGGGGCAATAAGCGGTTCGCAGGTCTGTTAAGTTTTTGTCTTAGAGAGTCCCGCCAAAGTACCAGAATTGTGGTAGGCCACTTCCCATCTTGCCACTTTTTACAAGTTTGTTCCGTCACCCGTCCAGAGGGCATCCGGTTCACTCACCCTTCGCGGACTCAGGCCAAACCTGCGGTTCACCATCTACGTGCTTCTCGCACTTCGTCCTAGTTTCACATTTCCCCACCCCCAACTTCGCCAGCTCTCAGCTATTTTTAATCGCCGGCTACTAATATTCACCCTGATGACTCACCCAATGCAGCACTGCGCCCCATCAAGACGCATCTCCGATGCGTCACTCATCCATTGCAAAAAGCTCTGCGCCACAGCGCCTCTGCGCGAGATAATTCTCCTTGCTAGGCGAACTTGCTCAACGCTACAGCCATCCACCCCAAATATCCATGCCACTCGCTGTTTTCGCGCAAACACGCACACCATAAACAAAAAAGCCCGCACACGGCGGGCCTCGTCATTTCACGACCCTACAGCTATTATCAAACTGGAGTGGCATCGTCTCGATGCCCACAAGGAGATTTTAAGGGAGATTTTAAGAGCCTGTCCCTAAAAATGGTCAGGAAGTTTAACAGCGACACCCACTAGCAACCAACAACCTTCAACTAGCAACCTACAACGTACATCTAGCAACCAACAACCTACAACGTTCATCCAACAACCAACAACGTTCAACTAGCAACCCAAAGCACAGCGCCTCTGCGCGAGATAATTCTACTTACGAGATTTTTGCGCAATTTTAGGGACATCACCAGCGACCTCCGCACTGCTCACTCTCACTAGCACTCACTCGCCGAAGACCACAGTCCAGACTTGTCCCAACGAATAAAGTTGTCTTGCTGGACAGCATAATGCCCTCGCCTAAGAACTTTCTCATCATCACCCAGGTATTTTCACCCGACCCCGCAGCAGTCGGGCAATACTTTGATGAAGCGGCTCAGGCGATTGCAGGCACTGGCGCTAAAGTCACCGTGCTCACCGCGAACCGTGGCTATGACAACCCCGACGAACAGTTCGCTGCCAAAGAAGACCGCGACGGTATCCGGATTCGGCGTCTGCCATTCTCATCGTTTGGTAAGGCTAGCATCCCGCTCCGTATTTTTGCGCAGCTTTCCTTTTTGATCCAATGCATTCTCCGTGGACTCTTTACCCCGAAATTAACTGACCTACTAGTTTCGACATCTCCCCCGATGGCCGCGATTACTGCAGTCATCATCGGATTCTTTAGACCAAAATTAAAAGTCCACTACTGGGTGATGGACATCAACCCCGATCAGGCCGTCATCCTCGGCGCCTTCTCTCCAAAGCACCCACTCGTCCTCGCGCTCGACTGGCTCAACCGCCGCATGCTTAAACGTGCAGACAACGTGATTGCGCTAGATCGTTTCATGGCCGAACGAATGGAGGCCAAGCTCACGCGCCCCGAAGCAGAGCTCCGCCGTCCCATCACCATCATCCCCCCATGGCCAATGGATGACTATTTGGAAACCGTGCCACATAGCGAAAACCAATTCCGCAAAGCACAAGGCTGGGAAAACAAATTCGTCGTCATGTATAGTGGCAACCACAGTTTAGTGCATCCGCTCGACACCATTCTCGATGCAGCCGAAACTCTCAAAGACGACCCACGTTTCGTGTTCGCCTTCATCGGCGGCGGAAAAGGGAAGGAGATCGTTGATGCGCGCGTTGCGCAGTTGAACGTTGAACGCTGTTCGTTGAACGAAGAGTCCGCCGCAACCAACAACCAACAACCAACAACAAACAACCTCATCTCCCTCCCCTACCAACCTCTCGATCAAATCCGCTTCTCGCTCTCCGCGGCGGATCTGCACATCGTCTCACTCGGCAATGACATGAGCGGCATCGTGCACCCCTGCAAAATCTACGGTGCCCTCAGCATCGGTCGCCCCGTCCTCACCCTCGGCCCGAAAGAAAGCTACCTCAGCGACATCATTAAAAAAGAGGTCAGAAGTCAGAAGTCAGAAGTTAGTCAAGAAACGGATCGGGCAATCGGTTATGCAATTCAGCATGGCGATGTGGCAGGTGCAGTCGCAGCCCTCACTGCCGCCGCTGGCCAGACACAACAAAAGCGCGCAGCCATCGGCCAACGCGCTGAAGAGGTTGCACGCGAAAGGTTTAGTGGCGAACAGCTAGTAAATCAATTCTTGGAGACGGTTCTCAACGCAGAAGACGATTAATAGATAACTGAGCAATGATGGCGACAAAAGGACTGTATCCCGAGAGATGAGCTGTGGTGAATTGCAATCGGCCCAGCCAGATACATTATCGTTTTCCGCTTGCGACACATCTTTAACCAGCTACTTTGGTCGAATGGTGTTAAACCGCAGACAGATAAAAACTTTGGTCGCACGTCTCCAACACGATGTGCAGCCAGAGTCGGTCTGGTTATTCGGTTCACAAGCAACTGGCCACACCAAAGGCACCGAGAGTGATGTCGATTTATGCATCATTATCAAAGACGAATTAAACCCTTACGATTTCGCCGTACAAGCTTACCGAAGTCTTCAAGATATGCCCTTCCCAAAAGACATAATCGTCCGCCAGAAAGGTCGCTTTGAAGAACGCGCAAGCTGGCCGAGCTCAATCGAGCACACGATTAAACAAGAGGGGCGGTTACTCTATTCGGCATGAACCGCCTCGTTCAAGAATGGCTGCAAAAAGCAGACGAGGATCGAAGATCAGCCCATATCCTGCTCCGTGACACAGAGCCACTGGTCACCCCTGCGATGTTCCACTTACAGCAGAACGCTGAAAAACTGCTGAAGGCTTTACTAGTGAAAAAGAAAATCACTTTCGAACGACGGCATGATCTCACCTATTTATTGCACCTATCCACCGAGCCAGCGCTTCGTGAGCACTTGCAAGTGCTTAACGAATTAAACCCGTTTGCAGTGGAACTACGTTATCCGGGAGATTATCCCGTAATTTCTGTCACCAATGCACTAGGAATCGAGCAACGACTCGAAGCGTTCCGTAGCACATTACTTCCCCTGATCATCGAATGAGCGGCCAACGCGCTCAACAAGTCACCACTGAAAAATTCGGCCGAACACAATTGGTTCAGCAATTTCTAGACACAGTGCTACGCTAGTATTCAGATCTCACATGCCCGTCACTCAGCTCTCAGATCTCGCGCCTCAGGTTTCCCAAAATTCGCCTAAGCGAATCTGGGTCATCAACCCCTTCGATCAATTACCGAACGAGACGGACGTGCCGCTACGCTATTGGGCGCTGTGCCGCACCTTTGCTCAGCAAGGGCACGAAGTCATTTGGTGGTCCTCCAACTTCTCGCACCTCACCAAGTCCAAGCGTCCCCTCTGCCCCGACACCGACGGCTTTTCCGTCCGTCTGATCGAGACACCGCCCTACACAAAAAACATCAGCTTCGCCCGGCTGAAAAATCACAAGGCCTTTGCCAATGGATTTTACACAGAAGCCATGGCAGGACTGAAGAGCGGTGAACTCCAGGCGCCCGACCGGATCGTCGTGTCCTTGCCGCCGCTCGGCGTAGCGGAGCAAGCCTTTCGAATTCGCGACTACGTTCGCGAATGCAAATGT
>Ga0228624_1000652_pt1 | contig 16590 bp, 18 predicted proteins | sample 29DmetaG_FD_182744 | JGI IMG/M metagenome (GOLD analysis project Ga0228624, IMG submission 182744) | Seawater microbial communities from Monterey Bay, California, United States - 29D | ecosystem: Environmental > Aquatic > Marine > Coastal | place: USA: California | collected 2016-10-10 | reverse complement strand
AGACATGGCGCCAAACTTAGTAGTAATTACTGGGGTTCTGAGAAGTTGACTTTCAAGTATTGGAATACCAAAGCCTTCGCATTTACTACCTTGCATTAACACATCAGACATGGCAATGTATTCCAGTATTTCTTCATAGTCTACTATTTCTTGGTGTAATCTTACTTTCTCCTTTGGTATAGGTATGATATCTAATAATTCATGTATATTCATAAGCATATTACTTGTTTTTTGATGTGATTTTTGTAAATTATGTATAGACCATGCGTGGATAAATAAAAATGCGTCATCTCTATTTTTTTGAAACTCTTCAAATGCAAGTAGAGATGTATCCAATGATTTTCGATTTACTACTTCATAATTACCAATATTGATTAATACTACAAATTTGTCTTGTGGAATTTTGTGCTTGTCACGAAACTCTATTTTTCTACTTTTATAGTCTAAATATTCTTCTTTTATATTCAGTATATGAGGGATAAAATGCACATTACGACCTTGTATTGTATTTTCTAGTAATATCTTATCAGTAGGACATAACGCCACTATATCAGAAAAAATTGGCAATGTATTCGCAGTATGTTTCACTATGGGTTGAAAGTGATTTGGATACCAACATAGTGACCTACAACTTAATTGCTCATCGCAGATCACATGATTTATATCAGAAAGAAATATGTAGACGTCAATATTATGCTTTTCCAGTAAATAATTAATCGTGCTTGATAAAATTGTATCATAAGATCCATCTTTTACAATACCTCCAATGTATTTTACTTTCTTCAATAGTTCTAAATTCACATACTTGGGTGTTTTATCTTTATTTTCGTTTTCGAAGTTGATACTGAACATCTCATCAAAGTCATAGAGTCTGTCTTCAAGGCAGTTTACAAGCAGTAGATAATATATTTCTATATCGTCTTCTTCGATCAATTTACTAATTAAATGATACATTTGAGCTCCATATGGTCCGAAAAACCATGGCGATGCAAAAGAAGATAAACAGACTTTCTTTGTCATTTTAGTAAATAAAAAAGGATACTTTTAATATTTTTATCCTCATTGTTTTTAATATGTGCTATTTTCAAAACATTTCAAATTATTTTCAAATTATTTTCAAATTATTTTCAAATTATTTTCAATTTAAATGTTATCTAAGTTATAGTTAAATTTTTTTACTTTCGTTGCCATTAGATAATGATATTTTTGTGAAGCTGGTATATTATATGTATAATTATAACTACAATTGAGTATTGAAGCATCTATAAAATCCTCTATAGAGAACTCTACGTCTTTTATCAGTAGCAAGTTAAGAATAATATCTTGAACTATGCTTAAGGTATGCGATTCTTCTTCTGTCAGCTTATAGCTTCTTAATTGTATAAACTCTTTGACAAAGCTAATACATTTGCTTATATGATGATTATATAAGCAAGTGTCAATGTCGATTGATTGAAGTTGAATCACATAAGCGTGGATTTCAATCAAATCTTCTCGAGCAAAGTCACCATCAATGTCATCATAATTTCGACTTATTTTGTTGTCAGCTATAATACCATCCCTTTCTCTAACCTTCTTCCTATTGAGGTGATACAAGACATCATTTTCAGCGGTTAAAAAGTCCAACACACGGTCAACTCCAACATGAAAATGAAAACGACTTGGAATCACAGGTGTAGTGAAATGTCTCTTAGCTCTATTAGCTTTGAGTTCCTCTATTATTTTTTCTGGAGATGTTGTTGTTGACATCGTAAATGATTGTAAACTAAATTTTTGTAAATGAAAAAGGAATTAATTTGACTATTGCAGAATTATTGTTCTATTTTTTTCGCTTGGATTTTTATCTAATTAAGATTATCGATAGGATATGATTGGATTGATTTTGGTAAACCATTGACTCCCTCTCTAACATGTCGATACATTATAACTCCCGCTTAAAAATATATTTAGTGAGCACTGGAAGGGTTAACCTAAACTTATCATTTAAGCGGGTAATTCTGTGAAGTATGTTATAGTTATATTCACAAGGGTTATATTACTAAGCAGATATTTGAAAGGTGGGTGTGGGTTGAAAATAAAAGGTATTTGAGAGGTGATATTGAGTGTTTTCTCTATTTGTTCCCTTCGGAGAAAAAATGACCTCTAAATTAACCATATTCAAGTTCGAAGTATATCTTTCATATAACCCTTTTCCTCCATGGATTTCCGGCTACAAGACTCTACTAAAAGACCATTCGCCCAGATTCCATAGTTCATGTATTCATCTGGATGTTCCAATGTTACGTGATAAATAGTATAGTTACCTTCACAAGTATAAGGAACTGACCGGACATCCAAGTGGCTCATTAATCTATACTTGTCGTCTGTAATAAATATGTCTCCGGACTCTCTCAAAGTATCCATAGTTTGTTGCTCAGTCAATTGGTCTACTAAAATACTATGACAACCCGTGATATATAAGTTTTCTTTTAATTCCGGATAATTTTCAGGTGTGCATTCATATAATCTGTCCTTAATTCTTGTATCATTGCCCGGATTGTAGAGGGATTTCTTACCTATCATCGTGATTGGTATATAACCATGCTTGTAAGTCTTCACTAACATACCGACTTTCAACTCTTCTACTGCAATATTAACGGCTTCTGAACTACTTTCATCTAAACATTCTATTTTGGTTCCTTCTCTGAAACATATTGTAGAAGGATCAACTAAATACCCGAAAACGGAACCTAAGTTGACTGTTAATCCATCAAATGTGTAGGATTCACCCGAATTGACAGTTGTGATTGTAATACCATTATTGACCGAAAATGTAGTTTCTCCAGTCTTTTTGACAGTAACAGAACTAGCGACTGATGGTATAGTAATTTCATCGTCTTGGTTTTCCATTAATACATAAAAATTCTTACCCGCAATACTGGCTGTGTTCAATGTATTGGTGAAATTGGAACTCTCGTTGGTAGAGGAGTTAAATACAACAATTTCTTCTGCTGGAGGAAACCCTGGTAAAGTAATATTTTTCAAAGTTACAGCTTTACCGGTCAAAGCTGAACCGTTGAAACTAAACAAGCCTTTAATGAGATTTTTTGTAAAACTACGTTTACTTACTGTAGTGGTTCCAGTTACGTTTTCATCAGTCAAATCTTGAGATGTTAAAGTTGTGATTTCCAATACGTTACCCGAAGGGTCGGGTAAAGCGATTTTCTCTCCTATTAGGTTCCAGTTAGTAGTATCAGTGGCATCAAAAGTAGCCATAATAGCATTGTAATTACTATTAGTTGAAGTGCCCATCGCAAGACTACCAATATAATTGTAGTAAATGTTGTTAGCTGTGTATACCTTGATACCATTAGCAGTATATATAGAATGACCATTTACTGCAGTGCAAGTATCAGGAACAACAATTTCTGTCAATGAAGTTGACATAAATGCTTGATAACCTAATTGTGTGCAACCATATGGAACAGTAATAGATGAAAAACCAAAAGATCCACCCATTAAACTATTAGGCCATGTAGAAGTCAATGTTGATGGCAAAGTAAGGCTAGTCATACTATCCAAATTAGCAAATACAGATTGAGGCACATATCCATAGAAATTACCCTGAAGCGTGCATGTATCAGGAATATCCAATGCTGTAAGTGCTGTGCAAACATGAAATCCTTTCAAAGATGTCAATCCAGCAGGAAGGTTAATACTTTGAATTGGTGTGTGGTCAAATCCAGCAATTGTCTTCACTGTAGAAGGTAAATTGATGCTAGTAATTTGAGTATAACGTAACCCCCCTACGGCTGTTACAGTAGATGGTTCGGTGAAAGTAATACTTTGAATTCCACTTTCATTGCAGCCATCAAAAGTCTTGCACGATGGAGGTATAGTAATATGAGTCAATAATGAACATTTCTCAAAACTACCTCCATGCATATGAGTAACATTCGTTCCTAAAGTAACCGAAGTCAATAATGTGCAATTGTTGAACGAATTTATTCCTGTAGTTGTTAAACTATTAGAAGGAACACCAATGTGCACGCTAGTAATGTTTGTATCCATAAAAGCAGTATTTAAATACTGACAATTATAACCAATTTGAAAACTAGTCAACGTTTTGCATCCTTTGAAAGATCTATCATATGCCTTAATACCATCGGCTACAATTACATTACTGAGTGTGGTAGAGTTTTGAAACGTTTCTAATAAATGATATGTATCTGTAACATAACCATCAGCCGCAGCCAAAAAAGGCACATTGACTATTCCTGTATGGTCACTACAGTTCCAGATACGATAGCCACCCATATCGTATCCCCAGGTTCTTGAAGTCCCATTGTCGTCAATAGTAACATATGACAAAAACAATAATCCGGTGTAATTCTCGATAGCAGAACTGAAATAAACGGTCTTGATGTTTTCCAATGTATTTTCCATGGTCCAGTTTCCTCCATATTGGAGGTTACCTGTTTGATCATTGGAAGCACCCACGACTAAACCAGACTTGAATGATTTCAACAAGTCCAAGTATTGCGTCCATTCAGTATACTGTAGAATATTACAGGCTAAAAAGTCCATTCGGTTGATACTCATTTTGGTAAGCAGTGTTTTCAAAAAAACTACATTTGGACTGTATTGGGTTACACTACTGGCTAAATCGCTCATTTTGAAGAAATGTTCGCTTTCCATGAAACTCATATTATGGTAATATTGATGCTCTCCTCCAGGGAGACCGTGACTGACAATGGCTAATCGGGTAACATGTTTTAAATTGGCCACTAAAAATTCTTCTAAATGTTGATGTTTACTGGTATGTTTGTAAACAATAGTAAAAGTAGATGAGTTGGCACCATTGACAAATTTCTGGTATTGTTCTACATTTTTATCAATGAGCAAAATCTTGGTGTATTGGGAATAATTGGACTGACTAGTATACTCCGTTAAATCTTCATCAGGAATTGGAACGTTTTCTTGATCACCGCTCATCTATGATTGTATATTATACAAAAATATATGATATTTTCAGAATCAATCCTTTATATCATTTTTCTCAGAAGATATCGACTGCTGTTGTGTTGGAACACTAAAATACAAATTGGCTGGTTTGGATGGTTTGGCTGGTAAATCATCACTTTTCTTTTTTGCCACACAAGACCGTAGATGAGATGTCAAACCTCCAGCACTTTTAGCTTCAAATCCACAATATTTGCATTCATTGTCTTTACTGAAAGAATGGGAATAATATTTCCCCAACCATTGTTCCAATTGAGGCATTTTCATATCATCGACTAAAGACATCATCTTGCTACTGTATTCTTTAATGGTTTTGATTTGAGTCATTTTTTGTTGCACAAACGATTGGTATTCTTTATTGATTTGGTCTAAAAAATCCTTGTCTACAGTAATTGCTTCGGTTTTGAAACCACTATTATCAATATATTGAGACAAGTGATCGATTATATCTACTGCTATTTTAATTTTGTCTGGGTTATAATTGACTTGATGTAAGTATACACAAACTTGGCCTTGGTATAAATGAATTTCGAAATTACTTCTATTGGCAATACCATAGTTTTGAGCCAATAAAATACCCGCACATTGTTGTAATTCTACATCACGGAGAAATTTTTGCACTTCATCTTGGCCCACGTTTTTATCATAGTTTTTATTTTCTAGTAAAATAGACGGCTTGTTATCTCGTTTCATGATGAAGTCACCCGTTTCTTTGGTTGTAGCAACAGATTGTATATCACCCATAGGATACAAATTATTTAACACATGGCTCAACATTGTCTCTGATATTTTCCCTTTGGAAGAAGAATTGTCCATCTTACGAAGCAGCTCATTGACTTGACGATGCATTTGTTCTTGGTCTTTGCCTATTTGAGTCATTTCCTCCAATTTATTTTGCTGTAAACGCAAATCTTCTCTCAATCTGGATTCGGTTGATGATATCATTTGATTTGTCAAGGATTGAAAGGAAATGAAGTTTTGAGAGAACTTGTCTTCTACTGATTTCATGTATTGTGCTATTGATTCTGTAGGAGATTGATGTGTTCCATGACTTAGAGAGAAATTCTCTGTTAGTCTTTGAATATCTTGCTTCAATAATTGTATAGAATTATCCCATGCTGGATTCTCATTTTGCAACCGAGTTATTTTTTCATATAATTGCTCTGTTTGTTGAGACATATACGGTTGCACTTTCTCTTGATGATGATTGTAGACAAATGATTGTAGTTCATCCATGTATTGTTTGCGTATTTCACTGAGTTGTTTATAATACTCCAATTGGTTATCGTTTTGTTGTTTCATTAATTGCTTTTGGATTTCTCCCATTTGTTCCATTAATCGAGATGCAAAACTTTGGTCAAAGGATGGATTGATTTTCTCGTTGAACTTTTCCAAGAGGTCTACCAAGAAATGGTTCATTTTCTCGAAATCGTATTGTGGGTTTCTCTCATAAAAGTCGTAGATTCTTTGGTTTTTCAGTAGTAATGACATTGTTTATTTCTCTCGGTATGTGTTAGTTATTATTACTTAGATTTTTACCTTTATACCTTTTTTACGAGTGACTCGAAACTTTGGATTGTATACTACAGCCGCTAATAATCGCATTTGACGCTGGGCTTTTTCTTTTGTTGTGCAATGTGCATAAATCCGATTGGGCTTTCCTTTTTTATTCTTTTTTTTTGAGCGAACGCTGTAACATTTTTTCCTACTGTTATAAGTTGTTTTGAATGGAAATTCTGTTGGTTTGCGTGCAGCACTTTTTTTTTGACGAAGTCTCTCGCTTCTACGTAATTTTTGTGGTGGCGGCGATTTCCGTTTTTGAGTAGCCTTTTGCCGAAGTCTCTCGCTTCTACGTAATTTGGTTGTTGTTGCTGGCATTATAATATAGATTTATACTTTTTTATAACCTGTTTGAGTTCTTGTAACATGGCCTTTTCTTCATATTTTGAGACACGTAATGTTTCTATTGTTTTACAGTAGTCATGGATCATTTGTGATTCGTTTAGATGGATACTTTCAGAGTAATAGACGTATTTATAACATTGAATACGATCAATTGTATAGTAACCACGGAAACATTCGGGTAAGAAAATTATTTTAGCAAACTTACAGTTATCTAAAAGCATTCCATATACATGTTGAAAAGCATCAATTACCACTTTGTGATCACGGGGCAACTTATATATTTCATTCGGGGTTTCTACTGTAGATGAATGTGTATAAATATATTGAAATATGTCTATATGTATGTCATTCTCCCACAAATCATATGGTGATGTGCTAATGATAACGTGCATATAGTTTCTACCGAGACTCTTTTTATGTTTATTATGCGGGAAAATGGAAAATTGAAATTTGAAATCACAAGATATAGAACAGTAAAAAATAAAATACCCTTTATAATCAAGATGAATCCGATAAATAAAAAAATAGTGCCAAGAAAGCCTCAGGTTACGAAGAAACCATCTAAAGTAGTTACAAAACAAGAAAAACAAGATGATATTATTGATATGTATTTGTTTACCTACAACAAAACCCGCTACTGGACTCCTGATTTATTGAATGGCTTTTTACATAGTTCGATTATAGATGAAGATGGTGACCCTTCGTCCTCAGATGAAATCATTGGAAAATTACTAAATGGGGTTCCTGAATTTTATGGAAGTGATTGATTGCTTTTCATGGAAAAGGACCATTTACTATTTTTCATTTTTTCACTTTTTCATTCCCACAAAGCAGTAAATATATGGGGATTGGATATTTCTCTCATATAAATCCCATATTGTAGGTTGTTTTGTGATTCCAAGAAAGCGGTAAATATATGGGGATCATGGATTTCTCTCATATAAATGTCTCATAAAACGTAAAATTTTCCTCCCAGCTATCGAAAAATTGAAATTCTTTATTTGGAGGTTTTCTTCAAGCAATTAAAAACCCAAATCAAGCAAGCGTCTATTCAAACAAACAACTCTTTTCAGAAACTCTTTTCAAAAAGCATTTACAATAAAATAACAATGGCATCATCATCTACTACAACATCACCAGCTAAGACTCTTTCTGTTGTTGCTCCAGAAGAAACAACAAAAGCTTCCACCAAAACACTACCAAAATTTTATAAAGGACTCCTGTATGCTACTATGTCGTTTATTAATGAATACATTCCAGAGGACCAACAAGCAGAACTTTACAAGAATATTCCTTTATTTGATTCTACAGTAGAAGAACAAGTGAAGTATTTCGATGAGCATTGTGACTTGAAAAAGGTTCATGTTGAGCTTTACAAGCCTTTGCTAAAAGAGCACAAAAAGCAAGTCAAAGAGGCCAATAAACCAGTGAAGGAAAAGAAACCTCGGGCTCCACGCAAGAAAAAGACTGAGACTGATTCTACAGTAGAAGGTGCTTCTGGAACACCAATAGCAGAACCAGAGGCAAAAGAGAAAAAGGAAAAGAAACCTAAGGCTCCACGCAAGAAAAAGACTGAGACTGATTCTACTGCTCCTGTCACAACTGAAGTAACTGCGGAATCAGAAACAACAACTACAGTAGCAGAACCAGAGGCAAAAGAGAAAAAGGAAAAGAAACCTAAGGCTCCACGCAAGAAAAAAGCAGACGCACCAGCTACTACTACTGAACAAATAGTAAGTGAATCAAATGAGATTCAGCCAGACAGTAATGGGCTATTTGACAGTATACCAAATGACGGGTTTGAATATCAATCAATGACATTGAATGGGAAAATAAAATATATTCGTAAAAAGAAGTCTGAAGATTCGAACAATGAACTTCAGTTTGAAGAATTGGAAAAATAATTTGTTAATATTTAAGTAAAAATTTTAGAAAGGAGCCATTTGGTTCCCTTTTTTTCTGCCATATTTGTATACTATAATGGCAAAGAAGTCAAAAACCCAGAATAAAAGACAACTGAAAAAGCAAACACGAAAACTTCGAGACAAACGACGCAGAAAAAATACCCGTGGTAAACGCACTATGCATGGTGGATGAGGCACAACACCATCAGGTGGTAAAACAAAGGGAGTTTCTATATTCAATATGTAAATTCCTCTTACTCATTGTCTTTTTACAGTAGACGAATGACGATTCTATTTTTTCCATTTGCATGATTTGCAGTTAAAGCATAGAGTCTGAGCAGTTCTATTGGTGTCCATGACAAAAAAGACATTCATTCTTGTTTTCAATAAAAATAAATAGTTATTGTAAAGATACAATTGAGAGAAAATCAAAGATGAGTTCTACTGCAAAAAATCGTGGTAAAACAAGTAAAAATAAAACTATACGAAAACGCAATGGGCGCATTTACTTTTCAGATTACCCAGACTTTTCTCCCAATTTAACTCCACGGGATATTTTTCGTTTAGGCAGTTTCGGAGGAACATACTGGAGACCAATTTATTCACATGTTACTAATAAGCACTACAAGAATGTGCATCGTAAATATAAACCTTGGTGGACAAATATACCCGAAGAACATTTAAGCTCATCATCCTACAATAAAAATATCAATCGCTACAAATGTAAAGTAGGAACAACCTTGGATTTCTGGGAAGGTAAAAAATGGATAACCCATTATAATCCATATGGATGGGTTCATTGGTATTGTGATTTCTACAAAGGTAGACGTTGTCCAGATGACGAAAGACAAATCAAGCGATGGCAAGGTTTAGCTGGACCACGAGGTCGGTTTATGCGGTTTTTAGTGACTCAAATTGTAAAAAATAATGGCTCATATGATGACGAATCCATTAGTCCCAAGATCCGACAAGTATTACAACATTGGGGATACAAACTCACTAAACGAGATTACAATTTAGAGAGAAAGCGACGCTCACAAAAATAATAAAATAGAGGCCTCTTTTTTATTATTTAAAAAATTAAAAAATAGGTATGAGGCGGTGCCCCAATACTGTCTCAAGTATTTGTCAACATGGATTTTATCGCTCTAATCGATTATTAAGTGGGTTATATTTTTTTTTTTGGAAAATACTCATACTGTATGGTTGCATTTAGTATGCCTTGCATTTCAATAATCCTTGCATTTTGTCAAAACAAAAATAAGATAGTCTACCCATGTTGACGACTCGGCAAAATTTTATTTTACACTATTGAATTATACGCTGTTTTGAGACAAATAATTGTAATGCGAATTCTTTATATTCGTTATTCTATTTATCTTTTTTTCTCTCATTTGTTCAAATGGATTGGATAGAAGAAAGTCAAAGAATGGTCTCCATTGAAGAGAACTGTTTACGTGAACCCGTAGAAGAATTACAAATTCGATATTATTATATTCAAAAAGACCTTGCTGTAAATAAAGTCATAAAGGAAACCATCACATTTAATGATAAATCCTCTACTGTAATATCAAAAGAGAAATTGCTGCAAATGATACAACATCATAAGATATCCACTTCTCTCACACAATATGTTTTGAAAGATACTTTTTTATTTCATATACCGATCGAACCCGAAGTGATTGGCTCCTTTCATGAATCTTCTTATAAACAATATTGGACACAACAATCTGTATTAAAGGACATCGATATTTCACCCCTCATTTTCGTATTTCAACCCTACAGCACATTATGTTTTTTCTACTATGAAGAAGATAAACCTGCTGTAAAATCTCTCAAATCTGCCTTGAAAACGACACCAGGTCACCACAGCACTAAACGTGTGCGCTGGTCACCCATTCGTCGGCATAAATCTACCCGTAGAAAAGCCCCTACATTGGATGTCATAACTATTTAGCCAAAAAATTGAATTCTTTTCAGACATCGATTTTCGAATTATAAAAAAAAGTGATAACAGTAATGACTACTAATATGGATACTAAATTAGCGATGAAAAATGAGAAAAAACCATTTTGCAAAATCTGTTTTGATACCAAGCAACCAGAGTCAGTATACACCAGTCATTATGTTCGTGATGTGCCTGGTCCCAATGGTGTTGTTGTTTGCCCTACTTTGTTACAAATCGAATGTAGATACTGTAAGAAAAAAGGACACACTAATAGTAAATGTCCTATTTTGAAGAAAAAGCAGAATCGTAATCCAAATAAACCATTCTCTACTGCTTCTACTTCTACTGCACCATCAATGGGTAAGAAAAAACATAAGAATGTGTTTCAAGTCTTGGAAGTCGATTCTGGTGATGATGAAGATGAAATAGACAATGAACTTACCACTACACATACGAATTCAACAGATTCTACTGTAGATAAGAATACTAAACCTTATATAATGGCATTGAAAAAACCAATTGCGGCTACTCCAGAACCAACAAAAGTCCAATATAAACCCGAAACACCTCCTGGACCACCTCCAGGTTATTATGCATCCAAGAGTTGGGCTGATTATTCTGATTCCGATGATGACGATGAATAAATGGGAATTTTTAATTTTAATCTTAACTATTTTAATTAAAGCACGATTACAGTAGAATAATTTTGTATTTTACTGTATTTTTTTTATCGAGTCATATCATAACGATGGGAGGAGACGAAAAATCGTATCGTTTAGATGTTATTGATGAAGACGAAATTTATATTTGTTTTGGTTGTGGTTGTGTAAATATGGGATTCCTTACTGATAATTTCCATGGCTGTTCTATGAAAAATGAATGTTGCTGTATTATGCATGAATATTGTTTTTTAAAGCGAGAATATTTGACTTGTTGTGACAAATTAGATGGACATTATATTCGTATTGGATGTGGATGTGATGCCATTACTTTGAAAATGCCCACCGTATGTTGTAAACAACAGTGTCATTTTATGTGTATGATTTGTGCATGCTCTACACCACCTGATGATGAAGTGCCTTGTATTTTAGCTTGTTTTTCTATTGTTTGTGGCACTTTAGAATGCACACCCATTTGCAAAAACTGTATGACATTTGGGCAGATTCGAGATTAAATGTATATACAGTCTTTGTTTTGATCCGTCTTTTGAGGACCATTGATCGTAGTATTGAAACCCATGGTATTCAAACTCTGTAACACCGAATCATCATATAATGAAAAAAATCGGTCCACATCCCGAGCTAAAACAAATAAACCAAGTTGCACATTATCAGATACAATGGCATAATCATATTGGTCTTCTACCATAGGACCAAGCTCGATTATCCAGTATGGTGCAGCAGTAGGAACACCGTCTAATTTTACGGTCAATTCACCACCGCTGTTGTCGTCTTCGTAATAAGCATATCCTCCAATCAAGCTCAATTCTCCATTGGGCAATAACTCGCAGTTCATTATACCTACATCACCATTATCCCAGATGGTATAGTTTGCTGTAACACAGCTTCCTTTTTTTTGAAATGTCTCATCAAACCGATCTTTGTATACTTCATACCAATAACCATCATAGGCAGATAAATCCAAGACATCTACATAACTGTAGTCGGATGTTGTGGTATTGAAATCATTTGAATATGCATTTGATGATATTAATAATACTCCTACTGTCAATAATGCTGATAACCAATTCATATTGTTATTGTTATAATATAGTAATGAGATTTTTTTATATACTTTTGATAATTATTTTATTGAAAAACGAATTACTGAAAAAATATTTAAATGTTTAGTTAATTTAGATAATAGTGAAAAAATACTATGTCTGACATGGAAGCTCTTTTATGGCTAAGTGAACATGCACCTACTTTAAGTATTGTAGAAAACGATACTTTTAGGGAGTATGACATGCCAGAGTGTGTTATACAGTATATACAAACACATTGGAAGAAAACTGGTAATGACAATACAGTTACTTATATAAAAACTTTCACTAAACCTCCGTTAAAAAGAACGACTTGTATGCGGCGATTGGATATATGATTGGTCGGGCCTTCGGGCCGACCTTTCGGCGAGCGAAGCGAGCCATATCCTATTTCATATATTGGTCATTTTCAATCTTTTTTTACTTATCTATTGTTATATGACCCAACCTTTTTGGAATTGTTTGAAACCTCCCACCCACGAAACTTCCGTTTGTTCTCGGGTTATTGAACGAACTCCTAATCAAATTCAATTGGATACCATTTGTAAAAAATATCGTAGCACTAAATTACGTTTTCTCATTTTATTACCTGAATCTGACTATAATAAGTGGTTCTTTTCATACAAAGATTTACTTTACTATAGAAGACACCATTTTCCTGGCAAACTTATTATTGAAAAATACGAAGAAATTGACGAACTACCCTACAATATTGAAGAACCTGTTATGCCCAGACAAGTCTATATTATGTTACCCAAAGAAAGAATCTATATACCTTCCAACCAGTTTACTCATCGTTACATTCGAAGTAAAATGAGAGAACTTGTCCAGATTTTCGTCGCTTTACGTGCGAAAAATATTTCTTATACTCACTACGATTCTTCTGAAGAAAGACAATCATTTGGCACTGACATAAACTTAGCTATCACCTCTACTGCTCCTTCACCTTTTGACGGTAGAAATAGTTTCCATAATGAACACAGTGATATTCATCAAAAAGGCACTCAATATGAGATTCGATTGCAACCTACGGATTCTACTATTGATATTTCCATTTTTGAAGATACCAAACGTTTTTATTATTTACGGAGAGAACCCAGTTGGAGAGATATGATTTTACGGAGAATCGATGGTGGAGTCGTGTATGATAAATATACCTACTGGAATAAAGAAATCGAAATTTTCAATAGTCATTTCCTACAACGTTTCAAGTGCTTTCAACTCAATATTGACTACGATTGGAGTAAATTTACTGATTTTCGAATGGACTATGAAGTCACTTACTAAAATGCCAAACTTTTTTCTTCTACTGTAATATAATAGTTTTATATGTATGATATTACAATTATTGGAGCAGGGATTGCGGGTTTACATTGCGCTTATCGTTTGCAGAGCCATTTTCAAAATATTGTTGTTTTAGAACAATCTCATTGTATTGGTGGGCGTATTCAATCTGTTCAATTACATGGGCACACGATTGAAGCTGGTGCTGGTAGATTGAATCAACATCATGTTCTTTTCCAAAGTCTTTTGAGAGAAATGAATCTTCAAACTCTACCTATACAAGGGGATATTTCTTTTTACGACCCGAATTCCCCTTTTCATTTACAAAATCCTTTTACTACTTTGACTAAAGTTTTGAACCAGTCGAAAAAAGAACCCATTACTAAACTTCAAAAAATCACTTTCCTACAATATGCAAAACTCCATTTGACCTCCGATGAAATCGATTTTCTTCTTTCGTCTTTTGGATATTATCAACAACTTGTAGAAATGAACGCTTATGATGCAGTCAAACTATTTGACAAGGGTATGCATTCCAAAAATGATTTTTCTATTGTAAAAGGGGGTATGTCTCAAATTATACATAAATTGCATTCCAACCTCGATTCGGATCATTGCACCGTTCATTGTAATTCTGCTGTAGAATCTGTCGATTATATTTCTAATTTGAAGTGCTTTCGTATTGTCATAGAAAATCGAACGAAACCCATTTATTCTCGTTTTTGTATTGCTGCTATTCCCAAGTATGCTTTGATGAAATTACAATATTGTAAACCTATTTTCTCTCGATTGAATACAATCAAAGTCAAAGTCCTTTGTAGAATATATGCGTTCTTCCGGAAAAGTGATATTTGGTTTCGTGAACTCCCCAAAACTACTGTAAATAATGAAATCCGTTATATTATTCCAATCGATCGGAAAAACGGGATTCTTATGATTTCCTATACCGATAGCCAATATGCCCAGTTTTGGTCGAAATTACCTCAAAGTAAAGTATTATCTACTTTGCAAAGCAAGTTGCAAGAAGTCTTCAATCGCAAAATTCCCAGACCTTATGATGTTAAAGCCTATTATTGGCAAACTGGCACTGCTTTCTGGAAACCCAAGATAAATAGTCGGCTAATGTCTCACCGTATTTTACAACCCAATCTCAAGCGTCCTTTTTATATTTGCGGTGAAAATTATTCCACCACACAAGGTTGGGCTGAAGGGGCTTTAGAAACCAGTAATCAAGTTATTGACGCTATTGTTACGGAAAAAAAATAAATACCGTATAGTTATAGTAGAAATATTTTATAATAGTAATGATCAACCAAAAAAATTTACTTTTTATTTTAACAGGAATCATTTCTGGGTTTTTCATTGGACTCATTGGCATTGGTTCGGGCGTGATTGCCATACCTGCTTTAACAATGTCGGGTTTGAATATTAAACAAGCCATTACAACTGGTCTCTTTTTACAAGCAGTTCCGCAAACCTTACCTGGGTTCTGGTTGTATAAAGAAAAAGGACATTTTGAATTCGAGCCCACTATGATGGTTTTGCTCGGTTCTTTAGTCGGTATTACAATCGGTTCACTTGTGCATTATTACAATTATTTGACAGAAAAAAGTTCATATGTGATTTTATCTTTACTACTCTTTATGACTGGTTTTCACGTATTTTATCGAAATGTATGGAACACACCCTTGGAAAAAGAAGTCAAGAAGAAAGTAGCTTAATTATTTTCTACTGTCATTGGCTTTGTAAATGTTTGTTTTGGTTTCAAGTGACGCCAAAATTCATTCAACTTTTGACGATTAATTAATGGGTTCTTTTGTTTCACATACAAGAAAAACCCAGCACGGTCGTCCTTTTTATTGTATTCCTCGTAGGCCTGTTCTATTGTTTTATAGTGTTCGCGATTATCAGATACACAGATTGGTTTCATTTGTTTTATGGAGAGAAAAAAAGAAAGAGTATACTTATTTAATGAATTAAAGTTGTATATACATTTGAATATTCTAAACAATCAGTCATCAAAATCATATTCATCATCCACTAAGGTATCAATTAGAGTGTCGGTTTGTCGATGTTGTTCTACTGTCTCAAATTCTACTTGGGTTTCATTCATTGCAATAGTCGCACTCTCATCCACTGATGCAGTAGTTGGTGCTGTTGGTGCTGTTGGTGCTGTAGCAATTAATTGTGCATTACATTTATGGGGTGAGATATGCTTGGGAATCACTATATTCGTGCTGTCTTCCCGTATATGCGTCGACATTTCTACATCCGTCTTACGTAAGGTCTTCCTTCCAGTGTAGATAGCCAAGTTATGAGAGTGCTGAAATACATTCACTAAATGTGATTCTGCTGCTTCTTGTAAGGCCAATAGTGCTTCTCGTTCAAACCGTAAATCAGACTTAAAGTTGATCGACAGTTCTCTTACAAGTCTTTGGAAAGATGCTTTCGGTAGCACCGTGTCCGTCCTCTTTTGTTGTTTACGGATTTCCCGTAAGGCCACCGTGCCTGGCTTATATTTATATGGTTTCCGGATAAGATTTCCGTTCGCATCCCTCAATCGGCTTTGTAAATGCTTTTTCATAATAAACCTGAATGGACTCTTGGCAGCGACCACAGGACGTCGGTCACTGCTTCTTAGTAGAACACTACTTTCTGCTACTCGTTTTGTTCGTGGCATGTTTGAAACAGTAGAATACAATACTTTTACAGCTCTTTTATTTCTAAATCGCTTTCGTCAATTTTTCTATACCCTTTAATTTAGGTATACTTCCTATTTATTATGA
>Ga0228624_1000638_pt1 | contig 16843 bp, 15 predicted proteins | sample 29DmetaG_FD_182744 | JGI IMG/M metagenome (GOLD analysis project Ga0228624, IMG submission 182744) | Seawater microbial communities from Monterey Bay, California, United States - 29D | ecosystem: Environmental > Aquatic > Marine > Coastal | place: USA: California | collected 2016-10-10 | reverse complement strand
GATGTCGGCTCGTCACATCCTGGGGCTGGAGAAGGTCCCAAGGGTTGGGCTGTTCGCCCATTAAAGTGGCACGCGAGCTGGGTTCAGAACGTCGTGAGACAGTTCGGTCTCTATCTGTAGTGGGCGCAAGAAATTTGAGTGGATCTGACTCTAGTACGAGAGGACCGAGTTGGACTAACCGCTGGTGTATCTGTTGTTCCGCCAGGAGCATTGCAGAGTAGCTATGTTGGGAAGGGATAAGCGCTGAAAGCATATAAGCGCGAAACCCACCACAAGATGAGATTTCTTTTAAGGGTCGTCAGAGACGATGACGTTGATAGGTCACAGGTGTAAAGGCAGTAATGTCATAGCCGAGTGATACTAATTACCCATAAATCTATCGTAACAACCTTTTCTTTTTTGTTGTTATTATCTTTTGCTAGCTATCTATTTTTAATTCTCAATATGATTGTATTGCGCAGTTTGTTGTACCCCAACTACTGCGATACACGTCTTCACTTTGGAGCAGCGTGTAAACCGTTAAGGTGACTATTGCATTGGGGCTCACCTCTTCCCATCTCGAACAGAGAAGTTAAGCCCAATAGCGCAGATGGTACTGCCACTGGTGGGAGAGTATGTCGTCGCCTTCTTATTTAAAACCCTCTAAGTTTTCTTAGAGGGTTTTTTTATTCCATAATGTTACCTTCTAAATGGCCCCCAACGTGTGTTAACTGCCGACTCGGCATCCAACAAAGCCAATAACTCGTTTAAATACTTTCTTTTAAAAAATTGTAAATCTTGCTAAAGAAGTTTTGTCTTAATATGCTTTGGATAAGTTAGTTTGCTTTAAGGTAAATTTTGGGAATGACAACAATTTCAAATCTAATAATCAGCATTTGCGCATTAGGTAATAAAAAAATTATCACAATCTCAAACTAATTGTCTTTAAGTTCTAAAACGTTCGTTTTTTGGAAATTTCTAATGTAAAAGGGCAGCCAGGCCCAATCCAACGAGTATGACCAGTACTTTGGGTAGTTTAAGTTTGTGGTTTTCTACACTCTCAAAAAGTATCGTAGTAGAAATATGCAACATTGCACCAGCGACTAATGCTGTGATGTTAAGGGCATAGACTTGGATTTCTGGTATGTTTTCATTGCAAAAACTTCCAAGCGGTGTCATCAATCCAAATACTATTAGTATCGTGAACTTACGAGTCATGGACGATTTGGATTGCCATAGTGCGGTTACAAGTAGCATGGCTACAGGTAATTTATGAATGGCAACAGCCCAAAGTAATTCTTGATGTTGCGCTATAGGAAAACCTTCGATAAAGGCATGTAATGATATTCCAATGACCAGAGCCCAAGGTAAGTTGGCGTTGCCATGTATGTGAATATGGCCGTGCTCTGCCCCCTTGGTTAGATTTTCCAATGCTATTTGCACCACGATACCTGCCAATACCCAATAGCTGGTTTGGCTATTTCCATGAACGAATATTTCTGGAAATACCGCCGTGATTGTGGTGGCCAATAGAAAGGCACCACTGAAAGCCAACAGCAAGGACAATTGCTTTTTTAGTGTTGATTTTCCAATTAACACAAATATTGCTCCTAGGGCAACTGCCAAAAAGGGGAGGATGTAATTCATTTTCTTGCAACCAAAATTAAACGTTCTGCGGTTTCTGCCTCAAATGGACTTAAATTATAATCGCCAAATACATCTTGAATCCTAAAACCAACCGCCTCAAGCATTTCCTTAAAATCGGAAAGCTCAAGTGCTGCTACCCGCTCTTGGAACGCATAGGATTTCCCCTCATGCTGAAAAGAAATGTCTTTTTGGATCCACCCCGATTCGAAACTGCGTTTTAATGTAAACTGTATACCGCCTTTGGTGACCACTTCATCTGCCACTAGACCTTGTTTTACGCTGGGGGCGTGTAGAAAGTCAATAACCACATGACCACCCGCGGCTGTGCTTTCATAAAAAGCCTGTATGGCCCTTAGATTGTCCTTTTTATCTTCGAAGTAACCAATACTTGTAAATAGATTTAACACCACTGCAGCTTGCCTGTGTGCAGGTTTTCGCATATCGTGAACATAAAATTCAGCAGTTAAGCCTTTGGTTTTTGCTTCTTCTTGCGCAAAGGAAATACTGTTAGGACTTAGGTCGATTCCTGTTACAGAAAAACCTTGTTCGGCGAGGTGTATGGCGTGACGGCCCCGACCACAAGCGATGTCTAAGATGTTTTGGTGCTCCCCTAACTTAAGATACGCCAATAGGTTTTGCAAGAAAAGTGTTGCTTCAGCAATGTCTCTGTCTTGATATAATATGTGGTAATAAGGAGTGTCAAACCAAGTCTGATACCAAGCAGGATTATCTTCCATCATCCTACAAATTTAAGCTATTTTAGCCCCATGAACTTGTAAAGCGAGATTTAAACAAGAGCTGTAAATTTCTAACCAAAAGGAAATGATTAAAAATCAAATAGTTAACCTAAATTAGGCACATGAATAAAAGCGATTCGGGACTGTTTCCTATGGTAGCCAAAACCTTATTTGGCTTGGAAGAGATATTGGCTCAAGAGCTAAAAACCTTGGGTGCTCAAGCTGTTAAAATCGGTGTGCGAAATGTTCAGTTTGTGGGCGATACGGGCTTTATGTACAAAGCAAATTTGTGTTTGCGTACCGCCTTGCGTATTCTAAAGCCTATTCATCGAAGTAATATCTCAAAAATTGATGATATCTATCAAGCCATGCATGATATCGCGTGGGAAGAGATCATGGATGAAAACAGCACGTTTGCCATACGTGCTACGGTAATGACAAGTGATCCACACAATACTATGTATGTCGCCCTTAAAGCAAAAGATGGATTGGTCGACCGACTTCGTACTCGTCTAGGAACACGTCCAAATGTAGATAAGGACTTCCCTGACTTTAGTATTCATTTATATGTTACTGATAGAATCGTAGAGGTTTCACTCGATAGTTCTGGAACTTCTTTGCACCAGCGCGGTTATCGTTCTGCCACCAATATTGCACCCATAAACGAGGTGTTGGCAGCCGGTATATTGATGCTTTCTGGTTGGCGTGGTGATACTGATTTTCTCGATCCCATGTGCGGAAGCGGTACGTTATTGATTGAAGCTGCTATGATCGCCTGTAATATTCCCCCCAATTTGAACCGAAAAGAGTTTGCCTTTCAAAAATGGTCAGATTGGGATAATGATCTCTATGAAAAAATAGAAGAATCCGCACTAAACAAGACCAGGTCTTTTGATTATACCATAACTGGTTATGACAAGGCGCCCTCTGCCATTCGAAAATCAGAACAAAATATCAGCAATGCCAATTTGGACGATTTTATCAAAATTGAAAGACAAGATTTTTTTAGAACAGAAAAAGAAGACCCAGACAAATCACTTCATATCTTGTTTAACCCTCCCTATGGTGAGCGCCTTCCCATCGATGTTGATGTCTTTTACAGTCGCATAGGCGACACCCTTAAACAATCCTATCCGGGTTCCCAAGCGTGGCTTATTACCGCAAATATGGAAGCCTTGAAATTTGTTGGATTAAGACCTTCAAGACGTATTAAGGTCTTTAACGGCAAGCTGGAAAGTAAACTTGTGAAGTATACGCTTTATAGCGGAACTAAGAAGATTCACAAAATCAAGCCTGAATAATGCGTGCAACGACAAAAGCCTTCATATTAAACCTGTTATGCTTTGCAGTACTGTTTCTCTTTTTTCGCTATATCCTGCTGTTGCTTGGCCTTTCATACTTGTTGGCAATGCTAATGGCTGCAGTCTTGGCTAGTTTAAGTGCGCCTAAATTTTTGCCTAAAAAGGAGGAGTTGTGGGTAAAACTGCCTTGGCGAAAAGTGCCGTGTAAGTGTTGATTACTTCTTGTAAATCGGTAACTGATAGCTTATCGTATAGTTTATTCCCGCACCGTAAGGATTTTCGGTTAGTACCTTATTAAATCCTGGGATAAATAAATTTTCGAAATTACCTGGACTTTTAGCTGATAACAAGCGATGCATTTGCATGCTAACACCCATATAGAGGTTATGCAGTAATTCCGCTTTAAAACCAAGATGAAGTTCAATCCATTGTCCGTTTAGTCCTTCGTAGGTAATGGGTGTGTTTAGCGACACTAGATTGGTCTCGTTCCAATATTTAGTATCTATTAAGCGATTATAACCTAGCAATGTCTGTTTGTGCTGGCTAATGCCATATCGAAACCCAACAATAATTAAGTTGTCCATGCCACGCCAATTATCATAGACATTATAATCAACACCAAGCTTTAGGTAGGTGCCAGCAGTTTCAAAATGCACACCGTCTTGATTTACATTTTTGGTTTCATTACCAAGCTCACCCGCTATGTATAGGTTTCTTGTAAGTCGATAATCTCCTACCAATTCCAATCCTTTGTACGTAGGCTCAACCAACATACGTATGGGTTTGCTTATGTCTATTCCAAGGCGTAAGCCGTAGCGCAATTCACTAGGCAAACTATCCTTTTCAACCGCTGTTTGGGACCAAACAGCGGTAAAAACAAGTAGTGTTAAAAAATTAATGTAATATTTTAACATGAGTATTGTAATTATCTGAAATTAAAGTGTTTATAATTTCTATATCATGTATCCAATTCCATGTATTTGCAGTGGATATTGTCAAATTATCAAAAATAGTTTTGTATCCGCAAGCACGGCTTATAAATTCGTCTTTTGGGGTGTAGTTAAACGCAATAATGTCTTCAGCAGCAATACCATTTTGGGTAGCTTTTAATGAAAAAGAGGTGCTGTTTGTTAGGGTTTTAAGGGGAAGTGCTATCGAGTCTAAGGCGGCATCATCGTATAGCAAAGTCTCCATATCCGTACCCTTAACATGTAAATTAGATACTGACTTCTTGGATTCAGGTTGATTTTTGTCATAAAACACCACAATTAGTTGAGGTGTTCCTGGCGTGCCTTCAAGACAGATGTCATCAGGTTCGCATGCACAAAGACATAACAATACTACAGCGCTAAGGGTTAAAAACTGCTTCATGAGATCTTAGACAAAAGTACAATATTTTCAACGTGCTGGGTGTGGGGAAACATATCAACTGCTTGGCTGAGTTCTACCTTATACTTCTCTTTTAACATAGCTAAATCTCGCGCTTGTGTTGATGGATTACAACTGATATACAGTATTTTAGATGGATTTACCTTAAGTAATTGTTCAATTACATCTTTATGCATGCCGTCACGGGGAGGGTCTGTGATAATAATGTCTGGGGTATTGTAGCGTTTGACAAAACTGTCGGTAAAAACCTTTCGCATATCGCCTACTTTGAATGTTGCATTATCGATTTTATTTCGTTTGGCATTTTCTTTTGCAGCAACAATGGCGTCTGGAACAGATTCCACACCAATCACTTTTTTACACGCATGTGCGACATATTGGGCAATGGTTCCCAAGCCAGTGTACAAGTCATAAACCACATCGGTGGGTTTTAGCTCCGCCATCTCTAAAGCTTTGGCATATAATACTTCAGCTTGGGCTGGATTGGTTTGATAAAAGGCCTTTGCTGTGATGCGAAATGACAATTCACCCATTTTTTCAGTGATGTAGGCTGTTCCGCTAAAGCAGTGGATCTCTTGATCATAGATGGTGTCGTTCCCTTTCTCGTTGATGATGTATTGCAAGGAGGTGATTTGTGGGAAGGTTTCCTTTAAAAAGGTCAATATGCCCATTTGTGCAGCTTTATCTTCGTGAAAAAACTGCATAACGACCATCAATTCACCAGAAAGTGTCGTGCGAAGCATCAAGGAACGTAAAAACCCTTCTTGCGCTTTAGCATCATAAAAGCTCAAATTATTTTTTCGGGCATAGTTCCTAATCTCATTTCTGATTTTATTAGGCAATTCAGGTTGGATGTGACAATGTTCAATATCCACAATTTTATCCCACATCCCTGGAATATGGAATCCGAGTGCTGTGCGATCTTCAATTTTGTTATCTCCATTAATTTCTTCAAAACTCAGCCAGCGTCGTGCTGAAAAGCTAAATTCCATCTTGTTTCGGTAGCCAAAGGTTTCGTTACATCCGATAATGGGTGCGTAGTTTATCTTTTCAAGCCCCCCGATGCGTGTTAAAGCTTCATTTACCTCAGTTTGTTTGTGTCTCAATTGTGCATCATACGACATATGCTGCCAGCTGCAACCACCACATACACCAAAATGATCACATACAGCTTCAATTCTATCGGGACTAGCCTTGATGATGTTCGAAACCTTACCCTCAAGATGGCGGCGCCTTTTCTTTTGAACGGCAACGCTTACAATATCTCCGGGGATGGCGCCTTTTACAAAGACCACTTGACCGTCTTGGGTACGCCCAACGCCTTTGCCTTTCTGGGCAATGCCGTCTATTGTTAATTTTTCGATGGGGGGTTGTGGTTTGTTTCTTCGCATGAGGCAAAAATACACATTGCTTGTGCATTATAATGCTATATACCGATGATTTAAAAAATAAATATTACATTGACATACTAATTTTTTAAACCCCTTAATAATGCGATTTCTATCTTTCTTATTTACGGCTTTATTGCTCTGTTCTCCAACCTTATATTCACAAGATAAAGATAAAGAAAAAGACAAAAGTCCTGTTGAGCAAGCCCTAAGTGGCTTTTCGTTTCGCAGTGTAGGCCCAGCGTTTATGTCAGGTCGTATTGCGGATATCGCTATAGATCCCAACAATGAAAATATATGGTATGTTGCGGTCGGTTCTGGGGGGGTGTGGAAAACAACAAATGCTGGAACTACCTGGAAGCCCCTAACAGATAAGCAATCATTCTATTCCACAGGCGCAATTACACTTGATCCTAACAACAGCCAAACCGTTTGGCTTGGAACGGGTGAGAATGTAGGCGGTAGACACGTAGGAATTGGTCATGGGCTGTATTTGAGCCGTGATGGAGGCAAGACTTGGGCAAATAAAGGGCTTAAAAAGTCAGAACATATTTCTAAAATAATTGTACACCCAACAGATTCAAATACGCTATGGGTAGCTGCTCAAGGCCCTTTGTGGAGTTCTGGTGGCGAACGCGGTTTATATAAATCTACTGATGGTGGTAATTCGTGGAAACAAACGATGGATCTGGACGAATGGACTGGAGTTACTGACCTTGTTATTGACCCCCGCGACCCAAACGTACTCTATGCAGCCAGCTGGCAACGCCATCGCAATGTAGCTGCTTATATGGGTGGTGGCCCTGGCACAGCCTTGTACAAATCTGTTGATGGTGGTGAGCGCTGGCGAAAACTTAAAACCGGGCTACCATCTTCTGAAATGGGTAAAATTGGCTTGACAATGTCCCCTCAAAAACCCGATGTGTTGTATGCAGCTATTGAACTGGAAAGGCGAGAAGGTGCCGTGTATCGTTCTGAGAACGGAGGTGAAAGTTGGAAAAAAATGTCCGATACTGTCTCTGGGGGGACAGGACCGCATTATTACCAAGAACTAATTGCCTCTCCACATGTGTTTGACAAAATATTTTTGATGAATAATTACGTATTGGTTTCTGAAAATGGAGGCAAGACTTTCTATCAGATGAACGAAACCAAAAAACACGTGGATAGCCACGCCATGGTGTTTAAAGCCAACGACCCCAATTATATTTTAGTGGGAACGGATGGGGGGCTGTACGAAACCTTTGACAATAAAGAAAACTGGAAATTTGTCAACAACCTGCCCTTGACGCAGTTTTACAAGCTTGCTGTGGATGATGCATATCCCTTCTATAATATTTTTGGGGGAACGCAAGACAATAATACTCAGGGAGGCCCTTCTCAGACTTTTAATAGAAATGGTATTAGTAACGCAGACTGGTTTGTGTTATTGGGAGGCGATGGACACCAGCCTGCTACAGAGCCGGGCAATCCAGCTATTGTGTATGCCCAGTCACAACAGGGTAATTTACATCGTGTGGACAGAACAACAGGTGAAGCAGTTTATATACGCCCTCAGAACGGACTAGACGAGCCTTATGAACGCTTCAACTGGGATGCACCCATATTAGTGAGCCAGCACAACCCAAAACGCCTTTATTTCGGTTCGCACCGTGTTTGGCGTTCAGAGAATAGGGGAGACAGTTGGGCTGCTATATCAACTGATTTGACAAAAAATGAAGAGCGCTTAGCCTTGCCAATTATGGGCCGACAACATAGCTGGGATGCCGCTTGGGATGTATACGCCATGTCAACGTATAATACCATTACTTCTCTAGCCGAATCTGCACAAGACGAAAACATATTATATGCCGGTACAGACGACGGTCTCTTGCACACCACCAAAGATGGAGGTGCTACATGGACTACGCTGACTGTTGATAAGCTTCCCGACGCCCCTGCTACTGCTTTTGTTAACGATATCAAAGCTGATATGTTTGACGCTAACATTGCCTATGTGGCATTGGATAATCACAAATTTGGTGACTATCGCCCCATGCTCTACAAGACAACCAATGGCGGGAAGTCGTGGAAATCCATTACAGAAGGTATTCCAGAAGGAACGCTCATATGGCGATTGGTTCAAGATCACGTAAATCCGAAATTGTTGTTTTTAGGAACAGAATACGGAGTTTATGTAAGTCTTAACCAAGGTGATAATTGGCATAAATTCAGCAATGGGATGCCCACGATTTCTGTTCGTGATTTGGCTATCCAAAAGCGTGAAAACGATTTGGTAGCTGCTACTTTTGGGCGTAGTTATTATATTCTAGATGATTATAGCCCCTTACGTGGTATTTCAGCTGAAAATTTAGCTAATGGCAATCAGCTTTTTCCAGTAAAAAAAGCCTTGCAGTATGTGCAAGAGCGTGGCGGCATCTCTAGTCAAGGGGCGTCTTTTTACACAGCTAAAAACCCAACTTATGGCGCACAGTTCACGTACTATATAGCAGATGACATCAAAACTATGAAGGCCAAACGTAAGGCATCTGAAAAGAAACTAAAGAAAGACAAAAAGGACATTCCATTCCCCGGTTGGAAGGCATTGGACGACGAAGATTTTGAGAAGAAACCACAAGCCATTTTGCGGGTGACAAATGCTTCTGGTAAGGTGCTAACGGAGCTAACGGGCCCATATAGCAAAGGAATCCATCGAAAGCATTGGGATTTACGAGAGCGTCTTGCATCAGCTTTGGATATCCATTCCAGTCGTGATAATGGAACAGGATTGCGTTCAGATGTAGCACCAGGCACGTACTATGTACAATTGTTTAAAAAGCATAATGGCACCTTACGCCAGCTTTCACAAAAGGAAGGATTTGAAGTAACACGACTACGTCAAAATGTGCTGACAAATCCAGAAGCTGCTTCGCATCTTGCTTACAAAACTAAGCTTAACGAACTCTATATAGCAGCAGAAAAAATGAATAAAACGCTTGAAAGAACCAAGAAAAAAATAGCTGCTTTATCAAAAGCTATTGGCTTTGCACAGGAAAACCAAGATGCTCTCTATAATACCGTATTTAGCTTGCAGAAGGAACAACATGCTTTTGCACGCAGAATTAACGGCAGTGATGCTAAGGGAGAAGTAGGGGAGAAAGACACGCCAACGCTTTCTTTTAGAATATCTGTGGCATCTAGAGGTTTTTACTCCAACACCTACGGTCCAACGGCAATGCAAATGGAAAGCTATGATATGGCAGTTGCGCTGCTCAATACATTGTCGCCTCAAGTGGATGCACTGGCTGCTGCAACAGCGAAAGCAATACAAAACGGTGAAGCTTCAGGCTTACCTGTAATTATTGATTGATAAAATCATCAACCAAAAGATCGACCACCAGCGAGTAGCTTTGGATCCCTGCTTGCTGTTGGTTGACTTTAAGGTATTGGTCATAACTTCGCTCGAAAACCTTCTCAAAAGGGTTTTGATACATTTCCCAAAACGTACGTACTTCGCTAATATTTTTAAGAATTCCTTCAGGTAGCTTAGCCATTATTGCTTTAGCTTGCTTTGCATCAGCTTTGTAGAGGCTATTAATCATGTGTTGAAATGCCAATAGGTGACCTGCATAGCTAACCACTGCGTTGTCAGATGCAGTCGATGCTTTGATGCTAAAATAGTTCGCTTCGTCTTCTGCTGCTATTCCCCATTGATGTGCAATCTCGTGACAAGCAGTCGTAAGTATACGAAGTTTTGGCTGCAAGGTATTTACTTGCGCTTCGTGTGTAAAGGGATTTAAATACCCACCAAAACCCATATAACTCAACATGGTAGGGAACAGGGTAGCTTTTGCTTTTCCATGTGCTCTAGGGGGGCGCAAGCTGGAATGTTCCATAGTCTTCGTAGCTAAGGCAAGCAGCGCATCCGTTTCCAGCGGAGTGACAACTGCTTTTAAAGGATCATGGCTTATTTGTTGGTGTTGCGCAGTTAATGTAAGGGCATAATGTTGCGTAGTCTCTTTCAAATGTTCCAATGATATTGTAGTGGGTAGCGTTCGCGAAACCCGTAATGGGGTTTTAAAATAATGCATTCCCCAAGAAATATAGAACAAACTAACGATGATAAAGACAGTAGCAAGCACCTGCCCAATATGACGTTTCAATTTAAAGTGCCTCAATCGAAAAAGGACAAATAATATTCCCATAATATAGCCAAAGTCTCCAATTGAAAAGGGCACTTTTGCCCACAAAAAGTGATTAAGGGCTGATATGTTGGGATAAATGCTTTGGCCATAAAGAGCGTGTACCCATTGATTGTCAAAAGGCAGCATTAAAAAACCCAAAAAGAACAGGAATAAACACAGCAGTATGAAGTGCCGCATCTTGAAAATCATTCCCCGACGAGTGCTACAATTTCCACTTCAAAAATAAGCGTTGATTTGGGTGGAATTACGGAATTTCCCTGCTCGCCATAGGCGATTTGATACGGAAGGTATAATGTTGCTTTCTCACCTTCTTTAAGCAAGGACAAGCCCTCTTTGAAGCCCGCAATAAGCGACACTTCTGGATCAATACGTGCCTCAATGGGGCTATAGCCACCTCCGCTCTCACGCCTTTGATCAAATTTGTCATAAGCCTTTGCAACCTCAGCTATTGAAGTATCCAATAAATCCCCATTTTCAAAATACACGGCATAGTGCGTTTTTGCGGTCTTTCCCGCAACGACCGGCGCGCCATCTGTTTTAGTTGTAATCACATAGGCCAGTCCACTATCGGTGGTTGTTGTATTTTCTTTAAGTTTACTCAAGGCTGCTGCCTTATCGGATTTTACCTGTTCTTGTGCAGCAAGCTTGGCTGCTTTTCTCTCTTCAATACCATCAAAATAGGCATCGAAAATTTTGGCTGCTTTAAATTTTCTTGCTTCGCTGCCTTTACGGATAATGTTAACGGAAACGATGGTGTCATTTTGTTGAATAGAGTCAACCACTTCTTGACCAGAAATCACTTTACCAAAAACACTGTGTTTGCCATCGAGCCAAGGGGTTTCCTTGTGGGTGATAAAGAACTGACTGCCGTTGGTATTAGGGCCTGCATTGGCCATAGACAAGACACCAGGGCCATCGTGTTTTAGGGTTTCAACAATCTCATCCTCAAAAGCATATCCAGGACCACCGCTTCCCGTTGCTGTGGGGTCACCACCTTGTATCATGAAATCAGGGATAACACGGTGAAAGACAAGTCCATCATAATATTTTTTACCTAAATAGGTGCTGTCTACTTGGTTGTTCGTTCCTTCTGCCAAGGAAACAAAGTTTGCTACCGTATTGGGAGTTTGATCGAAAGCAAGTTGAAGGGTGATGGTTCCTTTATTGGTATTAAATTCAGCATAAAGCCCTTTTTCAACGCCATTTTTTGAAGTTGAGCATCCAACGATTAGGGTAAAAATGAATGCAGCGAATAGGATTTTGTTGTTCATAATTTAAAATTTAAGATTGGAAAAGTACAAAATATGCGGTCACGATAAAAATGCAGCCAGTGATTTGAGGAAATACGCCTCTGTTTCTCGAAGTGATTTGTCCGATTTTCCGCCTGCTGCGTTGATGTGGCCACCCCCTTCGAAATAGGTTTTAGCAAAAAGATTAACGGCCAAATCTCCTTTACTTCTAAAGGAAATTTTAATCATCTCTTCCTTTTTGCTTTCTGTCATAAGTACAGCCATTTCAATTCCAGCAACAGAAAGTCCGTAATTAACAAAACCTTCTGTGTCGCCTTTCTGGTAGTTGCAAGCGTCTAATTCGTCTTGACTTATGGTAATATAGGCTGTCTTATATTCCGAAATAAAAACCATGTTTTTGAGCGCAATTCCCAATAGCTTTAATCTGTCAGGTCTTGCATTGTCTTTTATTTTTTCGTGAATTTCACTGTGGTTGGCACCAGCATCAATCAGAGTAGCTACTGCACGGTGGGTAGCTGAGGTAACACTTGGGAATCTAAACGATCCTGTGTCAGTAACGATTCCTGTGTAGAGGCAACTGGCAATGTCTTGGTTTATATGTTTTGCAAGACCCATGGCATCAATAATTTGAAACACAAACTCACAGGTTGAGCCTATGGCGGGATTTGAGAACATGATATCGGCATAATCATCGGGTTCTTGGTGATGATCAATCATGACTTTTTTGGCAGCACTTTCTGCTACACGAGCACCCATTTGGTCAATGCGTTTGAGCGTGTTAAAGTCAAGCGTAAAAACCATATCTGCTTCAGCAATTAGCTTGTCTGCTAGTTCTTGGTCGTTTTCATAAATCCATACGCCATCGTGCCCCGGGAGCCAATGTAAGAAGGTAGGGTAGTCGTTGGGCGCGATAACGGAGGTGCTATGCCCTAGTTGATTTAGCATGCCCTGCCAAGCCAAACAGCTCCCCATGGCATCGCCATCGGGGTTTTTGTGAGGTATAATGACGACCGTTGCTGGCTTGTCTAGCCATTGCTTTAATTGTTCGAGTTGGTTCTTAATCATAAAACAAAGATAGCTATTGTAGGTATTAGTCCGCTTTTTGTACATTTGATAATCAATCCGAGATCGTGCGACTACCCTTTAACAAACAACGTAACAACAGAAGATTTAACTACACCCCTCGTTATTATAAGGGTAAGGATGAGACAAATCCGTATGCATTTGAAAATACTTTTGAACGCTATCGTGAAATGCCCAACAAAAACGATTTTGGCGCACATTGGCGTGAAGCTCGCAACATGAGTCGTAATCGAAATAACAAAGGAGTATCACCCTTGTTATTGATGCTTATAGGTTTGTTGTTGCTGGGTGCTCTTTATGTGCTTGATTTTGATCTCTCTATTTTTTGAAAAATATGGGAGACGTTATTCAATTACTTCCCGACCATGTAGCCAATCAAATTGCTGCAGGTGAGGTAGTGCAAAGGCCCGCTTCCGTAGTTAAAGAGCTGTTGGAAAACGCTATTGACGCTGGAGCAACACGCATATCACTTGTTGTGAAAGAAGCAGGCAAGGCACACATACAAGTGGTAGACAACGGCAAAGGCATGAGCGAGAATGATGCGCGCATGTGCTTTGAACGTCACGCTACATCAAAAATTAGCAGCGCAGCAGATTTATTTAAACTAAATACCAAAGGTTTCAGAGGCGAGGCGATGGCGAGTATTGCCGCAGTTGCACAAGTGCAGCTTATTACCAAAAACGAACAGGATGATTTGGGTGTCCGCATAGATATAGCAGGTTCTGAGGTAAGCCAACAACAACGCACAACAGCTGCGCAAGGCACTTCCATAACGGTAAAAAACCTCTTTTTTAATATTCCCGCTAGGCGTAATTTTTTAAAATCACCACAAGTAGAATTTAGACATATTACAGACGAATTCCATCGTGTGGCGCTTGTGCATCACGATATCCATTTTGAACTTTTACACAATGGAAGTGAGGTTTTTCAGTTGCCAGCATCAAGCAGACGCCAGCGCATTTCACATATTTTTGGCGCAAAATTTGACGAGCGTCTTGTGCCTGTTGATGAGAAAACAGAACTGGTTGAAGTCAGTGGATTTGTTTTGAAACCAAAATTTGCCAAAAAATCAAGGCACCAGCAGTTTTTCTTCGTAAATAATCGTTTTATTAAGAATGGCTATCTACATCATGCCGTTTTGGCAGCCTTTGAAGGATTGTTATCCCCAGATCAACAGCCCGGTTATTTTCTTTTTCTTGAAGTGCCGCCTGCACAGCTGGATATCAACATACATCCTACCAAAACTGAAGTTAAGTTTGAAGATGACCATGCCTTGTATGCCGTACTTCGCGCGGCCATTAAACACAGTTTAGGGCAATTTAGTATTGCGCCTGCCTTGGATTTTGCAACAGATCCTTCCTTTGAAACGCCATATGCCAAACACAAAGCCGCTCCCGTAGCGCCTAACATCAGTGTAAACCCTAATTTCAATCCTTTTAGCGCATCACCTCAATCAAAACAGCCAACTAGCACCGTACGATTTGATGACATAGCCGAACAAGAACATGCAGAACCGCTAATTGCTCCCCAAACGGATCATGTCCATGTCTCATTTCAATGGCAGCAGAAATATTTGATAGCACCTCACGATAACGGCATTATGATTGTGCATCAGCGTAGGGCACACGAACGCATTCTTTATGAGGAGTTTATGCACAAATGGGATGATGAAACTGTTGCTTCTCAAGCTTTAGCCGTCCCTTTGGTGATTACTTTAGATAAACCCAGTATTGATTTGTTAAAAGCTCATAAAAAGGAGCTGCATGATATGGGCTTTCGTTTGTTAAATGCTGAGGGCGATACGATTGAGTTTGAAGCCATACCAGAAGTTTTTGCTGCAGCTGATGTCCCATACTTTTTGTCAGCTTGGCTGACACCTTTATCAAATGGCACGGTTCATGCCTTCTCTCAACGTGATATCATGGCGCTTACCCTTGCCAAGCAACGATGCATCAGGTCGGGTAGGTCTCTGGCAGCACATGAACAAATAGAATTGATACATAAATTGCTCTCATGTAAAGAAATTGATCGCACCGCCGATGGTAAAGTGGTCTTTAAAATGATAGCAGCAAATGCGTTAGAAACTTTTTTTACTCCATGAGATCAATCCCTGATATCGTAAAACAACTGATTATTATTAACGTGCTATTTTTTGTTGGCACCTTTTTGATAAGCCCTGACATCACAGGATTAGTTACAGACTTGTTAGCCTTGCACTATCCTGGTAACTACCGTTTCGGCATCTGGCAATTGCTCACTCATATGTTTATGCATGGCGGCTTTTCACACATATTATTTAATATGTTTGGTTTGTGGATGTTTGGTTCCCCTTTGGCTCAAATGTGGGGTAAAAATAAATTTTTATTTTTTTATATTTCAGCAGGACTCGGTGCTGCCTTAGTACAATTAACGGTGAACTATGCGCAAGTAAGTGCCATTATTGAGCAATTGGTTTCAGCAGGCTTTTCAGAGTCAACTATTCTAGATTTATTACAATCTGAACGTTACAGCACTGCTTGGCAATCTGTAATTTCAGAATCTCAACTCAACAGTCTTTATACCTCTTTCAATTTTTCTATGGTGGGTGCTTCTGGTGCCTTGTATGGGATTTTGGTGGCCTTTGCTTTTTTGTTTCCTAATGCAGAATTGATGTTGTTGTTTTTTCCAGTGCCAATAAAAGCTAAGTATTTTGTCCCTGGCGTTGTGCTTTTGGATACTATTTCAGCACTCACTGGGAGGTCTTTCTTCAGCCCAAGCAATACCGCCTTTATTGCCCACATTGGTGGGGCCCTGACAGGCTTTATAATTATGTGGTATTGGAAACGAAATCAGTTTAACCAAAAACGTTGGAACTAATGGGATTTTGGCAAGACATAAGGTTGCGCTTTGATAAGCTCAACACCCTAGAAAAAATCATTGCCATCAATGTGGTCTTTTTTGTACTTCCCTTTATTTTAAGTACAGTTTTCTTTTTGTTTAAAACATCAATTTCAGGATGGTTTGACTATGTTGAGCTTTCTGCAAATATTAAAACAGCTATTTTCCGTCCTTGGACGATACTTAGCTATGGCTTTTTTCACGCCTCATTTGGTCATATTTTTTGGAACATGATGTTGCTCTACATTTCAGGTGGTCTAATGCTCAACCTTTTTAAAGAAAAGCTCTTGCTCAACACCTTTTTTGTCGGCATCATGGCAGGTGGGCTTACGTATTTGATTGCTTACAATGTATTTCCAGTGTTTAGTGCTGTTGAAGGAAGTCTTATTGGCAGTTCGGCGGGTGTAATGGCTGTATTGATTTTTATGGCTTCCTATATGCCTAATTCACCCATTCGGGTGTTGGTGTTCTCTGTACCGTTGAAGTATATAGCATTGCTGTTTATTTTTATTGACTTGGTGCAGATACCCCAGTCTAATGCGGGCGGACATATTGCTCACTTGGGCGGTGCTCTATGGGGCTATATTTACCAAAGGCAATTTTTGCAGGGCAATGATATTGGCGCTTGGTTTATGAATGGTTTTGACTCCATAAAAAAAACCCTAAGCTCCAAACCTAAACGGAAGCGCCCAAAAACTGCTAGAAAAACAACTGCTACTGATGCTGTGGATCAGAAAAAAATTGATGCCATTTTAGATAAAATTGCCTCTTCTGGCTATGAGAGTTTGACAAAAGCTGAAAAGGAATACTTATTCCGTGCTGGCAAGCAGTAATTAGCAAGCAAAAAACGAAAAGACACAGCCGCCATAGCTACGGGCATGGCTAAATTGTTCAATATCAGATAAGTCGATTTGTTCGGCATGCTCTATAATTAGCAGACCCTCTGGTGCAAGTGTGCTTTTTTTAAAAATCGTATTAACTATGGATTTGTATGTTGCCAACTCAAGC
>Ga0228624_1000633_pt1 | contig 17018 bp, 15 predicted proteins | sample 29DmetaG_FD_182744 | JGI IMG/M metagenome (GOLD analysis project Ga0228624, IMG submission 182744) | Seawater microbial communities from Monterey Bay, California, United States - 29D | ecosystem: Environmental > Aquatic > Marine > Coastal | place: USA: California | collected 2016-10-10 | reverse complement strand
TTCACAAACTCTAGACATCTTCTTACAGTTTTAATTTCTTTTCTTTAAACGAGGTGCAAATCTACAATTTTTTTAAAATCCTACAAAAACAATTTTGGTTATTTTTTTAGAATTTGTTGTTGTAACATTTGTAGTGATTTATTTACACTTCTATTAATAACTTTTTCTCTTGGATGACCAAAATTAAACTCTTCGACAACAACACCTTTATCAGAAGCAATAGCAATAAATACTACTCCAACTGCAGTAGAAGTGTTATCTGTGGTAGGCCCGGCATTACCACTAACAGCAATAGCATAATCAGATTTCATCTTTTCTCTTGCTGAAATCGCCATTTCTCGAACAACATTAGGACTAACTACAGAATATTTATCAATAGTTTCTGAGGAAACATCTAGCAGTTCTTGTTTCATTTTAGAGCTGTAAGCTACAATACTACCCTTAAAATAAGCTGAAGATCCAGGAACGGAAACTAGTGTTGATGCAATCTTACCTCCTGTTACACTCTCTGCTGTACAGAGGGTTTTCTCTGAATTTTTTAAAAGATTACCAATGTGCTCTTCTATGGTAACACCACTTTCATGTCCGGTAATTATATCTGATAGTAACAAATATAATTCCTGTAATACTTTATCTAAACTATCTTCGAGAACTTGTTTTTCAGGACCTTTTGCCGATAACCTCAAACGAACTCTTCCAAAAGAGGGTAAATAAGCTAGTTTGATAAAATTTGGAAGTTTATTGGCCCAATCTTCAATCCTTTCAGCAATGATACTTTCACCTTGACCATAAGTCATTACTGTTTTATGAATGATAAAAGGAAGTTTAAATTGTTCTTGAATTCTTGGAATTACCTCATGTTTCATCAAACCCTTCATTTCGTATGGAACCCCAGGCATAGAAACAAATACTGTATCATTTTCATAAAACCACATTCCTGGGGCAGTTCCCATTCTATTCATTAATAAAGTAGCTTTTGAAGGTAATTGGGCTTGATATTGCTGAACTTTATTATAAGGAATATTATATTTCTTAAACATCGCTTTTATGTGATCTATCACCTCAGGATATTCAACTATTTCTTGATTATTAAAATACTTTGCTATTGTTTTTTTAGTAATATCATCTTTTGTTGGGCCCAGACCCCCTGTAATAATTACAATATCAGCTCTACCTTGAGCTTCTTTAAATGCATTTAGAATGTGCTGTTCTTCATCTTGAATTGATGATATTTGATATACAGAAACACCAATTTTATTCAATTCCTTACCAATCCATTGGGAGTTTGTATCTACTATTTGACCGATAAGAATTTCATCTCCTATGGTTATAATTTCTGCGTTCATAAAATTACACGTTATTTTTCTTAAGAATACAATCTATAAAACCTTATTTCACTCTAATTTCAAAAGCTTTCAAATTCTCTATCTTTCCAAGTAATATGTCATTTTCTGAAACTTTCCCGACTCCTGCTGGAGTACCTGTAAAAATAATATCACCTTTTTTTAGGGTAAAGTATTGAGAAACATAACTAATTAATTCATCAATTTTCCAAAGCATTGACTGCGTATTCCCATCCTGAACAATTTCATTATTTTTAAATAATTGAAAAGAAAGATTTTCTAAATTGAAATCATTTTTATTGTAAAAATTTCCAATAACTGCACTTCCATCAAAGGCTTTGGCTTTTTCCCATGGCAACCCTTTTTCTTTACATTGTTGTTGAATATCTCTGGCTGTAAAATCAATTCCTAAACCAATTTCATCATAATATTTATGGGCAAACCTTGAAGCAATATGTTTTCCTACCTTATTAATTTTAATAAGTATCTCAACTTCATAGTGAACATCATTTGAGAATGGTGGGATAAAAAAGGGATTTTTATTAGGTAAAATAGCCGAATCAGGCTTCAAGAAAACAACAGGGTTATTTGGACGTTCGTTTTCAAGTTCTTCTATGTGTTTGGCGTAGTTTCGCCCGATACAAATAATTTTCATTGAGTAGTAAGAGATTAATAATTAGAAATAAATTAAGGAATCCATTGTTTTGGAAAGTTGGGTTTTCTTTTTTCTAAAAACGCATCTCTTCCTTCTTTTGCTTCATCTGTCATATAAGCTAATCGTGTGGCCTCACCTGCAAAAACTTGTTGGCCAACCATACCATCATCTGTTAAATTCATTGCAAATTTCAACATTTTGATTGAAGTTGGTGATTTTTCCAATATTTCTTGTGCCCATTGATATGCTGTGCTTTCTAAATCATTATGTGGAATTACCGCATTGACCATACCCATCTCAAAAGCCTCTTGTGCAGAATAGTTTCTTCCTAGAAAGAAAATTTCTCTAGCTTTTTTCTGTCCTACCATTTTTGCTAAGTAAGCAGACCCGTAACCACCATCAAAAGAGGTAACGTCTGCATCTGTTTGTTTAAAAATAGCATGTTCTTTAGAAGCTAAAGTTAAATCACATACAACATGAAGACTATGACCTCCACCAACAGCCCAACCTGGAACAACTGCAATAACGGCTTTTGGCATAAACCTTATTAAACGCTGTACCTCTAAAATATTTAATCTATGATACCCATCATCTCCAACATAGCCTTGGTGTCCTCTGGCTTTTTGATCTCCACCTGAACAAAATGAATAAACACCATCTTTGGAGGAAGGTCCCTCAGCTGACAATAAGACTACTCCAATTGAAGTATCTTCACCCGCATCATAAAATGCATCATATAATTCACTGGTAGTTTTGGGGCGAAAAGCATTTCTAACATCAGGTCTATTAAAAGCTATCCTAGCTACACCATTTGATTTTTGATACGTAATATCTTCGTATTTTTTTGCAGTAATCCATGAAGGCTTTATCATAATTATAGATTTTTATCGTTCTAAAAGTAAAAGCGTCTTTATTATGTAAAAATAAAACATTCCTAATTGACAAAAGCAATATTGTATCAATTAATATCCTCTTATTTTTTTAAAACTTTTATCTTTAACAAAAAAAATTCTTTTTTATGAGAACATTCACCTGTCTATTAATATTCTTTTCTATTTCATTGACTTTTGGTCAAAAAACAATTTATAAAAATTATAATTCTGAGGTGTTAAATGATACAAGAGAGCTTTCCATTTATCTTCCAAAAGGTTACACTAAAGATTCCATTTCAAATTTCCCTTTAGCAATAGTATTAGATGGACAAAAGTTATTTGATATATACGTTGGGGCCTCAAATTATTATGCTCAATTAGACAATGCTCCTGAACAAATTGTTGTGGGGATAGACATGAAAACATCAAGAAATAAAGATGCTGGTTATGATATTATTAGTGGTAATCTAGATAATAACTCTGAAAATTTTTATCGCTTCATTAGAGATGAAATGATTCCCTATATAGAAGCATCCTATAAAACTTCACCTTTTATAACCATAGTGGGAGAAAGCTTGACGGCTAACTATATAACTCACTTCTTAAAAGAAGAATATTCTATATTTAATGCCTATATCTGCTTAAATCCCACCTTATCCAATACAATTGTTAACCAAGTAGAATCTTATAATTTGGAGGAGCTTAGCTCTGAAGATAACACCTTTTACTTTTACCTCTCTAGTAATCCGTTTAGCAACATAAAGAAGAAAGATAAAATTAAAAACTTTGGAAAATTTATAGAATCACTTGAAATAGACAATTTTAATGTAGTTTTTGATGAATTAGCCAATTCTCCAAGCTCCTCATCTTCAATTGGTGAAGGAATATTTAGAGCATTTGCTAAAGTTTTTGAAATATATTCTGGAATAACCAAAACAGAGTTCAATGAAAAAGTTAAAGATTTAAGCCCTCCAGAGGCCATTTCATACCTAGAAATTAAATATTTAGATATTGAATTTTTATTTGGTGCAAACATAGGAATTAGAAAAGCTGATGTCTTTGCTATAGAGGATATTATTATGGATAAAGAAGGTGGAGATTATTTGGATGATTTTGGGAAAATGATTTTAAAGCTTTTCCCAACCTCTGAAATGGGTCATTATTACTTAGGTAAATATTATGAGACTGGTAATGACTTTAAGCGAGCTTTACAACAATATCGATTAGGGTATGGAAAAATGAATCCAAGAGATCCTAATGCCGATTTATTCTATCAAAATGTAGAGCGTTTAATGAATAGGACTGATTAAACTTTTTCTATTTTATCGTGATGAAGAATTACTTTCTTTTCTTTATACAATGCCCCTAAAGCTCTCTTAAAAGCTTTTTTACTCATTTGAAGATGAAATTTTATGGATTCAGGAGAGCTTTTATCTGTAAGCTGTAATTCATCATTTTTTTGAGTTAATTGATGTAAAATTTTAGCCTTGTCATCTTCAATTGTATTTCTGTACCCTAAAGGTCTCAAGGAAACATCAATTTTTTGATCTTCTCTAATATTTTTAATATAGCCTGTTGTTGTAATTCCTACCTCTAAATCTGAAAAAACCTCATTCTTGTATACCAAACCTTCAAAAGACTCATCGATTAAAACAATAAAACCTAGTGATGTTTCCTTACCTATAGTTATGGTAACTTTTTGTCCTATTTCTAACTCCATCCTATTTATTTTAAATTGTTAATGTATGCTTTTAATACCAAATCATTTTGATCACTAGGCGTAAAAATTTCAAGGATTTTAGGCTTATCAGATGTGTCATAAAAATTAACCATCTTTTGTTGTAATGTTTTTAAATTATGTGCAGTACTGTATTCGAAACCAAACATAAGACTCAAATGCTCTGCTGTTAAACAATGTGGTGTCTCAAAGTACTCTAGAGCAGAGGATTTTTTAGGTCCTGGAATAATTTTAAAAATTCCACCACCTGAATTATTTATAATTATTATTCTTACATCTTTTGGTATATAATTATTCCACAGTGCATTACTGTCATAAAAAAAACTTAAATCACCGGTAACTAAAGTAGTTGATTTCTGAGTAGCATAAGCAGCGCCTAGAGCAGTACTAGTACTCCCATCAATTCCACTGGTTCCTCTATTACAAAAAACAGTGATCGTTGAATTCATTTCAAATAATTGAGAATAACGAATAATAGCACTATTACTAAATTGTACTTCAGAAAAATCTGGAATAACTTTTAAAATCAGATCAAAAACTTTTAAATCTGAATAGGGCGCTTTTTTAATATAATTATTGTGTTTTTCTCTAATTAGTTTCTTATGGTGAGTCCAATCAGATTCATAATTACTCTTTGTATTATGAATTACAAGTTTGTGGAAATTTTCAAAAAAAGAATAACTATCGATTTTAATATGCTTACTCAAAACATGATACGTATCAAAAGCTCTTAATTCATTAACATGCCAATGTTCTGAGGGTGAATACTCTCGTAAAAATTTTTTTATTTTCTTTGAAACTATCAATCCGCCAAATGTTAACAGAATATCTGGTTGAAGTGATGCAAATTCTTCCTGCGTTAGATTAAAAATAAGATTGTCTATGGAGTTTATAAATCTTTTATTATTGAGATTTGAAGTAGTCTCTGTTAACACCAATACAGATGGATCATCAGCTACTTTGTCTAATAATAGTTCTAATTTTTTATTTGGATAATGAACTCCTACTAAAATCATTTTCTTGCTTGCACTATTCCAAAGTTGAGCTAAATTATTATAATCGATATTACTTTCAGTATCAGATTTTTCTATTTTAAATGAAAAATCTCTCATTTTACTTACCGTTTCATAAAGTGGCTCATCAAAAGGGGCATTAATATGAATAGGACCTTTTACTTTATGTAGTAATGAAAAAGCTTTCGATAGCTTTTCACTATTCTTATCAAAATCATTTTCTTTCAAATTTGCACTAAATAAGATATGATTGTGAAATACATTTTCTTGACGGATGGTTTGTCCATCTCCAATATCAATAAAGTGAGAAGGTCTATCTGCAGAAATAACAACTATAGGAATCTGACTATAATATGCTTCTGCAATTGCTGGATAATAATTTAACAAGGCAGAGCCTGATGTACAAACTAATGCTACAGGTTTTTGTTTTTGTTGAGCAATACCCAAGGCAAAAAAAGCAGCACAACGCTCATCAACAATACTTAGCGTTTCAAAGTCTTCATGATTAGAAAAACCAATAGTTAAAGGCGCATTTCTAGATCCAGGAGAAATAACAACAGTTTGTATTTCAAATTGGCGACATGCAGCGATAATAGTTTGGGCTAATTCTTTCTTAGGATACATTTTTGGATACAAAAATTGTTCGATTTCTTATTTACAAAGTTACTGCCTTTATCTATGATTTAATTGTTAAAATAAAAAAATCAGGAAATAAAAAAGCTAATCACTTTTTATTTCCTGATTTTAACAGGTAAACTAAATTGAAGTTTTAATTTCCTTTTTGATAATCAGCTAAGAATTTAGCTAAACCACTATCCGTTAAAGGGTGTTTTAATAAACCTTTTATAGCACTTAAAGGCCCCGTCATCACATCTGCCCCTATTTTAGCACAATCAATGATATGCATTGTATGTCTAACCGAAGCTGCTAATATTTGAGTTTCATACATATAATTGTCATAAATTAATCGAATCTCAGAAATTAGATTTAATCCATCAGTAGAAATATCATCTAAACGTCCAATAAACGGAGATACATAAGTGGCTCCAGCTTTTGCTGCTAATAAGGCTTGACCAGCAGAAAAAACTAAAGTAACATTTGTTTTGATTCCTTTATCTGAAAAATATTTACAAGCTTTAACACCGTCTGCTATCATTGGGAGCTTCACAACAATTTGTGGGTTTAATTCAGCTAAGGCTTCTCCCTCTTTTACCATACCTTCAAAATCAGTAGAAATTACTTCAGCAGAAACATGTCCATCAACTTCTTCGCAAATTGCTTTATAATGATTAATAATATTTGCTTCGCCTGTAATTCCTTCTTTGGCCATCAAAGATGGGTTTGTAGTTACCCCGTCTAATATGCCTAGTGCTTGAGCTTCTTTAATTTGTTCTAAATTGGCTGTGTCTATAAAAAATTTCATATGATTTGTTTGGTTGTAAGTTATAATTTATAATGGTTCATTAATAGTTTTTCATATTGTTTACTTGGTAAAATTTTCTTTAATAACGTTGAAAACTTTTCCATAAATGCACCAACTCTATAGTGTACATTTGGATGTTTTAGATTTATAATCTGATGTATTTTTTCAGCCATTTTTATTGGGTTCATTCCGCCATTTACGTGAGAATCCATTAAATCTAAATTCATTTGATAGTTTTCTCTATAAGCAGAGTTCTCAAAAACAGGCGTATGATATCTACCAGCTGCAATATTAGTAGCCACATCACCTGGAGCTATCGTTGCTATTTGAATACCAAATTCTTTTACCTCCATTCTAGCCGCTTCTGACACTAAATCTAAAGCACCTTTTGTTGCTGAATACACGCCTCTGTATGGTAACCCCATATAACCAGCAATAGAAGTTACATTAATAATAGTTCCAGACTGCTGTTTGCGCATCTGAGGAAGTACTGCCTTCATCATGTCTATGGCTCCAAAAAAATTAGTTTCAAAAACTTTTTTCATCTCATTAGTGGGTGTATCTTCTACAGGACCAGTTATTCCCATTCCAGCATTATTTACAAGTACATCTATTCGACCTTCTTTTTCTAAAATTAAATTTACAGCTAAAGATATTGTATCTGGCTTTGTAACATCCAAAGCAATTAAAGAGTACCCGTTATTTTCATTTTTCTTAGGATTTCTTCCAGTACCGTAAACCTTGAAGCCTTTAGCTGATAAAAACTCAGCTGTAGATTTTCCAATTCCTGAGGAAGCTCCTGTAATTAAAACTACTTTAGACATAAAAAATGAAAATATTATTTACAAAACAAATATCTAAAAAAATGAATGTAAACCTTAAATTTTAATTGCTAGATATTAACATAGTTATGAATAAAAAAAGTTGCGTAATTGAAAAATGAAGGCATAAAAAAAAGGCAAGCTACCTACATCACACTGCTACAACCAAGTACTCTTGCTGCGTTCCCGCCCTGGGAGATTCCGAGGGAGCTAGTTGTGTAGGACTTGCCAAGGCAAATTTACAACCAATTTTTATTTAAACAAATGAAACTTTCTCCTTTTTTAATGTAACATTCATAACCAATTGTATACTAACAAATTGATATAACTTTATCTTCTAGAAAAAATACCAAGGTTAAAACTATATATTTGTAAAACATTAACTAATTAAAATAATTCATCATGGAAAATAAAATTTCGAGTAAAAACACAATGTTAAATTACGGACTTGTCTTAGGTTTAACAACTATTTTCATCAATTTAATTGCCTATGCCATAGGTATTCATTTAGATCAAGATTGGAGAATGGGTTTATTGGGTTTTGTGGCTATGATAGTTGTAATAGTTTTAGGGATCAAAAATTTTAAATCTGTAAACAACAACATCATATCATGGGGGCAATCTGTTAAGATTGGTGTTGGAATTTCTATCATAAGTGCTTTAATAGGTGTAACTTACAATTTGATATTTATCAACTTTATCGAACCTGATTTTATGAATCTTGTTATGGAAAAACAAGTTATTTTATGGGAAGAAGCAAATTTTACTTCTGAACAAATTGAAGCCTCAAAATCAATGATGGAGACTTTCTCTAATCCTGCTATTACAGCAGCTATGGGAATTATTGGAGGTGCATTTTTTGGTTTTATCATTTCTGCCATTGCAGGAGCTATTATGAAAAGAACAGAAGAAGACCAATACTAGAAATTATTTTTAATGTAAAGAATAGTTTAACTTTGCATCATAAATAATTATTCATGGACATATCGGTTGTCATACCTTTATTTAACGAAGAAGAATCTTTAAAAGAACTATACGATTGGATTGCATCTATGATGCAGTCCAATCGGTTTTTATATGAAGTCATTTTCATAGATGATGGTAGTACAGATTCATCATGGAACGTTATTGAAGAAATTTCACAAAAATCAAGTCATGTAAAAGGAATTCGCTTCCAAAAAAACTTTGGAAAATCACAAGCATTACATGCTGGTTTTCAAATTGCAGTTGGAAACGTAGTCATTACCATGGATGCCGACTTACAAGATAGCCCTGATGAAATTCCAGAATTATACAAACTAATTACAGATGAAAATTTTGATTTAGTTTCTGGATGGAAAAAGAAAAGATATGATAATGTTATTGCGAAAAATATTCCTTCAAAATTATTTAATTGGGCAGCTAGAAAAACATCAGGTTTAGATTTACATGATTTTAATTGTGGTTTAAAAGCATACAAAAATATCGTTGTAAAGACCGTTAAGGTACGTGGTGAAATGCATAGATATATACCTGTTTTAGCAAAAAATAAAGGTTTTTTAAATATTGGTGAAAAAATTGTTCAACACCAAGCAAGAAAATACGGAGAAACAAAATTTGGTATGAGCAGATTTATTAACGGTTTTTTAGATCTCATTACCATTTCTTTTTTATCAAAATTTGGTAAAAGACCTATGCATTTCTTCGGACTATGGGGAACACTCATGTTTATCTTTGGATTCTTTTCTGCAGGATATTTAGGGGTTTCTAAACTCTATAAAATATCTCAAGGAATGAACGCTATTTTAGTTACAGATAATCCTTGGTTTTACATCTCATTGGTGAGTATGATATTAGGTACACAACTTTTTTTAGCTGGCTTCATTGGAGAACTTATTTTAAAAACTAAAGAGGCAGGAAACTATTACACAATCAAAGAAAAATTAAATTACTAATTCCATAAATATTGGATATTAAAGCAATGAAAAATATTAAAGAAAAAGCAACATTATGGCTATCAGATACATTTGATAGTGAAACACAAAATGAAATACAACAACTCATTACTAATAATTCTGATGATTTAACTGATCGATTTTACAAAGATCTTGAATTTGGTACAGGGGGAATGCGAGGAATGATGGGAGCTGGTACTAACAGAATAAATAAATACACATTAGGTAAGGCTACTCAAGGATTGTGTAATTATCTAAAAAAAACTTACCAAAATCAAAAAATTAAAGTAGCCATTGCATATGATTGTAGACACAACAGTGATACATTTTCAAGATTGGTTGCCGAAGTATTATCTGCTAATGATATTCACGTAGTTCTCTTTGAAGATCTTCGTCCTACTCCAGAACTTTCATTTGCTGTAAATGAATTAAACTGTCATGCTGGAATTGTATTAACAGCTTCACACAACCCACCAGAATATAATGGCTATAAAGTCTATTGGACAGATGGTGGTCAAATTGTTCCTCCTCAAGATAAGAGCATCATCGATGAGGTAAATTCTTTAGAATTTTCGGATATTAATTTTAATGCAAAACCTGGATTAATTTCTGAAATTGGTGCCGAAGTAGATGAGGCGTTTTGGAAAGCTTCCATTAAAAATGGAACATTTGACATACAAGGAAGAGAGAATTTAAAAATTGTTTTCACATCATTACATGGAACTTCTATAAAGTTAATTCCAGAAGTTTTAAAAAGAGCTGGCTATTCTCAAATTCATAGTATCAAAGAACAAGAAATACCTGATGGAGATTTTCCGACAGTAAAATCGCCTAATCCTGAAGAACCTGAAGCCCTGGAAATGGCTACAAGTCTTGCTGAAAAAATCGGAGCAGATATCGTTTTGGGTACAGATCCAGATAGTGATAGAATTGGAATTGCAGTTAGAGACACTGCTGGGAAAATTAAATTATTAAACGGAAATCAGGCCATGGTGGTGATGACAGATTTCTTAATTAAACAATGGCAACAGCAAGGAAAACTAAATGGTAAGCAATTTATTGGCTCAACTATTGTCTCCACTTCTATGGTAAATGATATTGCCAAAAGCTATGGTGTTGAAACCAAAATTGGTCTCACCGGTTTTAAATGGATTGCAAAAATGATTAAAGATTTTCCAGATCAAGAGTTTATTGGTGGTGGAGAAGAAAGTTTTGGATATATGGTAGGAGATTTTGTTAGAGATAAAGATGCTGTCACATCTGCATTGCTAGCTTGTGAAATTGCAGCTGCTGCTAAAGCTAATGGAAGTTCTTTTTATGACACATTATTGGAACTATACACAAAGCATAGTTTCTATAAAGAGCGTTTAGTATCTTTTACAAAAAAAGGGATGGATGGAGCAGCACAGATTAAACAAATTATGATTGATTTACGTGATAATCCCTTAACTCATATTGATGGTTCTAAAGTTACTTTTGTAAATGATTATGACGCATCAATTGAAAAAAACATGAGTACTAGAGAAGAAAAAATCATCAATCTTCCTAAATCTAATGTGTTAATTTATCATACAGAGGATGGAACAAAAGTTGCTGCAAGACCCAGTGGTACTGAACCTAAAATTAAATTTTATTTTAGTGTTCAATCTCAACTTGATTCTATTGAAAATGCCATTGATAAAGAACAAGAATTAGAGGCTAAAATTGATAGAATCATAAATGAAATGAATATTTAATGATCTACTTCAAAAAAATATTACAATATGCCAAACCCTATAAGTTATATGCGGTTTTAAACATCATATTCAATATTTTTTACGCTATTTTCTCAGCTCTATCTTTTTATGTATTAATGCCTCTATTACAAGTGATTTTTGGAGAGGATCAAAATAAAGAAATCATTGAACCTGTTTACACCGGTTTTACTTCCTTGGGAGAATATATGAATGACTATTTTAGTTTTTTCATGATGAACAAAGTAGGTGATGATCAGGAAAAAAAATTATTGATAGTTATTGCATTAATATTAGTTGTAATTATCTTAAAAAATATTTTTAGTTATCTTGGATTTTATGCCATAACGTTTTTAAAAAATGGAGTTTTAAAGGATATTCGTAACGATTTATATCAGAAAACAATCTCTTTACCAATTTCATATTTTTCTGAAAAAAAGAAAGGGGATATTATGGCTAGAATAGGACCAGATGTCATTGAAGTACATTATTCTTTTTTATCTATACTAGAGCTCATCTTTAGAGATCCCATAATGATTATTGTAACGATCATCTCTATGCTAGCTATTAGTGTGAAACTAACTATTTTTATTTTTGTTTTTGTTCCTGTAGCCGGATTTATCATTAATATTTTAGGAAAGAATCTTAAAAAAACATCAGATAAAACCCAACGAGAACAAGGGTATTTCTTATCACTTTTAGAGGAAACATTATCGGGTTTACGAGTTATTAAAGGTTTTAATGCAGAGCATGTTTTTGGTACTAAGTTTAAAGAATCTACACTTCGTTTTGAAAAATTAATGAATAAACTACTTACTAGAACTCAACTTGCTGCACCAGTAAGTGAAATTTTAGGGATCATGGTTTTCTGTGTTTTAATATGGTATGGTGGTTCTTTGGTGTTAATTGAAAAGTCTATCCCGCCTTCAGCCTTTATTCCTTTTTTAGGCTTTGCCTACAACATCATTACTCCTGCCAAATCAATCTCTAAAGCTAGTTTTACCATCAAAAAAGGGAACGCTGCTGCAGAAAGAATTTTGGCAATTTTAGAAACTGAAGATCCATTACAGGACAGCCCAAATGCTATTCATAAAATAGATTTTAATAAAGGAATTGAATTTAAAAATGTGTCATTTAAATACGAAGATGATTTTGTATTAAAAGATTTTTCACTAAAAGTTCCTAAAGGAACTTCAGTGGCCTTGGTAGGGCAATCTGGAAGTGGTAAATCTACATTAGCTAATTTAATCACACGTTTCTATGATGTAAATAATGGAAGCATTATCATTGATAAAGATAATGTTAAAGATATTTCTAAAAAATCGCTACTAGGACTAATGGGTATTGTAACTCAAGATTCTATTTTATTTAATGATACTGTTTCAGAAAATATTAAACTAGGAAAACAGGATGCTACTGAAAAAGAAATTAGAAATGCCTCTGAAATAGCGAATGCTCACGAGTTTATAAAAGAACTTCCAGAACAATATGAAACTAACATTGGAGATGGAGGTAATAAATTGTCTGGAGGTCAAAAACAACGTTTATCAATTGCCAGAGCCGTCTTGAAAAATCCTCCAATTATGATTTTAGATGAGGCAACCTCTGCTCTAGATACAGAATCTGAACAATTGGTTCAAACCGCACTGGAAAAAATGATGAAAAACAGAACTTCGTTGGTGATAGCCCACAGATTGTCTACCATACAAAAAGCTGATAATATTGTAGTATTACGCAAAGGAACCATTATTGAACAAGGAAAACACGAAGAATTGTTAGCTAAAGAGGGAGAATACTATAAGTTAGTAACTATGCAAACATTACAATAATGATTTTAGAAAAAATCATTTTTACATTGTTGTTCAAATGGAAATATTTGATTGCAATTCTTCATTCTAAATTTCTAAAAAAAAATAAAAAAAGTGTTTTTACATCAATTACCTATGTAGCTAGAGAGGCTGATAAAGATTGGATATTTGGTGCAAAAGTAAGAAGGCTTGCAAAATTCTCTGATCTAAATAGCAATACTTATTTTCACAATAGATTACGTGACTTACCCGATTCTGATGGATATTTTTTTGTATTTCACCAATACTTTTATAGAGCAATACGTCATAATCCGAAAATTTTAAATCGAAAAAATATTGTGATGTTTACACATCCTAACTGGACCTTTTCTTTTTCAGAAAGTCATGTAATCTGGTGCTTAAATAAAGCTGACAAAGTTATTTGTTTAAACTCTAAAGTTCAAAGAGAGTTAATAGCTGCTGGATTAGATGCTAAAAAAACCTCATTAATTCACATCGCCTCAGATCCTGATTTCTTTTATAAGCACGAACGAAAAACAGGTGATGTTGGTTTTTGTAGTGCATTTGGAGAACGTAAAAACCCTGATTTGGTATATCAGTTGGTTAAAAATATGCCAGAAAGAAAATTTCATCTAATCGGTAGGTATTGGGAAAATTATGAAAGGTATGATGAAATGAAAAACATGGCTAACTTCACCTATTACAATAATAAATCCTACGATACATACCCTGATTTATATTCTAAAATAGATATATTTATTTCTCCATCCATATTGGAAGGTGGCCCTGTTCCTGTGTTGGAGGCTATGTTGTCTAATTGTTTTCCAATAGCTTCAAAAACAGGATTTTGCCCTGATGTAATTTCGGATGGAAAGAATGGATTTTTATTTGATATTGATACAGAGTATTCAGAAGTAATAAAACTGATTAAATTGGCAGATTCTAAGACTATTGATGTAAGACAAACTGCTTTAGAATATTCTTGGAAAAACTGTTCTCAAAAAATTGACAAATTATTTCAAGAGTAGTTTACACAACTTTTAAACCAAGCTCCTCCCCTTTTCGAAGCATAAAATTATAGGATGCCTGGTGATTGTTGGGGATTTCACCCTCTAAAATAGCTTCTTTAATAGCCTCTTTTAGCTGACCAATTTCGCGACAAGGTTGTAAGTTGAAGGTTTTCATAATTTCCTCACCGCTAATTGGTGGTTGAAAATTTCGAATATGATCTCTTTCCTCTACTTCTTTTATTTTTTTACGCACATTTTGAAAGTTTTTATGATACCGCTCAAATTTTTTTGGATTTTTTGTCGTGATATCAGCTTCACATAATGTCATTAATGCATCTATATCATTACCCGCATCAAAAATCAATCTTCTAACAGCAGAGTCTGTAACTTCTGTTGCTAATACTATAGGCCTAGAACTTAACAACACCAATTTCTGAACAAATTTCATTTTAGAATTTAATGGCATTTTTAAACGTTTGAACAACTTATAAACCATTTTAGAACCCACAAACTCATGCGCATGAAAAGTCCATCCTACTTTTTTATCAAATCTTTTGGTCGGTGCTTTTCCAATATCATGAAGTAAAGCAGCCCATCTTAACCAAGTATCTTTTGTTGCTTTTGAAATATTATCAACAACTTCCAAGGTGTGATAAAAATTATCTTTGTGTTTTTGCCCCTCTACTTCCTCAACACCTTTTAAAGCAATTAATTCTGGAAGAATCATTTCCAATAAATTTGTTTTTTCTAATAATAGAAACCCCTTGGAAGGTTTTGTTGCGTCAATTATTTTATTCAATTCTACAACGATACGCTCCTTTGTGATGATGGCTAAACGAGAGGCATTCTTTGTAATTGCTAGTAAAGAGTTTTCCTCAATTTGAAAATTTAATTGAGTTGCAAATCTAATGGCACGCATCATACGAAGCGGATCATCAGAATAGGTAATGTTAGGGTTTAAAGGAGTTTTAATAATTCCTTTTTTTAAATCATTTAAGCCGTTAAAAGGATCTAACAAGGTTCCATAATCATCTTTATGTAAACTTATTGCTAAAGCATTGATTGTGAAATCTCTTCTATTTTGATCATCCTCTAAAGTTCCCTCAGAAACTTCTGGATTTCTACTATCTTCAGCATACGATTCTTTTCTAGCCCCAACAAATTCAAGCTCCATATCTTTAAAGACCAACATGGCTGTACCATAGGTTTTAAATACTTGAACTTTTGGTTTATTTGGTAATAAAGAAGCCACTTGTTTTGCTAAGGCTATACCATTTCCAACAGTTACAATATCTATATCTTTAGCAGCTCCTCTTTGTAATATGTAGTCACGAACATATCCTCCAATAACATAACTTTTTACCTCTAAAATCTCAGAAGCCTTAGTTATTATGGAGAAGATATCACTTTTAATAGCTTCTTTGTAGTTTTGATTCTGCATGAATTAAGCTCTTATTACTTCAATATCATTTCCAACTAATTTTAAAATTGTTGAAGATTTATCTGTAATTTTATCTTGCTCCAAATTTACTACATAATCTACGCCCTCCAAAATTGGTAGACTTATTTCTGAGAATGATTTTGGAGTAGATTCTCCGCTTATATTGGCTGATGTTGAAATAATTGGTTTTCCAAATTTATTGATGATCTTTAAACAATAGTCATGAGATGGAATTCTTATTGCTATTGTGTTGTCTGAAGCTATAGCATTGGTGGCTAATCCTTTTGGATTGTTGTATATAATAGTGGTAGGATTCTTGGTAGTTGTTATAATATCAATAGCTTTTTGTGGAATACTGTGAACATAAGTACTCAACATTTCTAATGAACTTACTAATACCACTAGACTTTTACTTTCTACTCTATCCTTTAACTTAAAGATTTTAGCAACAGCATCAATATTTGTAGCATCACAACCCAAACCCCAAACTGTATCTGTTGGGTATAGAATAATTTGCTCATTAAGCAGTGCTTCAATTGATTGATTTAAAATCTTATTTGTCATCAAATTCTACTAAAAATTTTATTTATTTTGTATCTACGGAACCATGAAATTAGTCTTTTTTCTGGAACACCATTCCTTTTAATATACTCTTCAACTGCCTCAACCATACGTTTGGCAGAATTTCCATCAGTGTATGGATGGTATTCTTTTAGGACTTTTAAACGCTGTTCTTTGAATGGATCTTCTAATAAATTTCTAACTACACTTTTTACTAAGCCATTAAATGATAATAGATTATCCCAATTTATAGCAAGAGAATTATTTTTAAAAGTTATGACAGGCTTGTCTAAAAGAAGAAATTCATAGACAACAGATGAAGTATCACTGATCATTAAATCTGCAATCAATAAATACTTAATAATATTACGTTCTTCAATAAAAAGCACATTTTTAAAACTCATTGATAATTTCTTGTAAGAATCTATTAAATTCTTAGCCATTAAATCATGAAATTTAATTACAATAAGATATTCTTTTTCAAGCGCCAGTTCTTCTATCTGAGATAATAGATGCGGAGCACTCGTTAATGAAGGTGAAAATGTAGGAGCGTAAAGGATTATTTTTTTTGCACTATACTTTTTCAGTAAGGATAACTTATCAGAATCATATTTATGAAGTTCTTTTCCATAAATATCTAGTTTTGGCCAACCTGTCTCTACCACA
>Ga0228624_1000626_pt1 | contig 17227 bp, 22 predicted proteins | sample 29DmetaG_FD_182744 | JGI IMG/M metagenome (GOLD analysis project Ga0228624, IMG submission 182744) | Seawater microbial communities from Monterey Bay, California, United States - 29D | ecosystem: Environmental > Aquatic > Marine > Coastal | place: USA: California | collected 2016-10-10 | reverse complement strand
TATACACCACTCTTAATTGCTGGTTTATAATCATTAAATCCGTCAGCAGTATCAAAAGGATATGGCTTAACAAGAGCTGCTTCAAATTTAAACGATGGATTAAGAGCAATACCTAATGCTGGTGAATATTCAATGTAAGGCATAATACTAATTGATGTACCAATGATTGCTGTTTCTAAAGCGTCAATAGATGTAGCTATTTTAGAAATCCTTGCAAATGTATTAAAGTCATCTAAATAAGTATCACTATATAATTTAATAGCATCTCTTATCAATACATCTAAGTCACCTTCTGATTTACTTGTAAGCTTAGGATTATAAGTAACATCAACTGTTGTACAACCATATATGAATTTTGATGGAACGAATACAGGTTCAATAGCCAATGGACTTCTATCTTTTAAATACTCAATATAAGTATTTGATAATGTTGTAGATAAACTCGTTTGGTTTTGACCAAGATATATTGAAATTGCAACCTTACCAAACTGTGGAGGTTCTAAATCCTCACCGCCGTATGCAGCAACTGATTGGATCTCAGGGAAGTTTGATTTTAATAAGATTTCATAATCGGATGTTGTTACTGCACGTTCTTGTATCTGTAATGATTTAGGAGCAAAGTATCTAATGCTTTCCATTGACTCTCGTTCAGCACCATTACTCGCAACCTGTATTGTTTCAACTACCGCCGAACCTGTAGTAGTTACGAGTGAGAAAGAAAATGCTCCATTACCTTCAGTTCCCGATGTAATTCTATAACGTACTCTAATATCCTCAAATTCTTCTGGTTGGAAACCAAAGACATTATTACCAAAGTAAATCGTATACCGTCCATCAATATATGGTTCAATATAAAATACTTTATCTGTAGGTCCAACGCCAAAAATATCGTTCTTTCGTAAGAATACATTTTCGTTTTCTGTAGCTTCAGCATCAACGAATACTGAAATAGACTCAGTGTCTGCGTTTTCGTTTGATAGTGTTACCCTTAAAATTCCATCGTCATCAACAAAGAAACCTTCACGTTCAAAACTGGCTAACATTTGACCTTCAAAGATTTCAACGTTTTCAGCAACGAATGTTCTTGGCGCAGTTTTCTTGGCAACATACATTTCATTAGTTACAAATTCAAAATTTTCACCGTTATAAATTGTTGTGAAAGGTGAGTACTGAGGAATTGTAATTGACTGACCTTCAGCATTATCATCTGTAATCGTAACCTTAACGATAGCCTTGGCAGACCTTCGTGACCTAGGTAAATAGTTTAATTCCTTTGCGTGCGAAACAATAGAGTTTCTTAACACTGCAGAGTCAAGGAACATTTCATTAACTGCCATATTTGTATAGAAGTTATTTTGATAAGTATTATATGCTAATACATCAAGCAATACTGACATGTTTGAACCTTCAAAGTTATAATCTTTGAATTGAGTCTGTGATTGTAAATATTGTTTAAATTGAGTTTTGACCGCGTCAAAATCTAATTCTGAAATGTTTAACTTGGCCATTTACCGAGTCCTCTCTAAAAATACATCAACAGATATAGGTTGTTGATTATTTGATATGTAAAATTCAATTTGTATCTTAACAACGTTATCGTCGATATTTGAAGTTACATTAACATCAATAACCTCTGCTCTTGGTTCATACAAGTCGAGTGTTGTTCTTACTTGATCCTCAATCATTACCATTACGCCAGGTGTTATATTTTCAAATAACATTGCTCTTAAATTACCACCGAGTGCTGGCTGCATTAGCCTTTCACCGCGATCGGTTAATAGTAAGTTTATAATTGATTCTTTTACTGCGTCTTCATCTTTATTAAGAGTTAAATCTAACGATAATGGACTGACTTCAAGGTTCTTCTTAAAGTCAGAGTATATAGAGATTTTCTTTTGTCTCTGTGTTAATAAATTTACAACCATTGCTTGGTATCCGTTGCTTTATAGTTATTTATAATGATTCATCTAAAATAGATTCAATTCTAGCTAAAAAATCAGATGATAGCGGTTCGCCACGAGGTGCCAGTGGTGGTGCCAGAGCTCTAATATTATCAGGCGGTAGTCCTGGTAGTGTTGATTTTATAATAGTACGGAAATCTATATTAATTTCCTCCGACCTACGATCTATATGTAAAAACTTGTTATAACGAATAATACCATTCCACCCTAAGTTTCTAGCAACCTTAATAAAATCATCAGTTTCTTTGGCGTAAGGATCAAACAGCGACCATGATAAATCTACCGCAAGGCCTGATGTATGCTGAGAAACTTTTGCAACTGTACCATTATCTTTGCCTTCTTTTGCAAGCATTGCTTTATATAATCTATCCTGATGAGCTTGCGATCTAAAGAAACTACGGCAAACAAAAGGCTTTTTAAGGCCTGCCTTATCCCATAACATTATAAGAGCGGCTCTTGTTTCTGGTGTTAAACCTTCCCAACTTCCTCTAGTGAGAGGATCCACATGTGGATATAGGTGAATTTTAGGATGTTTATTATCTTTAATTTGATCCCACGAAGGTACGCCATCATAAGCTTCGTCAGGAATAGGTTCGTCATTACCTGCTTCAATTAATTTTTGTTTTGCTTGTCTAATCATTTCTGCTCTATATGCGTCGTCCATTCGTATTCCGCCGGCAGCAACTACATCTCCTGTAATGATACCTGAGTTTGATTTCATCATAGTAATACCATTAAGAAATTGGTTTGCAGTTGTATCTAATGGGTCTTTAAGTCCACTGATAAGTGTTTCCATACCTGCAGCAAAGCCACATATTCTACTGATTAAAAACATTATTTCTTCTACTGATGGATTGTCAAATAAACCAACCGCGTAATCAATCATTCCTGTAATTTTACGTTGAATAGATTGTATATTTTCTTCACTAAAAAATCTCATAATGCTTTCTTGTAATTTAAATAAGGTTGCACCTACTGTATTAGCAACTAAACTTTCAACTTGACTAATAACATTAGCAACACTGAAATTTTCAACTGCGCTTTGAATTTTATTAATAACACCCATAATAGTTTTAGTTATTTTTTCTTTTATTTTATTAATAAGCGCCTGAACTTTTATAAGGTCAAAGGCAGCCAATAATGGATTTAAAGCATTTCTTATTTTCGTAAGAGCACTAAGTGCATCAGCGATTACGCTGTCTACCGCACCAATAATACCAAAGAAAGCGCCAATGGCTCCAAATACATTTGGCATTAATCCACAGAAACCACCCATAACAGAATTAGCAAATCCATCTCTTAAATAATCATCAATGCTTTGTAAAAATTTAGGTGGGTTTTGATTTGCAATAAAGTTAGCGGTTATAGGAGTTAAATTATTATCTTTAATATATTCAGCAAACTCAATTGGTGAAAGAGATACTTTACCAAGTTTTGTTTGTTTAATTGTAAGGATTTCGTATTTAGGAATTTTTTCTTTAATATAATCAGACTCTAAAATAAGATTAATTTTATTAAGGTTTTCGTAAAAATCTGGATACTTATTTACTGCTCGAGTTAATGGATTACCAAACTCCGTGTTACTAATATTTTTCCTAAAATCTTTTTCAAATACTGTAATTTGCGATAAGGTATATTCACCATTACCGTTTGTTGTACTTGTAATGGAAGAAGTTTCTACCCTATTTACATCAGGTGTTAAACAGTTGTCTATCATTTATAAAAATCCTCCCACTTAGGATTAAGTGCTTTTAATGTATCCAAAACTTCTTGTATATCGCCGGTTGCTTTATTAATTCCATCACCCTCATATGTACTCTTACCTGCGTGAATACCGGATACAATTGGTAATGATGCCCATTCTGCAGATAATTTATTGGCATAGAAAACAATGCTTATTTTATTATCTAAGAAATTATTTAGGCCCCGGAACTTTAAACGTTCTATAGCTAATAAATCTTGGTTTTGTGCACTAAATAAATCACTCTTAGACAAACCAGCTTTTTCATAGACAGGCTTTTCACCTTTATTTGCTTTATAAGCTAAGCTTAGAGTATTATATTCATCATTGTTAAACCCGCGCAATGTATCTTCAACAAATTGATAACGACCCATAGCTTCTGAGTTAATTTTAGGATCAAATTCATCAATTCTATTTTGATAATCTAGTATTTCGCCAATAGTCATTTGAGTGATAGGCTTGCTTGGGAAGAGTGCTGGTGGTACTTGATCAGATATAGAATCATAACCTGTTGGTTTGCCTGCTTTAAAATTAGCTTCTTTTCTAGCAATCAGGTCAAGCAACGGCGTAAGTTTAGATTGTGTTACTGCCGTTGATGGAACTTGATTTTCTTCGGTGTCAGTTACACCTTCTGCATCATCGCCGCTTGTTACACCACCGCCACCGCCATGTGATTCTGGATCTTCATCGGTAAGTACAATTTTCTCAGTAGTTGGTTCAGGTAATTCAATATTTGTAGCATCAAGGCCTTCTTCACAAGGTAAACAAACGCTAGGAGTATCTGCACCATCATTAGCCATATTAACATTTGTATCAATATGTACAGTCTTTGGTGTGTTAATACTAATATCTTCGTCTGAACCAATTATTACACCTTGATCGCCTGAAATATCAATTCTATTAGTACCAGTAACTTCAACAGCTTCGCCATAAATCTCAATACTATCAGTACCTTCTATTTTATTAAGCGCTGCCTTCATATTAAGTTCTGTTAACGCTTGCATATAAAGATAATCAGATTTAATTGCAGTAGCTTGACCTGATTGTATTTGAATTTCTTTTTCAGCTTTAATAGACAAGTTACTAACATTAGCCTCGATTTTTACATCGGCTGCCCTTGCTTGAAATTGTATCCCAGCATTGATTGAACCTTGCTTTGCTATATCAAGGTAGTAATTACCACCAACCTCAACTTTATAATCACCTTGGATCTGTTCTGTTTTATGGCCATTAACTTTAACGTATGAATTACCATTAATTGTTACTGTGCTAAACCCGCTGCTGCCAGGTTTTCCAACAACCTTATGTTCATTTCTATCTAATACAGTGTATTGGTCATCAACTGATTTATTAATAGTAACACCGCGGTGGTCTATTTGCATATAAGAACCTGATTTATGGTATATGGAAATACGTTCTGCACCTTTAGTATCATCTAATTCAATAACGTGAGAACCCGATTCAATAACTTTATTAAATGGATATTGAGGATTATATGACGATGAAGGTTCTGACCAAGTTGACTCTGATCCAGCAATACCAACGTTTTCAGTTCTGTTTGCATTTTGGTCTGTTACCTGAGTTTCGTGTGAATACTCACCACGCGATCTTCTGGAATTTTGAGGTTGACCAAAATCTTCTGGTGCTGAACCTCGCATAAGTAATTCTGCATTCTTTCTTGGTATTGCGCCATAACCATTCTTTACAGGATCAACTTGCTCAGTATATTGAGTTGGGATTAAACCAAGTACCATTGGTTGTTGAGCACCAATTCCATCTAAAAACATTCCAAACACAAAACTATTTAAAGCAGGTATACCACTTCCAATTGTACCATTAGGATCGTAATCGCCTTTGACACATATAGCCCAAGGTAAATCCTCTTTACGAATATCTGTATTTAATCCATGTGTACCAAACGCACGTACTTTAACACGACCTTCTCTTCGTGGGTCTACGACTTCCTCGACAACACCTACGAAAAATAATGGATTTCGTATTCCTTTACCATAATCAAACATCGATGTCACCTCTGCTCCAACCAAATTTCTGTAATACTAGACCACAATGAAGTGTACCTTTATCATCGCGGTTATGATTAACCGTATTAATTAAATAACGACCTGATAATGTACTATTTCTTTTTGCATTATCAACACCATCTAAATTTTTAATACTTAAATTAACTAACATTCCAGGGCGAAGATCCAATCGACCTTTCATTTTTGCACCAAGCATGGTTTTATTTAAGTGGTGTTTATATGAAATTCTATTTCCAACAATTTCTGAAATAAATCTATCGGTATGTAATGTACTAGGTATATCACCGTTCTGCTGATAATCTTTAAAAATTAAAAAGTCTTTAGCGTTTTCTTCAGTGAATGTATCTTCTCTAAAACTAGAAGTATGTGTATCATCATCAGTATCTCTTGGATTACCACTCATATCAATATACTTAGCATTCTTATCATAACCCCATTGGCGTACATTAATTTTACGCCTAATCAAATCAATTTCAGTAGTCTTATTTCTATATGCGCCAGAAAACATGTCTGCTGCGGTATTTAAACCTTTATTCATTATTGTTAAATCGTCAATTCTTTCAATTAAATCTGAAGGATTTCTTTGGTCGTTAGATGCAGCCGGTGAATAAAACAAATGCCTTAAGTCTCTCGTCTCTGCAGTTTTAATAAAGTATTCGTCGGTAGCATAATAATAATTATCGAGTGTTTCAAAAAATCTAAAAGAACATGACGGTGTTTCTGGTTGATAGCTTTGTTTTGCTATAAAGTCCATAGCTTCAGTCGGTATCATATTCGGAATAATACAATCAGTCATGTTTGCAGTTGGTTGTACTATGAAGCTACGTTCTGGTTCTTCAATAATAGGTAACCTATAACTATTAAATAATAACTTTCTTTCTGTTTGTGGATCTAACGTATCTTTTGCACCAAGCTTAGCAAAATAAGTATGAAACATAAACTGAGAAATTGTATCTAAACTTTTATTTGTGTATGCTTTAATAATTCTACGCCTTGAAGCATTATATGATATATTAGAAACAAAATTCATATTAAATAATACTGATGATGTAGATTCGCTTGGCTGAATATTATCAATACTATATACATGCACTTTAAGATTAACTTCTGTACCATAATCATGGCCAATTATTCTTATCTGTATTGTTTCTTCGCCGCGTATTGGAAACCCTTCAAGTAAACTAATACTATCAAGTAGAGTAAGTGTTCCACTATAGCTCGTGTCCATTGACTGGCTTAAGCTAAACGAAACGATTTGCGCAGTAATGTTTTGTTCTTTGCCATCATGCGAAATCATTATAGCTTCGGTAACGTCTGCCGATCCTGGATTGAATTGATTATCTGCCATTATTTGCTACGCATTTTCTTTCTAAATGAATCTGCAACTTGGGGTAAATAAGCGTTATCCACCAAAAAGATTTCTTTTTTATTATTGTTATCAGCTAATTCCTGATCGTAAACTCTCCAAGGTTTCCATTCACTTGGAATAATACGTTTAATAATAATCTTTCGTCCTTGTTCTGTACGTAAAATAATACGGTCTTCCTTACGCAAATAAATCGTTCGGAACGACTCAGGAGCTAACTTAACAATATCAACTGCCATTTAATTATACCTCTTTATAATAGTATAGAATGTTTTCAGGATTATCATCTTTTGTCCAATCAACAATATCTTCACCAACTAACCCTGAGGCTTCGCCATATTTTGCAATTAAATAGTTATTAAAGTCTTGTTCTGATTTAGGCCATTGATGATACGGGTCAAGTATAGAATTTGAATAATATACGACCCACGTGTAATCAACACTACCATAATAAAATTCAGCAATGTCTTCTGGTCTTTCGCCTTCTTTAACAGTATATGGTAAATACATTAAAGGGTTATTAGAAACTTCTTTTGTAAAGTTAGTACGTCGAGTAATGTCTCGTACCAATTTGCCTTCGTATTCTATTAAAGGAAAGTTTTCAAAATATTTTGCCATTATCCTGCACTCGCACTAATTATGTTGTTTCTAGGGGCCTCGCGTCTAGCGTCTAGGATGCCTTTTGTTATTGCTTCATTATCGTTTGAGTCATCTGCATTAACTTCAGCCCCATAGTCATGCGCGGTTTCAATTTCTAATTCTGACATAGTCATTGAAAGTTGTACAGCGCCAGGTTTACCACCTTTCATAATTGAAACGCCTCCTGCAGCACCATAATCTACTTGCATTTCTGTTATCATTGAACTTTTATATTTAATCCAATGGTCAGATTGAATACCTAACAAGTATACTTCAACAACAGATGGATATTCTAAAAACGCCTTTGGTATGCCAGTTAAGTTACCTACTTCAGGTAGAGATTTTCGCTTAATCATATTAGTTATGTTTTTAATTCTTTGTGAATCTCCAGGACTGTTTGGAAACAATTCCCAAGAAAAGTTATGTGTTCTTAAATTTACACCTTCAAAAGCTAAAGTTTCGCGAGGGTTAATTGTCTGCCCTGTAACTAAGTCAATAGATTTTGTTAAACCACTAAATAATTGAGTGTTTCTTAATAGGTACTGAGCTGCCGATGCAACCTTTTTAATATCAGTACCAAGCAGAGATTCTATAACATCACTGCCTCCACCTGAGAATAAATTGTCTAATCCACCTCGAGCTGCAGCACCGGCGCCTTGTATTAGTTTAGGTATATCTCTTGCAGTAAGTTTGCCTTTGCCTTCAATGAACTCATTAAGTTTACTAGCAATTTGCTCTTGGAATGGACCTCTTTCAAATCCATTAACACGTAATCCTGTATTGTCTTGTAAATTTTTTGGAAAGGGTAATTCAATTGCATTAGTGTTTCTTAACGTAGCTCCACTCGTACGTCCATTAAAAGCTTGAACAAAATCAGGTCTTAATTGATTTCCAAAATTATTCTTATCCTTAGCTTGGTCACTAGGAGTCATAATTGGTTGATAATTAAAATCTTTAAATATTAATAAACAGCTATGAGCATGTGGTTGCTCTGGAAAACTCTGATAAGAGGTTGTGAACCGCTGTTCTTTTCTTCTTCTGTATGTTTCGACACGTCTTAAGTTAATAGGCATGAAATTTCCTGTCGCTGGATTATAAATAGTTTATTATTCTATTTATACTAAATTATGAGGTGACAGTTGGCAAACAGCGGTAGATTTCGACCAAAGAACCCATCTAAATATAAGGGTGACCCGACAAAGATTATTTGGCGTTCTTCGTGGGAATTTAAATTTTTTCGTTATGTAGACCTCCATCCTGATGTAATATGGTGGCAAAGTGAAGAAGTGGTAATACCATATCTTTCACCTATTGACGGGAGAAGACATAGGTATTTCCCTGATGTTGTTGTACATAGAAAGATTGCGAATGGTGAACAGAAAACTTTGATGATTGAAATAAAACCGGCAGGACAAACAAAACCGCCGGATAGAAGTAAGATGAAAACGAGTAAAGGTAGGGTATCACGCAGATACCTAAACGAGGTAAAGACATATGGTATCAACGAAGCAAAATGGAAAGCAGCTAGAAATTTCTGCGCTGACCGTGGTTGGGCATTTGAAATTTACACAGAACACGAATTAGGAATAAAGTAATGGTAGCAAAGGTATTTGACGATATTTTATTAAGAGGTGTTCGATCTGGCCAAATGCCAGCAAGAACAGATGCATCCAGAGAATGGTATCGCCAACAAGCCAAAGATACTACTAGGCCACAGTCTCGTCCAGAAAAAATGATTAAAGAAATGGGTAAAGAACGTGCAAGAGGCAGGTTTGAATTAGGCAATATGTATATGTTTAATTATGATCCAAAACATAAAGCAACATTACCATACTATGACCGATTTCCTTTGATATTTCCTATAAATAGAGCAAAGGGTGGTTTTATGGGAATAAACATGCATTACTTACCTCCGGTTTTAAGAGCTAAGTTAATGGATGCACTATATGAAACTTCTAACAATAAATACTATGACGAAACAACTAAACTAAAATTAAGCTATCAAACTTTAGCAGGTGCAACTAAATTCAAAGAATTTAAACCATGTATAAAACATTATTTGACTGGTCAACTAAGATCGCGATTGATATACATATCACCTACAGAATGGGATGTAGCTTTATTTTTACCAACGGCACGATTTGTTGGTGCCACACAAGCACAGGTCTTTAAAGACTCAAGAAAGATAATCAGAGGATAACATGGCGTTCAGTATAAAAGATTTTTCATCACAGATAGATCGCTTTGGCGGATTACAGAGGCAGTCATTATTTGAAGTAACAATTAATAATTTCCCAGTTAATACATCGACTATGGATACAAGAGATTTAACATTCTTTTGTAAAAACGTAGCAATTCCTGGGTTAAGTGTAGCATTAACATCTTATGAAGCTGTTGCACAGCAACGTAGAATGTATCCAACTTCAATGAACCCAGAACCTGTTCAAGCTATTTTTATGTTAGACTCAAACCATCAAGTGTTAACATTTTTCCATTCATGGATGCAACGTGTAGTCAACTATTCAACTTCAGGCGGAAATTACTCTGAAGTCAATGGTTCATTACCATTTGAAATTGGATATAAAAGCGATTATGGTTGTCGTTTAACGATTAAGTCATTTTCAAATGATTTCCTAAAAACAGGTAAGTATTATGAAACAATATTAGATGGTGCATTCCCTGGGTTACTAGGAGACGTTGATTTAGCTTGGGAGTCAAATGATAGTTATAGTACATTGCCTATAAGTTTTCAATATGACAGAATTGAATTTTCAGGTGAACGCCAAGGAATTACATCAGGCAGATTTAATAGAGGCAATGGTTTACTTGGTCTTATTGAATCAGTCGGAGACTTTGGCCAGTTGATTGGTCAAAATATTGTACCTAGATCAATACAGGACAGCGTAGACAGATTTACGCGAATTACGAATAACTTTGATAATATAACAAACCGCCTTGGCGGTATTTAAGGAGAATTAGATTATGGGTTTACCAAAAATTGATTTACCGATTTATGAGCTTACATTGCCATCAACCGGTGAAACTATAAAGTATAGACCATTTACGGTAAAAGAAGAAAAGGTTTTGTTAGTTGCACAAGAAGCTGATGATCCAATGCAAGAATTATTGGCAGCAAAACAAGTAGTAAACAATTGTTTATTTGATGTTGATGTAGCTACGTTGGCGATGTTTGATTTAGAATTTCTTATTTTAAACTTAAGGTCTAAATCAGTTAGTAACGAAACCAAATTTGGATTACAAGATCCTGACACGGAAGAAACAATTGAACTCACGATGGATTTAAGCACGGTAAGTTTAGAAATAGACGAAGCGCACACAAACAAAGTTAAGATTAACGAAGAATTTAGTTTATTTTTAAAGTATCCTACTATTGACGAATACATTAAAATTAGAGACAGAGATCCAGAAGATCCTTTATTGAATTACTTTATTTTAACAGCGTGTTTAGATAAAGTGGCATCTGACGATGAAGTTCACGAATTTAAAAATTATTCAGCAAAAGAAGTTGATGATTTTATGGAAGGTATTTCTTCTGATATTGTTCAAGGAATACAAAGCTTTTTTGAAACAATGCCAAAGCTAAGGCATACTCTAAAATATACGAACAAAGACGGGGTTGACAAAACATTTGCAGTGGAGGGTATGAACTCTTTTTTTATCTAATGCTGAGTCACACGACTTTGGCGGATTATTACCAAACGGTATTCACTTTGGCTCAGCACCATAAATATTCTATAGATGAAATTGAAGGTATGATACCATATGAAAGAGATTTATATTTTGGCATGTTAATTAACTTTATACAAAAACAGAACGAACAAAGGTAGTAATTAAATGGCGGTTTCAGAAGATACAAAGGCTATAATTTCTCAGCTCGAACAAAACGCAGAGCTGATGAGAAGTTCTAACGAAGATACAAACAGAGAGGTACACGTAAGACTTGACAAGTTTGCTGATGCCTTTGTATCTATAAACGCAAATATCAGAGCTCAAAACCAAATGCTACAAACCGCAGACAAAGGAGCTGACGAACGTTTAGAACGAGAACGTGCTGACAGAGATTTTGCTGATTTAAAAAGAGAAAAAAGCGCTTCAGTATCTAGTAAAGAATTGGTTGGTCAGATGAAGTCTGGTTTTAAAACTGCTGCATCCGGTATTGGTGATATGGTTGGAAAAGTATTTAAAGGTGGTTTGATAGGTACTATTGGCACTCTTATAAAGGGCGGTCTTGGCGCATTTGTTGGATACAATTTTATGAAAGGGTTTCTAGGTCCAAAATATGATGGTATGTTTGAAAGTATTGAAAGTGTTCTTAAACAGTTTGCATTTAACGACTTACCTAACACTCTGAAAAATATGGCGGATAATGTATCTAGGATAGCTTTAAATTTTGAAGAAAACATGGACAACGTAATGGGTATGTTCGACGATATAATGACCGCCTTGTACGCAATCGGTGGTTTCTTTGGTATTAAACGTATCGTAAAAATGGTAGGTAAATCCAGAAGAGGTCCTGGAGATACAAAATACAGGAATAAAACTCAAAAAACAGTAAAAACAAACCGCCAATTGAGAATTGATGAAGCAGACAGATTAAAGTTAATGCAAGATGCAGGTGCCGACATTGATAAAAATGCTGACATAGATAAAAATGCCGTAGAAGTCGATATAAATCAAAATCAACCAGAGGTAGATACTAATACAAAAGGCATTAAACCTCTAGGAAATAATATGTATACACCACCAAGAGCATTTGGTAGTTATGAAACCAATAACTTCTTGCAAAACAAAAGAATAAATGAAAAAATAAATACCTATACGGGTGATAATAAAAATGGAAATGCTCAAGGCAGAAATGTGAAAAATGGGCCAGGAAAAGGACATCCTGGTGCTTTTTTGAGTCAGGCTCAAATGGATGAATCATTAAGACAAATGGGCCAATTAAAGTGGTTTAATCGCTTTGTAAAAGGTGCAGGAGCTGTTGGTTTTATTTGGGGTGCGTATGAAATGGAAAAATTATACAAGCTATGGATTTCAGCACCTCCAGGAGAAGCGGGTAGAGAATTTAGAAAACAACTAATCATAGATGGGTTTGGCGCAACTATAGGCGGTATGTTAGGCGGTGCTATAGGTGGACTTGTTGGTTTCTTTGGAGGGCCATTTGGAATATTAATTGGTTCAATTATTGGTGGTGTAGCAGGATCAATGGCAGGTTCGTTAGTAGCAGGATACATTTATGACTGGGCTAGTGGTAAAACGATAACAGAGAAACAATCGATGGAAATGTTAAACCAAGAAATTGCTAAAGCTGAAGCACAACTTAACGCTGCATCATATGGGCCATGGGGAAGGCCAGTTGATGCATTCCAGAGCGCTCACGCAGTCGGATTAACTAAAAGACTTCATAGTTTAAAAGAAGCTAGAAACAACATGTCTGCAACTCAAGCAATGTACCAAAGTGTAAGAGTTGCTAATATAGCTCGCAATAATCAAAGAAATATGGAAACAGCTGCGTATGGTACAGGCGGTCGTGCCATGTATGAAGTTATGACAAATGGAACTTCTGAGCAAAAAAGTGTATTACTTAATTCTCTAATAGAAGTTCAACGTGGTCAGGATAAGTTCTTTGAAACAATAGAACAATACATGCGCAGTACTAATGGTTCCACAGTTATTCATGCGCCAAATAATAGTTCAACAATCATGGCACCCGTAGGTGGAGCTGTTACTAAGAATGATGTAAACGTACTTAATACAAACAGTGGTTCGTATACACCTCATAGTAGCTTTGGCTTACCATATAGTTTGAACTAATTACTCATAATCCTAGAATACCAAACAGGTCAAACCAACCCATTGATGTTCCGATAATAATTGGTAATCCAATCATCGTAAAGGCTATAATTGCGAATGCAAGGCCTACGCCTTTATTGTGATATGGTTCATTTGGGTTACTCATACGTTCCACTCCAGTTCATCTTCTATTGCTGTTTGAACAAATTGATAATAGTCTCTGTTTTCATCATCCATGTGAGCAAAGTATACTGATGCCTTTGACATTAAATAATGAATATTACTATTTTCTTCAAGGTGAGCACGTGGATGGCTTTCCATCAATTCTTGGATTTGATCCATATATCCTTTAAGTGCCGTTTGAATTTTATTCATGCTCTCCTCCGTTTGCACGACCGCTATAGTTACCAAATATTTGTGGTGAACGCTTAGCTGTTTCAAATGTTGCTACAGTAATAAAAACTGCACCAAGTAGAATTGCGTGGAGTACCATACTAAAAATACCTGCCCACATACTACCTACAATAATACCAAATACGATACACCACATCCATGCTAATACTTGCATGACCATATGGCGAACTGCTAAATTAGTAATATTACTAAGGGGATTATGGCTGGAATCCATTACTACATTCCAGCTGCTAACTACGAAATCTCTCATATTATTTTCCTATTATACGTTGTGTTATGATTCTATTATATACTATATTTATATGTATGTCAATAGAAAAGTGGAGGGGCTTTCACCCTCCTGCATGTTTATCCTTTAAGGAACTCTTGCTCACCGCGATTGATTTCAATCTTTTGTGGCTTCTTTTCTTCTGGGATAACATTTTCTAAATGTACGGTTAAAATACCGGCATTCAAATCAGCTCCATGGATTTCAATAGTATCCATTAATGTAAATTCTCTTTTGAAGCTTCGTGCTGAAATACCTTTATGAAGATAGTTTTTATCATCATCAGTATCTTTATTACCAGCAATAGTCAATACACCTAACTTCCGTGAAATATCCAAATCATCGTAATCAAAACCAGCGATAGCTAACTGAAGTTCATAGCGATCGTCGTCTAGTTTGACAACATTATAAGGTGGATATTTTGGGGCTGTGGTTGGTAGCGTTGTTGAAGTCATTCTATCTAACATTCGGTCAAAGCCGATAAAGAATGGATCATTAAGCATATTTGTGTTGAATGTACGTGTGTTCATTTTAGTTCTCCTATTATAGCGAGTTTAATGTAAGGAACCCATTATGGCATTCCTATATCTATATATAATACTTTTTATTTAAATGTCAATAGTTAATTAACATTTAATCAATATATGGTTCAAATTCTGTACCATTTGCTACAAGACAAGCGATATTTCCTGGAAAAAGAGCCAATAAGGACCATGTTCCTGTGTCTTGGTTAGTAGTGAATACCATCTTATTAGGTACAATTTGGCCGCTTATGTGGCGCTGAACCATATCACCTTTAAATAACATTTCTTCGTTTTTCTCTCTAACAACTTGTGCAACAGTTAAAAAGTCGCCACATGGTTGTGATGCCATAAAGGGTTGATTAAATGGTTGTTCTTGAGCTACTAACGGGGTGGCAAGCAGAGCTAGTGGTATTAGATATTTAAACATATCATGTCCTATTCTCCAGTGCTTCCAAACCCTCCGTCTCTATCGGTCTTTTGCTCTGGCGCTGTTTTGGTTTCGGTTAACTTAATCTTATTTACTTTTTCAACAATACATTGAACTAAACGTTCACCACTTGTAATTGATACTAAACTATCTGTCTCGTTCAATAACATAATGTATGTTGGGTCTACGTAATCTGAATCAATAATCCCAGTTCCATTTGCCAAGCTTAAACCTTTTTTCAAAGCAACGCTTGATCTGATAAACATTTTCATTACATGTTTTTCTGGTATATCAAAGATTAAACCAGTTGGAACAAGTACACGAGTGTCAGGTGGCAGTTGAAAACAATGTTCTTCTTTGCCTACTCCTTTTACCGCAATTTGTACTGCTTTATTCCAGTTATTATATGCCTGTAAACGATCACCTCGTTTAAAATGAGCTTTTATATCAAAGGCAGCTGAGCCTTCTGTAGCGTATTCAGGCAATTCAATTTCTTCATTCATTCTATAAATTTTCATTATCACTTCTTTCCAATATTATATTTTGCTTCTAACGTCCAGTTTGACTTTTCTTTATGCGATATAATTTTAATTTGATTTAATTGAGCGATAGGCTCTTTACTACTGTCAGGATTAACAATAGCAACCAATCCCCATTCTTCTAATAAGTTAACGATAGTATTTCTTCGAGCTTCATCTTCGTCTGCAAATGTATCTTTTTTACTATCAAGTATAAACAATTCTTTGAAATGCAATATAGAATATCTACCTTGCTTATGTAAAATATGACATGTTTGATAAAGCTTTTTCTCTTTACGAGATGAAATACCAATTCGAGTTAAAGTTTCTTTTACTTTAAGGAAACTATCTGGTGAAGGAAGAGTAACCTCTATTCCCACGCCTTTAAAAATATCTTCTGAGTTCATAACCACAGCACCTTTTTTTATTATTAATTATATGGTGTGGTCTCACACGGTGACCATCAATGATATTTATTATTTTGAATATCTTACCTTGTAACACCGCCTGTTTCTAACCTCGCTCTAATATTTTTCATATCATCAGAGGAAAGTGCTTTGAGATATAGTTTTGCTATTGTTCTGTTGCATTGATATACTTCTTGGATCATGTCAAGGTCGTCACTCTTAGCAGCCTTTGGCCATTTACTAAATCTTTTGCGTTTTCTAAAAGCTGCTCGGTAATAATCAAATTGAGCCTTATATGGTAAATGCGCACGCATATTCATTTCATTAGCATGTAGTATCGTATCTTCAAAGTTTACGAACCCTTTGTTAATAATGTATGGCACATATAATTTTTCTGCCATATCTGGATTTTCATGTTTACCAATCAAGTCTTCCTTAGAGAAAGACGCAGCATTCATAAAATCAAAAGGTGTTATTTCTTTCGGCAATTGTTTCCTCCAAATCTTTTAACATATCATCAAGGTCTTCAGCACATTTTTGGCACATCTTTAAATTAAGTGGTCCATCTGCTGTATCAACATCAACACTGTATATTTGTTTTTTACTTAATAGTTGGTGGCAGTTCCAACACTTTTTCATTCCTACGAGTTTGTTAATCCACTCGCTCATTTGTATTCGGCTTCAATCATTACTTCGGTAAGGAAAGCAACCATATTGACTTCAAGGTCAGCAACAAAATTAGCCTTATACATATAGTCAGCCATTGTTACAATAAAACCAGGAAGAGAACGCATTTCAACTTTATCAGACGCCATATCATAGATCCGACGGAACATTTCATTCATATCCTGATCTGAGTTATTAGCAACCCATTTGCGCATGTTAGTAAAGTCTTTGGTTTTTAATAAACGAAACACTTCATCAAGCGACTCTTGTTTCAGATTAACGAATATACCTTCGTCAATTCTACCTGAAGCAGCATATGATTGTAGTTCAGTTAATACTCTACGAAAATCTGGGAAATGTTTTTGGATTACTTTGGCTATAACAGCTTTATCGTAATCAACGTTTTCCATACCTAGAATTGTTTCAACTCTTTTCATAAA
>Ga0228624_1000623_pt1 | contig 17273 bp, 20 predicted proteins | sample 29DmetaG_FD_182744 | JGI IMG/M metagenome (GOLD analysis project Ga0228624, IMG submission 182744) | Seawater microbial communities from Monterey Bay, California, United States - 29D | ecosystem: Environmental > Aquatic > Marine > Coastal | place: USA: California | collected 2016-10-10 | reverse complement strand
ACTCGACCATCGCTCGACTTCACTTTCACTGGGTTTTTATTCTTACTAAGATAAAGCCCGGCATTATATAGAGCCGACGATTATCTGGTCAATCAAAATAGTTGATTTACTTTATTTTTTTGACTATCTTTTTCAAATCCGACACATCAGAATAATCAATAACCAGTTTACCCTTACCACTAGCGGTATGTTTAACCGAAAAACGGTGATCTAACTTTTCACTGATCAACTGCTCTATCTTTTCGAGCTCGGCTAACAAAGAATCTGCATATTGCGGCTTTTCTTTCGATGGCCTCAACATACGACGAATCAATTGTTCTGTCTCACGAACCGATAAACCCCGCTCAACAATACCATTGGCTGTCTCTGACTGCAGTTCACCTTCTAATGGCAATAGCGCCCGCGCATGACCCATTTCTAAATCACAGTTTTCTACCAAGCGTTTCACATCATCATTGAGGTTTCGAAGTCTTAACAAATTAGAAACCGCAGCACGTGAACGGCCGACTGCTTCTGCTGCTTCTTGGTGCGTCATTGAAAACTCTTCACGTAGACGGTGAAGTGCATTCGCTTCTTCCATTGGGTTTAAATTTTCACGTTGGATATTCTCAATCAACGCCATCGCAATCGCATTTCGGTCTGGTACATCTCTGACCAAAGCAGGAATCGTCTCTAACCCGGCTAGCTGTGATGCACGCCAACGACGCTCACCTGCAATAATTTCATAATGGCCATCTTGAGTCGGTCTAACAACAATTGGTTGCACTAAACCTTGAGCACGAATAGAGTCTGCCAACTCATCCAAAGACTCTTGTGACATATCAACACGCGGCTGATACTTGCCCGGTTGAATTTTATCCAGTGGGAAATATTGCAAGCTATCATTAATGCTACTATCTTGATGATCGACATCTGCCAACAAGGCATCTAACCCTCTGCCCAATCCTCTTTTTTTAGTTGCCATCACACACCCCGCACATAGACCTATAAGCCCCTAACTCTTTTCTCTTCGCATAAACTCACCCGCCAATGCCATATAAGCAATTGAACCCCGCGATGATCGATCATAGCTTACCACGGGAATACCGTGACTGGGCGCTTCTGCCAAACGGACATTCCTAGGCACAATCGTATGGAAAACTTTTTTCTCAAAATGGTTGATCAACTGCCTCGACACCTGATTCGCCAAATTATTCCGGGCATCAAACATCGTTCTAACCAAGCCTGTTATCTCCAATCCAGAATTAGCCCTTTGTTTAATTCGTTCAACCGTTTTAAGCAACGATGATAGGCCTTCTAAAGCATAATACTCGCATTGAATCGGAATAATAACGCCTTTAGAAGCGACCAAGGCATTGAGTGTCAACATACTCAGAGAAGGCGGACAATCGATCAAGATATAATCATAATCAGCACGAATAGGTTCTAACGCCAGACGTAATCGCTGTTCTCTCTGCTCTTCATCAAGCAATTCAATTTCAGCGGCAGTTAAATCGGCATTGGTTGGAATGACATCAAAAGAAAAATCATCGCGCTTAACAATGACCTCTTTCGCACTGGCTTCTCCCACCAGCAAGTCATAACTGCTTTTTTCCAACGTCGGTTTATCGATACCGCAACCTGTCGTTGCGTTACCTTGCGGGTCCAAATCGATCAATAATATTTTTTTCGCATTTTCAGCTAATGATGCTGCCAAATTAACGGTTGTCGTTGTTTTACCAACGCCGCCTTTTTGATTGGTCACAGCATAAATATTACCCATTCAAACAACCTTTTATCTAACTATCGCGCACGTTTTTAATTAATTCAACCAAATGTCGCTGACCATCCGAGCCTGGCACATCCAACACATGAATATCACCCACCGAAAAACCACTGGCCAACGCCTTCAATTCTGATTCAGGATAGACGCCTTTCATCAACAACAACCTGCCCGCATCATGGCAGTGTCGACCAGTTAAATCAATAATATCTCCAATTGTTGAAAAAGCCCGTGCTGTCACCACCTCGAATTGCGGCAAATCAGCCTGCTCAATACGCGCATGAACAACAGTGACATTGGCCAGCTTGAGCTCGGCTTTAACCTGTTGTAAGAAACGTGTTTTTTTTGAATTACTATCTAACAAGGTAACGGCTAAATCAGGCCGTGCTATCGATACGGGAATACCTGGCAGGCCGCCTCCTGAACCAACATCCAATAAACTTTCGCCAGAAAGGTAAGGCAAAATCGCCAAGCTATCTAATAAGTGACGACTCACCATTTCGTCGATAACTCTAACTGACGTTAAGTTATAGACCTTATTCCACTTTGCTAACAGAGCTACGTAATCTAGCAATTGTTGGTGTTGATCGGTGGATAGTACCAATGCTATCGCATCACACCCTTCTTGTATTTGTTGCAGCAGTGACGCTGCCATCAACTGGCTTCGTTTTGATCATTCTGCACAGGATTTTCACGTTTTAAATGCACCAACAACAAGGAGACTGCAGCCTGTGTTACACCTGATATCCGTGACGCTTGACCAAGGCTATTAGGCCTTGCCTTCGCCAACTTTTCACGGACTTCATTCGACAGACCTCGAACATTATCGTAATTCAAATCATCTGGTAAAGCAGTTGTCTCATGGCGCTGCAAACGTTCAATCTCGTTTTGTTGTCGATTAATATAGCCCTTATATTTAGTCCGAATAACCACCTGCTCTGCCACCACATCTTCGACCGTCTTCTCTTCACCCAATAAAGTGAGCAAACCAGCATAATCAACCTTCGGCCGACGTAATAAGTCCATTGCAGTGCTGGCTTTATTCAATGGCTCTCCCAACACAGACTCAGCAACGGCTTGATCTGTTTTTTCAGGACTAAACATCACCTTATCTAATCGCGCTATTTCCGCCGTAACCGCATCTTGTTTTTGATTAAATGTTGCCCAGCGTTGATCATCGACTAGGCCTAATTCACGACCCTTCGGAGTCAAACGTGCATCGGCATTATCTTCACGCAACATCAATCGATATTCAGCCCGGCTGGTAAACATCCGATACGGTTCTTGTGTACCAGAAGTGATCAAATCATCAATCATCACGCCAATATAAGCCTCATCTCGACGCGGTGACCATTCTGTCAAACCACGTACTTGCAAACCCGCATTTAAACCTGCAATCAGACCTTGTGCAGCCGCCTCTTCATAACCAGTCGTACCGTTAATTTGTCCCGCAAAGAACAGCCCAGTCATATGCTTCGTCTCTAACCAAGGTTGCAAATCTCGTGGATCAAAATAATCATACTCAATGGCATAACCTGGTCGTGTGATATGCGCTTTTTCTAGCCCTTTCATCGAACGCACAATCTCATATTGCACATCAAATGGTAAACTCGTTGATATGCCGTTAGGGTATACCTCACCACAATTCAATCCTTCAGGCTCAAGGAATATTTGGTGAGAGGTTCGTTCTGCAAACCGAACCACCTTATCTTCTATCGAAGGACAATAACGTGGGCCAATCCCTTCGATTTCACCGTTATACATTGGGGACCGATCCAAACTCGCACGAATCACATCATGTGTTGCTTCATTGGTGTGAGTAATATGACAAGAAATCTGTTCTGGGTGTTGAGAGACATCACCCAAGAAAGAAAACACCGGTGTCGGTGTATCACCTGGCTGTTCGGTCAGTTGAGAATAATCAATACTCTGCGTTGCAACCCTTGGCGGTGTGCCTGTTTTCAGACGGTCAACTCGAAAAGGTAACGCACGTAAACGCTCAGCTAAACCAATCGATGCGGGATCACCTGCACGCCCACCACCATGATTTTTCATACCAATATGAATTAAGCCGCCCAGGAACGTCCCAACCGTTAAAACAACGGCCTTTGCTGAAAATTTCAAGCCTACTTGTGTTACTACACCCACAACCCGGTCATTTTCAACCAGTAAATCATCGACTGTCTGTTGAAATAAATATAAATTTTCTTGTGATTCTAATGCTTCACGTACTGCTGCTTTATAACGAACCCGGTCTGCTTGCGCGCGAGTCGCCCTAACAGCAGGGCCCTTACTGGCATTCAATATCCGAAACTGAATACCACCGCGATCAGCAGCTTGGGCCATAACACCGCCTAAAGCATCAATCTCTTTAACCAAATGACCTTTACCAATCCCGCCGATTGCAGGATTACAGCTCATCTGACCTAATGTTTCGATATTCTGTGTTAGTAATAATGTTTTAACGCCTTGACGAGCCGATGCCAAAGCGGCCTCTGTCCCTGCATGACCGCCGCCGACAATAATCACATCATAATGATCTTGATAACCCATATACCTAACCCATCCAACCCTATCACTAATTAACCAGTAATTTTAACACGAATAAAATATTTATTAATTAAAATCACTTACTTAAGTCAAATCTATAGCCTCACCACTGAGAGATAAGTGCACAAAAAACAAACATATCATGGTCTGTATCATCTAATCATCAGGATAGAACTTTTGCAAAAAAATGTTGGTTTAATGCGTCTCGTCTATGCATGCCAATACTCTTGGCAAGGGCTAAAAGCGGCACTATCTGATGAAGCAGTCTCTAGACAAGAATTTTTTGGTTTTGTCTTTTTGAAGCTCATTACTTCCTTGCTTAATGTATCTGCCCTAGAGCAAATCGCCATGATAATCAGCCTAATCTTGGTGCTGATCATCGAAATCATCAATTGTGCTGTTGAATGTGTCGTTGATCGTCTCAGCACCGAACGCCACACCTTATCCGACAGAGCTTGAGACTATTGCTCTCTAGCCGTTCTTGTGTCCCTTATCATCGTTGTAATGACATGGGGCGTCTTAATAGCTCAAGTTACCCTGCTTTTTGATAAGCGCGTACAGTAAAAAACAGCCCCATCACAATCATCGGTAAAGATAAAATCTGGCCCATCGTAATCCAATTTAATAGTAGGTAACCATATTGCTGATCTGGAATACGGACAAATTCAACCAGAAAACGGAATGTGCCGTAACCCACTAGGAATAAACCTGACACTGCACCGAGTGGTTTCGGTTTTGCCGAATACCACCACATTACAATAAAGAGTAACAATCCTTCCAGAATCGCTTCATATAACTGAGAAGGGTGTCTCGCCAGTGGCCCGCCATTTGGAAATACCATCGCCCAAGGTACATCACTGACCTTGCCCCAAAGTTCACCATTAATAAAATTACCAATACGACCAAAAAACAGACCAACCGGTACCATCGGTGCAATAAAATCGCTGATCGTAAAATACGATTTACCCGTCTTGCGCGAAAAGAAAGCAAACGCTAATAAAACTCCGATCAAACCACCGTGGAATGACATGCCTCCTTGCCAGACCTTGAATAGGTTAAGTGGGTTATCGATCAGTGATGGAAAATCATAAAAAATCGAATACCCGACACGCCCGCCAACAATAACCCCAATCGCACCATAGAATAAAAGGTCTTCCACTTCTTCAGCAGTCCAGCCATAACGGTCGGCCCGTATACATCCCAACCACCATGCACCTGCAAAACCAAATAAATACATCAACCCATACCAATGCACTTGCAAAGACCCTAAAGACAGGGCAACAGGATCAATTGTTGGATAAATCATACAAATCTCTCAAAAATGTGGAAAAAACCAGACATTTCAGCCAAATTTAGCTTGAAAAGCTAGCCCATTGTGCTATTTACCGTTAGAATATCGTCACATTGTCTTGTTTTAACTGCAGATTAGAGACAATTATATGTGTTTACTAGGCCTAACGAAGGTCGTAATTAGTTTACAACATAAATGCAGTCAAACATTTTATTTTAGTACTTCCAGGAGACGGGAAACATGAAATTTAAACAACTTTCAGCGCTAGTCTTAGCAGCCAGCGCATTCACAGCAGCACCAGCGATGGCTTGGGAAAGCGCTGATGGTCAATTCAACACAAGTGCAAGCGTAGCCTTATCCACAGACTACATGTGGCGTGGTGCCTCATCAACTGATAATGAAGCTGCTATTTCAGGTAGCTTTGATGTGGGTCATGCTTCTGGTTTATACGTTGGTACATGGGCTTCAAATATCGAAGCTGATGATTCAAGCGTTGAAATTGATGTTTACGCTGGTTTCGCAAATGAAATTGGTAACACGGGCATTAGTTACGATGTCGGCGCTATGCGTTACTTCTTCCCAGGCAACGATGGTACTGGTGACTGGAATGAAGTATACGCAGGCCTAAGTTATAGTCACTTTAGTCTAAAAGTTTCTCACTCTGGAGACGTGTTAGCTAGTGGTGAATCAGCTACTCATTACCTATTAGGTTTTAACCATGCCTTGCCAATGGGCCTGCATTTCCACGCGAACTACGCCTTTTATCATTTCGATGATATCGATGATGTATTTACTCAGGCAGAAGCAGCTAACATCGATGACACACTAGAAGACTTCAATCTGGGTGTATCTACAGAATATGCTGGATTTGGTTTTGACTTAACATACTACAACACACTTAGCGAGGCTGAAGATCTTGTAGAAGCAGGGAACAACGGGTCTGATGCCCTCGTTGATGATCGTTTCGTCTTCACTATCTCTAAATCTCTATAATCTAATAGACGATTTAAGCTAGAACAAAAAGCCACTGATCATAATGATCAGTGGCTTTTTTATATTTGACTTCCCACTAAAGTAATTCTCACGGAACTCAAAAGCGACAAAGTCACCCTAACGTTGCAAAAATACCTCATTCTTACGCACCTTAATAATGCGAAACCGCAATTATCTCGCACCATGATGATCCATACCGCGTAAAACACCGAATACCACAAACACCTTAACTATCTGTTTTTAATCGTTATTTCATTATGGCACGCATCGTGCTCAGTACCTATCAGCGTGTATTGGAAACCTTTACCAAGCACTTTGAATTGTACAAATCGTCCGGGAGACAAATAACGATGAAATTGAAAAAACTCTCTATGCTCTGCCTTGCAGCGAGCGCACTAGCAACAACATCTGCTATGGCATGGGAAAATGCTGATGGTCAATTTTCAACAAGTGCGAGTGTTGCACTCTCAACTGACTACGTTTGGCGTGGTTACTCACAAACAGATAATGAGCCTGCTATCTCTGGTAGTTTTGATATTGGCCATGCAAGCGGATTATACGCTGGCACATGGGCTTCAAATGTCGATTTCGGTGATAACACAAGCCTTGAAATAGATGTTTATGCCGGTTTTGCAAGCGAAATTGGTGACACAGGTATTGCATACGATATCGGCTTCTTACGTTACATCTACCCTGATGAAAATTACGGTTGGAACGAAGCATACGTCTCTGTCAGCTATAGCTATTTCAGTGCTGGCGTTGCTCACTCTGGTAGTGTCTATGACTCAGGTGAAGATGGTACATACTTCACACTTGGGTATGACTATGATTTACCAATGAATATCGCGCTAAGCACTGGCATTGGTTACTACGACTACGATGAAGCAACAATACTAAGTGATGGAAGTAAAGTTGATAGTGCGACGGATTACCGTATTGGCCTATCAACAGAGCTCGTTGGTTTTGGCTTGGACTTAACTTACACCGCTACCGATAGCGATGGTGATGATATATACAGCGGTCTGGGCAGCGACAAACTTACAGATGGCCGTTTCATCTTCACAGTCTCAAAATCTTTATAAGCAACTAGATGGCTGCTTTATCAGGACTTGATTAAGCAGCCTATTTACCAACAAAGGAAATAACTTATGAAACAAGTTGTAGCAATCATAAAGCCTTTCAAACTGGACGATGTCCGTGAAGCTTTATCAGAGCTTGGCGTTCAAGGTTTAACCGTTTCTGAAGTGAAAGGTTTCGGTCGCCAAAAAGGCCATACCGAACTTTATCGCGGTGCAGAATATGTCGTCGATTTTTTACCTAAATTAAAACTTGAAATCGCTGTTGATGATGACTTAGTAGAACAAGTAATCGAAGCTGTTATCAGAGGTGCTAACACAGGCAAAATCGGTGATGGCAAGATTTTTGTTTACCCACTAGAACAAGTGGTTCGGATTCGTACAGGCGAAACCGGCCCTGAAGCACTTTAATTAATTAGGAGAGAATGTAATGGAGAACCATATTTTCGAACTCCAATATGCGATGGACACATTCTATTTCTTAGTTTGTGGTGCCCTCGTCATGTGGATGGCAGCCGGCTTCTCAATGTTAGAAGCGGGCCTTGTTCGTGCAAAAAACACGACAGAAATTTTAACTAAAAATGTGATCCTTTTTGCGATCGCTTGTACAGCCTACCTTGTTGTCGGTTATGACATCATGTACGGTGGTGGTCTTTTCCTTGATGGAATCGATGGCGGTGACACATTGGTTGCAGATGCCTTAGCCGCATCAGCAGAAGCAGGTTTTGACGGCGGTTCAGTTTATTCGTCGGCATCTGACTTCTTCTTCCAAGTGGTTTTCGTTGCGACAGCCATGTCAATCGTATCAGGTGCTGTTGCTGAGCGTATGAAACTAAGTGCTTTCGCTTTATTTGCAGTCGTTATGACAGCTTTTATTTACCCAATGGAAGGTAGCTGGACATGGGGCGGTAACGATGTCTTTGGCCTATACAATTTAGGGGACCTTGGCTTCCTTGATTTTGCGGGTTCAGGTATCGTCCACATGGCTGGTGCAGCTGCTGCATTAGCAGGTGTTTTACTACTTGGCGCACGTAGAGGTAAATATGGCGCAAACGGTGAAGTGAAACCAATCCCAGGTGCTAACTTACCATTAGCGACACTAGGCACATTCATCCTATGGATGGGCTGGTTCGGTTTCAACGGTGGTTCAGTCTTAAAGCTAGGTGATATGGCCAGTGCCAACGCCGTTGCAATGGTCTTCTTGAATACCAATGCAGCAGCAGCGGGTGGTGTAATCGCAGCGTTAATTATCGCTAAAATCATGTTCGGTAAAGCCGACTTAACCATGATCTTGAACGGTGCTTTAGCAGGACTTGTAGCCATTACAGCAGGCCCAGATACACCATCTCCACTTGTAGCAACCTTAATTGGTGCCGCAGGTGGTGTCTTAGTTGTCTTCTCAATCGTCGCTATGGATAAATTCAAAATCGATGATCCAGTAGGCGCTATCTCGGTTCACGGTGTTGTGGGTTTATGGGGCTTATTAGCAGTGCCATTAACAAACGGCGATGCGAGCTTCAGCGGCCAATTGATTGGTGCAGCAACCATCTTTGTATGGGTATTTGTAGCAAGCTTTATTGTCTGGGCACTCTTGAAAATGGTCATGGGTATCCGTGTATCAGAAGAAGAAGAGTACGCAGGTGTTGATTTAAGTGAATGTGGTATGGAAGCATACCCAGAATTCACAGATAGATAATTCAACACGTTACAACGCGAAGTAATAAAAAGGGCTGTTCAGCAATGAACGGCCCTTTTTTTATTCCAAACGCCATTATGCTAAAGTAAATTTATTGTCATCCAAGACCATCAACAAGGTTAACCATGGCCAACTCAAATCCAAACGACATCTTTTCTATTATCGTCAGGCTTATTGGTCTTGTCGTACTACTCGTCGGGCTTTATGTCGGCATCAAGGTTATCTTCGAAGCTTGGCATCTCTATGAAGAACCACAACGTATAGAACGTTTTGCCGATGCCATCGAACATGGTTCTAATCTCGACGCCATACTCGCCTCAGTCACCAAAGGTAAATCAATACCCAAGTTACTTGAAAATGAAACAAGCCCAAGTCAACCTCAACAAGCTACGCCCCCACTCAAAGTCACCTACTTTCTCGCATGGGGCATTGTTATTGTACTCCTAATGGTCATTGGCAGCTTAGCTACTGCTGCCATTCGAACCGGTGGCCAACTCGCCTTATATGATCTGCAAGTCAAACGCTTTGCCAATCAGCTTCTCAAAGAAGCCAAAACAACAAAAGAATAATGCCAGCCAAAGCAGAAAGGCGTAAACTGGTCACTAACAACACAACTCAGCCGTAAACACCATGATCAATATCGACTTAATCAACAACACACCGCTTAAAACACAGCCTTTTCCCTACTTCTCTATCGAGCAATCTATGCTCGAAGAAAAGCTAGCAGATCTTATACAAGATTTCCCAAGCATCACACGCGGTGGTAGCTTTAATAAAGAAGATTTAGAGCTCAGTGCTAATTACGAAGCACTACACGATGCGCTAGACTCACAAGACTTTCGCCAAGCACTGTCTGAAAAATTCGATGTTGATGTGACTGGTTCGCCACTCATGCTTACCTATCGTGGTTTCTCACGTACAAAGGATGGCCGCGTTCATACTGATTCAAAAACCAAACTCCTCACCATCCTAATCTACTTCAACGATGGCTGGTCAGCAGAAACCGGTAAATTACGTATCTTAAACAGCGATGATATGAATGATATTGCTGAAGAAGTAAACCCAACTGCTGGCTGCATGATTGCCTTTAAAGTGACCGACAACTGCTGGCATGGCTACCCATCATTTGAAGGCACACGCAATGCCATTCAAGTCAATTTCCTAGCCAGTGAAGCAGCGAGCAAAAAACACAAATTCTTTCATAAGATCAGCGCCAAACTAAAATCAATGTAATCATTTGATTACACATACTAGTAAAAGTGCTCTGACCCCTATCGCTTATTAGTTAAACTTCTTATGACTGCTGTTTCGGTCGTCCGCGTCGGTTATAACCCACTTTTTGTCCCAACAGCGACTCGATTTCTGCCTTAAACCGACGATCGCCCAATGGCACACCCGTTTGCCAACACGCATTAATTTGACTTAAAGCCTCGCCCGACGCTACAGCATCAAAATGGGTTAAATATGCAGCTTGTCTGGATCCTTTATCAAAACCCAACTCATGATAAACCAGATGCGGTTCCAAGAAATCATCCCGTACCCCAATGCCATACCCATTACGATGATGACTCGACCAACGATAATCTAAGGGAGATTTAACCATCCCTGCTCGAACGGGATTCATTTCAATATAACGCATACATTGCAGCAAATAGGTCTCTTCTTGCACCAAACTTGCCTTATATCGCCCTTCCCACAAAGAACCGCTTCGACCATATTTCCGATTAATATAAGGCACATAATAACGCCCTATGTACTGCATCATTCGCGTAATTCCCTCATTATCCTCTGGTGACGCAAGGATATGAATGTGATTCGTCATCAACACATAAGCATGAACATGGCAGCGATACTTCAGAGCGGCTTGTTTTAGCCAATCGATATAAGCCAGATAATCTTCATCTTCAAAAAACACAGCGGCACGATTATGCCCACGCTGGACAATATGTAATGGCACACCAGGAATAACAAAGCGAGGCTTACGCGGCATAACGCAATCTAAAATTAGAAAGAAATCAACAATCAACAGCCTATCACAGAGGTGAATTCATATTCCAAGTGCAACAGCTAGGTAACAAGCAGACATCGTAAGAACCTGATAGATTTAAATCACCACAATAAAAATCTTAGGAGCCTACGATGTCTTATACCCATTTAACCCGACATGAACGTTTTTGTATAGCACACATGCACAGTGCGAAATATCCTGTACGATTGATAGCCAAACGAATTAACCGTTCGCCGAGTGCAGTGAGTCGAGAACTAACTCGAAATACGGGCGCCTATAGTCCTTATTGGCATGACTGGTCACAGTTTTATGCTGATGAGCGTAAGGCTATTCCTCGTGTTGACAAACGAAAGTCGCATCCTCCTCTTTATGAGGTGGTGATAAAGTATATTCGACAAGGACTCTCACCTGAACTCATATCTGGCAGATTAAAACGTGACTTTAAAAGTCCCTTAATGCGCGTCAGTCATGACACTATTTATCGTTGGGTTGTGGCTGATGCTCGCAGTGGAGGTGATCTTTATAAGTCTTTAGTCAGGCGGCATAAATACCACCGAAAACAGCGTCGTGGTTTACGAAGACGGTTGTTTGAAGGACGCATATCAATTAGTCAACGGCCAAAAATAGTCGGTGACAAAGTACGCTTTGGTGATTGGGAAAGTGACACAATGGAAGGCGGTAAATCTAAAGGTGGCTTAGCCACTCATGTTGAACGAAAAAGCCGTTATTTGGTAGCAGGTAAGTTGGATAATAAACGTTCTGATACGTTTATGACGGTCAGTTCTAGTTTATTTAAGGAGATAGAGCCACGTTTAATCAAAACATTTACCGTCGATAGTGGCAGTGAATTCGCTCGCTTCAAAGAGTTAGAAAAAGCCACTGACAGTCAGGTTTATTTTGCCGATCCTTACTCACCTTGGCAGCGAGGGCTTAATGAAAATACGAACGGTTTATTACGCCGATATTTTCCTAAAGGATGTAACTTTCATCAGATAAGCCATGATAGAATTCGTGAGGTCGTTGCTAAATTAAATCACCGACCAAGAAAATGTTTAAACTTCAGAACACCTTACGAGGTCTTCTTTAAAACCAAAACTGTTGCACTTAGGATATGAATTCACCACCATTAATAAAGCGCACAACTGGAGTGTCATCAACATTGGCATCAGTATCATCATTGTTGTTTTCAATTTCGTCCGACCCTAAATCAATATCATCCAGTTCAGCATCACCGAAATCATCCAGTTCTTCTTCGCTGGTATCAAGCGCCTTTTCGATGGCAGCCGAAAGCTGCTGTTCTTCAACAAGGACGGGGAAAGTGTTAGATCCCGTGTTAAATTGGAATTCATCAAGGCCTTGTAAATTGGTTGGATCAGAGACGGCAACATAAAGTCGTTTACCATGTTGATAAAGCGGCAAGGCATTGTGCTGACGAATCAGTTTTTCTGAAATAAGCTTGGTGGCAGCAAGCTCAATGTTCATCGTATTGATATCAAAGAGCGGGACACCAAACTCTTCTGAAGCTATTGTTGCGACATGTTGGCTTGAGACAATTTTATTCTCAACTAAATAGCTGACAAAAGCCAAATCAGCCTCTTTTGCTGCGAGTTGAGCGCTCTCAGCTTCGGCTTCAGAAAGTAAACCGTCATTAACCAGACGTTGTGCTAAACCACTTAACCGAACGGATGTCGCATTTGCCATTATTTGATAGCCACCTTTAAAGACGCGAAATTTATAAAATCAAAGGCTTATAGTGTAAAAGTTAAAGAAGAATTTCTAGTATTGTCTGAATGGCGAATCAGATCATTAATCGCTATACTGCACAACGAATCGAGACTAGGATGAAACCTAATGCAACCATTAAATAAAATACTACGACTAACCGCACTGGTTTTTCTATTGAGTTTAGCCAGCGCCTGTGGGCAAAAAGGTGATTTATACCTGCCTGAGAATACAATTAAATATGTGAGTATTGGATAACAACAACGATGGACCATTTTGATTACCGTGCAGACCAATTATTTGCTGAAGACGTTGCGTTATCTGAGATTGCACAACAGATTGGCTCACCCACATATGTGTATTCACGCGCAACAATAGAGCGTCACTGGCGTGCTTTCGATGATGCTTTTTCAGCTTTACCGCATTGTGTTTGCTATGCTGTAAAAGCAAATTCAAATTTAGCCGTTTTGAATGTATTAGCAAGATTAGGCTCAGGGTTTGACATTGTCTCAGGTGGAGAATTGGCTCGTGTTTTGGCGGCCGGTGGCCGCGCAGACAAAGTTGTTTTTTCAGGTGTGGGGAAAACAAAAGCGGAAATTAGCGAAGCATTACAAAAAAAAATTCGCTGTTTCAATGTTGAGTCATTACCAGAGTTAGATCGAATTAATGAGGTTGCTGCTGAACTGGGTATGACGGCGCCGATATCAATACGCGTTAACCCTGATGTCGATGCGCAAACGCACCCATATATTTCGACTGGCCTAAAAGAGAATAAGTTTGGTATCGCGATTGAAGAAGCCGAAGGTGTATATCGACACGCACAGCAGATGTCGAATATTGATATCACCGGGGTCGATTGCCATATTGGATCACAACTGACTTCCGTTGAGCCATTTGTTGATGCATTAAAGCGCGTATTAGCATTAATTGATCGTCTAGCGATATTAGGGATTAACTTGCATCATCTTGATATCGGAGGTGGCCTAGGTATCACTTATAAAGATGAGGTACCGCCAACACCAGCAGAATATGCAGCAGCATTGACCGGTCTACTTGAAGGCAGGCAGATAGAAGTATTAATGGAGCCAGGCCGAGCAATAGTAGGAAATGCTGGGGTATTGTTGACAAAAGTAGAGTACCTAAAGCCGACAGAAGATAGACATTTTGCTATCGTTGATGCTGCGATGAATGATCTGTTGCGCCCTGCCTTATACCAGTCTTGGCAGGAGATAGTCCCTGTAAAAACCGATACGACCGAATCAGTACAACAGTACGATATTGTTGGACCTGTCTGTGAAACGGGCGACTTCTTAGGAAAAGATCGAGCGCTAGCAATCAAAGCAGGTGACTTATTAGCAATAAAATCAGCAGGTGCATACGGTTTTACAATGAGTTCAAATTATAACTCTCGTCCTCGCGCGGCGGAGGTGATGGTTGATGGTGATGCGGTGCACTGTATTCGTGAGCGTGAAAGTATTGCATCGTTATACGCAGGCGAACAGGTTCTACCGACATGAGCGCGAGCTTAAGGTTTAGTAAAATGCATGGTCTAGGTAATGATTTTGTGATTATCGATACCATCAATCAGCACTATTCCGAATTAACGTTATCACAGCGGCAGTTTATAGCAGATCGCCAAAGAGGCATCGGCTGCGATCAGCTATTATTAGTTGAACAAGCAATCCAACAAGGTGTTGATTTTAAATACTGTATTTTTAATGCTGATGGTGGTGAAGTCAGTCAATGTGGCAATGGCGCGCGTTGTTTTGCACGATTTGTTTATGAGCAAGGTTTAACGGATAAAACTCAGATTGTGGTGGAAACAGCATCAGGCTTCATGACCTTAACACTAAAAGAAAGCGGTCAGGTTGTGACTGTGAATATGGGTGAACCACAATTTGTGCCTGCACAAATTCCTTTTGAGCAGGCACAGCAAGCGGATGTGTATACATTGCGCTTGGATAATGGTGATGAAGTAGAACTAGGCGCATTATCGATGGGTAACCCGCATGCTGTTTCGATTGTAGAAGATATCCAAAAAGCAGACGTGACAACATTGGGTCCGATGATCGAAGGGCATCAACGCTTTCCAGAACGTGTCAACGCGGGCTTTATGCAAATTATCGACAAAAATGAAATAAGCTTGCGTGTTTTTGAACGAGGATCGGGTGAGACACAAGCTTGTGGTTCTGGTGCTTGTGCTGCGGTTGTCAGTGGAATTCAACGCGGTTTATTATCGAATGAAGTGAAAGTACATTTAACGGGTGGTGATCTTGATATAGTGTGGCAAGGTGAACAAACGCCAGTATGGATGACAGGAACGGCAACACATGTTTTTGACGGGGAAATCGCATGGGCGACGATAAACAAACACTAAGCGAAACACAAATAAGTGCCTATTTACTGGAGCACCCAGATTTCTTTGTCCATAACCCTGAGGTGTTAGATAAAATTGAATTGGCTTTAGCACCAGAAGGCACAGTGTCTTTAGCACAAAGACAAACTGCACGGTTAAATGCTAAAAATGGCCAGCTACAAGAGCAATTACAAGTGCTCATCGATAATGCCCGGCAAAATATGCAATTGCAGGCAAGAGTGCATGACCTGTGTCTACAACTGATGGATGCACACGACCTAAAAGCGCTTTTGCCCATCTTATTTAATATTTTAAAACAACGGTTCAATGCGGATGAAGTGGCATTGAGATTGTTTTATGGTGAATCAGAACATCATTTGCCTGCGAACGAAGAAAACGTGTCACAACTACATATCGATGACGACAGCTTAAAAGCCTTTGATAAAGTGTTGGATAAGCATGAACCTGTTTGTGGCCGTTTATCGAACGCGCAAAAAAATGTGTTATTCCCTACATCTAACGATAAGGTGGCATCGATAGCGTGTTTGCCTATTGGTCATGATCCATGTGGTGGGCTTTTAGCCATAGCCAGTTATAACGAAGACCGTTTCCATGCCAATATGGCTACGGATTATCTGGCGTTTCTTGGAGAAGTACTCATGCGTTTACTCCGAACCCACTACCATACGCCGCATGACGAATAAGCTGAAATAGCGATGCCGGATGGGTTAATTAACGCCATTCAACAATTTGTCCTGCATTTAGAGCAGGAGCGGCGAATGTCCGCGCATACAGTCTCAAATTATCAACGTGATCTCCGACGCTGTGCCACCTTCTTATTGACTAAAGATATTAAGCAGTGGGCCAGTTTTAAAACAAAACATGTACGTCAATTCATCGCAGAGTTAAACCGAGAACAATTATCAGCACGCTCAATCCAGCGGCATTTATCATCTATAAGAAGCTTTTTCAGGTATTTGATTCGTGAAGGATTAGTGAATGAGAATCCAGCACAAGCAGTACAAGCACCTAAAGCCCAAAAGCGTTTGCCAGCTACATTGGATGTCGACCAAATATCGGGTCTGCTAGATCATATTACGCAAGAAACATTTATCGGCTGTCGTGATCGCGCGATGATGGAATTGTTTTATTCATCGGGACTACGTTTGGCCGAGTTAGCACAACTGGATTGTCGAGATGTTGATTTAGCTGATCAACTTGCCTACGTGACCGGTAAAGGGAATAAAGAAAGAGTAGTACCTATCGGTGGCCAAGCCATCGAAGCAATCAAAGTCTGGCTTCAACGCCGAGAAGAATATAAATCCTTAAATCAGACAGCATTGTTCATTTCGAAACGAGGCAGTAGATTAGGAGTGCGCTCAATCCAACAACGTTTAAAACACTGGGGTAAACGACAAGGCATATCAGATCATGTCCACCCTCATCGACTGCGACATGCCTTTGCCTCACACATGCTGGAAGCCAGTGGTGATCTAAGAGCCGTACAGGAATTACTAGGCCACGCTGATATTTCGACAACACAGATTTATACCCATGTTGATTTTCAACATCTAGCCACGGTTTACGATACAGCTCACCCACGTGCAAAGAAATAACGGGGCTTAGGACTTAACCTCTACTACAAGAGTGACAGGCCTTAGTGTGCAACCTCCCAGTTAATACCGGTGCCAGTGCCAACCTCAAGCGGAACTGCTAACTCGGCCGCTTTTTCCATATAATCCTCAATAGTTTTTTGGGCTGTGTCGAGTTGTTCTGTAGGAACTTCGAAGACTAATTCATCATGCACTTGCATGATCAT
>Ga0228624_1000621_pt1 | contig 17274 bp, 21 predicted proteins | sample 29DmetaG_FD_182744 | JGI IMG/M metagenome (GOLD analysis project Ga0228624, IMG submission 182744) | Seawater microbial communities from Monterey Bay, California, United States - 29D | ecosystem: Environmental > Aquatic > Marine > Coastal | place: USA: California | collected 2016-10-10 | reverse complement strand
CTAGATGATATCAAATATAATCCTATATATTATGGCACCTTAAAACAACTTCGAGCGAGAATGCGAGATCAACTTCTTCAAATCCTTCATTTGAATAAATGGTATTTCAATTTTTTCATATGTTTCACAAACATTCTCTGGATGAATAACAACAAGATGCAAATCTTTTACAGTAAATCCATATTTTGTCTCCAAAATCATCTTGTACAGGTTCAACTGAAGCGCATAATGCCAGTAGTTTGTGTCCGGAATGTGTGCAAGACCGCTTACGGTTGAATACTTGTTAAAATTATTAAATCGCTCAATCTTTTTACATCTTTTCCAATCGTAAATACTGATAGTTCCGTCATCGTTCATGAATGTCATGTCGATCGAGCCAGCCAACATATTGCTTTCATCGTAAACAGACCACTCCGTTCGATATGCCCGAAGGTCGGGATGCTGATCTACAAACTGTTTGAAATACTTGTATTCAACTGTACTCTCGTAGTCATTATTGTTCATAAAATCTTGAAAGAACGGTGGATGTTCGCTAAGAGGCGTCTCATACATGTCATTGTAGTGATACTCAAACAAATAGTGCATCGTTGTACCCAACAAAGCTGCTTCGGCTCCATTGTCTTTCCACTGTTTTTTTATTTCCGCCTTTGTCATACCATAATATTTACTATTTTCCCAGTTTTTGGATTTCATCATGTTATCGATAATTTTGTCAGAATTGAACGGCTCAAATCCATTATGAACAACAGTTGTGATCGATTTGTATCCGCGGCGCTTTTTTACTGTGTAAATATGACCGGTTTCTTGAAACTCAATGTTATCATCGCGTTCATGTTTATTCATTTGTGACAGCATTTTGCGAGAGTGTTTCTGATATATTATAAACTTTGTATTTATATCAATTTCAATTTTATTCCAAAACCATATAGCTATTTATGTTAACAAAAATATTAAGAAGGTCCAAATAATAATCTAACGCGCCCAGAATACAGTCTCTTTGATAGTTTATTGCATTGTATCTGAATAAAATAACATTAGTATCATAGACAATGTAAATACTGAACAGTAAAATTACGCCTAACGCTAATGCCTTATTAAAACCACTTGTATACGGTATAAATAAATTTATTATTCTAGTTATGATTACACCTAACAGTATGATAAATAAAAATATACCTAACCAAGAGAGGTCCTGTTTAAAATAAACAACTCCGAAACCGAACATGATCATAAGAAGGAAAATCGCAAACGTAGAAAATAGAGCAGTAAATATTATATTTGCATCAATAAACTTGAGACACATGCCCAAAAAGAGACCTTGAAGAACACTGAAAAGTGTAAACATAGCAACCCGTTCATTGAAAGTGAAATTAAACGAGGTCATCAATATTATTAGTCCAATAGCCAGAGCTAAAAATGATAGTAACATCACCCAAGACAATCGTCTTTCATTTTTTGACGGTTGTTTCTCATTGTCGCCATCATTTTTTCTGTCACTTCTATATACACCGATAAACGCCAGCATAGTAACTAAAACTTGAAATAGAAGTGTTGTAAAAATGCACTTCAGCAACGCCTTTTTTTTATGAATGAGCTTTGTAAAACTCTTCAAATAATTCATATATAGTATTTCAATAAAAAAATAACCCGAAATGTTTATTGATATATGGGAAGGGGGTGTGGGTAAATACATTGCAAAATAATTGTATATATTGGTAGAACGCTTAAAAAGTAGACTAACAATAAAGTATTATGAATTTAATTTACAGTTGCGTATTTACAAACGAAAATTATATAACTCTTTTCAAAAATTTATTAACTTCTTATTGTAGATACAATGATACTTCAAATGTGTGTTATCTAGTAATAACCAGTAAAGAGTTTCATGAAAAAATAAAAAATATCTTAAGTGAAAGTGGTTTGAAGCACTACGACACTTGGATACTGGACGTATGTACAGAACCTCGTCAAGATTATAATGTGTACCAGTCAACATATACGCGTTATTTTCTGTTTCAATATTCGAAAATTCACAAGTTTGAAAAAATATTATACCTAGACTGTGACATGTTAATCGTAAACAATATTGATAGTTTGTTTTCTCTTGACCTCGAAAATAAATTCTATTTTGTACACGAGCCTATGCACAGATACAACCATTGCGCACTGTTTAGTGATAGTGAATTTGAGAAATTAGATTCAGATTGCACATTTACTACTGCCATTATTCTTTTTGAAAACACTCCTACCAATGCTGGTAATTTAGAAAAGTTTTACGATACAATAAAAAAATTTCACATGAATTATATAAATCCACTTCCATCATATGACCAACCAATTGTGAATAAAATATGTATAGAAGAAAAAATATATGACAATGTTTTATTGAGGAGTTATTGCTTAAACATTATGCCAACTGACGGAGTTGAAAAAATTAATTTAATACCCAACTACACAATGTGTCATTTTGCAACAAATGTCGGCGAGCATGTCAGCAAACTACAGCGTATTTCGACAGTTCAGAAAATTCTTAATATCCCCCATTGATGATAAGGATAAGCATCAAGTCCCGCTAACGGTTTCCATTGTAACCATTCCCACGGTGTACAAAGAATCATAAATATCGTAAACAATTGTATTTGCAACTGCATGAGCATCCCCAACGTCATGATTTGTAATCATATGATATATGTAATCTGCCATATTGAGATTATTTCTATCTTCGCTACGGTAGTCAATTTCTCTTTGTACAATATCAATGATTACATCTTGGTTCATTTGTTGTTTTTTGACAGGTTCGTTTGTAATGTTACTACGACAAAGCGCACAACTATTGCTGGTTCTTACAAGTCCCGCGAAACAATCAACGCAGAAAACATGTCCACATTTGAGTTTACAAGCATGATTGTCTTTTTCTTCTAGACAAATTGAACATTCATATGTTGGTATACTATCCAACAAATATTTTTCGTACGCTAACCGATTTTCTTTGTATCTCATATTTGGCATACCGTCGGCGCTTATATGTGCGATTGACTGTAATTGGTTTGTTTTGTATAAATACTTCATAAAATTATTCATTTGCTTCTCATTTTCTTCGATCGACGCCATCTTGTTGAATACTCTCTGTGTACATTTGTTTCAATTTTTCTCATTTGTTCTAAGACATATATCTGTTCATCTATCTGCAAATTATTTTGTTTGTTTTTTACCATATTCATATGAAATTATTTCTTTTGCTTTGAGCGGATCGCCACAAAGATGATCGCCGCAAGAGTCGTGATTTGCTAGCGAAGATTTGATATTTGATGAAGTTTCACATGACAGACCCCATCTTCCCAGCGGCTTGGGGTCGTCTCTGAACTTGATATTCTTAATAATCTTCATTACTGAACGCAACATGTTATAATCGGTAAAAGTGTCGAACAATTATTTCAATTTTTATCTGAGTAATTTATAATATGACTGTATCGCGAAAGTCGAAACAAGTAAAAGATAAGACAAAAAACTCAAAAACAAAAAAGAAAGAAGAAAGAAAAAACGTAACAATCGCAACAGTTAGTAGAAGATTTAAATTGAGATGATTGATTATTGCCATACAACCCATCGTAATATTTTCAAACTCTAGAATACCTCCCATCTCGATACATAAATCATGAAGTCGAAATATATCCGTTGCACTTTAACTAATTAGTTCTACATTTTATCACAATTTCCCCATTTCAACATCACCTTCTTCTAATTTTTGTGGTTCATTCGTATTTACAATTGTGTTTGCCATTTCAGTTAACGCCGGAACACTTTTGTTCCAATGCAACATAATGTCTTCTTTGGTAATTTGAGTTTCATCAGATATTAAATTCAAACATAATTCGTTAAGTGTTGGCTTTCTCATCATTTCACCTCGAAACGATGAGACAAACTGTTCTATAAGATTTGTCTTTAGAACGCGTCCATCTTTGTTGTCAACTGTTCCTATTTTCGAAACAACATCTTCCAACATTTTTTTATAGTCTGTTTTCGCAACATGACTTTCATCGGGAATATACATTGAAGCTTGTACTGATTCTAATGAGTCGCATATTTCAGGTTTTTTCATTTTTTGAAAGGCGTTTTTTTGTTCTTCGCTCAATCTGCCACCCTTACCAGAAAACGTTGATTGAAATAATTCAATGGTCTGTTTTTGAATGATTGGACTGGTCTCCATCAAACGGTCAAACTCTTCGGTGCAATTTTTTAAGAAACTACTAATATGTTGCCTTTCGTCTGTTGGCTTTGACAGCTCGACTTTAATCTTTCTGTAAAATTTATCCCAGTGTATTGCGCTGACACGATGCGATTCGTTCAGTTCGGATATTTTCAAAAACTGTTGGATGGTTGTGATGATACCAGCCAAAATATTGACAAATCCGACACCCATAGAATAATACCCTCTGTAATATTCCGGCACTCGATCTTGTGCAAAATTTGCAGTTCCTGTTAAAGTGCTCATGATAATAACAGGAATTGTGAAATATGTATTCACCTTTGAAAATCGTTGATGACTTCGCGCATGTAACCATCTGTAACACATTGCTTTATCTGCCCAATCAATTAATATTTTTTCATGACCACTTGTCCAAATGACGATTTGTTTCTCTGTTTCGTTCACCTCCACCATAGACCTATTATCTTTTTTCTCACCCATTATTATATCTATATGAACAAAAAAATTTATGATGACATTGACAGCGGATTCGATGAAATAATTGAATATCGCATAGCTATTAAAAAGTATATAGAAGACATTGAACACGTAAAAGAAACAATCAAACAAAATTATATTGAATGTATTGAAAAAGAAACAAAAAACTTCTTCGGTCTGGATTCTGTTCACTTCCAAAACAAGGTGATTGATCTTGAATATCTTAATATAATAGAGATGGAACAGTACATAACCTCGCGCATCTACGGCGATTATTACAAATTGTTCATATTGATGAAAGATTATTTGGAAGATAAATTATCAGTATCCCAGTACAAAAGTATCAAAGAACTTAATAAATTAAAAAAATATCCGGTATACAAAGATTTGGACAAGAAAAGAAAATATGAGTTTGATGTAATCAATGAAATGCATCAAGATGTCATACATATCATAAAGCGGGTAAATGAAATCCATTCTCAAAATGATGAAACCATTCATTCAACACAACAGACTGTTTCTCATGGAATTAATCTCGACAATTATATAATCAATCAACAACACATAAACGAACAATTACTTCTCACAAATGAACTACATGAAAAATATGTAAGGGTGTATCACAGATTTCATAAAAAACTTCTCAAAAACTTCATAGAAAAAATGGGTTTATTGTACAAACAGATGGATAATAATATTATTGGCGATGAATTTTTATTATCCGACGCCGTATCCGAGACATCTTCATTCAATGATGAATGTGAGTCATTATTTGATAATCTTTGAACTAAAACACAAATAAAATCAAAATGATTTATTTTTTTTTCTTTATAAACGACTTGAGGTCATTTTCGGTTAGTTGATACCCCCAATGCTGTAGAGTTTGTCGAATTTTAGGACTAATTTCAAAATCGTCACACGTGCTGTTTTTTTCCACAATCATCTTCATTAATCTTACTCGAAATCTACTATTTGCTCCAGCTGTTTGCAACCAGCGTTTTATCTGTCGTTCGTCATCTGAACCACGCTTGCCACTATAAAAATCGCAATACCACTGCACCCACCCATATGGATTGCTTTCGTTAATCCAATCTTTTAGTTCCCAATAATCCAATGTTGTCCCAACTTTTACACCATATTTATTAATAGTTTTGTCATATTTACACCATTCTACTGTCAACTTGTTTTCAGGTATTCCTTTCCACCAAGAAGCGGGGTAATTTTTATGTTGGTCTTTTAATGAATGTTTGGCAACATTTGAATATATCGGCCTCCAATACGTACCCCCAAAACTACCTAATTTGAATATTTCACGAGGGGTTAGATTTGGTCTGAATTCTGGCGCATCTTTGAATATTATGTTTCCTATTTTGTCTTTTTTAGGAACAGCTTTCATAACGACTTTAATATATATTCTATAGAATAAATCTCCAAATATAAATTAAAGACACTATGATAATGAATATATATATAAAATGAAGGTCAAAAAAACGAACAATAGAAAAGTTTCTAGAGAAGTAATTGAATTAGACGTCAATCCAGTTCGAGAGTATTTGGGTTCTAATACAAACAAAAAGTTATCGATCAATAGTTTGCATAAGATATTATCAGTTAAGAAGAGGAAAGTGTTGCATTATTGTCAAAACTCAAACTATATCCGCGCAGTATCACCATGGGAGGTCGGTTCAAATAAACACTCGTTGAATGTTTTTACGTACATCACATAAGCCATAAAGAAAAATACTTTGCAGAGAAAATAACAGTGAACAGAACAAATAAATGAGGTATAAAATATACAAAAAAGCTCTCATCTCTCATTGTCGACAAATTATAATCCAAAATGCATAATAATAATATACTCCAACAAATAACCCACGACAAGTTTTTGAAACATTTCAGATTTTTTATAAAAAGCAATGGCAATAGAAAACTGACGACGATGCAGAACTTAGTTACAAGTAAAGAAAATAAAGACAACAGTGGACCATTCGTGAAATCTTCGGTATTCTCGGCTTTCTTCGATAAATATAGTCCATATGATTCTGAAAAACTGTCAGAAATTGCTAAAGATATGACGCTCACTATTAATATTTTATAGTCTATGCTTGTTTGTACAAGTCCCGCAATTAGACCACTTGTGGTGATAACCCCCGAATTCAAACCAAAAAAAAATCCTTGTCGTATATCATCAACCAAATCTTCTGATATCATTTAATATTAAGAGGCATTTTAATATTAAAAAACGCCGTCACCATTTGTTTTTTTTCACATTAATACGTGGACCGCTGCTTTTCTTTTGATACGACTTAGGATCATAAGGCTCATCTTCTTCATCAGAACCGATGTCTTTTGACATTTCCCAAAATTCTCGCGAACCTAATTTGAAATCTTTTCTACTTTCAGCCTTGTACCAAAATATCTGATCTTGAAGTTTGTTGGATTTCACATTATTATTGATAACCAAACATTCAAAGTTTTCAGTACATTGATCCATTACCTGACAAAAAGATTCAAAAGTCGGAAACATGCCTGCAAAGTTTTCATATATCCGTTTTCGATTTGCTATATATGGTTCTCGTAAAATAAATACATAATCAATGTTCGTTCTGAGTGTGGGAGGAATACCCAGGGGATATTGCATTGTGATGATGAGCATAATCTTCCAATGCCTTCCATTCATAAAAAGCAGTCTCATCAACTTGTCTTTCGACCATGAATTATCATAAAGGCAATCATCCAAAATAACAAAAGCTCTAGGATCCATATTACATTTTTTGTATACTTCAATTTGCTTGTTCATTTGCTTTAATGCCACCCTTTGTCTTTTCAAAATATTTGCAATTATAGAAGAACTATATTCTTCGTGAATAAATAATTTTGGAACATGTTGGCTATAGAATCCATTGCCTGCTTCTGTTCCGGATATCACCGTTCCTAATGGTATATCTTTGTGATGAAACAATAAATCTCGAACAAGAAAACTTTTACCAGTATCTCTTCTTCCAATTAAGACAACAACCGGGCCTTTGTTTTCATCTTTTTTAAATGTGATGTGGCTCATATTGAACTTTTTTAATTCAAGTGTCATTATGTATATATACGAATAATATTTAACGTATATATATACGAACAATGTTTATAAGTTTAAAATTTATAAAAAAATTATAATAATAAGTAAATGGCTTCTGAGAGCGATATATATTCTGAACTAAATAAAGTTTCAAATGACGAATTTGAAAAGATAATGACAATTGTACCGGTTGAAACTTTACTAGATGTTACTATTCAAAAAGACATCAAACAGTACAAGTCGAAAATCGATGAAAACAATTTTATTGTTGAAGACAAAAGTGGGAATGAGCATAACGTTTATGTCAAATACATAACGCTTGTAGACTTTCTGAAATTCTTAATTGGAAAATATAAAAATGACAATTTAAGCATTATGCCATGTTCCGATACTTTAAATGAAGATAGCGGAAACTATGAGAAATACATCAACACCATAAATAATTATGCATATGTAGACAGTTTTTTTTATTATTTAACAAATGTTATTAAGAAGAAATTTAATTTTGTTCATGGTATTCATTGCTACGATCAGTTTGTCTGTCAAAAGAAAAATTGTCAAGTCAATATTTCTGATGATTTAGAATATTTATGCGAGACAAACTACTTTATCGAAAATATGGGAAAACAGTTTTGTTTTGAAGATAGTAACCATACTGAGATTTTTAAACGCGTGCAAGAAGAGTGTTTAAATATTGACTATTCGAATGAAGAGCTCTCAATAGCGTTTGACGATATTAACGGTGAACTGCCACAAGAAGGTTGTTGTGAAAACGATAAAACATATACACATGAACAAGACGAGCAAATGATAGATGTTCTAGACCAAGAACTAACTGATGGAGAATGTTTGGTGATGAAATCAAACCAAGAAGACGACAGTGAAAGTGAAGGCGAAGAAGACGACAGTGAAAGTGAAGGCGAAGAAGACGACAGTGAAAGTGAAGGCGAAGAAGACGACAGTGAAAGTGAACAAGAAGAAGACGACAGTGAAAGTGAACAAGAAGACGGTGAAAGCGATGAAGATGATGAAAGCGAAGATGAAATGATTTTGAAAATAAACAAAATACCGACGCAGGTTGTTGTTATGGAAAAATGCGATAAAACGCTCGACAGTTTGTTAGATCAAGGTCATATAAAAATAGAAGAACTGGAAAGCGCCATATGTCAAATTGTGATAACGCTTTTTGTTTATCAGAAGCTATTCGGTTTTACGCACAATGATTTACACACAAACAATGTCATGTATGTTTCAACAGATATTCCTTTCTTGGTTTACAAAATAATGGGGAAAACCTACAAAATACCAACCTTCGGAAAAATATATAAAATCATTGATTTTGGACGTTCAATATATAACTATAAGGACACTCTTTTATGCAGCGACAGTTTTTCTCAAAATGGAACAGCGCATACTCAATACAATTTTGGTCCTTTTTTCAATCCAGAAAAAAAACAAATAAAACCAAATAAAAGTTTTGACCTATGTAGACTGGCATGCAGTATATTTGACTTCATATGTGATGATATAAAGCAAATAGATGAGTATCGAAACATCGCACCTGTTTATGACTTAATATTTTCTTGGTTGTATGACGACAAAAACCGTAACATATTGTACAAATCAAATGGTGATGATAAATATCCAGGTTTCAAATTATACAAGATGATTAGTCGCATAGTACACAATCATTTACCAGAAAATCAGTTCAATCATAAGGTGTTTGAAAAGTTTCGTGTTGAAAACTTTGAAAGTGAAAATGGTGTCTCAGAAATGGATATAGATAGCATGTCCTATTAACCATGTACTAGTGTTCCGATGTTCCGATGTTCCGATGTTCCGATTTTTCCAATATAATATATATTATATCCATTTATATATATATTATGACAAGTTGTTCGAGACGACGAAAGACAAAACACCCTTTTTGTAAACACGATCCAAAATGTTATTGGAACAAAACATGTAAAACAAGAAGTTCCAAGGAACATTCGATACCGGAAACAAATCGGTTGACTAAACTGGATATAATAATAAAGAAATTGAATTCCATCCAAAATAAAATCACGACAATCGAAAAAAAAATGTCAAAAAGTGTTAAAAAGACTAGTTCTAGTTCTCGACATACAAACAAACACAAGTCTAAATATACCCCCTCTAATTCGAAATCACAATTTTCATCTGGCGTCAGAACAAATAAAAACGAAAACAATAAAGAAACAAATAAAACGGCGTCTTTAAACAAAGTAAATAAACTTATGAATAATATTCATGATGAAACGACCAACCATTCCAATGAAAATAATACATTGGGTAATAGTCGTAACAGTACTGTTTCACCTGAGGCAGTCCAGAGACTGATAGATTTGTAGAGTTGTAAATGAAAATCAAAATTGCGGTTCGTTGGTAAATACAGCCGTCTTGTTTAATGTAGTAATTTGTGTAAAATGTGATTTTAATATTAAAACCGCAAATGTAATGATACCAACCAAAACACCGTCTTTGAATAATTTTTTCTTCCGCTCTTGATCTTTTTCTGAAATGTATTTCAAGGTGAAGTAAATGAACGCAACGCAAATCGAAATAAACAGATTATTATTGAAAATTTCCATATAAATTATCTCTTATTTTTAATTTGATAAAAAAACGAAAATATTCTAAATTGTTAACTCTTCTACACCCAGATCGATTGGCGCGTCTTCTACTTCCAAAGTAGCTTCTTGAAGCTCCGGTTCAACATGTACGTCATTATCAAATCCTGTGTCTAAATTCAAAGGGACATCTTCGCCAATCTTCAATACATCATTGGTAATTTCAGAATTATCGTCGTCTAAATCAATTATGTCCGGTTTAGAAACTAATGCATCTACACCAGAAGGCGTGTCCTGAGACAAGTCTTTGAAACTGACACGATCGCTAGAAGGACTATCGTCCAGTCCTACAACTTCGTTTTGATCACTATTATCAGATACAGTTTCTACACTATCAGTTGGTTTATAATCATCAACTGATACGTTGGTCTTTACATCTGTTTGTGGTGACGTGTCATTTATCTTAGTTTGAGGTTCACGCACAATTTTTTCAGTAGTCTCTACATCAATTTCTTGCGTCTCATCTATGTACTGCTTCAGCAACATTTCAATTGGAATATTATCTCGAATTGTATTCATAGTACATGTCTGAACAATAAGTTCAAACTCACGATTATTCTTTTGTTGCTCTAATGGCGAAACATCGATTTGAAAAAGGTATATGTTTGAATAAAGCTTTCTTGCAATATTTATGTAAACCGAATGTAAAAAACTTTTAAAACAAGGAATATCAATATCAATTTTTTGGTTTTTATTGCTAGTTCGAACACAGCTTAATATTTTAAGCTGAAGTACATGAACACATGTAATCAAATCTTCTAGATAATTACACTGCGATGCTTGTTTTATCCTTGTAACTTCTGTATCAACCATATTTTGGTTCCACTTTGGGATCATGGACAAAAAGTTCTGAAACGTCATGAGATATTTTTCAGCTTCGTCATTTTTTTCACATACTTCCAATGACTCGTTGAATATGGAACGAAATCCATCAATTATGTGTCCTGACAAAATGTTCATTAGTCTAATCGACCATTCATTCTTAGAATCATTCAGTATATTTGACTCGTAATCTTCCATTTAATAGTATTCATATATTTGTATTTTGGAATTATTACGAAAAATAACTAACAAATAAAAAATCGACATGATTTCATTTTTGAATACTCGATTAACAATGGAAGAAAGAAAGTTCACATTATTATAATTTTCATTGTTTTTAAATTTTTTCAACACTTCATGAGAGACATAATTATTTTCATGAAGCAATTTCGAATAAGAGTATATATCTTTCAATGTTAATGCGTTGTCTTTTATTTTGCAAAAATAATTATTCAAGATTGAGGTAATCTTTCCATAATTGAACCTGTCTACACCTTGACATATTTGCACGCTACTTGGTTCATTTATGTAAAAATGTGCAAATCTAGAACAAATGGGACTTAGTAACTTGTATTTATTTTCACATACAAGAATAAACCGACAACTTTTATTATGTTGTTCTATAGTTCTACGTAAACTATATTGTGAATCGTATGTAAGATATTCCGAATTCATCAACACAATTGTTTTAAACTTTATAGAATTACATGTATGAAACACTTGCTTTGAAAATAGCTTTATGTCTTCTTTAATTGCTTTGATACCATTGTTGGTAATGCAATTTATTTCTAAAACGTACTTACTGAAATCATCATTTGTCTTGTATATCATTTTTAATAGCTCTCTGCAAAGAGCTTCTTTTCCATTCATATATGGACCATAAAAAAGTATATTTGGAACTTTATTATTTTTAACCATATCCAAAAGTTTTTCTTGACTTTTTATAACCATAAAAACATATGATAAATAATGAAAAGTATATAATTTTATATATTTTTATAAAATAATATAATAGATGTCTAAATCAGAAAATTGTATATTCAAAAATATAAATATGATTAACCAAAATTTTAATCATGACATGTTTGAAGCGCTTATGTTCAACCTGTACAAAAACATAATGTTCTCTACATTTCCATACATAACATACAAAAAATCCACATCGCTTTCTTCTCTTCACTGTTTCAACAGTGGGAATTGTATTGCAATGTGTCACTTTATCAAAATTTATTTGAAAAGGAATTTCAATATTACGTCTTTCATTATACCTGCAAGCGTACCACGCGATTGTAAAGTAATAGGAACACCTCACTTATCACATTGCGCAATCCTCATACCAATTTCACTCCACGAATTTTGCATATTCGACGGTTCGTTATTTTTCATGGAGCCTATGTATTGCAACTTGAAAGACAATAAAACGCGAACAATAAAATTATCATCCATATATGAGCATACCTTGCTTGACGTTCAATATGTAATACGCGATTGTACAGAAAATATTCGTTTAGATACACAATTTAATCAGACCATAATAAAAAACAGTCTATGCATACACTGTAATTATGCAAACGACCGTTCGGATGTTTGGAATTATTATCTGAATGAAATTCAAAACCCAGATGATAATATTGGTTATTCGTATATATTAAACAAACCCCAACCATTCTTGTTATATACTGAGTATGATAAATGTAAATGTAATTTAAAATACAAAATTTTACTGGAAGAAGACGGAAATATACGTGTAAAGAAATATCCAGGCGGTAAAACCGTGTTTTATGGAAACACTTTTGAATTTAAAAACAATACACTAAGCAAACCTTTCAAACGCTACTTATCCAGAGATATGATCGTTTGAGAAAACGGTTACGCTACACTATTTAATGGTTGTGTATATGGATTTGATTTGAACGCATTCAACAATCCTTCATCGATCTGACTGCTACTCACTTCAGCATAATTTTGGGGCATGCAAGTAGTTTCGCCGAGCATATCGCTCGGATGTTGATAAGAGGTCGGTTGTGGATTGTAGAACGGCGTCGAGCGAGAATTGCATAGTTCATTATTACTTGTTCGCGCTACAACTTTATTATTGAATAAGTTCATGTTACCGTTTGCTTTTTGGTTTTCGGCATAAAGTCTATTATTGTTTCTTTGATTGTATTGAGCATCGTAGCTCATATTACCTGTTATATGCGACGACGCTGGACCAACTTCTCCTTGGTTCATGCTGTTTCGCTGCGTTGCACTCAATACAGGATTAGTATTCATGTACGCCGAGCTTTGTTGCTTTTGTACGTTAAGATGGCTCATATTGAGTTTGTCAACATACATTTCTCGGTTTGTTGTATTAGTCATTTCTAGAGGTTTGGTACTAGGTTGTTTTGCACCACCACCAATATTACCAGAAGATTGAAGAGTGGTTATCGTGTTTGTTTTTTTCGAGTGTCGGAGACCGTTTATAATTGGCTGAGCGATACTTGACACAGCCATTTTCATATTTCCAAAAAGTTGCGTTTTTGTTGTTGTTCTATTATTTGAATTGACGTTATAAGATAGTTTTCCGTAATTCGATGTTGATGTAGGATTAGTCTCTTTGTCGATTGCATTTATAAGCGGATTAGCTTGAAGTTGCTGACGCTGACTTTCGTCATACTCGCCAGAAACATATGTGTAGTTTTTATTACTGCGAGTACCAAAGTATTCAATACTTGTGGTATCGCGATTTTCTTTGGTAAGCATTTGTTGAGAACCCTGTACCTCTCGCTTGGGACCGGAAGTGCCGGCAATCATTCCTAGATTTTCCTTGTTTACGAAATAAGTATCAGGCGATTGCTTTACAATTTTCCCTTGTACTCCCATATTAGTAACAGGGTTAATTGCGGGTCCCTTGTGGTCATCCAAACAATAAACGTTTTTAGGATTATTCGAAGCACGAAGTTGATCGACATCTTTTGGAAGCCACATTTCTCTACTATTATTGTAATTGTTGTATCCTTCACTAACACCTTCATTATAGGACTTACCTAGACCTGGCGCAACTTTGACTTCTTCCCATGGCTTGCTATTTGCATGACGCTGAGATGCGTTCACTCGTGACTGAAGGAAATCGTTTTGGTTTTGATTGCCATGAACATTTTGCAGATTAGTTTCCGGTTTGAACATGGTCGCAATTTCTTCTTTCTTAATATCATACGCCCCTTGTCCAGTATAACTATCTAGTATAGATGTGGTGTTTATAGTACCGTTTCCAACTGTTTTCTTATTACCATACATTGTCATATTGTTATGATTAAAGTCTTCTGTCTTCATAGTATTACCCGATAAAGACTCAAACGCATCATCACTCCCACTATCTGATTTAGTTTCCGAAATTTTCTTCAAGAAATATTTGTCTTGATGTTGTCGAACTTCTTGATCGCTATTTACGTTGTTTTGTGTTTTTGCAATAGTAGGATAAAATTGCTTGTATTCTTTGCTGAGTAGATTGCCTTGTTCATCAATATCGCTTAAGTTTGTAAGACCTTCTTTTTCATTTTTACATTTTTCATCTTTATCGTTGCTAATCAAATAAGCAGCGCCTAATAATAATACTGGAATAGCGATTTGTGCCATCTATAATCTCTTATATATAACTTTTATATTTTTTTGACGTTTTTCGTATAATTATCCTTTGATGTTAGATTGGTATCTAAATTATGTTCAAATGACATTATAGCATTTTTTTGTGGGTCAGAAAATAAGTGTTCTGGGCGGAATTGACAATTTACTCTATAACTCCACGCCGGATGAGACCGTCTACTTTCATCAGTTACTTCCTTTTTTACATCATAAATTGGAACCTTTCCATGAGTTAGTTCTGGTTTACTATATTGCTGTTTTACAAAATCACGGTTAAGAACTCTGTCCATGCACCGGAGTTTGCTCTCGAAATCAATCATATTGTTGTACATACTTCCACCACAACTCTGAAGTCTAATATTTGGGTCATTAAAATACACATTCGTGTTTTTAAAGTTCGACGGTACGTTGAAATTGTAATCACATATTGCCGCAGTTTCTGTGTTAGCCTTATGTATTCTATTTGGATCATCGTGAAATCTTGTGAATGACATTGTAATATATATATTTCACTTATAAATTATACATATTATTATAATAATTTCATAATTTACAAAATATTGAATTGGAAAACAGGTCAATTATTTAAATAATTAAATGTTGTGAAATCCGCTTCTTTGTGATTTATGATAGACTGATGGAGGTAATTGCATAGCATGACGTTCAAATAACTCACTCGACAAAAATGTTTTTGCATGCAAATCTGGATTAAAGTTGCAACCTTCCAAGTTTGTACTTTTTATTCCTCTTAACTTACTCTCGATATCTGTGCTGTTGTAAGACAATTGCGAAGAAACCAACTTGGGAACACCGCCTAAATCAAACATTTTCGTGCGTTTGTTATTTTCCTGTGCGCCAATATTCAATAAATACTCCACATGTTTATTGTTTTGTTCCTTTTCTAAACTATACTCGATGCCTTCATTTTTTACTCGAGTTGACGTCATAATATACACTATAATATATATTAATATTATTTAATCGCCCACATATTAATTGCACTCGTATTTTTCGTCCGTGTACATCTCTCTCGAAGGTAATCCGCCTCTTACCCAACCACTTGCAGCACTTTCTTCAATAAGATGTTTGCTATTTGTGATATTTTTCTTTAATTTATCTTGCAACGGGTACTTCTCGACATTGAACTGACACATTTCATTGAATTGCGATACACTTTTCTTTTCTTTAAGGTGATCGCCTAATCTTAATTCATTTTCAAGACCTACGTCGGCGCTTCCCCGTCCTAAATATGGAACTGTTTTGAAACTCCTCTCTTGTAATGAAACTTTGTAATTTAAGTTTGTCATTTTTGACTTGATTAGTTTTGAACTCTCATTAACGTTTTGTCCACTTGGCGCAAGCTGATTACCACCTTTCATGTTCATAGTGGGATGAGACGCCGCTATTTCGATTGCATTTTTATCAGAAAGATCGCCAAAGTTTATAGTGTTATACTTCAAATGAGATTTGTTCATAATGTTCTCTTGCGTAAAGTTACTGTTATCTTGACCAATTGTGGATAGATTGTTGAACACAAAATCAACTACACCGCTCATCTTATATTATATAAACATATATATTTTAATAAACATATATATATTTTTAAATATTAAAGTTAGTATACAAAAAGTGGTTTTTCTGAAGGTAAGTTGCTGTAACAGTACTCGAGAAAGTCTTTTTGGTCATTAGGGATAGTTGTACTTGGGTTTATGTGAAACTGACGCATAGAACTTTCGAAATCAAGGTTGTCGGATACATTGCTGAATACTTTACCAATATCCTTATTTTCCTTATTATTCTCAAATATAAACTGCTTCACCTGATGATTTATCTCATCTTCTTTTTCTTCGGAATATTCATCTTCTGTTCCTTCTTTGTTAACATTGTTCACATAATCGTCGGGCATCACATTGTACATAGGATTTAACCTAGTATGCTTTCCGATATCATTTACAAGCGACTTGTCCATATTTTCAAATTGTTCAATTTGATAATAATTGTGAATAAAAATTATTACAAAAACAAGAATAACACCCAACAACAGTATCAAGTAGTTGTTAACACATATTTGACCTAATAGTGTTACAAGTATTATAAAACGTGTCACAGCATTCATCTTTTCACCGTAACTCATCGTTTCTTTTGGCCAAAAATCCAAAAGTTTATCCTGTTTCAGTATAATTTTTGGGTCATTTATCCAAAATTTATCATCCATTTTCTATATATCTATACAAATATTTATTAGTTCTTCTTTTTTTTCTTTTTTTTGTTGGGGTTTTTCTTTTTCGATGATTTTTTCATTGGCTTATTGGGGTCACTATTGTGGTCATTCCATACAAATGTATCTTCTGAAACCTTGGTGATATTATCCAAATTCTCAATCCTCTCGGATTCTGTTTTTGCTTCTTTGTTTTTCTTTAGCT
>Ga0228624_1000614_pt1 | contig 17453 bp, 15 predicted proteins | sample 29DmetaG_FD_182744 | JGI IMG/M metagenome (GOLD analysis project Ga0228624, IMG submission 182744) | Seawater microbial communities from Monterey Bay, California, United States - 29D | ecosystem: Environmental > Aquatic > Marine > Coastal | place: USA: California | collected 2016-10-10 | reverse complement strand
TAAACCAATTACTCCAAGAGAAATTCCAACCATTTTCTCATCCCAATTAAATTTATACATCGTAAAGAAACTCCAATTACTTTGAATAGCATGAGATGCTACGTACAAGAGAAACATAGATGAAGCCAACCCAATTAATTTAGGATATTTTTTAAGGTGTAAAAAACTTCCTATGGGATTAGCTTTTTTAAGGTTTAATACACTTCTTTTTTCTTTTGGTAAAGATTCCGGTAGGATAAAATATCCATATAGGAAATTTAAAAAACATAAAGCAGCAGCAGCATAAAAAGGAACTCTTGCACCATATTGTCCTAAAAGTCCTCCTATAACGGGTCCAATGATAAAGCCTAATCCAAAGGCGGCTCCAATCATTCCAAAGTTTTTTGCTCTATTTTCTATTGTACTGATATCTGCAATATATGCCGAAGCTGTAGTAATACTTGCCCCCGTAATTCCAGCAATAATTCGTCCAATAAACAACCATGCAATTGAGGGAGCTAATGCTAATAAGATGTAATCTAGAGTAAAGCCTAGTAAAGAAATTAAAATAATGGGCCGTCTTCCATATTGATCACTCAAACTACCAATTAAAGGAGCAAAAACAAATTGAGTAATTGCATATGCAAAAGTGATCCAACCACCTACTTTTGCAGCCTCACTAATATCCCCTTGTATCAGTTCTTCTATTAAACCTGGGATTACTGGAATAATGATACCCCAGCCTATGACATCAATCAGCATGGTGATAAAAATAAATCCTAGTGCAGCTTGATTTTTGTTTTTTTTCATCAAAATTTTTAATAATTAAATTGTTTAAAAAATTTAATTATTTGAGTTGGATTGATTGGCGTCCTCTGAAATTTCATGGTCATGATTTTCCCAACCATTTTTTAATTTAATTTTTTTGTAAAGACGAATTGATAACATAAGTAAAATACCTAATAATATAATACCAATTACACCCCATATCCATGAAATAGCACTTTTTAAAACCACTAAAAATACAATTGCAAACAATAAAATTGTAGCAACTTCATTCCATATTCTCAATTTAAAAGATGTGTATTTTACTCTATTCATTTGCTGTTGTTTATATATTTTTTGACAACCAGCATGATAAAAATATAAAGCAAGTACAAAAGATAATTTTACATGCATCCAAGGCATGGTTAAATAAGATGGTTCAAGATAAATCATCCAAAAAGCAAAAAAACTAGCTAAGACTGCAGACGGCCAAGTAATAATATACCAAAGGCGCTTACTCATTAGTTTGTATTGAGTCTGTAAGATAGATTTAGCGGGTTCTTTTTTGTTTTCTGCCTCAGCAAAATAAATAAACAACCGAACGATATAAAATAAGCCAGCAAACCAAGTGATAACAAAAATGATATGTAATGCTTTTATATAAGAAATATCCATTCTGAAATATTTTGAGATTAAATTTTATCTAGTTATTTATTGGTTTTCTGCCAATTTTGAATCCAACTTACCATAACATCAACCCAATCGTCATTGTCATTCATACAAGGAATATGTTTGAAGTCAGTTCCACCAGCTTCTATAAAATCTTCTTTTCCTTCCATGGCAATTTCTTCTAGAGTTTCAAGACAATCCGAAACAAAGGCAGGTGTAACTACTGCAACTTTCTTTTTCCCTTCATTAGGGAATTTTTCTAACTCAAAATCTGTATAAGGCTTTAGCCATGGGTCTTTCAGTAATCTAGATTGAAAAGAATTGCTAAAGGTTCCGTCTTTTAGTCCTAAATTTTCAACAATTCCTTTTGTAGTTTCAAAACATTGGTGTCTATAGCAAGTATGATGAGCAACAGAATTACGCTCGCAACAACTACCATCTAATTTACAATGATTTTTAGTGGGATCTGATTTTTTGATGTGTCTCTCGGGTATTCCATGATAAGAAAATAACACATGATCATAATCAAAACCATTTAAATGATTTTTAATATTATCACTCATTGCTTTTATGTATTCCGGTTTGTTATAGAAAGCAGGAAGTATATTCATAATTACATTTGGATAATGGTCTGCTACAATTTGTTCTGCTTTTACCGTAACGGTCTCATAAGAAGACATTGCATAGTGAGGATATAGTGGAACAAGTAAAATCTCATCAACCCCTTGATCGGTTAACTCCTTAAAACCTTTCTCCATACTCATTGATCCATATCTCATTGCCAGAGAAACAGGAATTTCTGCTTTTGAAGTTACTTTATTTGAAAAACGTTCAGAAATAACAACTAACGGAGAACCTTCTTTCCACCATATTTTTTTGTAAGCAGTACCTGACTTTTTTGGTCTTATTTGTAAAATAATACCTTTTATGAGAAGGAACCGTTTCCAGTAAGCAATATCTATTACTCTCTCATCCATTAAAAATTCCCCCAAATAACGCTTAACATCTTTTGTTTTTGTGGTGTCAGGTGAACCTAAGTTAACTAGTAAGACTCCTTTCATTTTTTTAAAATTTATTTCAGTGACTTTTATAAATATTTAATTCTTTTTTAATTGATTGGTTACCTCATAAAGAGCTATGCTTAAGCTATGAATTACATTCATGGAAGAATTCCTGCCAAACATCGGAATGCATATGCTGTAATCTAAGTAATCAATATTTTCAATACCGTTTCGTTCACTTCCCAAAAGTAAAACGATTTTTTTAAGATTTTTAAAATTAAAATCTTGGATATCTATACTCTTATCGGTAATTTCTATACCAATTATTGTGTTTCCTTCTTCTTTTAATTTATGAATAGTATCATTAAAATTACTGTAAATAGTATGCTCAATTTGATTTATGGTATTTCTAGCTGTTCGTTTTACAGTTTTATTTTCTGTAGAAGGTGAACTTTTGTGAAGATAAATTTTTGACACCCCAAAACTTTCAGCAATCCTAAAACACATTCCAATATTATCAGGAGTCCTAATAGCATCACAAACAATAGTAATTGGAAATTGTTGTTGATTATTCTGAATGTCTTTGTGACTTAACTGTTTCAAGCGGCTTCTTATTAAACTATTGTTAGTTAAATATAATTTTAAGACTATTTATTAAGAGACATAACGTATTTCTTGGGAGTTGTGCCAAACTTTTTTTTGAACGCGGCTATAAAATGACTAGATGTACTATAGCCAACCCTTATTCCTACTTCATTAACATTGTGTTGGTTGCTTTCTAATAATCTTCTAGCGTGTTCCATTTTATAATCAAACAAAAAACTGAAAACTGTATCTCCATATATTTGTTTAAATCCTTCTTTTAATTTTTTTATATTCAATCCTATTTCGTTTGCAAGTTCCTGAAGAGAAGGTGGTTCAGACATATTAGAAATAATAATATCCTTTGCTTTTCTAATTTTAATTACATTTTGTTCATCCACTAAAAAAGGACAATATTCTCCTAAATTAGATTCGTCCTGTTGAAAATGAAGACTTAATAATTCATAAATTTTCCCTTTGATATATAAATCTCTAATGGAGCTATTGATACTAGAATTAACTATTTGATTTAAAACCAATAAAACCATTGGTTTTATTTCAACATCGTCATAATATTTCTTGTTACTATTTTCTTTGCTTAAAAAAGGAATATAACTAGCCTCTTTTGAAAATAGAGAATGAAATTTTTCAATAGAAATTAAAAGAGAGATTAAAATAGTATTTGGGTAAATCTCTAAATTAATTGGTAGACTTCTTTGGGGGTTGTAAAGAATGATTGAGCGTTTGTCTAATACATCAAAAGTATAATTCCCATTATTAAATAAGAACTTTGAGTTTCCTTTAATACAAAAGTGCATTTGAATAAAAGTACTGTCTATATTTCTCTCAAATGTTAGTATTTCTTCACTTTCATTTTGAAATTCTAGAATTCTAAATCCATTTTCTAAGTTGATTTCATCAAAAGAACTTCCAGCGACATTTTTTAACATATGATTTTTTTAAAAAAAAAATACTCTTTATTTAGAATGATTCTAGACAATAGTATCTTTATCTATTGATTTTACTGCAAAAATACAATAAACCAAGTATTTTTAAAATAAAAAGTAATCAAAAAACAAAGAACGATATAAAAAGTACTTTTAGCGATACTTTTATCTCTAATAACTTTATACTTTTGACCTTTCTTTTTTTGGTTTGAATGAAAATAGATCGTCAAGATAAAAAACTTTACAACATTGGAATCAGTTATAAAAAAGCTGATGCATTTACCCGAGGTAAATATAGTTTATCTAAAGAAAATCAAGTAAATCTTTTGAGAGAAGCAAAAGAAAATGGTTTTGATGGATTATTTGTTCTCTCTACATGCAATAGAACAGAAATTACCGGTTTTGCTAATCATCCTTTTCAACTTATTCAGCTTTTATGTAAGCATTCTGGTGGAAATATTGAAGAGTTTGCTAACATCTCAAATATTTTTATTGGAAATGAAGCTGTAAATCAGTTGTTTAGAATTGGAACTGGTTTAGAAAGTCAGATACTTGGTGATTATGAAATAGTTGGTCAACTAAAACTGGCTTTTAAACTAGCAAAACAATTCAAAACAACCAATGCTTACCTGGAACGACTTATAAATTTGGTGCTTCAAGCCAGTAAAAAAGTAAAGAATACCACCCAGTTGAGTTCTGGAACAACTTCAGTTTCTTATGCTGCTGTTCAGTATATTATCCAGAATGTGTCTAACTATAATTCCAAAAATATTCTAGTTTTTGGATTAGGTAAAATGGGGAAGCATACTTGTAAAAATTTAGCTGAATATACCTCAAATAGTTCAGTTTGCTTAATAAATAGAACTCAAGAGAAGGCAATTTCTTTTGTGAAAGAACACCACTCAATAAGAAACTCAAATATTAATAATTTAACTTCAGAAATTTCTAATTCTGATATTTTAATAGTTTCTACTGGATCAGATAAACCTACCATCACAAAAAAGCATATTGAGAAAAATAAAAAAATATTAATTCTAGATTTATCTATGCCTGAAAATGTTGATAGATCAGTTAATGAATTAGATAATGTATCTTTGATAAATGTTGATGAATTATCAAAAATTACAATAGAAACATTGTCTAAAAGGCAAAATGAAATTCCTAAAGCTGAACAAATTATAAAGGCTTACAAAGAAGAATTTAATGATTGGTTAAATAACAGAAAGTTAGTTCCAGCTATTAATGCATTAAAAGAATCCCTAGAAGCTATCCAAAAGGATGAGATTAATTTTCATAAAAAGAAAATCAAGAACTTTGATGAAACCCAAGCAGAACTTCTAACCAATAGATTTATACAAAAAATAACAACTCAGTTTGTAAAACATCTAAAAGAAGAAAAGACATCAGTTACTGATAGTATCCAAGTGATGTCTAAAGTTTTTGGAAAATCTTAACCATACTCTATGCATAAAGTTATAAGAATAGGTACCCGTGACAGTGAATTAGCATTGTGGCAAGCCAACAGAGTTCAACGAATGTTGAATGAATTAGAGTATAAAACCCAAATAGTTCCAATAAAATCTACTGGAGATATAATTCTAAATAAACCAATTTACGAATTAGGTATTACTGGTGTTTTTACAAGAAATTTAGATATCGCATTATTAAATAATGAAATAGATATTGCTGTTCATTCAATGAAAGATGTTCCAACTATTTTGCCAGAAGGAATCATTCAAGCTGCAGTTTTAAAAAGAGCTAATAATAGTGATATAATAGTATTAAAGGATACGGAAGAATTCTTTGGATTAAAGGAGGCTACTATAGCTACAGGTAGTCTAAGAAGAAAAGCAATGTGGTTAAATAGGTTTCCAACACATACAGTTGTTGATTTACGTGGTAATGTGAATACTCGTTTAAATAAGTTGAAAGATAATGATTGGAACGGAGCCATTTTTGCAGCAGCTGGTCTTGAAAGAATAGGGAAGAGACCCGGTGGAGCTGTAAACTTGTCTTGGATGATTTCAGCACCAGCTCAAGGTGCTATCATGATAACATCATTAAACGAAGATGACTATATTAAAGATGCATGTGAGCAATTAAATCATTATGAAACGGAGGTTTGTGTTTCTGTAGAGCGAGATTTTTTACATCTTCTTGAGGGTGGCTGTACTGCACCAATTGGAGCATTTGCTTACATAGATGATAAAACAAAAGAGATTAACTTTAAGGGGGTTCTTTTAAGTAAAGATGGTAAGAAGAAAATAGAGGTAGCTAAAACAGTACCATTAGATAAGCATCGATATTTAGCTAAAGATTGTGCAGATTATATTATCAATAGAGGTGGTAAACAGTTGATAATAAACGATATAAATGTGGAAGGTGAAGCTGGAATTAATGTTTTTTCTACAAAATCTCTTTCATTAAGTCAAGCTAAATTATTTCATAATAATATTTCTTCTAGTAGTTCAGACTTTATAAAAATAAGATCAAATAGAATTCCTTCAAAAGTAGTCAAAGAACCTATAGAGAATGTTGTTATTACTAGCAAAAATGGGGTAGAGGCTTTGCTAGATAATTTTTCTAAAGATGAGTTAAATTTTAAAAATATTTTTTGCGTCGGTAGAAGAACTAAAAAGCTAATTGAACAAAAAATAGGACCTGTGAGTCATGTTGAGAAAAATGTTCAAAAGTTAGCTGAGCATCTTTCTAGGAAACTCAAGAAAGGACAAGTCACTTATTTTTGTAGCGATTTACGTTTAGATACATTGCCAGATGTATTATCAAAAAATGGAATTCATGTAATTGAGGTGATAGCTTACAAAACAATGCATAGTCCTGAGTTAATTTCCAATGATATTGTTGGAGTAATGTTTTATAGTCCTTCTACAGTAGACAGTTATCTTAAAGAAAATAGCACAGATAAAGTTGCTTTTTGTTTAGGAGAATCTACTGCTAAACAAGCTAGAAAATATTTCAAAAAAGTAGAAGTAGCAAAAGTTCCTACTGTGGAAAGTTTGATAGAATTAGTAAATCTTCATTATGTATAATATGTCAAGGAGACCAAGAAGAAATCGTAAATCCTCAGCTATAAGGGCCATGGTTCAGGAAACCAACGTATCAATTAATGACTTTATTTATCCTTTATTTCTCATCGAAGGTTCAGATAAAAAGGAAGAAATTTCCTCCATGCCAGGTATTTATCGTTATTCGCTTGATTTGATGTTGAGAGAAATTAAAGAATGTGTAGATTTTGGAATTAAAGGATTTTGTGTATTTCCTTCATTGGGAGACGACAAAAAAGACAAATATGCAACAGAAGGGCATAATAGAAATAGCTTATATATTGAGTCATTAGTGAAGATTAAATCACAGTTTCCAGACATAGTTCTGATGACTGACATCGCCATGGATCCATATTCTATTGATGGACATGATGGTATCCTCGAGAATGGAGAGATTCTTAACGATGAAACTTTAGAAATTTTAGGTAAAATGGCATTAGCACAAGCAGAGGCTGGTGTTGATATTTTAGGGCCATCAGATATGATGGATGGTCGTGTGGGTTATATTAGAAGTGTGTTGGATCAGGCTGGATATACTCAGGTGTCAATTATGTCTTATACAGCGAAATACGCAAGTGCTTTCTACGGACCATTTAGAGAAGCTTTAGACTCAGCTCCAAAATTTGGCGACAAAAAAACATATCAAATGAATCCAGCTAATGCTAGCGAAGCACTTATTGAAGCTGATTTAGACGTTAAAGAAGGTGCAGATATGATAATGGTAAAACCTGCTTTGTCTTATCTAGATATTATTAAGTCACTAAAAGATAATTATGATGTACCTGTTGTGGCATATAATGTTAGTGGTGAATATGCAATGATTAAAGCCGCTGCCGAAAAAGGATGGCTCGATGGTGAAAAGGTGATGATGGAAAGCTTGTTAAGTATTAAAAGAGCTGGAGCTAGTATTATCATCACTTATTTTGCAAAAGATGCTGCTAAATTATTGTTGGAAAAACAATAAAAATTAGACTGATAAACAAAGCTTCTTTAACACACAATAAAAATTTAAGTTCAAGAAGTTAAATTAATAATCAAAGAAAAATGAACTTTAAAAAATCTCAAAAACTTTACGATAAAGGATTGGTAAATCTTGTAGGTGCTGTTAACTCGCCTGTAAGAGCATTTTCATCAGTTGGAGGAAACCCTTTATTTATTAAAAGAGGGAGAGGTTCTGAAATAATAGACGTAGACAATAATAAATATGTAGATCTTGTTTTGTCTTACGGTCCAATGATACTGGGTCATCGACACAAAAAAGTGCAGAAAGCTGTTCATAAAGCACTTAAAAATGGGTATTCATTTGGTGCCTCAACTGAAAATGAAATTACACTAGCAAAAATAGTTTGTGATGCATTTCCAGGTATGGATAAAGTTCGTTTTGTGAATTCAGGAACAGAAGCTGTTTTAAGTGGAATTCGTTTAGCTAGAGCCTTTACTGGAAAAGATAAAATTATAAAATTTTCTGGATGCTATCACGGTCATCAGGATGCTTTATTAGTGGCAGCTGGGTCAGGATTAGCAACATTGAGTTTACCAGGAAGTAAAGGAGTTCCTGAAGGAGCTGTAAAGAATACCTTAATTGCGAAGTACAATGATTTAGATAGTGTTAAAAAGCATTTTGAAGAACATGATGATATTGCTGGTGTTATAATTGAACCTATTGGTGGAAATATGGGGGTAGTTATTCCCCAAAATAACTTTTTAAAAGAGTTAAAAGATTACTTATTATCTAAAGGAGCATTACTAATTGCTGATGAAGTAATGACAGGTTTTCGATCAAAATTTGGTGGAGCACAAGAATTATTGGGAGTTGAGGCAGACATTACCTGTTTAGGAAAAGTAATTGGAGGAGGTTTTCCAGTAGGTGCATATGGTGCAAGGAATGAAATTATGGAACAGGTAGCTCCATTAGGAGGTATGTATCAGGCTGGGACTTTAAGTGGTAACCCCATAGCTATGGCTGGAGGTATTTCTACCCTTAAAGAATTAAAAAAACAAAATCCATATGAAAAATTTGATGCTGTAGGAGATAGACTTTCGTCCATGTTATTAGGGGCAGGTAAAAAATATAATATAGACGTGACCGTTAACAGATTTGGGTCTATGATGAATCCTTTTTTTACCAATGTTCATGTAACAAATTTTGAAGAGGCGCAAACATCTGATACAAATAGATTTGCTATCTTCTTCTGGGAAATGATCAAGAACGGTGTGTTTTTACCTCCTTCTCAGTTTGAAGCTTGGTTTTTATCATCTGTAATTTCCGAAAAAGACATGTTAATTATAGAAAAAGCAATAGACAAATCATTCCAAAAAATTCAAGAACAACAATGAGGTTAATTCTATGTGTTTCCCTTTTTGTGGTATTAGGTTGCAGTTCAACTATACAACCTTCAAAAACGATAAAGAAAGAAGAAATAGTTTTCAATACTATTTCTAAGGGTACATTATTCGGAAATGGAATTGAAGGAATTTTAGAAGAAAAATTTACCATCAAAAACGAGAAACAATGGCAAGTTTTTTTAAATAAGATAAACAGTGTAAACAGTGTGTCTTCAAGTTTTTCAGAAATTAATATTAACTTTTCGAATCATATAATTATTTGTGTCTTTGATACCATTAGAAATACTGGTGGCTATGCAATAGAAATCGAACGTGTTTTTGTTGAAAAAAAGAATTTAAATGTAGTTTATAAAAAAAAGGAGCCAGGTCCAATGGAAATGGTAACCACAATAATTACGCAACCTTATCATATTGTTAAAATTGAAAAAAGAGGAGAAGATCATAAATTTATAAATAAAAATTAGTAACACTATTATGATAAAGAACGATTTATTTTTAAGAGCCTTAAAAGGCGAGACAGTTGACAGACCACCTGTTTGGATGATGCGTCAAGCTGGTCGTTATTTGCCAGAGTTTATGGAAATTAAAAAGAAATATGATTTCTTTACACGTTGTAGAACTCCAGAATTGGCCTCTGAAATTACAGTTCAACCCATCCGAAGATACGGTATGGATGCTGCTATTTTATTTTCTGATATTCTAGTTATTCCACAAGCTATGAATATTGATGTGGAAATGAAGCCTGATTTTGGCCCTTATCTACCAAACCCTGTTAGAGATCAAAAAGGAGTAGATAATGTTATCATTCCTGACGTACATACTGAATTAGGCTATGTTATGGAGGCAATTAAAGCTACCAAAGAAAAATTGAATGATGACATTCCTTTAATTGGTTTTGCAGGTTCTCCATGGACGATTTTATGTTATGTAGTGCAAGGGCAAGGCTCTAAAAACTTTGATAAAGCAAAAGAGTTTTGTTTTACAAATCCTGTTGCAGCACATCAGTTATTACAAAAAATTACAGATACTACCATTGCATATTTAAAAGCTAAAGTTAATGCTGGAGTTAATGCTGTTCAAGTATTTGATTCTTGGGGTGGGATGTTATCACCTGTAGATTATCAAGAGTTCTCTTGGCAGTATATTCAGCAAATTATAGATGCTTTAAAAGACTTTGCACCTGTAATTGCTTTCGGAAAAGGATGTTGGTTTGCTTTAAATGATATGTCAAAATCTGGTGCAGCTGCTTTAGGAGTAGACTGGACATGTTCGGCCAGAAATGCTCGTTATTTATCTGGAGGAAATATTACACTGCAAGGAAATTTTGATCCGTCAAGATTATTATCGCCACCAGCAGAGATTAAAAAGATGGTGCATCAAATGATAAGTGAATTTGGTAAAGATAGATACATTGTTAATTTAGGGCATGGTATTTTACCAAACATTCCATTAGAAAATGCGAAAGCATTTGTAGATGCAGTTAAAGAATATAAAGTTTAAATGCTTTTATGGAATATCATAAAAGGAGTTCGTTTTAGACAACTGAAGAGTATGTTTGTATTTCTATTCAAACATCCTATTTTTATGATTTCCACAATAAAAGCTACTTTTGATGTTGTAAGAATTTCCCAAAAAGAATTTCCTAATACCCATGGGTTTCACAATAAAGCCAATGCTTTTCGACATGCTTTATGGAATATTTTTATTGCCAAGGAATGTGCTTTTTTTTCAAGGAAAAGTCATGAAGTAATTTCATGGACCAAGGAGTTTACAGATTGGCACGAAGATTTTTTCCCTAATGAAGAACTTGTAAAAATAATGGATCTTCACAATAATTATATTGGAAGAGAATTGTTTCTTAAAACTTCAGAAAGTACTCATAAGCAATGGGTGATTTTAATGAAAGAACAATTACATAAAGCTGTTCAAATAGTTTCAGTTGAAGATGTTGTAAACTATCCAAGTCAATTAGTGTATCTTGAAAACTAAAAGATAAGATTAGTAATTATTAAAAAATAAAAAAATGCCTCATTTTATAGTAGATTGTTCAGAAAACATATTAGAATTAAAAGATCCAAAAGAACTTTTAGAGGAGGTTTTTGATGCAGCTTTTTCTACAGGTCTTTTTAAAAGAGATGCTATTAAAGTTCGTTTAAATCCTTTTAAATATTCTTTGGTATTGGGAGGAGTTTCAGATTTTATCCACGTTTTTGGGAATATCATGGAAGGAAGAACAGAGGAACAAAAAGTAGATCTTTCAAGAAAAATTGTCTCAAAATTAAATCAATTATTTCCTGAGGCACCAATTATTTCTATCAACATAAGAGATTTTGAAAAATCTTCTTACATAAATAAAACAATGCTTTAAAATTATGATTTCTAATTTAATTGATGGTCTGAAAGCTTATTTAGAAGCTTACAGAGTCATTTCTAGGTTGAAACTTTGGAGATTTTTTATGATCCCTATGCTTATAAGCGTGGTAGTTTTTTTAAGTGTAGTATTAGTATCTATCAGTTTTTCAGAAGTCATTGGTTTATATATTTCTAGTTTTTGGAGTTGGGATTTTGGCAAAGAAACTATCAATACAGTTAGTATGATATTGGGTGGTATAATTTTAATATCTACTGGGTTAATATTATTTAAACACCTCGTTATGATTCTGTCAGCTCCTTTTATGGGGCCAATATCTAAAAAAATTGAAGATGATTTTATAGGGGTTACATCGCAAGTACAAGTTTCCTCACCATTAACCCTTATGTTCAGAAGTGTAAAGATTAGTAGCCGGAATTTATTCAGAGAACTGCTGTTCTCTATTCCAATTTTATTATTGGGCATAATTCCATTCATAGGATTTTTCTCTTTGATTTTTTTGTTTTTGATGCAAGCTTATTTTGCTGGTTTTGGAAATATGGATTATACATTAGAAAGACATTTTAGCTATCAAAAAAGTATTCAATTTGTAAAAGAAAATAAAGGAATAGCCATTGGAAATGGTCTTGTATTTATCTTGTTTTTATTGATTCCTTTTGTTGGAATAATTTTTATTATTCCTTTTTCTGTTACCTCAGCGACTATAGCTACTGTAAAAATAATTAACGAATAATATTTTATGAAAGATCAATTTTATAAATACATAGAGAGTTTACAAGATAGGATCACTACTGCAATTGAAGAATTAGATGGGGTTGCAAAGTTTGAAGAAGATATTTGGAAAAGAGATGAAGGTGGTGGGGGTAAAACCCGTATTATAGAAAACGGTGCTGTTTTTGAAAAAGGAGGTGTTAATATATCAGCTGTTTATGGTGAATTGCCAGAAGCATTAAGAAAGCAATTTAAAGTAGAAGAAGGTGATTTTTTTGCATGTGGATTAAGTCTAGTCTTACACCCTAAGAATCCATTTGTACCTACTGTTCATGCCAATTGGCGTTATTTTGAAATGTACGACTCGCAGGGTGAAATTGTAACTCAATGGTTTGGGGGAGGGCAAGATTTAACACCCTATTATTTATTTAATGAAGATGCAATTCATTTTCACACAGTTTGTAAAAATGTTTGTGATACTTATCAAGAAGAATTTTATCCCAATTTTAAAAAGAACTGTGATGACTATTTTTGGAATACTCATAGAAATGAAGCCCGTGGTATAGGAGGTTTATTCTTTGACTATTTAAAGGAAACAGATATGTTTACTATACAGGATAGATACGATTTTGTAACAGCTGTAGGGAATAGCTTTTTAGATAGTTATGTTCCAATAGTTGAAAAGAGAAAAAATATGACTTACGAAAAATCTCATAAAGACTGGCAAGAAATTCGAAGAGGGCGTTATGTTGAATTTAATTTAGTTCATGATAGAGGAACATTATTTGGATTAAAAACCAATGGAAGGATTGAAAGTATTTTAATGAGTTTGCCACCAATAGTTCAGTGGAAATACAATCATATTCCAGAAGAAAATTCTGAGGAAGAAAAATTGATAAATATTTTAACAAATCCAATAGATTGGGTTTAAAGATTTATTAATAATTTAGATAAAAAGATTTATGAAAAAATATTTAGTTTTACTAGTAGCTATTTCAATCTGTCAATCCATTAGTTCTCAGGAAATTATTAAAAAAGCAACATTACTTTGGGATACCTCGTATAGTATGGTTGATAGAAATTTAGATAATGATTTAGATTATTTAAATGAGTATTTTTTTAAAAATTCAAATACAGAAGTTACCCTTATTAAATTTAGTAATGACATCATTTTAACTGAAACTTACGGTATTAAAAATAGCAATTGGTTAGATTTAAAAAAAGAACTTCAAAATACAACGTATGACGGTTCAACTAACTATAACAAATTAATAGTTTCAGAATCAGATGAGGTTTTGTTATTTTCTGATGGATATACTTACGATTCAAAATTTCCAAAATTAAATGCATCTCTTATCGTTATATCTAGTAATAAAGAATACAACACAGATTTTTTAAAAACCATTGCGAAAGGCTCTAAAAAAGAATTTGTTAATTTAAGAACTGTCCAATCTAACAACTCTAAAGCATCTAAATTTAAGACCATTAATGGAAGGGTTAGTGATGAAAACGGATATCTTTCGGATGTTACTGTTATTTCAAGAGACAATAATTTACAGACTATAACTGATAGTTTAGGTAATTTTTCGATTGAAGCCCAGAATAGAGGAATTCTAGAATTTAGATACATAGGGAAAAACACTATTTTATCTAGAGTTTCAGAAAGTACTTCAAAAAACATCTATATGACTGACGGTAATATGATACTCGATGAGGTTATCCTTGAAAATAAGAAAAAAGAAGTAATAGATAATGGGTATGGTAAGCTAGATAAAAAAAGTTTAGGGTACTCTGTTGAAACATTGGATGGAAATAAAATAATACCTTCAAATACTGATGTAAAAGATGCTGTAGCAGGTAAATTTGCAGGTGTAAAAATAGGAGCTAATGATGATTTAACTCAGTTTGTGGGAAGAGGTAGATACACTACTATTTTAGGAAATCAGTATGGTCTTATAGTTGTTGATGGCTTAGCAATTAAACAAAGTGACTCTTCAATGGGTGCAGGTTTTATTGGTGATACAGGTTTTATTAATCCAGAAAATATAGAGAGTGTTACCTATTTAAAAGGTTTGGCTGCCACAAATATATACGGGACTGAAGGGAGAAATGGGGTATTGCTTATAAAAACAAAAACAGGATCGTCAAGTTTTAAAAAGAAAAAGAAAAGACAATTAGGAAACACACCTACCTATATAGACGATATTGAAATTGAAGAAGTTATTGATAAACCTTACATTAGAGAAATATCACAAACAACAACTATTGAAGATGCCTATAAAATGTATCTCTCTCAAAGAAAATTATATGGTAAGGATATCAGTTTCTTTTTTGACATAGCATCCTATTTTAAAAATTGGAATAACCCCTATTTAGTAAAGAGAATATTATCCAATGTTTTAGAAATAAATAAAAAATTAAATCTTGAGATTTTAAGGGCATTAGCGTATAAATACGACGAGTTTGAACTGTTTGAAGAATCTATCAAGGTAAATAAACAACTTATTTCTTTTAAACCTTCAGAGTCTCAATCATACAGAAATTTAGCTCTAAGTTATCAGCTTAATAAACAATTTACAAAAGCGCAAGAAATTTATAATAAAATTCATACCAATCAATATTCTGATGTCAATTCATTTAATGGGTTAAAACAAACTATTAATGCAGAATATAAAAATTTAGTAGCATTACACAATTCAAATTTAATAGCTACTAATATTCCAGAATTTTACAAGAAAAATGCTGAGTATGATACACGTATAGTATTTGAATGGAGTCATTTTGATGCCGAATTTGATTTACAGATTGTGAATCCTCAAAAAAGATATTTTACATGGTCACATACACAAAAAGAGGAATCCTCTAGATTTATTAAAGAAACATCTCAAGGTTACGGATTAGAAGAGTTTTTCATAACTAAAAAAGATAAAGGAGAATGGTTGTTTAATCTAATCTATTATGGTAAAAAGACTGGTGATAATTCTATGCCTTCTTTTGTAAAAGTGACAGTATATAGTAATTTTGGAAAACCTACCCAAACAAAAAAAGTAACTGTGAAAGATTTAAACGATTTAAATAAAAAAGAATCTATTTTAAAACTCGAAATCTAGTTATTTTTGTAATTAATTATGATATTATCATAGTAAGCCTGTTTTAAATGAATTATTCATTTTAAAATCAACTAATACACTCTATTCATTGAGTTTAATTTATTTTTAAAAACTTTTTTCAGCCCTAAAAATTATTAATTTATCACTCATTTTTCGTATTTTCGCAATCTCAAAACCAATGAATAATGGCTAAGTTTGAATTAAAGTTACCAAAGATGGGAGAAAGTGTTGCAGAAGCAACCATCACTTCTTGGTTAAAACAGGTTGGAGATACTATAGAATTAGACGAAGCAGTTGTTGAAATAGCTACAGATAAAGTAGACTCTGAAGTGCCTAGTGAAGTAGATGGAACACTTGTAGAAATTTTATTTGAACAAGATAGTGTTGTAGCTGTTGGTCAAACTATAGCCATAATTGAAACTGATGGTAACGAGGAAACACCAATTCAAACTCCAGAAGAAAAAGAGGATATTGTTGAGCAAGTTGAACAAGTTCAGCAAACTATAGAAGCTGCCTCGGTAATTAAAAATTCACCCATAACTAAAACATCAGATTCTGGAAAATTCTTTTCACCTTTGGTGAGAAAGATTGCAGAAACTGAAGGTTTATCGATGGAACAGTTAGATATGGTTTCTGGAACAGGAAAAGATGGAAGAGTTACTAAAAATGATATACTTTCCTTCATTGAGGATAAAAATAATTTACTATCTACAAAGATTTCTGAATCTGAAAATAGTATTTCAGAAACTAAAGATGTTGTTAAACCAATTTCAGTTTCTGTTAATGGTGAAGATGAAATTATTGAAATGACTCGTATGGGTAAATTGGTTTCTAAACACATGATGGCCTCTGTTCAAACATCAGCTCATGTTCAATCTTTCATTGAAATTGATGTTACAAATATTGTAAAGTGGAGAGCTAAAGTAAAAGATGCATATTTTATTAGAGAGGGCGAAAAATTAACTTTTACTCCTATCTTAATGCATGCTGTAGCAGCTACAATTAAGAAATTCCCAATGATTAATATTGCTGTTCAAGGCGATACTATTATAAAAAAGAAAAATATCAATCTAGGAATGGCAGCTGCTTTGCCTGACGGTAATTTAATAGTTCCTGTTATCAAAAATGCAGATCAATTAAACCTAGTTGGTATGACTAGGCAAGTAAATGATTTGGCTACTAGAGCAAGAAATAATAAACTACAACCAGATGAGATCCAAGATGGAACCTACACGGTTACCAATGTAGGAAGTTTTGGTTCTGTAATGGGTACACCAATAATTAATCAACCACAGGTAGCTATATTAGCTCTTGGAGCTATTCGTAAAGTCCCAGCTGTTATTGAAACTTCAGAGGGAGATTTTATTGGAATTAGACAAAAGATGTTTGTGTCCCATTCATACGACCATAGAGTTGTTAATGGAGCATTAGGAGGAATGTTTATTAAAACATTAAAGGAAACCCTAGAAGCTTGGGATTTGAATCAAGAATTCTAAAACTATTTAAAGAATAAAAAACAATTTAGTAACTATATAAATAAATAAAATGAAAAGAATACTCATCGCATTATTAGTAATTACATCATTAGCTGTGTCAGCCCAAGAATCAGTTTTATTACGTCTCAATTACACCAAAGGAGATAGTTATTTAATGACTGTTGAAACTAAACAAGGAATGGGAGCTCAAGGTGGTGTGAATATGAAAATAAATATGGGAGTGATCGTCTCTGAAGTATCTGGAGATAATGTTAAAACAGAATCTAAGATTTTGTCAGTAGCCGTTGATATGATGCAAGGCGGAATGGCTATGAGTTATGATTCCAATAAAAAAGATGAAGAATTAGATCAGATGGGACAAATGTTAAAATCACAATTTGATCCTATGATGAATTCAATTATATATAATTC
>Ga0228624_1000594_pt1 | contig 17928 bp, 13 predicted proteins | sample 29DmetaG_FD_182744 | JGI IMG/M metagenome (GOLD analysis project Ga0228624, IMG submission 182744) | Seawater microbial communities from Monterey Bay, California, United States - 29D | ecosystem: Environmental > Aquatic > Marine > Coastal | place: USA: California | collected 2016-10-10 | reverse complement strand
GTCATCATTAAAATCATAGTCAGGGTTGTGAAGCGCTGCATAATCCTCACCTGGACCCAGGCATAACATTGCTGCTTTTGATTGCTTGCCAAATATACCAAAATCTTCAGATGCACGCATAGGCACACCAATACTCCCATAATTTATATTTAAAGCCTTCATGGCATTAACCGCAATATCATGTGCTTCTTTATCATTAATTGAAGCTGCAAAATGGTCAAAGATCTCAAAATCAAAGGTTAATTTAAATTGTGTAGAAATATTTGATACTAATCCACGCACATCATTATCAAGTTGGGATAAACTATCATCATTTGATGTTCTTAGAGTAACAAATATTGAAGCGTCTCCTGGAGATATCCCAAATGATTGCTTGCCGATTTGAACATGTGTAACTGTAGTCAATCTAAAATTATTATTTAGTTCGTCACCATGATTAAATTCAGATATTTTTTGTATAAATTCTGCAACTGCAAGGGATGGTGATATTCCGTCACTTGGATCAGCTGCATGGGCAGTTTTTCCATTAAGGGTAATTTTTAAACCAAGAGATGCACAATTTATCAAGCCAGGGCGTGTTGAGACATAACCAAATGGTCTCCCTGGTTCTATATGAATTGCAAATGCTAAATCAGGTTTAATTTGTTTATACCGCGAGTCAGATATAACCGCTCTTGCTCCCTGACCATTTTCTTCTGAAGGTTGAAACATTAATACGACTTTACCACATTTTATTGGGTTGCGTGAAATTACTCTACCTAAAGCTAAAAGCATTGTTATATGACCATCATGACCACAAGTGTGGCTTACTCCGGGCAACTTGGAGACCCAAGGCAAATTATTTTTTTCTTGAATAGGTAAGGCATCTAACTCTGCCCGGAAAAGTACTGTGGGACCGCTCTTTTTACTATCAAATATTGCAGCTAATCCATATCCCCCCATTTTTTCTATAATTTGTGAAGGCCTCATCTGTTCTAAAGCGGTTAAAATCTTTTTAGAAGTTTCTAGTTCATACCCGGATAATTCGGGGTATTGATGAAGTTCTCTTCGAAATTTAGTTAATTCCAATAAGTCGAGATCGGTTAACATATAAAACCTATATTTTTCTAAAATTACATTTATATCATAGGCTAAAAATACTAAATGATAACTAGATATTTCCCAAAAACTACATCTAATGCTTATTGTTTTAAATGTACTTATAATGTGTGATTATTGACCTTCAATTACATGCTAATTAATAATTTAATTATGGAAAACAAATATTCCCTTATAGGAAGCTCTGAGCATAAAGATGTGAAGAAAGTAAGGTGGTTTCGGCCAGAAGTTGATATAAATGATATACGTATTCTTATGGAAAAATCTGATAAACTAGCTCTTCGAGATACTTTTATTTGGTTTGGCGTAATGGCTATCACCGTTTACATTGCTATTTTATTGTCCCCATCCTTGATGTCAGTACCATTCTGGATGACCTATGGAGTGCTGTATGGATCAGCAGCTGATGCTAGATGGCATGAATGTGGGCATAAGACTGCATTCAAAACGCTATGGATGAATGAAATTGTATACCAAATTGCATGTTTTATGATGATGAGAAATCCGGTTGCTTGGCGTTCAAGCCACGTTAGGCATCACACTGATACAATAATTGTCGGCCGAGATCCTGAAATAGTTGCAATGCGTCCACCTGATCTAAGAAGAATTATTTTAAATCTGTTTGGAATAATTGATGTCTTTGAAGCACTCAAAAGAATTTTATTGCACGCTAGTGGTCGTATAAATGATGAAGAGGCTACATATGTAAGAACAAAAGATTATGCTAAAGTTTTTTTAATTGCTCGAACATGGTTGCTAATTTATTTATGTATTATTTTACTATGCTTAAATTTGAGTTCAATATTACCCCTTATGGTTGTTGGTTTGCCAAGACTTTATGGCGCTTGGCATCATGTTCTGACAGGGGTTTTGCAGCATCTTGGTCTTGCTGAAAATGTGTCAGATCATCGTTTAAATACACGAACTGTTCTGATGAACCCTATTAGTCGCTTTATTTACTTAAATATGAACTATCATCTGGAACATCATATGTTTACAATGGTTCCTTACTATAATCTTCCAAAGCTCCATGAATTGATAAAACACGATGTTCCTAAGCCAGAATTATCAATCTTAAGTGCATATAAACGTTTGCTTCCTGTATTAATTAAGCAATTGAAATATAAAGATGCTGTTATCGTTCCCGATCTTCCTGAGGGCGCAACTCCTTATCAAAAAGAGGTAAATAAATTGTTGAAAAATGCAGTTTAATTTTTCAATTTATGATTAATAATGAAAATACATGACATTTCCATTAGTTATTTCACTAAACTGTATAAAACAGCTTGCACACGTAACAGAGCCGTGTTTTCTATTTCTCAAATTTTATTATGTATAAATTTGATTGGAATTTTAAATATGCGGTTTCTTTTGTTTTCTTTCTTTATCTTGGTAAGTTTAGAGGTATCAGCAAATAAATTGCCTCTACCATTAAAAGATAGTGATTATAGATTTGTCGATGAAAATGAAGCAAAACTAGGGCAGCTTTTGTTTTACGATCCAATTTTATCTGGAAATAAAGAAGTTGCATGCGCTACTTGCCATCATCCAAGCCTAGGTACAGGTGATGGATTATCCTTATCATTAGGTGATGGAGGAAAAGGTTTAGGAATTAATCGAATTGTAGATTATGAAAATCCCCCTGAGCAAAGAGTGCCCCGAAATGCTCAACCATTATTTAATTTGGGTGCAAAACAATTTAAAACTTTATTTCATGATGGAAGAGTTGAAGTTGATTTGTTACGGCCTTCTGGTTTGCGTACACCATTAGAAGAAGAAATGGTTGAAGGTTTTAGCTCAATTATATCAGCTCAGACTATGTTTCCGGTTTTATCTGCAGATGAAATGGCTGGCCATTACTCAGAAAACGAAATCTCGGAGGCAGTAAGGCGAGGGACACTTACTGGAAAAGGTGGTGCTTGGGATTTGATATCTAAAAGAGTACAATCAATTCCTGAATATTCTAATTTTTTTATAAATATTTATGATCACATTAAAACTGCGCAAGATATAAAATTTACTGACATCTCAAATGCTGTTGCTGCTTTTATGGAATTTGAATGGAGATCTGATACATCGCCATTTGATGATTTTTTAAAAGGTAAGCAAAATTTAAATATTTCCCAAGAAAAGGGTATGGAATTATTTTATGGTAAAGCGAATTGTTCCAGTTGCCATGCTGGTGCACTATTTACTGATCATCAATTTCACGCAACTGGACAACCTCAAGTTGGTCCAGGAAAAGCAGCGAGATTTCAAAGTCATTCACGTGACTTAGGTCGCTTTCGTGTAACAGGAAATATTAAAGATAAATACGCATTTCGAACGCCATCGTTACGAAATGTTGAATTGACTGGTCCATGGGGACATGCGGGTGCTTATAGCAAGCTAGAAGCATTCATAAATGCGCATTTAAATCCTCAATTGGCTTTATATAATTATGATAAATCGAATGTTACCTTAACAAAGTATGATGCCAATGATTGGAAAATTATGGATAATGCGACTGAAGTGAAAGCTATTGCAGATTCAATAACTATAAAACCGATAATAGTTTCAGATGGTGAAGTTATGGATATTCTTGCTTTTTTAGGAACTTTGACAGATACAAAATCTCAAAAAGGACGGTTAGGCATTCCAGAGACTGTACCAAGTGGCCTTAAAATTCCTAACCCTCAACGATGAATTTTTATAATTTGATTGGTCTTAGTTTTGTGTTCAGTTAACGAACCATCTGGCCACTCGATATTAATAATTGCAGTATGGGCATCCCCTAATCCAAAGTGAATTGGGAGTGCTTGGCCGCCCGCATGCCCCCCCCCAATTGTGACCTGTTGGCTATCTTTCCCTATAGTTATTCTAGAGCCAATGGCGTTTATATTTCCACCTTTCTGGACTAATTGAATAGCCAACCAATTGCCTGTATTTTTTGTAATGTTTCGGTAAATTTCCATTGGGGCACGTCTATTCATTACTAAGATATCAATTCGTCCATCAAGGTCAAAGTCAGCTAAAGCTGCACCACGACCTCTTTCAAGACTTGCTATTCCAGCTTCCAAGCCAACTTCTTGGAACGAGCCATTTGAATTCTGAATTAATAAATTATTAGGATCTTTAATTGCATTTGAGGGCATTTGATCGACATTACCTTTAGCTATAAAAAGATCTGCCAGTCCATCATTATTTATATCACTGAACTGAGCATGCCATCCTGTAGAAGGTCTACCATCATCTCCAAAATATGGTTTATGTGCATAAGTACCTTTGTCGAAGGGAGCATTACTATAACTTCCATCTGTATTTGCAAGTCGTAATAATTGATCACCCATTGATGTGAGCACAACTTCGTCTCTACCGTCTCCTGTAATGTCTCTACTCGCAATTCCCATTCCCCAAATAGAAAATTTATCCCAACCATCGTCTTCGGTTAAAAACCGTTGATCTTCTAAATCCCACATTTGTTCATAACCGTTTCTTACATAATATTGCCTATCATTCGATATTCTTAACCTTTTTGTTCCAGTAGCATCTTGTGCTGTGAGCATCGAAAGGGCGCAAAATCCTGGCTCAAGTTTTTTTGAAGAATAAATATTATTTTTTGGTTCTAAAATTTGATTTGTGTCGCATGCAAAAAACGGTCCTTTAGGATCATCTAGGTCAACATAATTTCCAATAGCTAAATATGGTAAATCATTATCCATCCACCAAGCACTAAATGATGTGGACCATTGAGAGCTCTTTGGTATTTTGAACTCATCTGTCGCATCAGTGAAGCTGCAGTCAGGACCACCTTTGAATAAAATATTTTGACCTATTTGGAGCAAAAATAGATCTGTATAACCATCAGCATTAATATCAAGTGGGTACGCACCAGTAGTTTGTGTGATTTTTGGTATATTTTTTTGTTTAAACTTAAACTCACTCTCATTTATGAAAAGTTTTGAAGGTGATGAACCGCCTGCTGCAAAAATATCTGGTAAATTATCATTATTACAGTCGAAAACTGCAACCCCACCACCTACAAAATGGTTCCATTCACCTGAATAGATGTGTTGAGGTAAATTTTCAGATAAGTTTTCAAATTGAGGAGATGCATATATTGGTGAGGCAATTAACAACGTAGAAAAAATAAAATTTTTCAATTTTAATGTCCTTCAACAACAATTGTTTTTGTTAGTTCTGTTAGCGCTAATGCAGTTGCTCCCCTTGCCCAAACCATACTCCCCCATGACTGTATTTGGATTTCAGTATCATAGCGACTATTATAAAGAGCAAGAGATCTCATTTCTATTTGCATTTCAGCGTCGTATAAAAAATCATACTGCATCGGTTTTCCAGATAGAATGATTAGCTTGGGATCAAATAAATGAATCACATTTGAAAGAGCAACTGCAAGATATCTTCCTGCGCGTTTGAATATTTTTAAACTTGCCGGATCTCCAATTTTTGCCATTCCGTATAAATCTTTTAAATAACCATCTAGGTTCTGAGGTTTACTTGATGGAGTTATTAATGCTGTTGATGCTTCACGTGCTAACGCATAGTCAGCTAGATATGCCTCAAGACAACCACGTTGACCACAACGACATAAAGCTCCATCCAGTTGGACTTTACTATGGCCTAATTCTAGACCCATACTATGAGCGCCACGAAAAAGCCTATTATCACTTACAAATCCCATGCCAACGCCGTGCTCGATTGTAATAACGGCAAAATTACTGAGTGCACGTCCTGCGCCAAACCACAGTTCAGCAAGTGTAAGGACATTAGCATCATTATCAATGCATACAGGTGTCTTAAACTCTGTAGAAAAAATATTTCCAAGAGGGGTGTCTAGATCTTCAAGTAGAGGAGACCAGGAAACAACACCAGTTTCATAATTTACGATTCCCGAAATGCCTACACCAATTGCTGATATTAAATTTTGTGGAATTTTAGCGCTTTTACATACTTTCTTAATCAACTCTTCAGTTTCAATTAATAATTCATGCGCAGATTTTTTATTTGGGCTAGTTTTTAGGGATGCACTTGCTAATGCATTGCCTCCAAAATCTGTTAATGTTGCAGTATGAATTTCATCAGACAGTTTCACCCCAATCACATAAAGAGCATCAGGAACTAATTCTAATGCAACAGGTGGGCGTCCACGACTTGTCTCTCTAGGTATTTCTTCTACTTCTTGTATAAATCCATCGGCTATTAATTCTGCAGTTAAGGCTGTAACCGAACCTGGGCTAATATCAAGCGTCCGAGCAATTTTTGCACGCGCAATCCGGCCGCTTGCACGAACGAGCTCGAATATCTGTTGTCTTAGTGAATACGTCTCACGAGCGGTAGGGCGTAATATTGGCCCATATCCCTCTGAAATTCGAATCGTTTCCGAATTTTGTAGTAATTCACTCGACATTAATTCACCCCTTGAATTAAATATTGGTAAAAATTTATTATTGTCAATCAAAATTGTATTTGAGAAAACGATTGTTTGAATAAATTTACATTTATTTAATAAATTTTAATAGAATTTGTAAGATTTAGTTTGACAACTGAATTAAATATAGCAGTATGTGATGGTGGCTTTGATAGGTTACAGCTCTATTGGAGCATCAAATTTTTTTTTGGGAGAAATAAATATGAATAAGTTAGTTTTAGCAGCTGCTGTTGTAGCTGCAGGATTTTCTGGTTCTTCAGTGTTTGCTGAAGGTAAATCAATAGGTGTATCTTGGGCAAGTTTCCAAGAGGAACGCTGGAAAATAGATGAAGCGGCAATGGTTGCTGCAATTGAAGCTGAAGGAAATACATATGTATCAGCAGATGCTGAGTCATCATCAGCAAAACAGCTTACAGACATCGAAGCACTAATCACACAAGGCGTAGATGCTTTAATTATCAATGCTTGGGATAAAGATGCTATTGCTCCAGCAATCGAAGCTGCTGCAAATGAAGGCATTCCTGTAGTTGGTTATGACCGTTTAATCGAAGATGCGCGTACATTTTACCTTACATTCGATAACGTAGGTGTTGGTCGTATAATTGCTAAATCAGTTAAAGCAGTCCAACCTTCAGGTAACTATGCTATCATTAAAGGTGATGCAGGTGATCCAAACGCTATGTTCTTGCTTCAAGGTATGATGGAAGTAATTGGTGGAGATGTAGATTCTGGTAAAATTAAAATCGTTGGTGAATCATTCACTGACAGCTGGAAGCCAGAAAATGCACAGAAAAACATGGAGCAAATCCTAACTGCAAATGACAATAACGTTGACGCTGTTCTTTCTGAAAATGACGGTATGGCAGGCGGTGTAGTAGCTGCATTATCTGCTCAAGGTCTTGTTATTCCAGTAGGTGGACAAGATGGTGATCTAGCAGCTATCAACCGTGTTGCACGTGGATCACAAACAGTTTCTGTTTGGAAAGATGCTCGTAACCTTGGTAAAGCAGCTGGTGAAATCGCATCTGCATTAGCAGACGGAACAGCAATGTCAGACATTGAAGGTGCTTCAATCTTCGACGGTGGCGAAAAAGGTATTGCAATCAACGCAATCTTAATGGAGCCAACTCCTTTGACACGTGATAACTTAAGCGTTGCAATTGACGGTGGGCATATCAGTAAAGCACAAGCATGTGCAGGCGCTCTTAATGGCGTAGATGGCTGTTAAGTAGTCTAACGGCTTGGCGCTAATCTTCGTTAGATTGGCGCCAAGCTTTTTTTTTGAATTATGGTTATTTATTGTTGAGCAAAAGTTAATTAATATAAAATTTACTAACTTAATTTAACACTGATCCAATTTTAACCTCTAAACGTGCTGGATTTACCCATGAACGATACTACCTCATCTGATAACGCTAATGATAAACAAGAAAGTTTAATCTCGCGTTTTATAGCCTCAACAGAAATTGACCCACGTTTATTAGGAATGCTTGGTGCATTAGCCCTAATATGGTTTGGATTTCATTTTTATGGAGTAATATTTAATAATTTTGGAGCTTTTCTAACTCCTAGAAATTTGTGGAATTTATCAGTTCAAACTTCATCAATAGGTATTATGGCGACTGGTATGGTACTTGTTATTGTTACAAGAAATATTGATCTATCAGTAGGCTCCATGATTGGTGTTATTGCAATGGCAATGGGTCTTTTACAAGTAGAATATCTGCCACAATTCGTAGGTCTTGGCCATTGGTCAATATGGATAATTGCAGTTGTTTTTGGACTTGTTTTCGGCACATTGATTGGTGCTCTGCATGGTTGGTTAATTGCATATCGAGAAATACCAGCTTTTATAGTAACGCTAGGCGGATTGATGGTTTGGCGTGGTATGGCATTCTTGTCAGGTGGCGGGCGTACAATTTCACCAGTTGATCCAACTTTTGCACTTCTTGGTGGAGGCCCTTACGGCGCAGTTGGTGCAACATTAAGCTGGGTATTTGGTATAGTTGCTTGTCTAGGTGTTGCTTATATTCTTTATTCTGGCCGTCAATCACGTATAAAGCATGACTTTCATTTGCGTCCGATGTGGGCTGAAGTAATGTTAGCCTTGGTGGGGTGGGCTACTATTATTGGTTCTGTAATCTTAGTCAACTCCTATCCATGGCCCAAAGGAATTGTCAGACAGTATGGCGCTCGAATTGGGCAAGATTTAGAGGGATCGTTTATAAGTCATGGCTTTGCAATACCTGTTTTAATTCTAGCTGCAGTAGGCATTGGAATGACTATTCTAATGACAAGAACACGTTTTGGCCGTTACGTATTCGCCATCGGCGGGAATCCTGAAGCGGCGTCACTCGCTGGTATCGATACTAAGTGGGTTACCATGAAAGTTTTTGCATTAATGGGAATGTTAACTGCAATTGCATCAGTAATAGCCTCGGCTAGACTTAATTCTGCAACTAACGCACTTGGAATTCTTGATGAACTTTATGTTATTGCTGCAGCAGTTATTGGTGGAACATCTTTGGCTGGTGGTGTCGGGAAAATTTATGGTGCAATATTAGGAGCTTTAGTTATGCAAAGCCTACAATCAGGAATGGTTTTGATCGGATTTGATAGTGCGATCCAACGCATAGTTGTAGGTATGGTTCTAGTTTTCGCTGTATATCTAGATATTGTATATAATAAACGTGTTAAAAAGTGAGGAGATAGAAAATGACAAATAAAGGTACTCCTCTAGTTGAATTAAAAGATATTTCAATTTCTTTTGGTGGAATTAAAGCTGTAGATAAAGTTAGTGTGGATTTGCACCCAGGTGAAGTTGTTGGTTTGCTTGGCCATAACGGTGCGGGAAAATCTACATTAATTAAATGCTTGTCTGGTGCCTATAATGCTGAAGCAGGTGAAATATTTATAAATGGTGAAAAAGTTATCATAAATAACCCGCGTGATGCACGAGACCATAATATTGAAACAATTTATCAAACTCTAGCATTGGCTGATAACTTAGATGCAGCTTCTAATCTCTTTCTAGGAAGAGAGATTATCACTAAATCTGGTTTCTTAGACGAGAGTACAATGGAAGCTGAAACTAGAAAAATTATGGCAAGATTAAATCCAAATTTTAAGAAGTTTGACGTTCCAGTATCCGCTTTATCTGGTGGCCAAAGACAGTCAGTGGCAATCGCTCGTGCTGTTTATTTTGATGCTAAGATATTAATAATGGATGAACCAACTGCTGCTTTAGGCCCACAAGAATCTGAAATGGTTGCTGAATTAATTCAAGAGCTAAAGAAACAAGGTCTTGGGATATTTTTAATTGAACACGACATTCATAATGTAATGAAGCTATGTGATAGGGCTAGTGTTATGAAGAATGGTAAGCTCGTAGGAACGGAAAATGTTGCTAACGTTACAGAAGATGATATCCTTTCAATGATTATTTTAGGAAAAAATCCAAAAGATAAGGATTAAATTGTGTTTATAGGTCTTGATCTAGGGACATCTCATTTAAAGGGCATCGTCATTGACGATGCCCAAAATGTTTGTGCTGAAGCATCAGTTTCTATAAGCTTAATGCGTCCAAAAAGTGGTTGGTCTGAACAAAATCCACAAGATTGGCTTGATGCTACTGAAAATGTAATGGCCTCACTTGCAAATAAAGTTAATCTCAAAAAGGTTAATGCAATTGGATTATCTGGACAAATGCATGGGGCTACATTGCTAGACAAGAATGATAATGTATTAAGGCCATGCATATTATGGAATGATACAAGATCTGCTAAAGAGGCGTCTTATCTTGATTCAAAAACTATCTTTCGAAATTTAACTGGTAATATCGTATTTCCTGGATTTACTGCTCCTAAACTTGCTTGGTTAAGTAAACATGAGCCAAATATCTTTGATAAAATTTCAAAAGTTTTATTACCAAAAGATTATCTTCGACTTTGGCTTTGTGGTGAATATGTGTCTGAAATGTCAGATGCTGCTGGGACTTCTTGGCTGGATGTAAAAAAACGTGATTGGTCTGATACATTACTTGCTGAAACTAATCTTGAAAGATCTCAAATGCCCAAATTAATTGAAGGCAATGAAATCTCTGGAGTATTAAAGAAAACACATGCTTCTAAATGGGGTTTGCCTGATGGAGTAATAATTGCTGGTGGCGGTGGAGATAATGCCGCGAGTGCCATTGGAGTTGGGGTGGTGCAAGGCGGTGATGCGTTCATAAGTTTAGGTACTTCTGGTGTACTCTTCGCAGCAACAGATGAATATCAGCCTGATGCAGCTAGCGCAGTTCACACCTTTTGTCACGCGCTTCCTAACACATGGCATCAGATGGGTGTAATTTTAGCCGCAACCGATGCAATGAATTGGTTTGGTAAAGTTTTAAACTCATCTGCTAAAGAAATGACAAATAGCCTTGGGGTATTGAAAGCGCCGTCAAAAACTTTATTTCTACCATATTTAGGTGGAGAAAGAACTCCACATAATGATGCTCAAATTCGTGCTTCTTTTATAAATTTAGATCATAATGCAGATCGTGAAACAATGATACGTGCGGTAATTGAAGGTGTTTCATTTGCATTTCGGGATTGCTTCGATGCACTAAGTTCGACGGGGACGAAAATAAACCAATTAGTTGCTGTTGGTGGAGGTGCAAAGTCTGAATACTGGATTCAGTCAATTGCTACAACGCTAGGCTTGCCAATAAGTATTCCTGTAGCAGGTGATTATGGTGGAGCATTTGGCGCTGCAAGGCTTGGTATGATAGCTTATGGTATTAATCGAGATGAAGTAACCATTTCCCCCAAGATTAAACACATAGTTGAACCAGTTATGTCATTGCATGAAGATTATCTATCTGCTTTAAAATCATATCGTGAAACTTATAAAGCATTAAAAGCTATAACATAGAGGATTGTAATGACTGATTTTTTCAAAGGAATTCCTAAAATTAAGTATGAAGGCCAAGAGTCAGAAAATGATTTTTGTTTTCGTCATTACAACCCGGATGAAATCGTGCTTGGAAAGCCATTAAAAGATCACTTGAGGTTTTCTGTGGCTTATTGGCATTCATTTGCATTTGAAGGTGGAGATCCATTTGGTGGACAAACCTTTAATCGCCCTTGGTTTGGAAATGATATGAAAATGGCGAAATTAAAAGCAGATGCTGCATTTGAAATGTTTGATATTTTAGACGTTCCATTTTTCTGTTTTCACGACGCTGATGTAAGGCCTGAAGGAAATAATTTTTCAGAAAATACTGATAATCTTAATGAAATCATTGACTACTTTACAGAAAAAATGGCGCATTCAAATACAAAATTATTATGGGGTACGGCAAATTTATTTTCTAATAGAAGATACATGTCTGGGGCTGCTACAAATCCTGATCCTGAAGTGTTTGCATTTAGTGCTGCAACCATCAAATCATGCCTTGATGCCACACATAGACTGGGAGGGCAAAACTATGTCCTTTGGGGAGGCCGTGAAGGATACGAAACGCTATTGAACACAGACATGGGCCGAGAACGTGAACATGCAGGGCGTATGCTGCAAATGGTAGTAGATTATAAGTATAAAATTGGTTTTGAAGGCACCATACTTATTGAACCAAAGCCTCAAGAACCTACAAAGCATCAATATGATTATGATGTCGCTACAGTGTATGGTTTCTTGAAGGACTTTAACCTTGAGGGAGAGGTTAAAGTTAATATTGAACAAGGTCACGCAATCTTAGCAGGCCATTCATTCGAGCATGAGCTTGCACTTGCAAGAGAGTTGGGTATTTTTGGTTCTATTGACATGAATAGGAATGATTATCAATCGGGTTGGGATACAGACCAATTTCCTAACAATACACCTGAAATAACATTAGCATATTATGAAGTCTTGAAAGCTGGTGGTTTCGGTAATGGGGGTACAAATTTTGATGCTAAACTTAGGCGGCAATCACTGGATGCTGAAGATTTAATATTGAGCCATGTTGGGGCAATGGATGTATGTGCTGAAGGACTGAAATCAGCTGCAAAAATGTTAACCGATGGTAAGCTAGAAGCCATGAGGGAGGAGCGATATTCTGCTTGGGATACTCAAAGTGGTAAAGAGATTTTAAATAGTGATCTTGAAAGCATTTGTACAAAAGTCCTAAATGAAAATATTAATCCAGAGCCTAAATCTGGCCGCCAAGAACGCCTAGAAAACCTAGTAAATAGGTATAAATAATTTATATATTTCATTTAATGTCTAAGTTTTTTATATGATGAATATTTAAGTTATTATATTTATTTTGATACTTTATTGGCCATTTTCTTTCTGTATCGCTCATAAATCTTGACCGGTTGGTCAAACTATGTATGGATAAGTGAATAATTTACTAAAAAAAGGGGAAAGAATATGAAGCTGCCACTCTTATTAACAAGAAGAGCTCTAATCGCTGGAGCAACGATACTTACTTTTGCAGTCTCACCGTTAACAGCCTTGGCGGATGATGTAAAAGTTGCTGGAATTTTTACATTACCTGTAGATCAACAGTGGATAAGTAGAATCCATATTGCTCTCGATGCTGCAAAAGAGCGCGGAGATATTGAATATACTTATTCTGAAAATGTATCAAATACAGATTATGAGCGTGTTATGCGTGAATATGCAGAAAGTGGTGTTGATTTAATTGTTGGTGAAGTTTTTGGATTAGAGAGAGCTGCTCGTAAAGTTGCTGCTGATTACCCAGAGACAGCATTTCTGATGGGGTCCTCATTCGCGCCACAAGCACCTAATTTTTCTGTTTTTGATAATTTCATACATGAACCTGCATACCTTTCTGGTATGATAGCAGGTGCTGCAAGTGAGAGTAATGTAATTGGTATGATTGGGGGATATGCAATTCCTGAAGTTAACCGATTAATGAATGCATTCATGGAAGGCGCTAAAGAGACAAACTCAGATGTTTCTTTTTTAGTTAACTTTATTGATAGTTGGTATGATCCTGCAAAGGCTAAAGAAAGTTCATTCGCAATGATGGATGCTGGAGCTGATGTCATGTATGCAGAAAGATTTGGTGTTTCAGATGCTGCGGTAGAAAGAGGAATGAAAGCAATTGGTAATGTAATAGATACTTCTGCAGATTACCCAAACACAATTTTAGCATCTGCTATTTGGCACATGGAAGCAACAATTGATACAGCTATTAGAGAAGTATCAAATGGAACATATTCTGCTGATGACTATGGTCAATATAGTTTCATGGAATATGGTGGAGGTTCTTTGGTACTGGATGAATCATTGGTTCCTGCTGATATAGTGTCTTTAGTGAAAGCTAAAGAAGCAGCTATCATGGATGGTAGTTATACTGTCGTAATAAATGATGATGCGCCTGTTTCAGGAAAATAATAATTACTGGCCGGTAATCGCCGGCCAGTATTAAAATTATGATGAAAAGTATACGCGTCTTATCCCTTGAAAATATATCAAAAAGATTTGGATCAGTAGTTGCAAACAACTCTGTCAATATTGATTTGTATCAAGGGGAAGTTCTTGCTTTATTAGGAGAGAATGGCGCGGGTAAAACAACTTTGATGAATATGCTATTTGGTCATTATATTCCAGATAGTGGTTCTATAGAAATACTCGGCAATAAAGGTCAGATGGAGCCACTAATTCTAGGGCACCCTCAAGCATCCTTGGATGCTGGGATTGGCATGGTTCATCAACATTTTACTTTAGCTGAAAATCTTTCAGTTCTTGATAATATATTATTAGGTTCTGAAAAAATTTGGGCATGGCGTCATAATAGAAGCAATGCAAGAGACAAAATTTCTAAAATTATGAACCGAACTGGATTATCTGCGCCGCTAGATGAAGAAGTTGGCAAATTAACTGTAGGTGAAAGACAGCGTGTGGAAATACTTAAAGCCCTATATCAAGAAGTAAAAATTTTGGTTCTTGATGAACCTACGGCTGTTCTCACTCCTCAAGAAGCAGATACATTATTTGAAAATGTTTCTGCTATGACAAAAGATGGTTTGTCAGTGATCTTTATTTCTCATAAATTGAGAGAAGTTCTCTCATTTTCAAATAGAATTGCTGTTTTGCGACACGGTAAAAAAGTTGGTGAGATACCTACATCAGAAGCTAACGAAAGAGTAATAGCGCGCATGATGGTAGGGGAAGATACTATTGAAAATCCCAGAAAAAAGATGAAAATAGGTAGCCCAGTTTTGCAATTAAATGGGGTATCATCAAAAGGGGATAGCACCAGAACTTCATTAAAAAGAACAAATTTAACCATACATAAGCATGAAATTGTGGGAGTTGCTGGTGTTTCAGGCAATGGTCAATCTTTGCTTGCAAAGTTAATTTCTGGATTGGCTGAACCTGATAGTGGTGAATTATTAATTGATGGTAAAAACATAAAATATTTTTCACCTCAAGAAATGCAATCTTTAGGCGTTGGTCGTATCCCTGAAGATCGACATCATGATGGTGTAATCGGGGCAATGTCTGTAGCTGAAAATCTAATAATTGAACGTTTGCACGATGAAGACGTAAATAATAAGGGTTTTTTGCAAAATAAAAACATTAGAAAAAATGCTAAAACACTAATCGAAAAATATGATATTAGAGGGCCCGGAATTGATGCAAATGCTGCATTGTTGTCTGGAGGAAATATTCAGAAATTGATTCTTGCTAGGGTATTTGAATGTATGCCAAATGTTATACTAGCAAATCAACCTACAAGAGGTTTAGATTTAGGTGCAGCCAATGAAGTTGCCCGCCGTTTATTGGAGGCACGCACGAGGGGTGCAGGTATTTTACTTATTTCTGAAGATTTAGATGAAATATTAGAATTATCTGACAGAATAATGGTTATACATGACGGCTCTTTGACCGAAGCCATTAATGTAAGTCGTGAAGCTATTGGATTAATGATGGCAGGTGAAAAAGCATGATACGTATAGAACCTCGTGAAATGCCATCAAAATGGTGGACTATTGGTATACCAATAATTTCAGCTTTTATTGCAATCTTATTAGCAGCAATACCTTTGTCTCTAGCGGATGCAAATATTCTTGAAGCATATAGGCAAATGGCAAATGGGATATTTGGATCGACATTTGCATTTACGGAGATGCTTACAAGAGCGACCCCTCTGATTTTTACTGGCCTAGCTGCTACAATTGCGTTTCGAGCAAAGCTTTGGAACATTGGTGCAGAGGGGCAGTTATATCTTGGAGCTATGGCGGCTGTAGCTGTCGGAACTGGCTTAATTGATGCGCCAGCATTTATCTTAATTCCTATTATTCTTCTAGCTGGAGCATTAAGTGGAGCAATTGGGATGGCGGCACCAACTTATCTTAAAACACGTTTTGGTGCAGACGAGGTTGTAACAACATTACTATTAAATTTTATAGTAATTATTTTTTTGCAAATGATGTTGGAGGGTCCATTAAAGGATCCAATGGGGATGGGTTGGCCACAATCTGAACCAATTGTTGATAATGGAGTCTTGCCTCAGTTATTACCTAGGATGAGAATGCATGCGGGCTTAATTATTGCATTGCTAACTGCTGGTTTGGTTCATCTTTTTTTATCAAAGAGTATTTGGGGGTTCAAAATCAGAGCAGTAGGTGAAAACCCTTCAGCAGCACTTCATGCTGGTATAAATGTGAAACGAACATTCATGGGTGCTGCAGTTGTTTCTGGAGCCATTGCAGGCCTTGCTGGAGTAAGTGAAGTTGCAGGTTTAAGGGGGTATCTCACAACAGATTTATCTCCAGGCTTTGGTTATACTGGTATTGTTGTGGCGATGTTGGCAGGATTGTCTCCAATTGGAGTAGTTATTTCTGCAATATTTATCGCTTCAATTTTTGTAGGTGCTGATACTATGAGTAGGGCAATAGGTGTATCCAGTTATCTTGCAGATTTAGTCGTAGCGTTATCTTTAATATGTGTTTTAATTGGTGGATTTATTGCAAGATACAAATTTATCCGGACAAATAAGGGAAATGTTTGATGGATATCTTGCAGATTCTTCTAACTGAGAGTTTTTGGGCGGCAACCTTGCGTATAGCCACTCCGCTTATATTTGGAGTGCTTGGGGCATTGATTTGTGAAAAGTCTGGTGTTTTAAATTTAGGTATAGAGGGTATTTTTGTTGCTGGTGCAATGGCTGGATGGATGACTGTTTGGTTCGGGTTCAGTCTTTGGACAGGATTATTGGTAGCAATAATTGTAGGAGGTTTTTTTGGTTTGATCCATGCTATTTTAACCGTTCCCCTTGGATTGTCACAACATGTTTCAGGTCTTGGTGTAACAATGTTAGCTACATCAGTTAGTTATTTTACTTATCGTACTGCATTACCAAAAGTATCGTCCCCTCCTAAAATTGAACCATTTCAACCTTTAGATGTCCCATTTTTATCTGAATTACCTTTTGTCGGTCCTATTTTATCTCAACAAACTGCTATGACTTGGTTAGCTATTCTAATGGTAGGTTTAGTATGGTGGATTTTTAATCGAACACCATTAGGGCTTTCAATTAGAGCAGTTGGTGATAATCCTAACGCAGTTGATGCTCAGGGACTATCTGTATACGGAATTCGTATAGGCTCAATTATAGTTGGCTCTTCAATAATGGCTCTGGGTGGCTCCTTCCTGACTATGTCTGCATTTGATTCATTCTTTTTCGGAATGGTAAATGGCCGAGGCTGGATATGTATAGCATTAGTTATTTTCGCAAGCTGGCGCCCTGGAAAAGCACTTTTAGGGGCTATTTTATTTGGTGCTTTTGATGCGTTTCAAGTAAGACTTCAAACGGAAGTTGGAGCATTTTTACCTTCTCAGGTATTTCTTATGGCTCCGTATGTACTTTCTATAATAGCGTTGGTTATTGTTGCTCGTAGAGCAGAATACCCAAGGGCTTTATTAAAGCCTTGGTTTAAGGGGGCAAGGTAATGGATGTTGATTTAATAATAAAAAATGCAAATTTATCTAATGATCAGACTGGTGTTGATATTGCTTGTAAAGATGGAGTGATTATTTCTGTAGAAAGAGAAATAAATGCTAATGCAAAAAAAATAATTGATGCACAGGGCCACCTAGTTTCGCCTCCTTTTGTGGACCCTCACTTTCATATGGATGCAACTTTATCGTTAGGTACGCCGCGGATGAACGTTTCGGGTACTTTACTAGAAGGAATTTCTTTATGGAGTGAATTGAAACCCATTCAAAATGTAGAACAAATTATCGATAGAGCTTTAAGGTATTGTGATTTGGCAGTTTCAATGGGCATTGGAGCAATTCGTAGCCATGTAGATATCTGTGATAATTCTTTAAAAGGAGTTGAGGCTCTACTAGAAGTCCAAAGGAAGGTAGCGCCATATATTGAACTTCAGTTGGTT
>Ga0228624_1000589_pt1 | contig 18066 bp, 18 predicted proteins | sample 29DmetaG_FD_182744 | JGI IMG/M metagenome (GOLD analysis project Ga0228624, IMG submission 182744) | Seawater microbial communities from Monterey Bay, California, United States - 29D | ecosystem: Environmental > Aquatic > Marine > Coastal | place: USA: California | collected 2016-10-10 | reverse complement strand
TTATAACTCTTCTTCACCATTTCTTTAAAACTCTCACTTGCCCATTCACTAAGCACTGTTAAATTAGGATTATTAGCTCTTAGTTGATCAAATTTTTGTTCCATTTCTTTTGAGAATGAATTTCCTTCTATGTAAATCCCGTTTAAATTTTTAACCTCTTTTAAATTCGCCCATTCAATAATGGCTTCTCCTGCTTTATCCGTAATACCACATTCAACAAAAGCAATCACTGAGGTTTCTTTTGGAATTTGTTTAAGAATTGCAATCACTCCTTCATCTTTTAAATTATCATTAAAACTCATGCTAATAGTATGTAGTTTTGGTCCATCATTTAAGTCAATTTTTTTAATAGCTTCTGCAATATTTTTGGCATCTACAATATCAAGGTTGGCTTTTCGAATTACAAAGTCATAAGTTTTTGCATTTTGATTTAATTCTTTTAAATTTTTAGCGACTTCCAAACTTTTTTGTTTATTGGTCTGAACTAAAACATCGATTAAATCTTGCATAACGATATTTGCATAACTTATGTTAAATAAAGAAAGAGTAAAAACTATAATGAAAAAAAAACTTTTCATTTCAAAAACTAGCAAAAATAACTATTAATGTCGATCAGCTGGTTTAGGCATATTGGCCAGCAACATAACCAGAAGACCAAGCCCATTGAAAATTATACCCACCTAAATGTCCAGTTATATCAACTACTTCACCAATAAAGAATAAATTTTTGTGTTTATTAGACATCATTGTTTTTGATGATAATTCTTTAGTATTAACCCCACCTAAAGTGACTTCTGCTGTTCTGTACCCTTCTGATCCTGTTGGATTGATTAACCAAGAATTTATATTCTCACTTAGTTGTTTTAATATTTTGTTAGATAATTCAGAAATATTTCCAGTTACTTTATTTTCGTTACAAATAATTTGAGCTAATCTTTTGGGTAAAATTTCACTTACGATATTTAAGATATCAAATTTTGGATTTAACTTTCTTTTTTCTTCTAATAAATCGTAAACATTTAATTTTGGTGAAAGATTAACTTTAATATTATCACCCTGTTTCCAGTAAGATGAAATTTGTAAAATAGAAGGACCACTTAAACCTCTATGCGTAAATAACATTCCTTCTTGAAATAAAACTTTATTAAATGAGACTATCGCTTCAACAGAAAGACCAGTTAACTCTTTACAGATTTCTAATATCTTTTCATTAAACGTTAAGGGCACTAAAGCAGGTAAGGTTTCAATAATGTTGTGATCAAATTTCTTAGCAACCTCATAACCAAATGAAGTCGCACCAATTTTAGGAACTGATAATCCACCAGTTGCAACAATTAAAGATTGGCATGAATATTCTTCATTTTCCGTTGATACAAGATACTGATCATTATCTTTATCAACATTCTTTATAATAAATTCTTTTAAAACAGTTACATTTGCCAACTCACATTCTTTAAGTAGCATTTCAACAATTTGTTGAGCACTATGATCGCAAAATAATTGTCCTAATTTTTTTTCATGAAATTTAATCTCATACTTATTTATTAAATTGATAAAATCGTTTTGGGTATATTGACTTAGCGCTGATCTTACAAACTTTGGGTTTTGAGAGAGAAATTTGCTTGAATTAGTGTTGATATTAGTAAAATTACATCTACCTCCTCCAGAAATTCTAATCTTCTCGCCTATTTTTTTATAATGATCAACTAACAAGACTTTACGACCACGCTTGCCAGCTTCAATAGCACTCATCATGCCAGCTGCACCCGCTCCTATTATAATTACATCGTATTGAATACTCATAAATAATAGTGAGTTTTATTTACCAAATATTTTTAATTTAACTCCATAATCAACAGCTAAACTGTAATCAGGATCGTCATCACTATCAACTACCAACTGACCTGTTTTACTCAAAAGCTTATGGCAATCTTTAGTTAAATGTCTTAATTTAATTTTTTTTCCAAAACTATTATATTTATGAGCAACATCTTCAATTGCTTTTAATGCAGACTGATCAATTACTCTAGACTTTGCAAAATCAACAATCACTAACTTTGGATCTTGTTCAGGAGTAAATAATTCTAAAAAACTATTAGCTGAACTAAAAAACAGAGGTCCTTCAATTTCATAAACTTTAGCACCCTTATCTGTTTTTGAAGGTCTCTCGATAGCTCTAATTCTTGAAGCAGTTTTCCATGCATAAACTAAAGCTGACACAATAACCCCTACAATCACTGCAACTGCTAAATCTTCTAACACTGTTACAACCGTTACAAGCACCGTGACTAGGGCATCACTTTTTGGCACCATCATTAAAAACTTAATTGAATTCCATGCAAAAGTTCCAATCACCACCATAAACATTACCCCTACTAAAGCTGCAATAGGGATCATCTCTATATAATTTGAGGTATATAAAATAAAAATTAATAAAAATACTGCAGCGGCAATACCAGCTAAACGAGTTCTACCACCTGATCTTACATTGATCATTGATTGACCAATCATGGCGCAACCACCCATTCCTCCAAAAAAACCAGTTACTGAATTTGCAAATCCTTGAGCTAAGCATTCTTGGCTGGCCCCACCTCTTTTATTAGTAATCTCTCCTACTAAGTTTAAAGTTAACAAGCTCTCTATTAATCCAATCGATGCTAAGATAAATGCATAGGGAAAAATAATTTTTAATGTATCAAGATTTAATGGAACATTTGGAATTGAAAAATTAGGCAATCCTCCTTTAACGCTAGCTAAATCTCCAACGCTTGGAATATCAATTTTAAGAGCAAGAACTAATACTGTTGTTAAAAGTATTGCAACTAAAGTTGATGGAACTACTTTTGTAAGCTTGGGCAAGAACCAAATGACAAACATAGTAAGTAAAACAAAAACAATAGAATAAAGTAATATATCTCCTGATATCCAAACTGATTGTCCAAGATCATTTATAGTTTTAAACTGACTTAGTTGAGAAATGCCAATTACGATTGCTAGTCCATTGACAAAACCTAACATCACAGGCTCAGGTACCATTCTTATAAATTTTCCTAGTTTAAAAACACCAGCTAATAATTGTAAAACTCCCATTAAAACAACCGTTGCAAATAAATATTCAGCACCATGTTCAGTTACCAATGAGACCATCACTACAGCAAGAGCACCTGTTGCACCTGATATCATTCCAGGTCTTCCACCAAATACAGCAGTAATTAATCCAACAATAAATGCAGCATACAAACCAGATAAAGGTGCAACTCCTGCAACAAAAGCAAAAGCTATCGCTTCTGGCACCAATGCTAATGCAACTGTTAATCCTGATAAAATTTCTACCTTAAATAAAGAAAAGGATACCCCACCTTTTGGAATATAGTTCTGAGCATTAAAACTTAAAGATCTTGCAAGCGTCAACATTGCCTTAGACGGAGGTGTGGTTTTTTTCATCTAGTGATTGATTTTAAAATTTTTAATTAATTAAATTGATTGTCTTTTAATTAACTCTTCAATTTGTTCAATCATTACCTTGGATGATTTCATTGCAGGGTAAATTTCTTGAGCTTTTTGATAGCTTCTCTTTGCTTTATCGTAATTCTTTAACTTTATATTGACCATTCCTTGCCCTGCTAAAGCTCCAAAATGTCTTTCTTCTAATTCTAAAACTTTATCAATATCATCTTGGGATTTTTGAAATTCTCCAACCATATAAAATACTGTTGCTCTTTTATTCCAAGCCTCAGCCCAAGCTGGATCTAATTCAATCGCTTCTGAAAAAACATCGATCGCTCTATTTAATTGTTGATCTTGAACTAACCTTGATCCCTCATCTAAAAGAGATGTCAATTTTTGATCTGTAGGATGAGTACTCCATAACATCCAAATTTGTTGGGCTATTCCTGATGATAAAGATGGAATGTTTTTTTTTAATTCTAAGAATAATTTATCTAACTCAATATTTCTATCATTTGCAATTAAGGGTGAGGTTGAAAGAAATAAAATAATAATAGATAGAATCTTTTTCATGAAAAAACGATAACAAAAAAATAATATTAAGTCTTTATAGATTTTTTAAGATAGCTTTTTTTAGTGTGTTACCAATGATAATTGTGCCTTGGTCATTTGGATGCATGCCGTCACTTAAATTAAATTCAGGTTTTTGTGCTACACCTTCAAGTAGAAATGGAATTAATTGCAAATTATATTCTTTAGATAAGTTAAAGAAAATTTTATCAAAAGATTCCTTATATTCAGAACCATACGAAGTAGGTGCAATCATTCCTGTAATGATTATTTTTATTTTTTTGTTTTTTGCGATTTGAATTATTTCTTCTAAATTATTTTTAGTTTCCTTAGGATTAATGCCTCTTAACATATCGTTAGCTCCAAGACATAAGATCATTAGATCGATATTAGATTGGGATAATGTCCACTCAGCTATATTTAATCCACCTGCTGATGTACTCCCTGAAACACTGCCATTGATGATTTCAATTTTATGTCCTTCTACCTCTAAACTATTTTGTAAAACTACTGATAAATGTTGTTCCTTAGGTAATCCATAGCCAGCCATTAAACTATCTCCAAACAAAATTACTTTTTCTATTGCACTTACCTTTATGGTGACTAGACAGAGTACGATTATTTTAATAATAAAACTTTTATTCATGAGCATTCTTCTTAAATTAAATAAAGTAAATCTTAAATACCAAACAGGTAAAGATAATATCAGAGTTTTAAAAGATGTTAACTTAACTACTAAGAAAAAAGAGACAATATCTATTGTTGGTGAAAGTGGCTCAGGAAAAACCAGTCTTATTATGTTAATTGGAGGCTTAGAAAAAGCTACCTCTGGAAAAATTTTTTTTCAAAATCATGAGATTACAAAATTAAGCGAAGATGAAGTCTCAGAAATTAGAAGAAAAAATATTGGAATTATATTTCAGTCATTTTATTTAATCCCCAATTACACAGCAGTTGAAAATGTAGCCTTAACTCTTGAACTGAATAAATTCAAAAACCCAGAAAAAGAAGCAAAACTATTATTAGATCGATTTGGACTTAATCATCGATTTAATAATTTACCAAGCCAACTATCTGGCGGAGAACAACAAAGAGTTGCGATAGCAAGAGCGATTGCGATGAAACCAGAATTAATCTTAGCGGATGAGCCTACTGGAAATCTAGATACTGAAAATTCAGTAATGATTTCTGATATATTATTTAAATACGTGAAAGAAGAAGGTTCCTCACTCATTATGGTAACTCATGATCCAAAATTAGCTAACAAAGCTAAAAGAAAAATTAGAATTAAAGATGGAAAAATTAAATAATCCGTCTGAATTTAATCTAATTATTAAGTATGCTTTAAAAGATTTAAGCAGAAATTATAAAAAATTAACTAGTATTATTGTAACTCTTTTTATCAGTCTTTTCATTTTAAGTGCCATCTTCACCATTGAAGATAGTTTAAAAAAAGAATTAAATGATAATGCTAAAGCCCTGTTAGGTGGCGACCTTGAAATTGACTATAATCGTAATGAAGGAAGTCTTAAACTAGTCAATCAAGTTAAAGAGTTTGCAACCGTTTCTCAAATGATTGAATTTAGTACAATGGTCTCAACCATTGGTAGAGACAAAAACAAATCTCTGTTTACTAGAATTAAAACTGTAGATACTAAATATCCTTTATATGGCTCTGTTGATTATGAGCCTGCTGGCGCATTTGATAGAATGCATAATGAACCCAATACTTTGTTAATAAATGAAAGTTTATCAAAAAATTTAAACTTAAAAATTAATGAAAAAATTAAAGTTCAAAATCAATTATTTACAATTATAGGAATTGTAAAATCCGTCCCTGATGTCAGTGGGTTTGTTGCTTTTGGTGATTGGGCACTTGCAGGAGATCAAACATTAGAAATTTTGAAACTTAATGGAATTGGCAGCTTTTTAAATTATGAATACAAAATAAAATTCAATGAAACAGATGATGCTGGTAAAATAGAAAAAAAAATAGAGAATATATTTAAAGATGATCAAAAAGTTAAACTTAGGTATCCTGAGAATTCTGCAAGTGGATTAAAGAGAATAATCAACAATTTTTCACAGTTCTTATCACTAGTTTCAATTAGTGCAATGTTGATTGCAGGAATTGGGATAGCAAATACTCTTCTCTCTTTTATTAATCAAAACAATATGTCTATTGCAGTTAGAAAAGCAGTTGGATTTTATTCAGGTAATATTAAAACACTCTATTATCTTCAATTATTTATCTTACTTTTGGTAATCACAACTTTTGCTTATGGCTCAAGTTTTTTAATTGTACCTTTTGTCGATCAATATTTATCTGATGGATTAGGGCTAAATGTTTCCCCAGTATTTTCGATTATAAATTTTATTAAAATATTTTTAGTTGGGTTATTAGTTCTTATTATTTTTTCAATCCCAACCATTAGTTCAATCGATCAAGTAAAAGCCTCAAATTTATTTAGAAATGTTTTTCAAAATTTAGAATTTTATTATTCAAAAAAATCTACAGCTTTAAGCCTAATCTTATTATCAATTTTGGTATTATTATTTAGTTTTGGATCTGAAAGACCTATTTATAGTCTTGGATATTTTGTTGCTTTTTTTGTTTGTTTAATAGTATTTTTTCTACTTTCAAAAATAATCATTTATTTTTTAAAAAAATTTAAATCTACTTCCAATATATCTTTAAAAGTATCCATTAAAAATATAACCCAGACAAAAAGTATTACTCCAATTACAATTATGTCTTTAGGTTTAGGAGTTACTTTACTGCTTACACTAGCGTTAGTTGGTACTAATTTTCAAAGAGAAATTGCAAAATCCATACCTGATATTGCTCCTGATTATTTTTTTGTTGGTATTCAAAAAGGAGAAAAAGAAATTTTTGAAAAAAATATACTGAATATGGATGCTAATGCAAAAATTGAGGTGGTACCGATGGTGTCATCTGGGATTATTAAGATTAACGGGATTAATCCAAATACTTATATAAAACCTGACAATGATAGTTACTGGGTAATTGGTAGTGATAGAAGATCTTCATGGGTAGATGAAGTTCCAGAAGATAATCCATTAACTGAAGGTAAATGGTGGGATATTACCAAACCTAACAAACTTCAAATTTCTTTAGATGCTGAAGTTGCAAAAAATTTAAATATTAAATTAGGCGATGTATTCACGCTAAATATTTATGGTAGAGAAATTGATGGAGAGATAGTTAATTTTAGAGCGGTTGATTACCGTGATCTCAGTATTAATTTTGCTATGTTATTTAATCCTCAATTTGCAAATAATATTCCTCATGAATATTTAGCAACTGCAAAATTTGAAACAATTGAAAAGTTTGATGAGACTTCAATGTTAGATGTATTACCTAGTTTATCCATGATTAAGATTGCAGATTATTTGAATAAAGTAACCGATGTTTTGAACAAAGTTTTCATAGCAGTTACTCTTATTTCAGCAGTCACTATTATTATAGGATTAATTGTTATTTCTAGCGCCATTATGGTTCAAGGAAAAGTTAAAGAATATCAAAATTTAGTATTTAAAATTTTAGGGTTTTCAAAAAAAGAAGTTATTTTATCTTCCTTAATCGAATTTTTAATAATCTTTAATTCTGTAATATTGATAGCAACCTTTTTTGCGGTAACTGCCTCTAAATTTATTATGGAGAATATCTTTGAATTAGTCTGGGCTTTTGATTTTAAAGTTTTATTTAACTTAGGATTGAGTATTGGATTGGTTACCTTAGCATTAATAATGATTACAAATTTAAAATACCTAAATCCTAAAGTTTATCCAATGATTAGGAACCAGTAGATTTCAATATCTCCAATGGAAGTGGTGCGTCAGGATATTTAACAATGCATAATTCTTCATATTTTTTACAAAAATCCATTAAAACTTTGTGTACGTTATCTTTATTATTAAGATTTAAACTTTCAATCATTTGATCTCTTTCTTGCTCAAGATCTTTAATCTGATTGTTGTTAACAAACTCACCAGTTTCAATTTCCCAAAAAGTATTTTCTAACTCTTCATTACTTAGCTCTTTAAGTTTTTTTTGAAGTCCTTTGATTACTTCATCATCAGTTACTTTATCTTTCATGGGTGAATTTAATAACTTGATTAAACATTTATCATTCAATCCATCAATAAAATGATCATAAGGTCTTCCTTCAGACAAATCTCTAAAATGATTTGAATTAAAATAACCTTCAATTGCAGCTTTAGTGGATACTTTTTCCTTACCTTTAATCACAGCTATTTGAACATAAACTTCTTGATGAATATAATTATCTAGGTGTTCTTTGATTTTTAGGGGTATCATTATTATGTAAGTTTAAAATTTAAGAAATTTAATGTTCTACTCTATACTTTGAATGACAGGCTTTGCAATTACCCCACATTAGTTTTCCAATTACACCTCTAATATTATCTGTCTCTTCAATAATTGATGCAAGTTCAATCATGTCATTTGAAGATTTTTTCATCAAAGAATTAAATTTATCTTTTTCCTCCCATATTAAAGGTGTTACTTCAGTTTTAAATCCCTCTTTAGTATTTTCAGGAAACAACTCAATTAAGGTTTTGTAATTTTCACTCATTTCTAACATTAGTTTCTTTGCATCATCAAATTCACTTTTTGAAGACAAAAATTGAACTTTTTTAGCTGTACTATAGTTTTTGCTGAATAAAGCTTTTCTATTTTTTATAATTTCCTCAGCTGATTGTTCTGAATTCGCATGAGTACTAATAAGTATTGAAATTATTAGAAATAAACTAATTCCAATATTCTTAACAATATGTTTAATTGAACTATGCACGTTAGAAATACTTTAGCAGAGTATGGTTTAATTTCAAAATTATTACACTGGATAAGTGCTCTACTACTCTTTGTGCAAATTCCTCTTGGATTTTATTTAGTAGATTTAGATTTTGGAACTGAAAGAATAAATTTAGAAAATATTCATATCACCATTGGTTTATCTATATTTTACTTAGTAATTTTAAGATTACTTTATAAGTCATTAAATCCAACTCCTAAGCTTGGACCAAGCGTTTTTACAGGTCAAAAATTTTTAGCCAAACTAAATCATGTGTTATTGTATGTGACAATTCTATCAATCACTATATCTGGGATTTTAAAAAAATTATTTAATGGTGAGACACTGACAATCTTTTATAAAAAAATTCAAATTCAAGACAATTTTGAGTTAGGTGAATTATTTTATGACATTCATGTTGTTTCAAACTATGTACTAATAGGTCTGATTATAATTCATATACTTGCAGTAATTGTTCATAAATTATTTTTTGATGATAACTTATTAAAGAAGATGCTTTAATTATTTTTTTATAATAAAAGTAATTAATCTATCTTTAAATTTTAATACTTTTCCATAATCTTTTTTAATTTCATTTAAACCATTTTCTAATTGTTTATCATTGAAATTAAGTAAAGTGGAAATGTATCTTTTTTTGATCATATGAAGATATTTTTTTTTTGAAATTTTCACATCAAAAGTGAATTTTTTAATAACGAACTTATTTTGATTTTTTAAAATCAAATTGAATAGTTTTTCATCTTTTTTTAATGAAATATTCAGCTTTTTGTTCATTAGTTGAAATGTGGGTATTTCATTTTTGTTAGGATCTAGACTTAAAATGATAATTTTTCCATTAGGATTTAGTTTGTTTTTACAAATAGATAATAGTTTTATGGCTTGTTTTTTTTTCAATAAATGAATTGTTTGTTTTATTAATATTAAATCAAAAGTAATTGTTGTTTTTGACACATAAGATAGTGCATCAATTTTTTTAAAAATTATCTTTTTACTTTTGTCTTTATGGTTTTCTATATCTAAGCCAATAGGTTTGTTTAATAATTTTAGTTTATTTGATAAATCATCTAAGATTTTTCCTCTTCCACAGCCAATATCTAAAATTCTAGAATTTTTATTTAGCTTTATTTGCTTTAATAAAAATCTATTAAAAGAGTTAATATATTTTTTAGATGATAACCAAGTTTTGTTATCCCAATTTTTTAAAGGAGCCATATTATGTATTTAAATCATTAGTAAATTTATTTAAATAAAGTATTAAGGTTAAGCTAATGCAAAAATCCTCAATTCAATACATCTTAAAATTATCAATACCCATATTTTTTGCCAATCTAGCAGTTCCGATGGTTGGCGTTATAGATACTGCTTTAATGGGAAATTTAGGAAATCTCTCTTACCTATCAGCAACATCGGTTGCAGCAAATCTATTTTCAATGATTTTTTGGAGTTTTGGATTTTTAAGAATGGGTACAGTTGGAATGGTGTCTCAGGCGAATGGAAGAAATGATTATTCAGAAATCTTAAATATTGTTATTCGAAATCTTTTATTTGTCACATTCATTTCAATAATAATAATTTTACTTCAAAATTTTATATTAAATTTAAGCTTAAAAGTTTTTGATTTATCTGAAATTACTAGAGATATTTATAAGCAATATTTTAGAATTAGAGTTTATTCAGCGCCAGGTGAATTAACTTTATATATAATAACTGGATTATTTATTGGCTTACAAAAAACTAAGACTTCTAGCTTTGCAGTTGGATTTTTCTCTATATTAAATATCTTAATAAGCATTGTTCTCGTCACAATATTTAATCTAAATATTAAAGGTGTGGCTTATGGTACTTTGTTTTCAGCCTTAATAACTTCAACAATTTTTTTGATTTATACGTTCTACTATTTATCTAAATTTACTAAAATTCAAATTGATTTTGAGCAAATATTTAATTTAAGAAAGATCAATAATATTTTTAATATAAATTTAAATATTTTTATAAGAACAGTATTACTAACTTTTTCTTTTTTATGGTTTACTTATCTCGGTACTCAAATTGGGGAGGATTATGTTGCTGCAAACGCCATACTAATAAATCTTGTTTTTCTATCGGCTTTTATACTGGATGCTTATGCTTTTTCAACTGAAGGTGTAGTTGGATATTCATTGGGTAAGAGGAATTTTAATCTTTTTAAAAATATTGTTAAAAATTCATTTATTTTAAGTTCACTATCTGGATTAGTAATTTCAATAATTTACTTATTTTCATATGAACATGTAATAAATCTTATGTCTGACTTAGAAGAAATAAGAGAACTGAGTTCATCTTATGTAATATGGTTAATAATTTTGCCTTTAATCTCATCTTTTTGCTATCAATTTGACGGTATCTTTATTGGTGCTTCTCAAACTAAGGAATTAAGAAATGCAATGGTGTTTTCGGTTTTGAGTTATTTAATAATTTCAATAATTTTAACAAAATTAATTTTTAATAATGGGATATGGATGTCTTTATGTATCTTTATGATTTTAAGAGCTATTTCTCTTTTTTACTATTTAGATAAAATCTACCTAAGATTTAGAAACAGCTAATTTTTTTTGATATATATCTGATCTTATCGAAACTAATATAATCAATAAAACTAAAGGAATGCATGCTAAATTAATTTCATTCCAGCTAAATTTTAAAATTGAATAACCTGCAGTAAGACTTGCTATGGACTGTATTGAAAAAACTAATACATCATTAAAACCTTGTACTTTAAATTTCTCACTTTCTTTGTAACAGAGTACCAACAAACTAGTTCCTCCTATAAATAAAAAATTCCATCCAATACCTAATAATACAAGTGCGATTAAATAATTTATGAATGTTTGATCATAAAAACTTAAAAGGATACAAATTAAATAAATTAAAGCTCCAGAATAAATTATTTTAGAATGTCCGTATTTTTTTATTAATGTTCCTGTAATCAAAGATGGTAAAAACATTCCTATTATATGGGATTGAATAACAATGCTAGTTGAGCCTAATGTAAATCCATGCATTTTATACATACTAATTGGAGTTGCAGTCATAATGAATGACATTATTGAATATGCAAACGCAGCGGTAACAATTGCTTGAAGAATTATTGGATTTTGTACTAATTCAAAATAGGATCTTTGATTGCCATTGGCACTCTCTTTAGGTTTTGGATTCTTGTCTGTTCTGTAAAAAAATAATAAAAAAACTGGTATAATAGTTAGTACAGCTAAAGAAATATAAGATCCTGTGTAAAGATGATCTGAAATTATATCTTTTGTAAAGTTTGCAACATTAGGACCTATTAAAGCCGAAAGAATTGTTGCAAGTAACAATATAGAAATAGCTCTAGAACTTTCATTTTTGTTAACTGTTTCTGCTGCTGCAAATCTATACTGATGGGTAAAAGCAATCCCAGTACCAATTACAAAACACGATATACAAAACAGAACAAAATTTTCTGTATAAATTGAATAAGCACCAAGTAATGATGCTAAACTCGAGTACGTTGATGACAATATAAAACCTTTTTTTCTTCCAATTTTACTCATTATTTTTGCTGCAAAAAATGAAAATACGGCTGTACCAACAATTGATAACGATGTTGGAAGTGTTGCTAATGAAGCTATTGGAGAAATTTTTAACCCAACAATCCCACTTATAAAAACTGTAATTGGTGGTGCCGTAAATGAAAAAACTTGGCAAATAGTTAAGATAATTAAATTCTTATTAGGCATTAGTTTAATATTTTTTTTGTAATGTTAGTGGCAAGCAATTCCAAATTTTTTCAATCGCCAATAGTTATATGGCCAAGGTGTTAAAAAACCTACTATTAACATGATTGGTATCACCCACCATGTTAACAAGGCCCCACCTGTTAGCAGATAGTCTGTAATATTCATTGTTATTTCCATACTTATCATCGAAATAAAACTCATGCCCATTGCAGTTTTAAGTGCATTTTTAAATTCAATATTTTGTTTCATCAAAATAAAAGTTTCCAAAATAATACTAGTAATTAAGCCATTAATAATTGCTAAAATCATTATACCCAAAATTGGAAATGAGATGTTTGATAATTGAAAAAATAAGATTGTACCAAAATCTCCAATGGAACAACCAATCACACACCACATAGTATTTTTTGCACTTGTTTTCCAAGTGTGCTTACAAGTCCAATCAAATGTGGAGGTATTCATAATAATTTGATACTAATATTAAATGATCTTTAAACAAGTATTTGACAAAAAAACTTCAACTTATACTTATTTAATTGCTTCGGCAAAAGGTCGCGAAGCTGTAATAATTGATCCAGTGATCGAGAATGTTAATAAATATATTCAACTGTTAAGAGATCTTGATCTAAAACTTGTAAAAGTCATTGATACTCACATTCATGCTGATCATGTAACGGGTGCCTCTAAATTAAAACAAGTCACAAATTGTGCCACGCTTATGGGAGAGCATACCCCCGCTGATGCAGTTGAAATCAAAGTAAAGGATAATGAACTAATAAATCTTGATGGTTTAAACATTAGATCTATTTATACACCAGGACATACAGCAGAAAGCTATAGTTTTTTGCTAGATAATTATCTTTTTTCAGGTGACGCGCTTTTAATTAATGGAACTGGCAGAACAGATTTTCAAAATGGAAATTCAAAAGACTCTTATCATTCTATATTTGATAAACTTTTAAAATTGCCAGAAGAAACACTTCTTTACCCTGGTCATGATTATAATGGTGAAAAAGTAAGTACTATTGAAAAAGAAAAAAAATTTAATCCTAGATTGCAAGTAAAGAACGTTGATGAATATATTGAAATTATGTCCAACCTTAATCTATCTAAACCTGAAATGATGGATAACAATGTTAGTAAGAATATTCAATTAGGTGCTAACTAAATACAACAAATATTAAAAACCAATAAGAAATCAATCCAGATAAAATAGTTGCAATAATATTTTTGGAAAAATAACCAACAATAATTGCAACAATAGCTCCAAAAATTTTAGGATCATTCATTTCTATAAATGCCCCATAATCATTGATAAAAATTGCTGGAAATATTATTGCAGGAAATACTGCTGAAGGAACATATTCCAATACTGCTTTAATCTTATCTCCAAGCATTTCTCTATCAACTAAAGCAATCATAGTCATTCTAGTCAAATAAGTTAATATTCCTGCAATGATAATTGATACCCAGGTCATTTTTTTAACCTCGTTATTATTGAAGCTACAAAAAGTGCAATGACTGGGGCAATAATTATGTAAGACTTAAATGGTGCATCAAAAAATAATAAAGAACTTAAGCCACAAGTGATCATAACAATTAAATGATCAATCTTTTTTAAATCTTGTACAACAATTGCTATAAAAGTAAGTGGTATTGTAAATTTTAGCCCAAGTTCCGCTGGTACAAATGATCCCAAGATAATTCCTGATAATGTTGCAACTTGCCAACAAATCCACATGGTACAACCTGTTCCAATTAAATGGTAATGTAGATGTTGTTCAGATTTATTTTTTTTAAAAAATTTATTAGATTCTGCAAAACCCTGGTCTACAACGATGTAAGAAATTAATAACTTCTTTAAAAAAGATAATTTTTCTAAATATTCTGATAAAACCGCACCATACAATAAATGTCTTGAGTTGATAATTCCAACTGATGTAACAGCAACTAAACTGGATGCCCCTCCTGAAAGTACCTGCAGAAATACAATTTGTGAAGCTCCTCCAAAAATAATAAATGACATTGCATAGACTAAATATGGACTAAAGCCAAGTTCAACTCCAATTGCACCACAAATAATACCAAAAGGAATTACGGATAACATGTGTGGAGAAATATCCATCATCCCCTTGGTAAATAATTGTTTTTTTGAAAGCATCTGCTTCTTTTATTAAAAACAAACTATGTGATCAATATTAATTGGTCTCTTAATACCAAATTTTTCATCCACTTCATGTTGATGCATATGATGAGAGTGTACAAAAACTGGTATCAATAAATTGCTACCAGTCTTTAAAGTATAGATAAAGTTGGTACCTCTAAACTTTCTATCTACAACCTCTAACTTCAAATTACTCTGATCATCATGCTCAAGATCTTCTGGCTGTAATAATAACTGAACATCAGAACCTTTTGGATAATGTTTGGTGAAATTCCCATTTATTGTTCCTAGATCTTCATTTTCTAGACTATTTTCACCTGTAACTTTTGCTGGAATTAAAATCCCTCTATTTAAAAAATTCACTACTTCTACAGAATTTGGAAAATGATAAACGTTATAAGGGTCATCATATTGTTTTAATTGGCTATCTAAAATTATTCCACATTTGCTTCCAAGATAAAATGCCTCATAAGAATCGTGTGTAACTATAATTGTGGTAATTTTCAAATCAGTTAAAACTTGTTTAAGTTTCACTTGAATTTCTTCTTTAAAACTTTGATCTACATTTGATAAAGGTTCATCTAATAAAAGTAAATCTGGTTTAGAAAGTAGCGCTCTTGCCAAAGCTGCTCTTTGAGCTTCTCCTGAACTAATTTGATGAGGAAATTTATCTTTGACGTGATCTAAATGAAGAAATTTTATAACTTCATTAATAGTTAAACTTTTTTTCTTTTTTTTATTTCTCTCAGCTCCAAATTGAATATTTTGAAGAACATTGTAATGTGGAAAAAGTGAATTATCTTGAAATGCTAGAGAAATATTTCTGTTTTCTGGTTCAACATGTACATCTTTGGAGGATATAGTTTTATTTTTTAAGGAAATTCTTCCTGATTGAATTTTTTCAAGACCAGCTATAGTTCTTAATATTGTTGTCTTGCCAATTCCAGATGGACCTAGCAGGCAAATAATATCTCCTTCATTCTCTATGCTTAATGAGACATTATTAACTTTATTTTTATCACTTGCTGCAAAAGTAACATTTTCGATTTCTAAAAAGTTTTGTGACATAGTGCTATTAATCCCTAAGAATATATCTAGATGTAATTAAAATAAAGAAACTTGCAATAAGAATAAGAAATAACGAAGGGGCAGCAGCAGCTTCAAGTAAGTCTTGAGAGGCGTAGATATACGCTTGGGTCGCAAAAGTTTCAAAATTAAACGGTCTCATTATAAGTGTAATTGGTAACTCTTTTATGACCTCAATAGAAATCAAAATACCAATTAATAGAATAGAATTTTTTAAGTAAGGTATGTGAATATTTTTAAAAGTTTTAAATTTTGAATATCCTAATAAATAAGCACTCTCATCAATAGAATAATTTATCTTTAAATATCCAGATTTAATTCCATTGCTAGCAAGTGAATAAAATCGAATAAAATAAACAAAAACAAGTCCCAACACAGAGCCTATAAATATTGATTTAATTGTGTTAAATCCAAAATTACTGATTACGTTGTTATCAAACCACGAAATAAAAGTTATGAATGCTACAGCTAAAATAATACCTGGGATAGCATAGCCAGAAATTGAAAAAGTAGTTAATATTTCTAAAAATTTACTTTTTGAAACTCTGTTTCCATAATTTGAGATAAATGCAAAAGAAATTAATACGATACTTGATAAAAAAACTAACAAAATAGTATTTAAAAATAATTCCATTATATTTAAATCAGCTAGATGTTTTGGAAAAATGATTGTCCAATAAAGCATTTGTAAAACAGGAAATAAAAAACTAATAAAAAAAACGATTGAACAAAAACTTATAGCTAGAAAAGATTTAGTTCCAGTCAGATTTATTAATGCTTTAGATTTAAAGCCACCTCTAGATAGTGAATGATATTGGGCTTTTTTTCTAGACAAGTTTTCTAACACAAATAAACCTAAGATAAAAATTAACAAATAAAATGACAATCTATTTGCTAATGCAAGATCATCAAATGAAATCCATGCATTATATATTCCTGTAGTTAATGTTGAAATTCCAAAAAAAGATACTGAACCAAAGTCAGATAAAGTTTCCATTGCAACTAATGAAAGTCCAGCAACAATTGCTGGTCTTGCAGATGGAAGAATAATTTTGAAAAAAGATTTTTGCTTTGAAAATCCAAGATTTTTTCCAAGTTCAATTAAATTTTGTGATTGATAATGAAATGAAGCTCTCGTTAGAACATATACATAACCAAATAAAGAAAATGAAATTGCAATTATTGCTCCTATCATTCCATCAAATTTTGGTATTTGAGAATTATACTCCCCTTCTCCAAATAAAGTTTTTAGTATAGTGAATGCTGTTCCATAGTTTTCAAAAAAAGCAGTTAAAGAATAAGCATAGATATATGCTGGTACTGCAAAAGATAAAATTAATGCCCATTTAAAAAAGTTTGCTCCTGGAAATTGATAAAATGAGACTAAATAAGCACAACCAACACCAATTACGAAAGTTAAGATTAAAACACCTATCAAGAGTATCAGTGAATTAAATATATAATTATATAAAAATGTATCTCTTATAATTGAAGAATAATTTCCAGTACTTTCAAAAAAACTACTAAAAACTGTAACTATTGGTATTGCTACCACTACCGATATTAATAGTGAGCTTATATACCAAATGTTTATTTTTTTTGAAAACATAAGTGTTCTTTTATCAATTTTAGAAAATTATTCTGCTCTAAAAAATTATTTAGATAAATAATCAATACAATTTTCAGGCTTTGTCTCAATGTATGGGTCGTCATCAGATCCGGTATTATTTATTCCAGGTTCTTGCCACCATTTTTCAACTATACCATCTTTGATTACCGCCATATATCTCCAGCTTCTTTGCCCAAAACCATTGTTATCTTTAGCAATTAACATGCCCATATATTTTGTAAAAAGTCCCGACCCATCAGGTATTAATTCAATATTTTGTATACTCATTTTTTTTGCCCAAGCATTCATTACATATGAATCGTTAACAGAACAGCAATAAACTTTATCAATTCCTAAATCTTTTAATTTAGAATGACTTTTTTCAAATCCAGGCAATTGTTGAGAAGAACAAGTTGGAGTGAATGCGCCTGGTAAACTAAAAATAACAACTCTTTTATTTTTAAAATAGTCATCAGTAGTTTTATCTACCCATTTTCCACCAATAGCACAAAATTCTTCACTTAGTGAAGTGTCACCTTCTCTTACTTTAAAAACAACATTTGGAATTTTAAATCC
>Ga0228624_1000586_pt1 | contig 18110 bp, 21 predicted proteins | sample 29DmetaG_FD_182744 | JGI IMG/M metagenome (GOLD analysis project Ga0228624, IMG submission 182744) | Seawater microbial communities from Monterey Bay, California, United States - 29D | ecosystem: Environmental > Aquatic > Marine > Coastal | place: USA: California | collected 2016-10-10 | reverse complement strand
ATAAAAGGCACTAAAAGAGCAATTCAGAAAGCATTAGAAATAATTGGCGTCGCTGGAGAAATTGCCCTGTGGTGGGAATTAAATCCAAGAATGACACCGCATAGTTTTAATATTACCGCTTATTTAAATGATAACATAAATGAAGGTGCAGATGTCATTATCGGTTTGGATACGCAACAAAAACTAATCAACCTAATTGAAAATGTAAAACCTGCTAGATCGCATTTTAATTTTAAATTAGGAGCAAGATTTGAGTCTCAAATAAGCTATGGTGTTTCATCTAAAATTAAGCAATTTGTTAACTTATCATTTGTTAGCGAATTACCAAAATTTAGAAGTGAATCGCTGATTTTTACAAAAATAAAAACCTCTCTTTACAAACAAGTAAATTTACATGGCTGATAATTTATCAATAAAAATAACAAAGGCAGGAAAGGAAGCTGCTTTTAATGTTTCAAATACTGGTCTTGAGCTAGAAATATCTCATGTGGCTTTTGGAGATACAGGATGGACTCCAGTAAATGAAGATGAAGCAACAGCCCTAAAAAATGAAATTTTAAGAGTTCCAATTGCGATGGGAGAAAAAATTGGAACTTCACAAATTCGCTTAACTTCAATCGCAGATGGTAACGATAATTTTACCATTAGAGAGGTTGGCTTCTTTTTAAGTGATGGAACTTTATTTGGAGTTTATAGCTCTGAGATTCAAGCACTAGCTTATAAAACCGCTGGCACTGAATTGGTTTTAGCCTTTGATCTAATTTTAACCATACTACCTCCAGATAGCGTATCAGTTGTAATAGAAGAAGGAAACAATACCAACCCATCTTTTTTGAATGAATTAATCCTTGTGACGTTAGGAAATATAAAAATAGCCATAACGCAGCTTAGTGGACTTACCAGATATTTAACAAAAATTATTTAATAAAATGACTTTAGAGCAGCAAATAGCATCACTTAATGATAATGTTGGAAATTTAGTATCCAAAAGCGATCAATTAACCAGTACAATAGAAAATAAGCTTGCTGAATATGAGGATTGGAAAGGAACAATTTCTAAACCAAATCCTGTAATTCTACAAGTTGGCACAGATAAAGAATTTATTCACCCTGTAGATGCTGCAAATCATGTTAATAGTCATCATTTATCAGGCGATGTTTTTTGGAAAATAGAAATTGATCCAGGAACTTATGAATTTCCATATCAAGGAATTCATGAGATGAAATTTTCTTATCACAAAAATGTCCAAATTATTGGTACATCAGAAAATGCTGGAGATGTGATTTTTAGATATATTGGTGATGAGCATCATTATATGATAATTGGTGAAAGAAACACTCATATTGATGTTCGTAATATTTCATTTAAAGGAACTAACCTTATTACCAATTTATTAATTTCACAAATTAGAGATAGAACTCTTAGGTCAGGAATGGCCGGTGGTGGATTGGCTCAAGGCATATTATGTCGCTTTAGCAGTTCTGCCTATATTGAAAATTGTGATTTTAATAATCTATGGCATGCAATTCATTGTCATGATAATTGCAAAATGGATATTCATAATATCAACGGAACTCAGCTTTATGGTGGCGCTCACTGTAGCGCAAATAGTAGGATTTATATTAAAAGATCATTTTTAAGGGGAATCGGTGGAGCACTTTCTGGAAGCTCAGCACCTTGGTCGGCTCTTGGAGCTTTTCATTGTAGTTCTATATTTGCTTATGGGATGGAATGTAGAGATTTTCATATGGGTTTATATTGCCACTGGGGAAGTGATTTTCATTTTCATCAGGCATATGACTATGACACTGATGGCGTTACCAAGATTAATATCAAAAATGGTCATATAGAAAATTGCTATCATGCAATTCATGCTTGGCATTATAGTGGTGGTAATGTCAATAATGCTCTAGCAAAAAATATTGAATCAAACGCTATAACTAGCGGTCAATCTTCTAATGTTCATGCTCACAGTAATGTTACAGTTGATGGTGCGAATATTGGTTTTTATACAATTCACAGCTCATGTTTAATAGCAAATAGCTCCACAGCAAGAAATTGTCGTCATACCGCTTATTATTCGGCGCATAAATCTGAAATGCATGCTGCTAGCACTTCAAGTAGATTATCTGGAAATGCTGTTAATTACTCTCCTGGTGGATCTCATGCACTTGGAAATCATGATTCATATAATTATTTCTCTTAGAAAATGAAAATAGTAATAAATAAAGAAAATATGATTATTGCAACTCATAGCAATGATCAAGACATCAAAGATTTATACGATAATGAAAATTTAGAAATTATTAGAATTCCTGATGATGTTGTAATTGAAGATTTATCAAATGAATTTATAAATAGCGGTGAATCTTCTAAAGCTAATCTTCCAAACGATCCAAGGCTTTCTTGGTCGCTAAAAGAGGCAAAAGAAAATTCTAAAAAAGTTATTCCTGATATTGAGGAAGAATGTCGTGCAAAAATCATATCATCCTCACCTGGAAAAATAGCTGCATACAGGTCAAAAGAGGAAATAGCTAAGCGTATATTGGAATCTACACCTTCAGACAAATCTGATTTAGAGCTTTTAAAAGCTGAAGCAGATAGCAGGAATATCAAGGTTGTAGAGCTTGCTAAAATTATTGTAGAAAAAGCTCAAAATTTTAGTGAAATATCGACTTTTATTGATGGTGAATCCCACAGAATTATTGGCATAATTGATAATTGCAAATCATATAAAGAGGCTTGGAAAGCATTAGCAGATTTTGAGCAAATAATCCTAGATAAAATTTTATCAAACTAATTTAACAATAAACAAAATGCCTGAGCAATTTCTACATGGCGTAGAAGTCATCGAGCTTAATGATGGCGCACGCCCTATACAAACAGTTAAATCATCAGTAATCGGACTTATTGGTACAGCGCCACAAGGGCCAGTAAATACACCAACTTTAATCCTTGGTTCAAGAGCTAAGGCAGTTGAGATTTTTGGTGCAAATGATGATGCCAATAAAGATTACACCATACCAAAAGCATTGGATGGAATATTTGATCAAGCTGGAGCAATGGTTGTTGTTATCAATGTTGCCGATCCAAGTAATCCTGCACACCAAACAACGGGAAGCCTTGATCCTGCTAATATTAATATGGCTGATGTTGTTGGCGGAGTTGATGGAACAACAGGACAATATAAGGGTGTTCATGCTTTACTTGCTGCTAATAGTGAACTTGGCGTAACTCCAAGAATTTTAATCGCACCAGGATTTACCCATGATATGCCAAGTGGAAATGCAAATCCAGTTGTAAGTGAGCTTCTTGGAATAGCAGAAAATCTAAGAGCGGTTATTATTGCCGATCTTCCAAATACCAATGACACAGATGCAATTGATTATGTTGGTGATTTTGGTTCTGCTAGAGTTTATCCAATTTATCCTTGGGTAAAGGTTTTGGATAGCTTAGGTGCAATAGTTGAAGAGCCGGCATCTGCAAGAGTAGCAGGTTTAATTGTTAAATCTGACAATGAGAGAGGATTTTGGTGGTCGCCATCAAATCTGGTAATTAATGGCATTATTGGAATTTCTAAGCCAATAGATTTTGTGTTAGGTGATGTAAATTCAAAAGCCAACTACCTCAATGAAAACAACATAGCCACCATAATTCAAGAAAGTGGCTTTAGATTATGGGGTAATAGAACTTTATCAGCTGATCCTAAATGGGCATTTCTGCAAGCTAGAAGAACTGCCGACATGATTAATGATAGTTTATTGAAAGCTCATTTATGGGCAGTCGATAGAAATATCACCAAGACTTACATCGAAGATGTTCTTGAAGGAGTTAATAATTATCTGCGTCATCTAAAAAGCATTGGAGCAATTATTGGCGGAACTGCTTTTGCTGATCCTGAGTTAAATACTCCTGATCAAATAGCTCAAGGTAAAGTGTCGTTCGACTTTGACTTCACTCCGCCATATCCAGCAGAGCATATTACCTTCAGATCAAAAATGACTGATGATTATTTAAACGAAATTGTTTAGATCTAAAACTCATTTGCATCCATCTATGCAAATTACTGCCATAATCAACCAAAAAACTCCTATCAGGATTCCGCAAATAATTCCTGCTACACTTAATGTTTTTAAAGTTTTTTGAAATGTCGATTGTGTCTTGATTTGTAAGAAAATTATTAAATTAAATGGCAAATACAAAATTAACCAAATGAACAGAAATGCAACGGTTATGTGTTGAATAAGATAATTTTGATGATCCTCTGAAAGAACAATTAAGGTAAGGAATATAATTGAACAAATCACATTTCCTAATATTCCTAACTTCCAAAAAGTTTGCAAAAAGTCCCTTTTCCTTATTAAGGATTTCTTAAAATAACTAATCACGATATAACTAAATTAATTTTTTTACCGATCTAAGATAGGCTATTTATTCTAAAAAAACAAATTTAACAAAAAAGAAATGATTCCAAAAATATTAAAAAATTTCAATCTCTTCATTGATGGTAGAGGTTATGCTGGCAAATGTGATGAGGTAAATCCACCAAAGCTAAATATTAAATCGGAAGAATATCGAGCTGGTGGATTAGATTCTCCAATTCCAATTGATATGGGAATGGAAAAGCTAGAAGCTAGTTTTACCTTATCTGAATATGATAAAGATGTTTTAAAACAATTTGGCCTCATCAGTGGAAATGCTGTTCAAATTACCCTTCGAGGAGCATTGCAAGATGATGAAACCACTTCGCCAATTATTATAAAACTTCGTGGCATGTACACAGAAATGGATATGGGTAAATTTGCTGCAGGAGAAAAAGGAACTTTAGCCTGTACAATTGCTTGCAGATATTACTCTCTAGAAATTGATGGAGAACAATTAATCGAAGTCGATATTGATAATATGACCAGAATTATTGGCGGAGTTGATAAGATGCTTGAAATTCGTGATGCAATAGGAATCTAAAAAATGACAAATATGCAAAATATCAAATTAAATTATCCAATCGAATCAGATGGTGCAAATATCACTGATTTGAATATGAGAAGATCAAAAGTTAAAGATCGTCTCATTGTAGCCAAAATGAAAAATTCATCTGATGAAGAGAAAGAAATCAGACTTTTTGCTAATCTTTGTGAAGTAACTCCCAATATTATTGAAGAGCTAGACGAATCTGATTATGCCAATTTACAAAAGGCATATATGGATTTTTTCAAATCCGAGGGAATATAAGGCGAGCCATTATTATTCTCTCAAAAATTACTCATTGGCCACTTTCTGAAATTTTAGAACTTACCGAAGAAGAGTTCTGCTTATTTTATGATGAAGCAATTTTAATCCAAAAAGAAACTAACGAAATTTAATTGAATTATGCCAGCTACTAATGCATCAGTTTCAGTTTTAATTGGCGCAGAGCTTGGCAAATCATTCAAAGGTGCTTTTGGATCTGCAAATAAGCAACTATCTTCACTTGGATCTGCTATCAAAAAAGTCACTGATAGAGCAAATCAAATTGAAGCTTTTAGAAATTCATCAAGAGCTACTAAAGAAGCTAGTATTGCATATCGCGATGCTAGACAAAAATTAGATGCTTTATCAAAAGAAATTGCAACGACTGATAGTCCATCAAAGCAGTTACAAAATAATTTTAGAAAGGCAAAGAGATTAGCAGATCAAACAAAGAAATCGTTCCTTGATACTGCTATCTCAACTAGGCAGATGGGCAAAGCTCTTCGCTCTGGTGGAATTGATATTAAAAACTTTAATTCCGAACAAGCAAAATTAAGTAAAAATCTTAATGTTTTAAAAAGAAGGCAATCAGCTCTACAAAATAACCAGAATGCCAAAGATACAAATCTTGGTAAAAGAGCAAATTATCGATCCCAAATGGTTGATGCTGTTGCTCTTGGTGGAGTTTTATATTCAGCAGTAAAGCCAGCTGTAGATTTTGAATTAGCAATGGCAAAAGTTGGTGCAATTACCAATGAAGCAGCAGACAGCAAAGGATTTAAAGCTCTAACAAAGCAAGCAAGAGAACTTGGAAGAACAACTCAATATACAGCATCTCAAGCAAGTGAGGCCATGCAATTTCTTGGTATGGCTGGTCTTAATACCAATCAAATTTTAGCTGCAACCCCATCTGTATTAAATCTAGCAATTGCTGGTAATATGGATTTAGGTAGAACAGCAGATATTGCCTCAAATATTCTAACTGGCTTTAATATGGAGGCAGAAAGAACTGGCGAGGTAGCTGATATTTTGGCTCAAGCAAGCAGATCAACCAATGTTAATGTTGAGATGCTTGGTCAAACCATGAAATTCATTGCTCCTGCCGCCGCTGCTGTTGGTGGCACTTTATCTGAAACCGCTACTTTAGCAGGTGTTTTAGGTGATGCTGGTATTCAAGCAACTATGGCAGGAACAATGCTTAGATCAACTTATCTTCGTTTAGCCGCTCCTGCAAAAGCTGGAGCTAAAGCTTTGGGTCAGATGAGAAATGAAATGGGAATTTCAGCAGAAGAAATGCCTGATGTTGCTAAAGAAGCTCTTCTTGCTCAAAAAAGGTTATCCGGTCTTGGAGTTAAAATCTTTGAAAATGGCAAGATGAGATCAATGGTTAGTATTTTGAAAGAGATGCATCATGCAACCAAAAATCTTGCTGATGATGAAAAATTATCAATTATCAAAGATATTTTTGGTACTAGATCAACTGCTGGAGCATTAGCAATATTTAAATCAGTAGAAACTGGTAGATTAGATGAGGTAGAGCAAAAAATTAACAATGCTAATGGTGCAGCCTTCGAGATGGCTGATAGGCTAAAAAATACTACATCAGGAGCATTTAAAGAATTTGCCTCTGCTATTGAATCAGTAGGAATTTCTATTGGTTCAGTTCTTTTACCGGCATTTGCATCAATTGCTAAAACTGCAGCGGGTGTTGCAGGAAAAGTAAGTATTTTTGCAGAAAAATTTCCAGTCTTAACCAAATATCTTGGTTTAGCAGTTGCTGGAATGATAAGCTTTAAAGTGGCTTCTATTGGCATGGGATTTGCATTTACCTTTTTAAAAGGAGGATTCCTATCGGCTAAAGGAGCGTTACTTGCTTATAAAACAGCAATGACGCTGATGAGCTTTTCTATCCCAAAAGTGATTCTTGGAATTAAGGCTCTTGGAATTGCAATAATGAGCAATCCAATTGGATTAATAATTGGTGGCATTGCAATTGCAGCAGGACTTTTGATTAAAAATTGGCAACCAGTTGGAGAGTTTTTTAAGAATTTATTTAGCGGTGTAATTGGCTATGTCAAAAAAGCCTTTGAATGGGTTAGTAAATTATTAAAACCACTAAAAACAGTTGCTGGGGTTGTTGGTAAAGGAATCAAATCAGTAACTGGAATATTTTCTGATGATGAGGCAAATAATCAAAGTCAAATTGGTGACACGATCAAAGACTTAGAGTCAACAGATACTGATTTTAGCAAAATAATTGAAACCAGTAATGTTTCTAATATTGCTGGCAGTAGCTCAAATTCTAATATTTCAATTTCTGCTCCAATTATCATTAATGCACATACCAACGCAGATAAAAAAACAATCGCTAATCAGGTTAGAATAGCAATTGATGAGGTGATGCATAAATTTGCAGTAAGAAAGCAGGCATTAAATTTTGATTAGGAAGTTATGGCATTAGATTTCTTTAAAAATATCAGCTCTAAATTAACAGTTAATAATCTGCTCAAAGTTGATATGATGCTGTTGCTTGGTGCTTATCGCTTTGCAATCAAAAGCTCTGCTTATCAAACTCTCAAAAGGCAAAGCGAATATCGCTGGCAGGAAATTAACCGAATTAACGCCAACCCAACTTTACAATTTACTGGCTTTGGAGTTGAAACCATTGATCTTGAAGGAGTTATTTATCCTCATTTTAAAGGAGGATTAAAGCAAATAACTTTGATGAGAACGCAGGCAGGTCTTGGAAAGCCATTATTTCTTGTTTCTGGCAATGGCTTCGCTTTTGGTAGATGGTGCATTGTCAAGATCACTGAAAATCAGAGCAATTTCTTAAATGATGGAGCTCCAAGGAAAATTGAATTTTCCATTAGCTTGAAGCGATATGGTGAGGATCAAAAAAGAGGCGTTAAAGGTATTGTTCAAAATGTTGTAAGTAGCCTATGAGTATTATCTATCTTACGAAAGATGGCGATATTTTGGATCAAATTTGCCAAAATTATTATGGTAAAACTAGCAAAATTGTTGAACAGGTAATTGAAGCTAATCCTCACATTGTTGAAGTTGAGCCAGTATTTGAAGCGGGAATCAAAATTACTCTACCTGATATTAGCGGGGAAAAAGAATCTGAAATAGTAAAACTCTGGTCTTAAAAGAAATTAATGAAACCAATATTTAAAATTGAAGCTGATGATAAAGATATCACTGATCTTTTATCTGCCAGACTAATTTCTTTAAATATTAGTGATGAGACTGGATTAGTTTCTGATAAGGCGGAGATTCTTTTAGATAATAGAGATAATATTTTGGATATTCCGCCAAGAGGCATAACGCTAAAAATTTATCTGGGTTATGATGAAAAATCTCTATCCTTAATGGGTAGCTTCATAGTTGATAATATTAGCCTTTCATCTCCTCCTTCAAAACTTAGGATCATTGCCAAAGCAAGCTATGGTAATGATAAGAATTTAAGCAACAAAATCAGATCTCCAAAAAGCAGGTCATGGCATGAATATAGCTTAGTTGGAATAATTTCTAAAATTGCAACTGAGCATAAATTCGAGAGCTTAATTGATGAGTATTTTAACCAAATTTACATTAATCATATCGATCAAACCAATGAAAGTGATTTATCGTTTTTGGTTAGCTTATCACAAAATTATGATGCTTTAATCAAATTCATCACTGGTAAATTGGTTTTTGCTAAAAAAAGCCAAGGGATATTCATTAGTGGCAAGGAATTACCAACAACAGAAATCTTTGAAAATCAAATAACCAACTGGCGATTAGATATTCTTGACCGAGGTAAATTTGGTAAAGTCATTGCTAAATATCACGATTTTACCATCGGAGAAGAAAAACAAGTTTTTGCAGGAAGTGATGATCCTACTTACGAGATCAGATTTACTTTTACTGATGAATCAAGAGCTAATGAAGCGGCTAAATCTAAATTAGCAGAATTTGAAAGAGGGATTACAAAGTTAGAATTATCAATTTCTGGTAATCCAAATCTCTCCGCTGAAAAGCCAATAACTATTCCTGATATCAGATATCTAAAAAACAAAAACTGGATCATAAATTCAGTAAATCATGAGTTAAGTGATCAAGGCTACAAATCCACTATCAACGCAATAGAAAAATTTTAAATGCTTAAAAAAGACGAAAAAGCAAAACAGATCTCCTTGAGTGAAATTGAACTTGAGGCTCTTTTAACAAAAGCTTCAAAACAAGGTGCTAAAGCTGCTCTTAAAGAAATTGGTCTAGATGATGATTTGGCCTATATGGATATAGCAAATTTGCGTGAATTACTCAAATCATTTCGCATGGCAAAAAAGCACGCTTTTAAAGTTTTTATCAGATGGATGGTTTTTGGTTTTATGACCTTAATTACCGCAGGATTCATAGCACTCATTGGCGATAATATAAATTTTAAATAAATGAAGAAATGCCTCAATTTGGAAAGAAATCAAAAGAGCAATTATCAAACTGTCATGTTGATTTACAGAAATTATTTAATGAAGTAATCAACCATTATGATTGCACAATTCTTGAGGGTCACAGGTCAAATGAAGATCAACTAAAAGTATTTAATTCTGGCAAATCAAAAATCAAATCAGGTGGAAAACATAATCACTTACCATCCCTTGCAGCAGATGTTGTTCCATGGCCGATTGACCGGGATGATAAAAATCGTTTTTACCATTTTGTTGGCTATGTCAAAGCAACTGCGGATCAGTTAAATATCAAAATCAGATGTGGTGCTGATTGGGATAATGATAACGATTTAAATGATCAGACATTTTTTGATTTAGCACATTTTGAGTTAATCAGTGATGAATATGACTAATAATTTTTTACAAGATTCCAGAGGTAATAAATCCTCCAAAAGATTATGGGGATCAATTTTATTGGGTATTGGAATTATATTCTCTGTAATTTTATTTGCCTATTCACTTTATGAAGGAGCAGCAGATGCAGCAACCGCTCTTGGTATTATTAATATGTTTTTAATTTCAGGCGGCGGCTTACTTGGTGTAGGTGTGTTTGAAAAAGGAATAAATATAAAAAGAAGATGCTCGAAGGACTAATAATAAAATCCATGATATTTTTAGCAGGAATTTGCACCATTTTTGGCTTTGGATTTTTTAAAGGCAAAAAATCAGAAAAAATTAAGCAACTTAAAAATAATGTTAGTGATGCAAGAAAATCTAAAAAGAGGCAAATTAATCGTAGGAATGATAGCGTTTCTACTGTTAAACGCCGGATGCAAAAATACGTCCGTAAATAATCTCTGCCTTTGGGCAAATCCTATCACAATCACGCAGTCAGAGTTAAATTCTTTAAGTGAAGAAACGCTACGGCAAATTGATAATTTTAATCAGGAATTTGAGGAAAGATGTGACCAATTCATTAAAAGTTCAGATTTTCTTACCTCTGCTTTATCGCTGTAACAGTCTCTATCTTGAAAAAATAAATTCTGACCATCAAATTTTACATTCCATCTCACGCTTTGCTCATCTTTAAAAAAAGTAGATTCTCCCTTTTTTAGTTTATCAATTTTTTGCCAATGTTCTGGGTGAATTATTATGCTAAACGACATTCCAATTGAAATTACCCTTAAATTTCCCCAGTGATATTTTTCCTTTCTGATCTCTATCTGATCAAAATCTCCCATTTTTCTTTTTAAATCCTGTAAAAAAATTGCTCTTGTCATTTTAATTAATTTGATGTTAATATAAGCTCTAAAGCTATATGTAGTATAGCTTGGGGCGTTTAACACATCAAGTTAATTAGGAGTAATTTTACAAGATTTAATCTTCTCTAAATGCCTTATAGCTAGCTTCAGTTATTGGATCGAATAGATATTTAAATAGTGATCTTGAGCCAGTAATAATAAATGCCTGTGCTGGCATTCCAGGGTAAAGGGTAATTTTGGCTTTTAGTTTGTTTATCTCATCATCGTCAATTTTTATTCTAGCCAAGAAATATTGCTCACCACTTACTTCATCAAGTAAAATATCAGCAGAAACAGATAAAACTTCCCCAGTTAATTTTGGTACTTTCTTAGCTTTAAATGCAGTTAGTTGAACTTTTGCTTTTTGGCCTGACTGAACATTATCAATATCATTTGGATTAACTCTAGCTTCAACAATTAATTGATCATCTTTTGGCACAACATACATGATCTCACTAGCAGGAGAAATTACAGCGCCAATTGTGTGATATTTAAGATCAGTTACAATACCTGAGGTTGGTGATTTGATAATTGTTCTTTTTAGAATATCTTTGGCTGACACTAACTGCTCTGTTAAATCCGATACTTTCACTTCCACATCTTGTAGCTCTGCAAGAATCTCATTTAAATTCTCATTTTGTAAATTAATAATTTCTAACTCTGTTTCAGAAATTGTTTGTTTAGCTTTGGCAATTGCAGCTTCTAGTTCTCCTTTCTTACCTTTACTTGCGGCAATTTGTTTTTGAATTTCAATTAATTTATTTAAAGGTGAGTTATTATTTTTAACCAACCTTTTTGACATCTTCTCCTGACGGCGAAGAAGAGTTAATTCTTCATCAGTAGCCTGTAACTGTGAGGTAATTCCTTTTATTTCATCAGATAGTTGATCAATTCTTTTATTTAGAATGTCGGTTTTGCTTTTAAAACTATTTTGTCTTATTTGAAATAAATTCTGCTGAGTAGAAATTATTTTACTTATTTCCTCATTTTCTTGCCTCTCATCTGTTTGATATTGCTTTTGAATATCAGTAAAATCAGGCTGGGTTTTATCTCTTTCAGAAATTAATCTTTCCTCAATTGCAAGTGTAGTAATAAGCTGCTTTTTAAGCATCTTATTTTGAGATCTAGATTGAATATCTCTTAAATAAATCAATGGCTGATTTGTGACTACATTTTGACCTTCCTTAACTAAAATCTTCTCAATTATTCCTCCCTCTAAATGTTGAATGGTTTTTTTGTTAAAATCTAAAACTACCTGGCCAGGAGCAATTGACGCAGAATTAATTGGTGCAAAAATTCCCCAAATAATAAAAATAGATAAAAATATTCCAAGAACTATTGCTCCAAGATTTATGGTTTTAACAGCAATTTTCTCAGGATCATTTTTGATTATAAGGTTGATAAATCTTTTGGTTTGCAAAAAAGCATATTTGTAATTCCTAATGATCTTATTGAAAAGATTCTTATTATTTGTTTTTTTCTTATTTTTAGCCATTTCCTCCTGTAGATAATTGTTTAATCACCTTTTTAGCTTCATCAAATATCTTGGCTTGGCCGTCATGAAGAACTAATATCTTATCAACAATATTTAGGATTGTTGGTCTATGTGAAATTATGATAGTTGTTATCTTCTCTTTTTTGGCTGCTTCTATCGTTTTCATTAGAGCATTTTCACCTTCGGTATCTAAGTTAGAATTTGGCTCATCAAGAATCACAAATTTTGGTTTTCTAAAAAATGCTCTGGCTAATCCTATTCTTTGTCTTTGACCTGCTGATAGATGAATAGCATTTGTTTCATAAGATTTTGGTAATTTTATGATTAGATCGTGAATATTTGCAAATTTAGCCGCCTCAACAATTTCTTCAGCTTTTACCTTTTCCTTCATTCTAGCAATATTGTCTTTTATCGTGCCTTCAAATAATTCAATATCCTGCGGTAAATAACCAATATATTTGCCAATTTCCTCACTATCCTGATTTTTCAAGTCACTCCCATCCAACCTTACACTTCCTTTATCTGGAGTTAAAACATCAGTCATTAATCTTGCTAAAGTAGTTTTTCCGCTTCCACTTGGGCCTATAATTCCGACAATCTCACCTGGATTTATTTTAATATTTATTCCTTTGATTATTGCTTGATCAGTATTTGGAATTTTATAGAAGATTTTATCTAGTTGAATTTCTCCTTTTGGCTCTGGTAGCTCTAATTTTTCTTCTTTCTCTTCATGAGTTTTTAAATTTTCTGATAATCTGGAATATGATTTTTTAGCATTAAGTAGCGCCTTATAAATCGTAACAGCATGATCAAAAGGAGCTAGAGCTTTTCCAGTTAAAATTGAAGTAGCAATAATTCCGCCAGCTGACATTTTTCCTTTAATTACCAATATTGCACCAACAGCCATAACTGCCATTTGAATTAACAATCTAATTGATTTGGTAATATTTGTTATGATCGCACTTCTGACTGCAAGAGAGGTGCTAATTTTAGTTAGCTCTTTATTTATTTTTTGCCATGAGTTAGTCATATCAAATTTCATACCCATAGCTTTAACTACTTCAGCGTTTCGTGAAATGGTATCCACTCTTTTCATGGAAAGGACATTGATCTCATTTGACTTCTCTACCTGTTTTTTGGTTAACTTCTCATTTACCAAGGCAAGAATGAAAAGAATAACAGCACCAACAACAACGATAAAACCATTAATCCAGTGAATAAAAAATATAACAATAAAATATACAATTGCCCAAGGCCCATCAAATAGATGAGTTACTGCTGGGCTATTGATGAATGATTTTATTGTTTGTAAGTCTCGAAGATTTTGGCTTCCTTTTGTTTTAGCATCGAAAGTGATTGAGCTTTCAAGAAGTGGGGATGATAATTTTGAATCTAGCCAATTTGATATTTGGGTAAAAATGAATGATCTAATTGTCTGCAAAAAAGCTAGAATTATATAAACCACTATCATGATAATTGATAGCATCAGAAGAGTTTCCATGCTATTGCTGGAAAGAACTCTATCTAATATTTGAAGGCTGTATATTGATGTTGATAGCATCAATACATTTATGAAAAATGAGAAGATAAAATTGTAGGCAAAAGCTCTTCTGCAAAGCCCTAGATATTCTTTTAATAAATTGTCATTTTTGTCCTTTAATTCCCTGCTCATAGATTAAATTTTCCAATTAACATCATTAGCTTGTAGTAGCTTAAAATATAGTCAGCTTTGTTATTTAACTGCTGAATCAATATTTTATTTAGCTCTAATTTACTTTCTAAAAGATCAATTACATCACCGTCGCCAATTTTAACCTGTTCTTCTATTTTGGCAATTCTGCTATTAGTTAATTCGATTAATTCTTCTTGGCTTTTTAATAAATCGCCAAAAAAGACAAATTCTTTATGGGTTTGATTTACCTCTTTTATGATATTTTCTTTGTTAGTTTGATATTCCCTTTTGGCAAAGCTGAGATTCTTGCTTGCCTTGCTAACTCCAACATATTCAGCACCTTTTTGAAATAATGGCACTTTAACATTTAGATAAATCGCTTCTGATCTAAGATCTCTATTATCCAAATAAGTGACATTTTCTTGTTCAGACATTGAGGCAGCAATTTCAACAGTTGGTGCAAATTCTCCTCTTGATTTATTAACCGCTGATCTGGAAGCTTTAATCTTGTAAAGATAAGTTTTAAGATTTGGATTATTGGTTACCGCCAAATCGAGTAATTCCTGATTATTACCACTGACTTCTTCCTTTCTGATTTCTGGCAAAAATAAAACCTCAATTGGTTTATTAACTTCAGATTTACCAATAATTTTATTATATTCCTCTTCGGCTTTAAATAAATCCTTTTTGGCAGTTAATTTATCAGAAATTGCTGTAGCAACATAAGTCTGATATTTAATAACTTCACTTCCACCAACTTCTCCTGATTTATTTCTATCCTTTATAAGTTCTAATAATTTTTTGGTATTTTCCTCATCCCCCGTTTTAAGATTAACAAGGTTTTTAGCCTTAAATAAATTTAAATAGCTTTCAGTTGCAGATAGTAAAATTTCAAATTTCTTGGATTTATAATATTCTTCAGCTGATTTGATATTATATTTGATTTCCTTAGCATTATTGTAAGAAGAAAATCCACTAAATATTGGTTGAGTGAAATTGAGCTGCTTTACATCTTGATCATTTATTTTATCAAGATCACCTCTGTCTATTCCTACCGCATCATTTTTTTGCCTACCTCTTTGATAAGTTGCATTAATATCTGGTAAAAATTCAGAAATTGCATCACCTTTAGTTGCTTTAACTTGATCTAGACGAGACTTTTCTAATTTGATATCTGAGTTATTGTTTAAAGCATGTTGTAGTGCCTCATTTAGGCTGGTTGCATTAGCACTGAATGCAAAAAGAAAATGGGTTAGAATAGTGATTCTAAAAATAAATCGGATCATTTTTTATCAGATTTATTTTTATTTATGTCACTTAAAAATTCCTTTAAAGTAATAGCTATGTTGCTACCTTTTTTATCCTTATTAGGCTTTAAAATATGAATCTCCTTATCTTTAAATTGATTTTCACCAAGCTGTTTTAAAATTTCAGGAATTGGAACAAAAGGGCTAATAATATCAATGATGTATAATTTATCACCAGATTTCCACTCAGCAGGAGTTAGTTTTAAACTTCCTGATAAAAATCTTTTCTCAATTTCTTCATTTACTGAAGCAAAACTAACAAAAGCTATTGGCTCTTTTTTATCATTTCTGAAAAGCGCAAATTGATTTGTTGCAATTGCTGGAATTATTCTCCACTCATATTCATTTGCAAAAAGATATTTAAAAGATGGTGCTTTGGTAAGTAATAAACATACAGCACCTAATGCACTTTCCATTGCAACGTAATTTGGTGTTTTATTTTGTTTTTTATCGGTTTTTTCCTTTGTCATTTTATTTAACTAAAAATTTCTAGTAAAATTTCTAAATCTTTCTAAGATTTTCTAAAAGAAATAAATTTTATAAGAAAAATCTAAAAAAGCTTTAAAAATCATGCAAAATGTTAAAGACAATTCAACAAATGACCGAAATTCTGCAAAAAAACTAATATTTTCTAAAGAATCAGGGATTTTACCAAAAATACCAAAACAGGAAAGATATAATCTTATTGGCCAAATAGCTACCTTAATGCTAGCCTCAGAAGTTCATAAAAAATATCTAATTGATGATATTGGGGCAATGTTCTTACCAGCAATTCATCTTAACCAATTTAGAATTTATAGAAATAAAGATGGTGATCCGATAGGTATTATTACTTGGGCATTTTTATCAAAAGAAATTGAAGAGAAATATCAAAAAGGAGAAAGGAATCTAAAGCTAGAAGATTGGAAATCAGGAGATAATGGATGGATTATAGATTTTATAGCTCCATTTGGTCATGCGAAGCAAATCATCAAAGATCTCAGAAATAATATTTTTCCAGATAAACAAGGAAAAGCTCTAAGAATCACAAAAGATGGAAAAATTAAAGGGATTTGGAAGCTTCATGGTGCAAAATTTCTAAAAAACACTCAGAAATTTGAATAAAGTTGCTTTTTTGCTAAAAAGCTATTAAATTTTCTAGTTTACCTATTAACGGTATAATGGATACTCGTGTGTGCTAGATATATAGCAAGAATACGAGTAATATAGAAATAATTTTTTAGGAATCAAGTTTTTAATAAATGATATTATTTTTTGATAAAATAACTCACAAAGTAAAAAAAAGTTTATTAGGTATAAGTAAGCTCTTTTATATATTCATATTAGCTTTGCAAATAGTTACTTTGTCTAGTTGTCAAGATGGAGATAAATATTATGACAAAGGTCAATCTTTATTGCAGGAAGGAAAGAATAAAAAAGCGGTTGAATATTTTAACAAGTCTCTAGAGGAAAATCATAAAATACCAGAGTCATATATTTCACGTGCTACGGCTTATATTGAATTAAATAAATATGACTTAGCCAAAAAAGATTTAGATAAAGTAATAAATGGTAATTACGATCAATCTTCGAAAGATTCAGCAACATATGTAATGTTTATCTCTCTTGCAAAACAGCAAAAGCATGAAGATGCATTTATTTACCTGAGTAAATCTTTTAAATCAAAAAATCAGTCTTTTAAAAATAAATACTCTGATTTAGCACGAGGATACATTGATCTGTATGGTACATCATTACTGAAAAAGAAAAGGTTTGATCAGGCCTATAAGGTTTTTTTGAAGGGAAAAGAATACTTTCCTAATGATTATAAAAATTATACATCTCTAGCATACATTGAAGAAAAACATTTTTTAAATAGCAAGAAAGCCTTAGAACTATTAAAAACAGCAAAGAACTTGAGTAATGGAAAAATAAAGCAAGATCCATCAGTAATGTTGGAAAGAATCAAAAAAATGTAAATATCAATAATATTAAAAAGTAAATATGACTGATACAAGTAGAGTTACGAATAGGAATGATGTAGCGATAATAGATTTCAAAGTGGATGAAAATGGCAATCCATCAATTAATATTGATGAATCTATCAATAGTAATTTAACTGCTCAACAGATAGAGGAGACAAAAAGTATTTGGGCGACTCTTCTGGAAATATTCACTCCAGAAGCAATAAACAAACCAAGAGAGATAAAAATCTTATATGATTCGAAATATAATGAAAGATTACAGCAGAATCTAGATGGTGGGTTAGACGCTGAGAGTGCTCATCTTGATGCGGTAGCGGGAACATTTGGAGATTTTGTTGAAAGAGAGGGAAGTGATTACTTTTTTGGCAATGTATATTCGGTTGATTCGGATATGCCAGGTGCTGAAATTGCTGGTCCAATAATGTCGTATCCAGTGGATAAATTAAAGAATGATGTAGATCAATCAAATGTTGTTGCTGATGCTTTTCGAGATTTTTTTGCAGACAACTCTAATAACAATGATTCTAGTAATTCAGAATTATGGGTTAATGAAGATGGTCATCTATTTTTACTAGATGCAGATCAGCATCTTCCCTTTGAAATTTTACCTCTTCAAGAACAGCTTCTTTTGTTGGCTCTAATAAACAATCCAATCTTCTTAATACGAACATCGGTAAAATTACATCACGATACTTTCCTCTTACAAAA
>Ga0228624_1000556_pt1 | contig 18875 bp, 17 predicted proteins | sample 29DmetaG_FD_182744 | JGI IMG/M metagenome (GOLD analysis project Ga0228624, IMG submission 182744) | Seawater microbial communities from Monterey Bay, California, United States - 29D | ecosystem: Environmental > Aquatic > Marine > Coastal | place: USA: California | collected 2016-10-10 | reverse complement strand
CTCTTTTTTTTAACTATTTAAAATTTATAAAACTCAAAATACTCTTACTAAAAATATTTTAAAATGCAAATAATTGAAAATGAAAAGCAATATGATGTTGTCATCGTCGGTTCTGGAGCTGGCGGTGGAATGGCAACAAAAATTCTTGCTGATGCTGGTCTGAAAGTTGCCGTGGTTGAAGCGGGACCCTTTTTTGATCCTGCCAATCCCGAACAACAAACCCAACTCAAATGGCCTTACCAATCTCCTAGAAGGGGTGCAGGAACTACGCGTGCCTTTGGTGAATTTGATATGGCCTATGGCGGATGGGAGATTGACGGAGAACCCTACAATCAAATCGGTGATACCCAATTTGACTGGTTTCGATCAAGAATGCTTGGAGGCAGAACCAATCACTGGGGTAGAATCTCATTGCGATTTGGACCTCGAGATTTTAAAGGAAAAGATCGAGATGGATTAGGAGATAATTGGCCCATTGGTTATGAAGACATAAAACCTTATTACGACAAAGTTGATAAACTCATTGGAGTTTTTGGAAGTAAAGAAAATATGTACAACGAACCTGACGGTTACTTCCTGCCTGCTCCAAAACCAAGACTCCACGAATTGTATTACAAAAAAGGAGCTGAAAAATCAGGAGTTAAAGTAATGCCTTCTAGACTTTCTATTTTAACCAAGCGAATCAACAATGAAAGAGGAATTTGCTTTTATTGCAACCAGTGTAGTCGGTCCTGTTCCGTTTATGGTGATTTCTCTGCCGGTTCGTGTTTGATCTTTCCAGCACAAAAATCTGGAGGTCAAGTAGATCTTTATGTAAACAGCATGGTTCGTGAAGTTGAGGTAAATCAAGAAGGTAAAGCAACAGGTGTGCTTTACATTAACAAAGAAGATAGAAAAGAATATCGAGTTACTGGAAAAGTTGTGGTGTTGGCAGCCTCGGCGTGTAGTACTGCAAGAATTCTCTTAAACTCAAAAAGTGCACAACATCCTAATGGCTTAGGAAACAGTAGTAATATGGTGGGTAAATACTTACACGATTCTACAGGATCAGATCGGATGGCCTTTGTCCCTGAACTGATGAACAGAAAACGCTACAACGAAGACGGCGTAGGTGGAATGCACCTTTATTCCCCTTGGTGGCTCGACAATAAAAAATTAGACTTCCCTCGAGGGTATCACATTGAAGTATGGGGAGGTCTGGGAATGCCGAGTTATGGAACCGGATTCAATCCCAATGACCTCAACAAATACCTCGGACTTAAAGTAGGTGGTTATGGAAATCAATTGAGAGAGGATGTCAAGAAGTTTTACGGATCGGTAATGGGAATGTCCGGACGAGGAGAATCCATAGCTAGAGAAGACAATTATTGTGAAATTGATCCCACCGCTGTAGATGAATTTGGAATCCCTGTACTGCGATTTAACTATTCATGGTCCGATAATGAGCGTAAACAAGCACGGCACATGCACAATACCTTTGAAGAAATTATTGAAAACATGGGAGGTATTGTACTTGGTGACAAACCTGGTGCAGATCGTGATTACGGACTACTCAATCCGGGTAGAATTATTCACGAGGTAGGAACAACACGTATGGGGAGCAACCCTAAAAAATCGGTAGTCAATGAATTTGAACAATTACACGATGCAGACAATGTCTTTATCGTTGATGCTGGTCCTTTTGTGTCTCAAGCAGATAAAAACCCGACTTGGACCATCATGGCTCTCTCTTGGAGAACTTCAGAATTCATTATTCAAGAATTAAAAAAACAAAATATTTAATCATGAACAGAAGAGATAGTATTCGATCCCTTTTTTTAGGAAGTATGGCTGGAGGCTTAGCCTTAGAAAGCTGTGTGTCCGAACCCGAAGCAGCAATTGAGCAAAAAATTTGGGAGTACCAATACGGAAGAACTCCTGAAGAACAAGCCTACGATGAAAAGCTTTTAGCTCAGCAATTCTTTGAAAATAGTGAACTCGGAAAAATCAAACGATTGGCAAATCTGATTCTCCCTCCTAATGAGCAGGGAAACATAGAGGATGCTAATGTTCCTCAATTCATTGAATTCATGGCGAAAGATTTTCCTAGCATTCAAACTCAAATGCGTGGTGGATTAATGTGGTTGGACAACCATACCAATAAAACCTATGGTAACGATTTTATCAACTGTAGTGAAGATCAACAACTTCAAGTTTTAGATCAAATTGCATATCCTGACCCTGATGCTTCTGAACAAAAACAAGAAGTCAAATTCTTTTCTTTAGTACGCAATTTAGTAATGACCGGATATTTCACCTCTGAAGCGGGGATTAAGGAATTAGGATACCAAGGAAACCAACCCAATGTTTGGGATGGTGTGCCCGAAGATGTTCTTAAAGATCACGGCATGTCCTACGATAAATCTTGGTTGCCAAAATTTGTAGATCAGTCCAAACGCAATGACCAAGCAGAATGGGATGAGGAAGGAAATTTGATTACCTAAGTCACTAATAAAACTTAAACTAAACAATGGAAAAATTCATCCTGGCAATTGATGCTGGAACAACAAGCTCGCGTGCAATAATTTTTAACCATAAAGGGGAAACCAAAGGAATCGCACAGCATGAATTTACACAACACTTCCCTAAAGAAAGTTGGGTAGAGCATGATGGATTGGAAATTTGGGAAACGCAACTTTTGGCAATTAACGAAGTACTTGAAAAAACAGACATCAAGTCAGAACAAATTCAAGCCATGGGAATTACCAATCAGCGTGAAACCACGCTAATTTGGGATCGAAAAACGGGAAAACCTGTTCATAATGCGATTGTATGGCAAGATCGAAGAACCGCTTCAATTTGTGAATCACTAAAAAAAGAAGGAAAGGAAAAACCATTTTATGAAAAAACAGGATTGCTACTCGATGCTTATTTTTCTGGAACTAAAATCAAATGGATTCTTGATCAAGATTCCAAATTAAGAGAAGCCGCTGAGCATGGTGAACTTGCTTTTGGAACTGTGGATAGTTGGCTCATATGGAACTTGACTAAAGGAAAAGTGCACGTTACGGATGTAACCAATGCCAGTAGAACACTCCTTTTTAACATTCATACCTTGCAGTGGGACGATGAGCTTTTAGGCACACTAGACATTCCCAAAGCATTACTTCCCAAAGTAGTTTCCTCTTCAGAAGAAGTAGGCCTTACCGACTCCAGTTGGTTTAATCATCCCATCCCTATCGCAGGGATTGCTGGCGACCAACAGGCTGCGTTATTTGGTCAAATGTGCATTAGCCCAGGTGATGTAAAAAATACGTACGGGACAGGTTGTTTTTGTATCATGAATACAGGAGACACACCCGTGATTTCAAAAAATAAAATGCTGACTACCATAGGATATCAAATCAATGGAAAAGTAAGCTATGCCCTTGAGGGTAGTGTTTTTATTGCAGGGGCAGTTATCCAATGGCTTCGAGACCAACTTGGAATGATAAGCGATGCAAGTGAAATTGAAACTTTAGCCAAAACCGTTGAAAACAATGGGGGAATCACTTTTATTCCTGCACTAGCTGGTTTGGGTGCCCCCTATTGGGACCCTCATGCCACAGGATCTATTTTGGGAATTACAAGAGGAACTCAAAAAGGTCATATCGCACGTGCTGCTCTAGAAGCTATTGCATTACGCGTTAGAGAAATAGTCATTGAAATGCAAAAAGATGCAAACACAACTTTTAAATCGTTAAAAGTTGACGGAGGAGCAAGTAACAACAACTTACTTATGCAAATCCAAGCCGATTTGCTCGAAACAGAAGTTATTCGTCCTCAAACTACCGAAACTACTGCCCTAGGAGCTGCATTTTTTGCAGGTCTTGCAACGGGTTATTGGGATTCCATTGAAAGTTTGGCTGAAATTTGGGCGGTTGATCAAAAATTTTCCCCTAATCCGAATGCTGATAATCAAAAAACAATTCATCTTTGGGATAAACGAATTGTAAAATTAAATAATCAAGAGGTACCGAATGAATAGAGCTAAAAACCTAGATCAACTCGAAAAGGAACAACAATGGGATGTGGCAATAATTGGTGGAGGTGCTTCCGGTCTAGGAATTGCTTTAGATTCAGCAAGTAGAGGACATAAAACAATCCTACTAGAAAAAAATGACTTTGCCAAAGGGACTTCGTCTCGGAGTACTAAGCTAGTTCACGGAGGAGTACGTTACCTTCAAAATGGTGATATTTCACTAGTCATTGAAGCTTTGAGAGAGCGAGGCATCATGAGAAAAAATGCACCTCATTTGGTTCGTGACTTAAGTTTCGTAATTCCCTCATACGATTGGTGGAGTAGCCCATTTTATGGAATTGGACTCAAAGTTTATGATATGATGGCGGGAAAACTTGGCTTAGGACCTTCTACAATTTTAAATCGTGAGGAAACGCTAAAATACTTGCCAAACGTTAAAAAAGATGGGCTTCGAGGAGGTGTCATCTATCACGATGGGCAATTTGACGACGCTCGAATGGCTGTAAGTCTTGCTTTAACCGCTGACCAAGAAGGAGCTACTTTGCTAAACTATGTTGAAGTTACGGGTTTAGAAAAGGAAAAAGATATGCTGACTGGAATTCAAATAACGGATTGCATTGACGGATCAAAAAAAACAATTAAGGCAAAAGTTGTAGTCAATGCTACAGGTGTTTTTTCAGATCAAATCATTCGAATGGACCAACCGGAGGCCAAACCCATGATACGACCCTCCCAAGGTGTTCATTTGGTAATTGATAAATCCTTTTTACAAGGCGATCATGCGATCATGGTCCCTCATACAACCGATGGTCGTGTCTTGTTTGCTGTTCCTTGGAACGGCCAAGTAGTTGTTGGAACTACGGATACTCCAATCGATGATGCACTGGAAGAACCAATTCCTATGGAAGAAGAAATCGATTTTATTCTTGAAAATGCAAGCGCTTACATGACCAAAAAGCCGCATCGTAAAGATGTCAAAAGTGTTTTTGTTGGTTTGCGACCTCTCGCAGCAACCAATAACAATAAAGAAAGTACTAAAGAAGTTTCCAGACACCATAAGATAATTGTTAGTACCAGTGGATTAGTTAGTGTATTGGGAGGTAAATGGACCACCTACAGAAAAATGGCAGAGGATGCGGTAAATACCATTCAAATGGTAGGTGGATTTCAAGACCGAAAGTGTACCACAGAGACACTTCCTATTTTGGGTAACGATTTTAATGTAGATTTTACCAATCCTTATCATTTTTACGGAACAGAAGCCCCAAAGATCAAAGCCTTAAATCCTGAAAAAGCGAATCAATCACTCTCAGAAAAGCTATTCATCTCAGAAAATCAAGTACTATGGGCTGTACAGGAAGAAATGGCAATGACTCTAGAAGATGTACTAGCAAGAAGAACACGCTGCTTGTTTTTAGATGCTTATGAAACAGAAAAAATAGCCCCAGAAGTAGCAAAAATAATGAGTAAGGTGTTGAAAAAAGATGCTCAATGGATTGAAAAAGAACTTGAAAAGTTTAGTTTAATTTTAAAAAAATACCAATTATGATTCTACATCCATTTTTAGCAGAATTCATCGGGACTGCCATTTTACTTTTATTAGGAGCTGGTGTAGTTGCCAATGTCAATTTAAAAAAAACGATTGCCTCAGGTCAAACTCCGTGGGTGCTTATCACTAGTGCTTGGGGATTTGCTGTTTTTGTAGCTGTATTTGTAAGTGCACAGTCTAGTGGTGCTCATCTCAATCCAGCTGTTACCCTTGGGCTTGCTTTTGCGGGAAAATTTTCTTGGTCTTTAGTACCCAGCTATTTTACAGCACAACTATTGGGTGCAATGTTGGGAAGTTGGCTTGCTTACATAGTTTATCTAGATCATTACAGGGCTACATCAGATGAAGGAGCTGTACGAAGTACTTTTTGTACTGGGCCTGCCATACGGAACTTCAAAAATAATTTCTTTAGTGAGGCCATTGGGACTTTTATGCTTGTTTTCGGAGCGCTGTTTATTGTAAGTCCAAACATTAGCATTGTGGGTTCTGAAGTTGAAAATTTTGGTTTAGGTGCACTTGATGCTTTACCCATTGGAATTGTTGTTTGGGTTATTGGTATTGCATTAGGAGGTACTACCGGTTATGCCATCAATCCGGCCCGTGACTTTGGACCGCGTTTGGTTTATCAATTATTGCCTAGGAAAAATAAAGATGCTGACTGGGCATACAGTTGGATTCCCATATTGGGACCTTTCACTGGTGGTGCTGCAGCAGGATTGCTTTACAGTATTTTACAATAAAACCTTACTTGGCAACATTGACGGCACGAGTTTCTCTAATAACGGTAACTTTGACTTGGCCTGGGTAGGTCATGTCCGTTTGGATTTTTTGAGAAATTTCAAATGACAATCGGGCAGCTTGATTGTCAGAAACTTTTTCACTTTCTACAAAAATGCGGAGTTCACGTCCAGCCTGAATTGCATAAGCTTTATTTACTCCATTAAAGTCGTAAGCGATTTTTTCAAGGTCTTTTAACCGTTGGACATAGCTGTCCAAAACTTGTCTTCTAGCACCAGGGCGGGCTCCTGAAATCCCATCGCAAACTTGCACTAAAGGGGCTAATAAAGTAGTCATTTCAATTTCATCGTGGTGGGCACCTATTGCATTGCACACCTCTTGTTTTTCTCCGTATTTTTCAGCCCATTCCATACCCAATAGCGCATGCGGTTTTTCAGATTCTTCCTCAGGCACTTTGCCAATATCGTGAAGTAGGCCTGCACGTTTGGCCATCTTGGCATTCAATCCAAACTCCGAGGCCATAACGCCACATAATTTTGCAACTTCTCTAGAATGTTGCAATAAATTTTGTCCGTAAGAAGAACGGTATTTCATACGACCTACCAGTTTAACTAATTCTGGATGCAATCCATGAATACCGAGATCAATTACAGTTCGCTTTCCGATTTCAATGATTTCATTTTCGATTTGTCTTTGTGTTTTCTTGACCACTTCCTCAATTCTTGCAGGATGAATCCGCCCATCACTAACCAGTCGGTGTAAAGACAAGCGTGCGATTTCACGTCGAACAGGATCAAAACAAGAGAGAATGATGGCTTCAGGAGTATCGTCAACGATGATTTCTACACCAGTCTCCGCTTCTAAAACTCGGATATTCCGTCCTTCTCTACCAATGATCCTTCCTTTAACATCATCGGACTCTAAGTTGAAAATGGAAACGCAATTATCAATGGCTTCTTCAGTACCAATTCGCTGTATGGTACTGATTACAATCTTTTTTGCTTCTTGTTGTGCTGTGAGTTTGGCTTCTTCGATATGCTGCTGTGCATAACTCATGGCGTCTGATTTTGCTTTCTCCTTTAGGGTCTCCATCAATTCGTTTTTGGCATCCTCAGCAGAAAGTTTTGATATTTCCTCAAGTTTTTGGATTTGGATATCCAATTTATCATTCAACAGTGCTTCTTTAGATTTCAATTTATCTTGCTTAACTCCAAGAAAATCAATTTCCTTTTCAAGCTTTACTCTCAAAACATCATTTGCTCTTACTTCATTTTGGAGTTTGGATTCATTCTTTTTTAGTCTTCTCTCTATTTCAGAAATCCTCTGTTCTCTTTTGTAAATTTCACGCTCGTGATTTGATTTGAGCTCGATAAAATGTTCTTTGGCTTGTAACTTTTTTTCTTTTTTAATTGACTCCGACTCTAATTTGGCATTTTGCAAAAGTTCTTTTGCTTCTCGTCTAGCCTCATCCAAAAGGGCTTTATTCTTCCCTTTTCTGGCATTACCTCCAAGAAAATAACCAAGAACAAAAGCCACTGATGCTGATAGTATCAATAAATAATAAGGTTCCATTTTATTCTATTTTAAAAAAAACCTGTATTAGCGAGTTTTTTGTATAAACTCCTAAAAATCAAGTTTGAGGCTACACTTATGCTCAAGGATCTGCTCACGGCAGCTTGCTTTTACAAAAGAAACTCACCTCTCTGAATTAAAAGCTCGTTGAGTTTATCAAAAAATACTAATACAGGCAGTTTGTTTAGCTGTTAATATGAACTTAGTATGCAGCCATATGGACATTTATTAAATCAATCAGCTCTTGTACTTTATCCTCTTTATCTGATGGGGCAGAATTTTCTTGATTTTTTAATTTTTCCAACTGGGCTGCGTATTGAAGGGAACACATAGCAAGTACATCTTGTTTGTCTCGTACCGCATAGTTTTTCTCTAATTGTTGAATCGTAGCCTCTATTTTTTTTGCGGATGCACGAAGAGAAGCTTCTTGTTCAGGCGCTACAGACAAGGGGTAAACTCTATTTGCTATCGTTAATTTTATTTTTAATAGATCACTCATACTAATTCATTTCTGTAAGCTGAGAAATACAATAATCAACCTCTTTAATCAAACTATTTATTTTGGCTTTCGTTTGTGTTTTTCCTTCATTACTGCCTAATAAATTATTTGCAATTTTAAGGGACTTATTTTCTTCCTTGAGGCTTTTAACTTGAACTTCCATTTCCATTTTTTCCTTCTCTAAAAGTACGTTACGCTCTTTCAAGGTTTTTAAATTTAAATGATTGTCTTTCAGCTTATTGAGCAAAACTATTATTCGCGACTCTAAAAGTGAAATACCCGAAGTTTTACCATTCATACCAAAAAAATTGTGTCATAATTTATCATAACAAATTTATAGAATCTTTTCTGAATGAGCTGATTCTAAAGTGTTGTTTTAAAAACTTTAACAATACAGCTACTTTTAGCTTTTTAAAATTAGAATAAAAATAAATTGATTTTTATATTGCATACTATGCGAACGAATACCCAAAGTCTAAACCTTAGATTAAAATTACTTTTTATTTTTTTTCCATTGCTTCACTTTGGTCAACTGAAGACTGAGTGGGTTTCTCCCTTGGAAATACCCATTCAACTTTCTGGTACTTTTGGAGAGTTTAGAAGCAATCATTTCCATGCTGGATTGGATATTCGAACAAAAGGCAGACAGGGACTGAAGGTCAATAGCATCCAGAACGGATGGATCAATCGAATAAAAGTTAGCACTAGTGGTTATGGTAAAGCAATTTACATACAACACTATGACGGAACAACTTCCGTTTATGCACATCTTAAAAAGTTTGCTCCAAAAATTGAAACTTATCTCAAAGAAAAACAATACGAAAAAGAGTCCTACACCATTCAGCTCTTTCCTAAATCTGAAGAACTCCAAGTAACGACTGGTGAATTGATCGGGTATTCTGGGAATTCTGGAGGGTCTTATGGTCCCCATTTACACTTTGAAGTACGAAATTCAAGCAATCAAAATCCAATCAATCCAATGAGCTATCCATTTAAAATTAAGGATAGTCAACGCCCACAAATTCAAAACTTCTATCTCTACGATGGCATTCACCCCGATAGCAATAAAAAGGAATATCCCTTGGTGAAAAAAAACGATAGTGTGTATTCAACAGCTGGAATTCATATCGGCGGAAAAGTAAATGTTGGTCTGCGATTATTTGACAGACAAGATTTATCCTACAATAAAAATGGGATTTACAAGGCAATTATTCGTTTGAATGGAATTCCTCAGTTCGAAATGAAAATGGATCGAATTAGTTTCAATGATTCCAAATACATCAATCTTCTGATTGATTACAAGGAATGGACACAAAAAAAGAGAAGGATTCAACGTTTTATTTCACATACCGAACAAAAAACAAGCTTTCTAAGTAAGGATATCGTGAACGGGGAAATGAAAATTAGTCCCGGCAAATCGTACCAAATTTTAATTGAAGTTAGTGATTATGATGGCAATACGAGTTATCTCGAAGCATACATTACAGGAGCTGATGCAATAACAGAAACAAAAAAACAGAAAGATTTGCTTGACCCCAGTAAAGATTATCTGTTTGATTTTGAAAATCGTGCTGTCTATTTTCCAAAGAATAGTTTTTACGATTCCATTCCTGTAGAAGTCAAAATAGAAGGAGAAAAACTATTTGTAGGAAAAAACCACTACCCACTTAAAAAGCCGTTTGAAGTCAAATTTAAAATTGCAGAACAAGATAGTTTGATTCGGAGTCAGTCTTTTATTGCCTCGCTAAGTTCAAAAAATGAACCCTATTTTTTTAGCAATAAAATCCAAGACGACCAATGGGTTGGGAAATCCAAAACACTGGGAACCTTTGTGATCAGTCGAGATAGTGTGGCACCCGAAATTAAGCCTCTTAACTTTAAAAAAGGACAATCGCTGAATTCTTTTTCTTTTTTGAAAGTAAAGCTTTCCGATGATTACTCAGGAATCAAATCCTACCGAGGAGAAATCAATGGCAAATGGATTCTCTTTGAATACGAACCTAAAAACGAAAGTTTGATTTACGATTTTAAAGATTTGAATTTTGAAAAGGAGTTACATCATTTAACAATTGAGGCAGAAGATAATGCTGGCAATATTTCTAAACTCGATATGGAGTTTTACAGAAAAGCAGCTAAAAAAAAGCAGGCTCCTACCCTTACCGAAAGCAATCAAAAATCTTTTAGTACTTCAATCAAACGATCCACCTCTTTTTTTGAATTTAGGATTGAAAAAGAAAATCGCAAAGAAGGCCACTCTTCTTTTCTATTGGAACGCAGCGAACGTAAAACATGGGAACCCGATTGACTTCCGGATTGACATGCACTTCCCTTAGAGCAAGCGATTCCATTTAAATCAAGATGAAAATCCAACATTAATGCTTTTTCCTCAGGGATGGGCAAGGCAATATTTACTAAGGTGTAAGTGCTTTGAGTAAGATCGTTACACAGACCATTGAATTGTACTTCAGGAAATAAGGTTGTAATCTGATCAATAAAATACGTTTTGACCGCTAAAACTTCTTTTCTCTCTTCATTTAAATTTTCATAAGCCAACTCCAAGGCTTTGCACATCCCTACAATATTATGAACCGATTCCGTTCCGGCACGCAATCCTCGCTCTTGAGCTCCCCCGTGGATAAACGCTTGGAGTCCTGAATCTTTTCTAATAAATGAAAAGCCAACTCCTTTTGGACCGTGAAATTTATGAGCTGCTGCCGACAGAAAATCTACAGGAAGTTTTTCCATATCAAACGTAAAGTGACCAATTCCTTGAACGGCATCTGTATGGAAATAAGCATTGTACTCATGACAAAGAGATCCTACCTTTTCTAAATCAAGAACATTCCCAATTTCATTATTGACATGCATCAGAGAAACCAAAGTCTTTTCTTCATCACTTTTTAACAGCATTTCCAAATGCTCAAGGTCAACGGTTCCTTTTTCATCTGTTTTTACATAAGCTGTTGTAATTCCAAAAAGTTGCTCTAGCGCTTCCATAGCGTGTAAAATGGCATGGTGCTCAATGGGTGACGAAATGATTCGTTTGACTCCCAAATCTTTAACAGCACAATGGAGAATCATGTTATCCGACTCGGTTCCTCCGGAAGTAAATATGATTTCTTGAGGCGCAGCACTAATTTGCTTTGCAATTCCTTTTCTAGCGGTCTCTACGAAAGTTTTTGCTGTTCTACCAAAAGCATGAGTAGATGAGGGATTCCCAAAACAGGCTTCCATAACCTCTGAAATAGTTGAAATGACCTCTTTTCTCAAAGGGGTGGTTGCTGCATTATCAAAATAAATATTCATCTTTGACCGATCTTAATTGATTATTATTCAAAAGATTTTAGGGTACTAATGATGATTGCTATGCATTCTCTTAATTGTTCTTCTGTCATAATTAAAGGAGGTGCAAAGCGAATAATATTGCCGTGAGTAGGTTTGGCAAGTAAGCTATTTTCCATAAGCTTCAAGCAAATGTTCCATGCTGTTTTACTGTTTTCTGAGTCGTTGATCACAATGGCGTTTAGAAGTCCTCTCCCACGAACTTTTAATACGATTGAACTTTGATCAATGTAGGCTTGCATTTCAGCTCTGAAAAGTTTTCCTAACCGTCTGGCATTCTGAGTTAATTTTTCATCGCGTATGACCTCCAAAGCTTCCATTGCAACTGAACAAGCCATCGGATTTCCTCCAAAGGTACTCCCGTGCTGACCGGGTTGGATCACATCCATAATTTCACTGTCACACAATACCGCTGAAACGGGATACGCGCCTCCACTGATTGCTTTTCCCAGGATCAGAACATCAGGCCTTGTGTAGGTATCTGGCTGTTGTTGGCAATGCCCTTCGCAGCTGCATGTTCCGCATACAGCCAATAAAGAACCTGTTCTACCGATCCCTGTTTGAATTTCATCGGCCATAAGCAGCACATTGAACTCCGAACAGAGCGCTTTGGCTTTCTTGATAAAATCTTCATCAGGAGTGTAAACTCCCGCTTCGCCTTGAATGGGTTCAACCAAAAAGCCCGCCACATGAGGGTGGGTTTCTAGAACGGCTTCCAATGCTTCAATATCATTGTAGGGTATGGTAATAAACCCTTGGGCATGGGGTCCAAAATTCGATTTTGAACCGGGATCACTTGAAAAGGAAATAATGGTTGAAGTACGCCCGTGAAAATTTTGGGAACAAACGATGATTTCAGCTTTATTTTCGGGAATTCCTTTGACAGTGTAGCCCCACTTTCGAGTAATTTTTATGGCCGCTTCTACTGCCTCTGCTCCTGTATTTGAGGGCAGCAAACGTTCAAAATTGAAATAATCCGTTACGTATTTCATGTAGCTTCCCAACTTATTGTTGTGAAAGGCTCTAGAAGTAAGGGTAAGTGTTTCGGCTTGATTTTTTAAAGCGTTTACGATTCTAGGATGGCAATGTCCTTGGTTTACAGCAGAATAAGCGGATAAAAAGTCAAAATATTTTTTACCGTCTACATCCCACAAATAGACCCCTTCACCTCGTTCTAAAACAACCGGTATGGGGTGGTAGTCGTGTGCTCCATTTTCTAACTCTAAATCAATAAAATTTGATGCCGTGCTAATCGTCTCCATAGGGGATAAATTTTTAGGAACTTAAACAATACAATTTCACTTCCAAAAGTAAGAAATATTAAGATTCAAAAACCCAATTGACATAGTGATTTATTTTGCCAAGCCAATTACATTTGCACCATGTCAAGAAAAAAGATAAACAGAACAGAACAAGCACTAAACGTTATGGACATCAATGCCAAAGGGATGGGTGTTGCAAAATCCAAAGAGGGTGCGGTTTATTTTATTAAAAATACCGTTCCAGGTGATGTGGTAGATGTTCGGGTTTACAAAAAAAGAAGAGGCTACTTTGAGGCAGAACCAACACATTGGGTTCAAACTTCAGAAGATCGTACGGAACCGCAGTGCGAACACTTTGGAGTCTGTGGTGGTTGTAAATGGCAGCATCTTTCCTACCCTGCCCAACTGAAGTTTAAAGAAAAAGGAGTTTTGCACAACCTAAAGAACATAGGGAAAATACAACCCCTGGAGGTTCTTCCCATTTTGAAAGCTGAAAATCCTTATTTCTACAGAAATAAAATGGAGTTTTCTTTTTCCAACAAACGCTGGCTCACTTCTGAAGAAATTGCTCAAGGAACAGAAATAGAACGGAATGGACTGGGATTTCACAAACCTCAAATGTGGGACAAAATTGTAGATGTCAACAAATGTCACTTACAGGCTGATCCATCCAATGAAATCCGAAATGCAGTCAAATCGTTTGCTATTGAACAGAAGATGGAATTTTTTGATTCAAGGGCCCAAAAAGGTTTTTTAAGAACCTTAATGATTCGGAATACACTTGGGGGTGAGGTTATGGTATTGGTGCAGTTTTTTGAGAAAAAGAAAAAGGAGATTGAATTGTTGTTAAACTTTATCAAAGAGCGTTTTCCTCAAGTAAGTTCGCTTCTTTATTGCATAAATTCCAAAGGAAACGACAGCCTTTACGACCAAGATATTCATTGTTTTAGTGGAAACGACTACATAACCGAACATTTGGACGATTTGCAATTTCGAATTACTGCGAAATCGTTTTATCAAACCAATCCCAAACAAGCTGGGCTTTTGTACGCCATTGCTCAAGATTTTGCCCAACTCCAACCCCAAGATACGGTTTATGACCTTTACACTGGAACAGGAACCATTGCCTTGAGCATCGCTAAGCAGTGTAAAAAAGTGATCGGTATTGAATCGGTTCCTGAAGCAATAAAAGCAGCAAACCAAAATGCAACGTTAAACGGTATTCAAAATGCCCATTTTGAGGTCGGTGATATGAAAGTATGTTTTAATGACGATTTCATTCAGAAATACGGAAAAGCCGATGTTGTAATTACAGACCCCCCTAGAGATGGGATGCACAAAGACGTGATCTCTCAATTACTAAAACTCAATCCGAAACGCATAGTGTATGTCAGTTGCAATAGTGCCACCCAAGCGCGCGATTTAGAACTACTCAAAGCGCATTATCAGGTAGTGAAAAGTCAAGCTGTAGATATGTTTCCCCAAACCCATCATGTAGAAAATGTTGTACTTTTACAATCTAATTCCATCAATGGACACGCTTAAATTTAAAATTCTTATCCTTTTCATTGGTCTTGGATTTTTTACTCAATGTGAAAAAGACGATATCTGCATATCCTCTGTTGAAGGAACTCCTGACCTGATTGTTTTGATGCTTGAAAATAAAAACAATACTCAAAAAACACCCTCAGGATTTACAATACGTCCTCTGGGAACAGAAAACATTTTAGCGGTAAGTTCAGGCGATTCACTGGCGCTTCCTCTTCAGATAACTGAGGCCGTGACACAATTTGAATTTATTTTAAATCAAGGGAGTCAAGATGAAAATATTGATACCCTACAAATTAATTATCAACGGGTCGATCAATTTATTAATCGAGCTTGTGGCTATCGTGCCAATTTTATTCTAGACCAATCTCCAATCCTTATTTTAAATTCAGGAAATAATTGGATTAAAGGAGCTGTAATTTTAAAAGACACCATTTCAGATGAAACTGCTGCGCACTTGGGTATTTTGTTCTAGTCTCCTTTTGGGAGTACTGTTGGTCAACGGTCAAGAAACCGAAACGCTGGGTACAGACCTTGAAGTTGCTGACAGCTTGGAGGTAAAAGAAAAGATTCCTCTGAGTTTGCGTTTTGGCGCAGATTTGTACCGCCTCATTCGCTCTCAATCCAGCGATGATTTTCAAGGCTTTGAAGCGGTTGCTGACCTTCGGATCAAAAAGGATTTGTTTATTGCAGCAGAAGTAGGTAGTGTAGAAATCACAGAACAATCCGAACAGATCAATCTGACCACCAAAGGAACCTATTACAAAATTGGATTTGATTACAATATGTTCGATAACTGGGAAGGCATGGACAATCATGTAGTGTTGGGACTTCGTTTGGCCTCCAGCAGTCACAGTCAGTTTGTAAATGCCTACACACTTTTGGATCGAACCCCTTTTTGGCAAGATCCTGAAACAAAAATCAGCTCGGGATACGCAACCGGAGAACGACCCAATTTAAACGCCTTTTGGTTGGAATTTGTGGCGGGTTTTAAGGTTCAAGTCATCAACAACATTTATCTGGGTCTCAGCCTCAGACTAAACCGCTTGTTGAGTGATACCGTTCCTGAAAATTTTGACAATATTTACATTCCGGGTTTTAATAAAAAAACCGAGGACAATAAATTTGGAGCAAGCTTTAATTACACCCTAACCTACAGAATCCCCTTTCGGTTTAAAAAGTAGGTTAATCTGTGATCCTTTTTGCAAAAAAGAGTGTTACCTTATTTAAGCTATTCATTTTCTATGATTTTCGCTTCCTGCCAAAACATCTTCTTCAACCCTCCAGATTTACGGACTAAAGTCAATGAATTAAAGGCTTTACAAAGAATTATTGAGCATTAAAATTAAATACTTATTTAAATAAGTATTTAATTTTTAACCGTAAAAAGAAGCGATTTTGCCGCTGTATTTTTATTTTAAAAAGAAAAGATTTTGGATTTTGAGGTTTAAAAAGGAACTACTCTTTTTTTAATTTATGCGTCCGTTTGGTTCCCTCGTAAATAGGATAGTACAACAATCGAGATTCCAATTTACCGTTAAAAAGTTTAATTTTCCTACTAGGTCGCAGTCCAACATTTTTAAGGGCTTCACTATTGGAACTGATAAGCCAAGCATGAGTGTTGGGAAAGCTCTGTTTAAAAGAATCGCCAATGCTTTGATACAATGCGTTCATATCGCCTTCTAAGCGTTCTCCGTAGGGCGGGTTCGTTAAAAGATGTAGCGGTCCGGTAGTTTGTTTTTCCAGCTGAAAAAAGTCCTTTTTTTCTATTTCAATAAATTCCGTTAAGTTGGCATTTTCAACATTGATCAATGCTTTTTCAATGGCAGAAGGAGCTTTGTCTGATCCTTTAATTTTAATTCCGGGGTTTTTAATTTTTTTAAGTTGACTTTCTTGAATTTTCTCAAATAAATCTGCGTCCCAATCAATCCATTTTTCAAAAGCAAATACTTTTCTATTAATATTGGCTGGGATATTACACGCAAAAAGTGCTGCTTCTATTACCAAAGTTCCACTACCGCACATGGGGTCTAAAAAATCTGTATTTCCTTTCCAGCCCGAGAGTTGAATCAGACCAGCTGCAAGTACCTCATTCAAAGGAGCCATATTTGTTGCAGTTCGATATCCCCTATGGTGCAATGAAGCCCCTGAACTGTCAAGAGAAAGGGTACAAAAATCTTCCTGAATATGAATATTGATACGAAGGTCAGGGCGGTTTAAATCTACACTAGGACGTTCGTTAGAGCGGTCTCTAAACCGATCTACTAAGCCGTCTTTGGCCTTTTGAGAGGCAAACTGAGAATGCGTAAACAGCGTTCCATTTACCACACTATCTATTGCAAATTTGGAATCGACATCCAGATAATCTTCCCACTGAAAATCATAGAATAATTGATACAGTGCTTCTTCATTTTCAACTCTTGCAGAATGGATGGGTTTAAGAATTTTTAGGGCGGTACGCAGGCAAAGATTGGCTTTGTACAAAAAGCCCAGATCGCCTACAAAAGAAACCATTCGATTGCCGGGTTTGATGTTTTGAGCACCTAACTGCAGTAATTCTTTTGCCAAAATCGCTTCAAAACCGTAGAAGGTCTTCGCTACCATTTTAAAATTTTCTTCCATCCTGAGTTTTAACGGTCAAAAATACTTTAATTTTGGCTACAAATGTGTCTTTAGACCACTTGTATGTTATCAAGTTTTTCATTCAACTACTTACTTCCCTTTTTTGGTGCTCTTTTGGGCATGGGTGTCGCTTTTATTGTAAAACCTAAATCTCCTAAGGGACTTAAACTCATCTTATCCTTTAGTGGTGCCTTTTTACTGGGCATCACCATTTTCCATCTGCTTCCAAATGTCTTTTTACACGCTGGATTTGATGCGGGAATCTGGATAGTTTCAGGATTGATTTTACAAATTATCCTGGAATTTCTTTCCCAAGGAGCTGAACACGGACATACGCATGTTCAATCCAAGACTAAACTCCCTTGGCTTTTATTTTTCAGCCTTTGCATCCATGCATTTATTGAGGGAATCCCTATGAAGCAGGAAGATGCACTCGTTTGGGGAATTTTTATTCATAAAATTCCGATCGGAATGGTTTTGTTTTTAATGATATGGCAGCTCAGGGTAACTCCAGTTCTAAAGCTTTTTTGTCTCCTTTTCTTTTCCCTAATGAGCCCAGCGGGGAGTTTTTTCTTCGCAAACATCAATGGACTGGCACCCTGGATACCCCCTCTCACAGCTTTGGTTATTGGTATGTTACTCCACATTGCAACTACTATTTTATTTGAAAGTAATCAAGGACACGCATTCAATATCCGAAAACTTCTAATCATCTTACTTGGGTTTGGGCTTTCTTATTTACTCTAATTACCATTTATTACATCATTAAGTGCGTTTGTAACTTTTTAGCGTCCAGTTAATACTTTTTAGTTGGTGTTTTAATAAAAAAATAACAGATTTGTAATAGAAATTTAACAGCATGTCTATTAATCAAATATTTAAAAAAACAACCACAAAATAGAAAATCCCCACCCAGAGGCTATGAAGGTTAGCTCTTTTCGTTGAAAACCCTACATTTTGCACACCACTTCAAATCGTGCTTCAACACTAAAAATCTTCTAATCGCCTCTCGACTAAAACAAACCGAACTTAACCTTGGTTTTTATTTTGATTTATGTTTATTTTTTTGCAGAAAAGATCCTTGCCCCGAGGATCTTTTTGAATTTTACCTGGTAATACTCCAAACTCTGACATTTACTAAAAAAATAGTAGATTCCCCCAATAAACTCAAATCTTTAGCCCCTTTGAAAAATCCAAAAACATCGGTAGTTTCCTCCAATAAGAAGAAATATCGTCCCGATACGACCTTAAAATTAGAAAAATCTAATCCTTAAGTTTCAGACTCTGTCACTACAAAAGCTATTTGTAAGAATTGTGGTGGTGTTTGTTGGAAAAGTGGTGTGGAAAAAACAACCGGTAAACAACGTTATCGTTGTAAACAATGTCGGAAAAGTCAACAAGCCCAATACAGCTACAATGCTTATGCTCCCAATTTGGATCAAAACATTGTTTGCTTAACCAAAGAAGGGGTTGGAATATTGGGAACGCCTCGTTTGCTAGGAATTTCTCCTACTACCTTAATTTCAAGAATCAAAAAAATAGCTGCTGAAATCAAAGAACCTATTTTGTTTAAAGGCAAAACCTAACTATGTAATAGAATTCATCATGAAGAGAGACCAAAAAAAAAGACCCAAGCAAAAGTTGCAAGGGTCTTTGAAGAAGGCGGCGACATACTCTCCCACCGTGTGGCAGTACCATCTGCGCTAGTGGGCTTAACTTCTCTGTTCGGAATGGGAAGAGGTG
>Ga0228624_1000555_pt1 | contig 18940 bp, 15 predicted proteins | sample 29DmetaG_FD_182744 | JGI IMG/M metagenome (GOLD analysis project Ga0228624, IMG submission 182744) | Seawater microbial communities from Monterey Bay, California, United States - 29D | ecosystem: Environmental > Aquatic > Marine > Coastal | place: USA: California | collected 2016-10-10 | reverse complement strand
AGGAGGAGTATTTTTTAACTCACAAGGAGCTGGATATCAACAAGGAAATGATTACTGGGTTCAAGGTAGAGTTCAATCGGGTGGATTATTTGCTCAAGTTTATTACAATTATAATGATGGTGGAAATGAAGAAAACCCTACATTTTTATATCAAACAGGTTTAAGGCAAGTAGCCGAAAGAAATTCTTTAGAGGCTCAACTTCAATACAACTTTGACGTTCCAAAATTTTTAAACACTAATTTTACTATAGGTACTGATTATAGAAATTCTAAATCTATGACAGCAGGTACACTTTATGGTATTAATGAAGACAGAGATGATTATATTATTACAGGAGCTTATCTTCAGGGAACTTCTAAAATTAGTGATAAGTTAGATATTACTTATGCAGGAAGATATGACAAGTTCAATTTTATCGACGAAGGAGCTTTTGCTCCTAGAGTTGCGATAGTTTACAAAGCTAACGACAATCATACGTTTAGAGCGTCATTTAACAAAGCTAATACAGGTCCTTCTGCTTTACAGCAAAACATAGATTTTCCGGTGTCTGTTTTAGCACCTGGAATTGCAGATGTTTGGTTATCTGGTCAGTATGCACCACAAGTATTTCCAGACAATCCAACAATAGATTTATCAGTACCTGGATTACCTGATCTTCCTTACGGAGCAACTTCATTTCCTCTAGCGTATGCTTACGGGGCTGTTGCTCAGCCTACATTAACTGCTCTTTATGGAGGCTTGGCAGGAAACCCTTTATTACCTGTGGTTCAAAATTTCTTTAACGGGTATTTACCTTCAGGAGGAACAGGACAATTAGTAGGATATAATTTATTCAATGGAGAACCAATGGATGAATTAACAGGAACAGGACGATCTGCAGTAGAAACATTAAATTCTTTTGAAGTAGGATATAAAGGATTAATTGCTAATAAATTATCTGTAGCTTTAGATGTATATACTTATGAAAGAAAAGGATTTACTCAATTTACAGCTATTGGTCCAACATTTAATTTGGTAGGAGCAAATATAGCAAATGACTTAGGAGCTCAAGTAGGAGCAGATTTTGCTTCTGACCCAGGAGTAATAGGAGCCGTAACAGGAGCTGTACAAGCTCAGTATACTGCAGCAGGAATTCCACAGTCTATTTGGGATACAGGAGCGCCAGCAGGTGCACTTTTCCCTGGATCTCCAGCAATTGCGCCTATTGGTGCAGTAATTGGAGGAACAATTGCAGGAGCAGCAGCCTCAGTTGGAGGTGCATTTGTTCAAGGTGGAGCCGGTTTTGAAGCAGCAGTATCACCGTTATTTCCAATATTTGGTACTGTAGAAACAACAGCAGTGCCTCAAGGAGATGGCTTAATGCATATCCCTGCAGGATACCGTCGTTTTGATGGTGCTACAAGAAGCCACGTAGGTGCAGATTTATCTATGGAATATTTCTTAAATGATGATGTTACGTTGTGGTTTAATACTTCGTGGTTAAGTCAGAATGAATGGATTCCTGGAGAATCTAACGATGACGGATTACCATTCTCTTCTTACTTAAATGCTCCAAAATTCAAATACAGAGCAGGTGTTCAATATTCAAAAGACAAAGTAAGAGGTTCGGTTGCTTACCAACATGACGATTCTTTTTATTCTAACCAAGGGTTTTTCTCTGGAGAGGTACAAGAGAAAAATTTATTTGATGTTAATATAGGATACAACGTTTCTGACAATTTAAAATTAGATTTATCAGCAACTAATGTATTAGATCAGAAATATAGAGCATTCCCAAGTATGCCAGTAATTGGTCGTAGAACTGTTCTTAAATTAACTTTTGATTATTAATATAACTCAAAAAGATATTTTAAATAAAAAAGGCAACCATTTGGTTGCCTTTTTTATTTAACTAAAGTTAGCAAGAAGTTTATAAGAGGGCTTAGTTTTTTTGGTGGGTTGTCATCATCAAACCCATTACTTTTATACGTTTTTCTATCCCAAATTACCTCTAAAGTTGTAAACATAGCTCCATCATATTGAAACTTATCTGAAGGAGCTTTAAGAAGATGTAACGTTTCAGGATGAACTTTTTTAAGTAATTTATTTAAAGAGTTTTTAACCTCTTTAGAAATAATTAAAGAAAGAGTTTCATTATTATTTTCAAAATACTTCAGAGTATCCCCTTGTAGAAGAATTTGTGTTGAATATCCTCGAGTAATTGATTTGTATTGTATTTTCTGAAAACGATCTATATGCTTTGAAGAAGAACAACTAAAGAACAAGAAGCAGTTTGCAAAAATTATAAGAGTTGTTTTTTTCATAGGACTATTTTTATAAAGATAATAAAAACAGTAATTTTATTGAAAAGGCCTGTTTATCTTAACATTAAGATTGCTCTTTTTAGGCCTTTGACAAAAATATCGATTTCTTCTTTTGTATTATAAAATGCAAATGAAGCTCTTATGGTGCCTGGTATTTTATAAAAATCCATGATTGGCTGAGCACAATGATGTCCAGTTCTAACGGCTATTCCTAATTTATCAAGAATAGACCCAATATCATATGGATGAATAGTACCTACATTGAAAGAAATAACAGAGGTTTTCTTTGAGGTGCCATAAATTTTGAGCTCATTAATTTTTAATAACTCTTGAGTTCCGTATTCAAGGAGCTCTTGTTCATGCTTATTAATGGCATCAAAACCGATTGAATTCATATAATCGATGGCCACACCAAAAGCAATACCCCCACAAATATTTGGGGTTCCTGCCTCAAATTTATGAGGCAACCCTGCGTAAGTAGTTTTTTTAAAAGTAACTGTTTCAATCATTTCACCACCACCTTGGTAAGGTGGAAGCTTTTCTAACCATTCTTTTTTGCCGTATAAAAGTCCTACTCCAGTAGGTCCGCAAATTTTATGAGCAGAGGTTACATAAAAGTCTACATCTAGTTTTTGAAAGTCTACTTTCATATGAGGTGTAGATTGAGCCCCGTCAATTAAAACAGCTGCACCTGCTTGATGTGCCTTTTCAATAATTTCTTCAATAGGGTTTATAGTGCCAAGTGCATTTGAAATATGATTGCAGAAAACTAATTTTGTCTTATTTGAAAGTAACTCATTATATGAACTCATCATCAGTGCTCCATCCTCATTCATGGGAATAACTTTTAATTGAGCTCCTGTTTTTTCACACAACATTTGCCAAGGAACAATGTTAGAGTGATGTTCTAAAGCAGAAACAATAACCTCATCTCCTTTTTTAAGTAGATTAGAGAAGCCTGAAGCAATCATATTAATTCCGTGCGTAGTACCAGAGGTGAAAATCATTTCGTAAGCATATTTTGCATTAAAATGAGTTTTTAGTGTTTCTCTAGCCTGTTCATACTTGTCTGTTGCCTCTTGACTTAAAGTATGAACTCCTCTATGAATGTTTGCATTGTAATTCATGTAGTAATCAACTATAGCGTCAATCACAATTTTTGGAGTTTGTGAAGTTGCGGCATTATCAAAATAAATCAAAGGTTTTCCATTGACCATTCTTTGTAATATTGGAAAATCTGCCCGAATTTTTTCTACTGGAAACATTCTATTGATTTTGAGACACAAAGGTAGGGCATCAAAGATAAATCTTTTAATAAACCTGTTATTTTATTCTTATTTTTGTAATTACTGAACCCTTGTTATATGAAAATCACTAAAAGAATTCTACTGCTTTTATCAGTAACACTCCTACTTATAATAATAATAAATTATCCTAAACTTAATATTATTTCAGGATATGCAGCAAAAAACACCAGTTCTTCAGTTTTTGTTGCAAACAGGACAGTCGCTTTTACAGACGCTACAGACAATAATTTTTCACCTATAAACTTGGCGAGCACCGCTATTAGTCTTGAAAATAATTTTGCATCTGCATCTACACTAGGTTTATTAACTAGAAAAGCAGTTTATAGAAACGGGTTAGGGAGTGTATTAATCACAAAAGGGTATGATGCCAATAAAAAAGAATTAATCCCAAAGCGCTATATTAAAAACACCTCATTAGCTTACCCTTTTGGAAACAAAACTCAAAACGATACTCTATTTAATACTATAAATTATGAAAAATTAGACTCAGCGGTTTCTTCAATTTTTGAAAATTCACATCAAACAAGAGCTGTTCTAGTGTTGTATAAAAACCAACTAATTGCAGAGAGGTACGCTAAGGGTTTTACTAAAGAGTCTAGAATACTTGGGTGGTCTATGACAAAAAGTATTTTAAGTACTGTTTTTGGAATCATGCAGTACCAAGGAAAGCTATCAGTTCAGGACAGAGCACCAATTTTAGAATGGGAAAATGATGACCGAAAAAAAATAACTCTTCATAATTTATTGCAAATGAATAGTGGATTAGCTTGGGATGAAAATTATGAAAAAATATCAGACGTTACAAAAATGTTGTTTTTAGAGGATGATATGACTAAGATGCAACAAAAACAACAGTTAGTAGATTCCCCTAATTTTTCATGGAATTATTCTTCTGGTACTTCAAATTTATTGTCAGGAATTTTAAGAAAAAAGTTAGGAAACCAGCAAGAATATTTAGACTATTGGTATCGAGAATTAATAGACAAAATAGGCATGAACTCTATGATTGTTGAGACCGATGTAAAAGGTCATTATGTAGCTTCATCATACGCTTGGGCAACTGCTAGAGATTGGGCAAAATTTGGATTGTTATATTTACACAAAGGGAATTGGAATGGTACCCAAATTTTCTCTCCCGAATGGGTAGATTATATTACACAACCAACCCCCACTTCAAATAATAGCTATGGGGCTCATTTTTGGTTGAATGCCGGAAATAAAATGAAAGATGTTCCGTCCAATATGTTTTATGCAGACGGATATCAAGGGCAACGTGTATATATCCTTCCGGATCAGGAGATGGTAGTTGTTCGTTTGGGATTAAAAAACTACAATGAAAATAAATTTTTAAAGGAAATAATACAATCAATTCAATAAATACATTACACAATGAAACATGCAATTATTTTTTGCTTTTCTCTACTAATAATAGGATCGGCTTTTGGACAAAAGAATGATGAAAAAATTAGAAAACTTTCAGATAAAATAGAACAAAAAGTTATCGAATGGAGAAGACATGTTCACCAGAATCCTGAGTTGTCTAATAGAGAATTTGAGACAGCCAAATATATAGAAACCCATTTAAGAAGCTTAGGAATTTCTGTTCAAACGGGAGTTGCTAAGACAGGAGTTGTTGGAATTTTAAAAGGTAAAAAGCCAGGGAAAGTTGTTGCATTACGAGCAGACATTGATGCACTTCCTGTTACAGAAAGAAATGACTTACCTTTTAAATCTAATGTAAGATCTACATATAATGGTAAGGAAACAGGTGTAATGCATGCCTGTGGGCATGATTCTCATGTAGCCATATTAATGGGTGTTGCCGAAGTATTATCTCAAATGAAAAATGATATTCACGGGACTATTAAATTTATCTTTCAACCAGCAGAGGAAGGGGCTCCAAAAGGTGAAGAGGGAGGTGCAGAATTAATGGTTAAAGAGGGTGTTTTAAAAAATCCTGATGTAGATGCTATTTTTGGTTTACACATTGCTGCGGGTTTAGATGCAGGGAAGATAACGTACAAACCAGGAGGGATTATGGCGGCAGCTCAATCATATCAAATTAATGTTAAAGGAAAGCAAGCTCACGGTTCTAGACCATGGGCAAGTGTAGACCCTATTCTAGCTTCTGTTCAAATAATTAACGGATTACAAACCATTATTAGTAGAGAGTCTGAGTTAACAAAAGAAGGTGCTGTTATTACTGTTGGAATGATGAACGCTGGAATACGAAGTAATATCATTCCAGAAAACGCAACCATTGTTGGTACTATTAGAACTTTAGATTATGGGATGCAAGACTTTATTAACAAGAGAATGAAAGAAATGGTTCCAGATATTGCGAAAGCATTTAGAGCTGAAGCAACTATAGAAATAGACAAAGGATACCCAATTACCTTCAATCATTTAGAATTAACAAGTCAGATGCTTCCTACACTTCAACGAATAGCATCAAAAGAAAATGTACTAGAAATAGATGCAATTACTGGTGCAGAAGATTTTTCTTTTTTTCAACAAAAAATACCAGGACTGTATTTTTTCTTAGGAGGAAAAGCATTGGATGTAAAACCAGAAGAGGCTGCTGGGCATCATACGCCAGATTTTATCTTAGATGAAAGTGGTTTTGTGCTGGGAGTTAAAACATTATCTGCTTTGGCATTAGATTATCTAGAGCAATAAGGTTTTAGAATTATATCAAAACATAAAAACAGGCATAATTGCCTGTTTTTGTGCTTGTTAGTACCCTTGGTTTTAGATATTAAAACCAATATTTACATTTAATTTTGTAGCAATTAACTTTGTTATTCTATCCTTAACCTCAGGAATTTTAACGCTTTCTAGCACGGTATTGGCAAATGCATACATTAAAAGTGCTTTGGCTTCTTTTTTAGGAATACCTCGTTGTTGCATGTAAAATAAAGCCTGTTCATCTAATTGACCAATGGTACAACCATGAGAACATTTTACATCATCTGCAAAAATCTCTAACTGAGGTTTTGCATTGATAGTAGATTTGTTATTCATCAAAATATTATTATTCTTTTGATAAGCATTGGTTTTTTGAGCCTCTTTTTCAACGATAACTTTACCGTTGAAAACGCCAGTAGAGCGCTCATCATAAATTCCTTTATAATCTTGATGACTTTCACAGTTCGGCTCAATATGATGAACTAAGGTGTGATGATCTACATGTTGTTTTCCTTCAATAATAGTAATTCCTTTTAAAATAGAATCTATGTGTTCCCCTTTTTGAAAGAAGTTTAAGTTATTTCTTGTAATATTACCACCAAATGAAAAAGTATGAACTGAAACAACACTATTTGATTGCTGTTCAACAAAAGTATTGTCAACTAATGAAGCTTCAATATGATCATTTTGTATTTTATAAAAATCTACAGTAGAATGTCTGTCTGCAAATATTTCGGTGACTACATTTGTTAATACGGCATTATTTGTTAGGCTTTGATGTCTTTCAATAATTTGAACATGCGCGTTTTGATCTACAACAATTAAATTTCTTGGTTGTAGCATTGTAGCGCTTTCCTCACCGGTAGTAAAATTAATAATCTGAATAGGCTTTTCTACCTCCGTATTTTTTGGGATATGAATGTAAGCGCCCTCCTTCGAAAATGCTGTATTTAATGAAGTTAAATTATCTTGCTTAGCAACCTTGTTAAAATAATTTTCAATAATAGGTTTGTATTTTGTTTTGGTTAATGCAGATGACATTAAGCATACATCAATATTATCGTGAGTTGTTTCAGATAAAAAAGAACTGTATTTACCATCGATAAAGACAATTTTATAGGTATCAATATCATGAATAAAATATTTTTTTACTTCAGCAAGAGAGATGCTTTTTTCTTTATTAGGAAAAATACTATAGTCTTCCTTTAGAATACTATTTAATGAAGTATATTTCCAGGATTCTAATTTTTTTGATGGAAATCCTAGTTTTTCAAAGTTTTGAAAAGCCTCAGTTCTAATATCATGAATATCAGAATTTATGTTAACGCCATCTTCAAAAGCAACGTATGATGAAACTATTTTTTCTTTTAAATCCATTTTATTTATTATTCCAAAATTATTATCAAAAAGCTATTGAAAAAAATATTTCTAATTATGCGCTAATTTCTTCTTTTATCCAATCGTAACCTTTAGCTTCTAGTTCTAAAGCTAAAGAAGCGTCACCAGTTTTAACTATTTTACCGTCGTGCAACACATGCACAAAGTCTGGTACTATATAATCCAGTAATCTTTGATAATGAGTAATTACGATTACAGCATTGTCTTTAGATTTTAATTTATTAACACCATTGGCAACAATCCTTAAAGCGTCAATATCAAGTCCAGAGTCTGTTTCGTCTAATATGGCAAGTTTTGGCTCTAGCATTGCCATTTGAAAAATCTCATTACGTTTTTTTTCTCCTCCAGAAAACCCTTCATTTAAAGAACGGGATAAAAACTTTCGATCAATCTCTAAAAGTTCAGATTTTTCGCGAATCATTTTTAGCATATCCTTAGCGGGCATGTCCTCTAGACCTTTTGCTTTTCTAGTTTCGTTGATGGAGGTTTTAATAAAATTAGTTACAGAAACTCCAGGAATTTCAACTGGATATTGAAATGATAAAAACACACCATTGTGGGCTCTTTCTTCAGGAGATAACTCACTAATATCCTCGCCGTTTAATTCGATTATTCCTTTGGTAACATCATATTCTTCTTTTCCAGCAATGATGTTTGCAAGCGTACTTTTTCCAGCACCATTTGGCCCCATGATAGCGTGGACTTCACCAGATTTTACGGTTAAATTCAACCCCTTTAAGATTGATTTGTCATCTACACTCGCTTGTAAATTTTCTATTTTTAACATGTTTTTATACTATATGCTTTTAAGTTTATACTTAAGCGTTGGTTTTGTTGGTTATCCAACCGAACCCTCTAAGCTAATTTCCAATAATTTTTGAGCCTCAACAGCAAACTCCATAGGAAGCTTGTTTAATACCTCTTTACTAAAGCCGTTAACAATTAAAGCGATGGCTTTTTCAGTATCTATTCCTCGTTGATTACAATAGAAAAGCTGATCCTCACCAATTTTACTGGTAGTAGCTTCGTGTTCAACTTGAGCACTTTTATTCTTTACTTCTATGTATGGGAAGGTATGAGCTCCACATTCATTTCCCATTAACAGACTATCACACTGAGAAAAATTTCTCGCGTTTTCTGCTCTTGAACTAATTTGGACTAATCCACGATAGCTGTTTTGTGATTTTCCAGCAGAAATTCCTTTGGATATAATAGTTGATTTGGTGTTTTTCCCCAAGTGAATCATTTTAGTACCTGTATCAGCTTGTTGAAAATTGTTTGTAACCGCAATAGAATAGAATTCTCCCACAGAATTATTCCCTTTTAAAATACAACTTGGATATTTCCATGTAATTGCAGAGCCTGTTTCTACTTGAGTCCAAGATATTTTTGCATTGGTTTCGCAAAGCCCTCTTTTGGTTACAAAATTATAGACACCTCCTTTTCCTTCGCTATTGCCAGGAAACCAATTTTGCACAGTTGAGTATTTGATTTCAGCATCGTCCATAGCAATTAATTCAACAACTGCAGCATGTAATTGATTTTCATCTCTGCTTGGTGCAGTACACCCTTCTAGATAACTCACAAAACTTCCTTTATCAGCAACTACGAGAGTTCTTTCAAATTGACCAGTTCCTCCTTCGTTAATTCTAAAATATGTTGAGAGTTCCATTGGGCATCTAACTCCTTTTGGAATATAACAGAATGACCCATCAGAAAAAACCGCTGAGTTTAATGCTGCATAAAAATTATCTGAAGATGGCACAACTGTGCCTAAATATTTTCTGACTAATTCTGGATGCTCTTGAATGGCCTCAGAAATAGGCATAAAAATAATTCCTTTTTCACCTAGAGTCTTTTTAAAAGTAGTAGCAACAGAGACAGAGTCAACGACAATATCTACAGCAACATTAGCCAATCTTTTTTGTTCTTCTAGTGAGATCCCTAATTTTTCGAAAGTTGCCAATAAATCTGGATCTACTTCGTCAATACTATTTAGTTTTGGTTTTTGTTTAGGTGCAGAATAGTAGGCAATGTCTTGAAATTCTGGCTTTTTGTAGGTTACATTTGCCCATTCGGGTTCTTCCATTTTAGACCAAATCTCAAACGCTTTTAAGCGCCATTCAGTCATCCATTCTGGCTCATTTTTCTTTTTAGAAATTGCACGTACAACATCTTCATTCAAACCTTTAGCAAAGGTTTCACTTTCTATATCTGTGTAGAAACCATATTCATATTCTTTGGTCTCTAATTCTTGTCTTAAATCGTCTTCAGTATACTTACTCATTTTAATTTTTAATTATAATGAAAAACTTTCTCCACATCCACATGTTCTGTTAGCATTAGGATTGTTAAAAACAAATCCTTTGCCATTTAAACCTCCAGAAAATTCTAGGGTAGTTCCAACTAAATAAAGGAAGCTTTTTTTGTCGACAATAATTTTAACATCATTGTCTTCAAAAATTTTATCGTTTTCTTGCTGTTTATTGTCAAACTTTAAGTCGTAGGAGAGACCAGAACAACCTCCACTTTTTACACCAACTCTTACATAGTCTGTTGTCGCATTAAAGCCGTCGTCTGTCATGAGCTGAACCACCTTCTTCTTTGCATTGTCCGAAACCTTTATCATAACTTTTATATAGATTTACTCTAAAATGTAAATGCAAAGATACGACATAAGTCTAAAATTACCCGTACCGGCTTCAATATATTGATTTATGACAATGGAATGCAGCTACTTTAATTTTGAAAGGTGGGATTATTTATAAAACCATCATCTGTTAAGGTGATTAAAAAAGCTTTTAAATCTGCCTTTTCTTGTGGTGTTAATTGAACACCTCCTTGGTTAACTTTTTTCATTAAAGGATCAATGGTGCTTGAATTTTGAAGGCCCTCGCTGTAATGATTAATAACATCCTCTAATGTTGAAAAGCGACCATCATGCATGTAAGGGGCCGTATAAACTAGGTTTCTTAAAGAAGGAGATTTAAATTTACCGTTATCATTTGGATCTCCAGTTACTGCTCCTAACCCAAGATCATTAAATGAAGTGTCTAAGCCGTTATTGTGAAAATTATTATCTGTCCACAAAGGATTATTATCACTTCCATGACAATGAAAACAATCACCTTTGTCCTCACTCATAAAAATAGTAAAACCATTAACCTCTTGTTGATTTAGCGAAGTATTTCCAAGAAGGTATTGATCAAATTTAGCATTTCCAGAAATAAGTGTTCTTTCAAATTGAGCAATAGCTTTGGTTACTAAAGTAGAATCAATTCTCTCGGTTCCAAAAGCATTTAAAAACATCGTAGGGTATTCTTGATCTTGTTGAAGTCTTAAAGCTACATTAGACCATGAACTATGCATTTCAATAGGGTTTCTAACGGGTTCTAAAGCTTGCCTTTCTAAGCTTAATTCTTTCCCGTCCCAAGAAAATTTGTCATTAAAATTCCATGCCAAATTAAATAAAGGCATCGAATTTCGTGATCCAGAAAAACCGTCTACACCAAGACTAAACCTTAAGCTGTCCGTAAATGAATTTCTAGGATTATGACAAGAAGCACAAGATTGTGTATTGTTTTTTGAAAGTTTTTTATCAAAAAACAACTTTTTCCCCAAGGCAATACCCTCCTCAGTTAAAGGATTATTTATCGGGATTAAGGGGGCTATTAATTTTTGTTGAAAAAGTTCAGGAACTTTAAGCGAATAGGGTATGGGTATATATTCTTCTTCTATAGTATTGTCTTTATTTGAACAAGAAACAAATAAGATTGAAAACAAAAGTAGAAGCAGAAAATTTTTATTCATTTTTATTGAGTAATGGAAACTAAATCAAATACAGATGAACCGTTTTGATTCATTAATAGCTGCACATCATAATTTCCCATTAAATTTGTATCGAATTCGTTTAAATCCCACATATTTGGGTTTTTGAACCATTCAGAAACATCCATTTTCATATTAATGTTTGTGTTGCTACCAATAGTTAATCCTCCAATATTTACAGAAAAAGAAGTATCTACAGTATCATTAGGGTTAGATCCATCAAAAGCATTAATAACATGATAATTATAAGCGGTTTCTTGATTATTATTATCTATAAACATTCCATCTAGCTGCATAAAATGATATCCACCACCTAATAGCCCAGGAACATTAAAAAGTGCTGTGTTTAAGTTAGGGTACGCTCCGTCTATATTTAAATTATTACTAAAACCAAATCTAAAAGACACAGATACATAATCTCCCGGTAAAATAGATTCAGAGGTAGTAAAAGATAAGCCAATATCATTGGTTAAATCAACTAAGTTATAATCATCAAGTATAGTTGTAACACCACTTTCATGAATTAGTGTAATTTCTGAAATAACATACCTAAGCCTTTCTATATTTAGAGTTTGTTCGTTTTCATTTGTAAATTTTAGTTCATTAAAGTCAGAGCTTGATATGTCATCTTCACCCCAAGAATGAGTAAAATTTAAGGTAATTGCAACTGGAGACAGACTAATATCCTTGTCTTGACTACAGCTGTTTAAACCAAAAAAAAGACAGATAATTATAATTTTTTTCATGACTATATTTAATTTATTTGTACAATTAATAGGTCAGTAAACCCTTTATTATCTATAATATCTCCATCTGAGCTATTCGTTTCACCCACTGCAACAATAGTTCCATTATTAATTTGAACAGCATCGTATGAGAAATCTATTTCAGAACCACCAATTGTTGTTTCCCATAATAATTGCCCAGAGTTATTAAGTCTTAGAACCCAAGCATCATTTTGCCCTTGGTTTTTTGAGACATCTCCATTAGAACTTCTAGAACTTCCAGCAATTATAAATTCGTTGTTAAAAGTTGCACTTATAGATCTTGCAACATCAAAATTAGATCCTCCTATAGAAGCATTCCATAAAAGCTCCCCATTATTAGAGATTTTAATGGCCCAAAGATCTGCAGCACCATTATTAAAAGTTACATCTTGGTTATTACTTCTAGTATCTCCCACAATAATATGATCTCCATTTGCATTAGAAACGATATCCCTTGCCTCATCTATTTCAGAACCACCAAATGATTTTTCCCAAACAATATCTCCATTTACATCAGACTTAACAATCCAAAAATCATACGAGCCTTTGTTATTTGAAATGTCTACATCATTACTATCTGAGCCTCCAACCTTAATAAAACCGCCAATTAGAGTTTCAGATATTCCCGCTGGACTATCTGTAAATGACCCGCCATAAAAGCGCGACCAAACAATATCTCCTGTTGGCGATATTTTAATAGACCAATAATCTCCTCCCGCATGTTTTGTAGAAAATCTACCTTGGTTTCCTTCTCCGCCAGACGCAGTAACATCTAAAATACCTGAGAGCATCAAATGATTGTCTGATGTTTCTATAATAGATACGCCTTCATCTACACCTCCATAACCAAAAGATTTTTCCCAAGTGACACCTCCAGAATCATTAATTTTGATAAGCCAAAAGTCTCTATTACCATTATTAGACGAAACATCACCGTCCGAGCTATCTGAGTATCCAAGTAGCGCATAACCGCCATCCGAGGTTTCAATAATACTACTTCCTCTATCATCTCCAGATCCGCCATAGGTTTTATTCCACTCTAACTGAGCCTCAGAATTAAATTTGAGCATCCAAAAATCATAATCCTCAGTTGCTTTATCTGTGATATCGCCATCTAAACTTTGTGTGTAGCCAAGAACCGCAAATCCACCATCAACTGTTGAAACAACAGATTTTGCAACATCATTTTTTGACCCACCGAAAGTTTGAACTAACTCAAGAGTTCCGCTAGACGGATTCAATCTTGGATGAAATGCTAAATTTGATTCTGTACATCCATAAAACATTATAATAAGTAGAAAAAGCAAGTGTTTTTTCATATATCTACTCACTTTTTCTCACAATATAAAATCCAGTATTGATATCACTTATAATAATATTACCACTTTCAAAATAAGGATATACATTCCAAACACCATTAAAAGAAGCGTTATCATTTGAAGGATAGGTATCAAAATATCCAATTTCAGTCATTGTTTGATTGCCAATAGCTTCAATGTCAATTACTCTAATCCCAGCAGAGTAATTGGCAAGGAAATAGTCATTCCCTTTTACATAACCATTGTGATCTATTGCAGTAGTGGGACCATAATATTCCATATGAACATTTGGGTTATCTAAATCGGTAAAATCAAAAACAATATTTCTTGTATTTCCCCCAAAGTTTCGTTCATCTAATTCATCACCAAGGATAAAATAGTTTTGATCTTCTGTAAACCACCCTTGGTGAGTATATCCGATATTAGGGTAGCCAGTTTTAGCAATTTGCGTAGGGTTCATTTTATCAGTTACATCAACAATAACAACTTCATTTTGATTGCTACCTATTAAAATTTCTCTCCCTGTATAATCAGTATCAGGCCCATAGTAGGTGACAACTTGTGCATCATGAGAATAAGCGTCTTCACCATACCCACCCGCAGCTACTGGGTTTAACGGATTAGATATGTCTATAAAATGTGGTCCACCGCTATAAGTACTTGTGCCAACAGCATAGGCATATCCTTGAGCATCATTGATAACGATGTTATGTGCAGCTCCAAAACCATCATAATGTGCATCTGATGTAAAAGTTTCGGGAGGTTGGTTCGCAGATACATTTCCTAATTTTGTAAGATCAAAAACCTGCATTCCATGGCCAGGTGCCTCGCTCACAATAAAAGCATAGTTTCCATAAGTTTTGATATCCCTCCAAGAACTATTTGTTGTGTGTGTTGGTAAAAACCCAATAATTTTTGGGAATTCTAAGTCAGAAATATCAATAAAAGAGGTTCCAGTATTAAGACCCATTAGAGCATATTCTTTCCCTGAGGCAGGGTCTGTCCATCCCCAGCAATCATTTCCTGAACCACCGCCAAGAGTTGTTAAGTCCATATGAGCAATTAAATCATAATTGTTACAAGGATACTCCCCTGCGAATCCATTTTCACAAAAATTAAGAACAAATTGAGGGGTTTCGTCTACATCAATAATTGAAAAAGATACTCCTTGAATTTCACTTATATCTCCTTCTGCATCACTAACAGTAACTTCAAAACTATAACTAGATTTTACTTCAAAATCAGGATTAGCATCTAAGCTAACGGTATTGTTATTTAGCGTTAATAAATCAGCATCGTCTCCACCAATAAAATAACTAGCGATTTCAACATTTGCTGTAGCTTCTATTATATATACAGTTTGCCCAGCACCACTGTTTTCAATTAAATCAATTCCAGTGTTTCCTGACACTATTTCTGGAGGCGTGTATTGAAGGGAAATGGATCTATCACAGGAGAAGACTAATGGTAAAAAGCAGATTAGTACAATTAATTTTTTCATCAGGAGAAGAGTTTAATATTATTTGGAGGTTTTTATTGTAATCTATTAAAATTACAATAAACAAATATAACGGATTTAAAGAATAAATAGAAGCACAGAGAGAATAGCAGCTAAGATGTGGCAATTATTTTTAAGATGTGTATATCTTTGCAACATGTTAGAAGATAAAAATCAATCAAGAACGTCATTGGAGCAATTAGGAGAATTTGGCTTAATTAATCACATTACAAAACATTTCAAGATCTCTAATACATCAACAGTGAAAGCAGTTGGAGATGATGCAGCTGTTTTGGAAAAGACAGATAAACAGACAATAATTACTACTGATTTATTGATCGAAGGAGTTCATTTTGATTTGAGTTATGTTCCACTTAAACACCTGGGATATAAAGCTGTGATAGTAAACCTTTCTGATGTCTATGCAATGAATGCACAAGCAGAGCAAATTACTGTTTCCATTGCTGTTTCCAATCGTTTTCCACTAGAAGCAATTGAAGAATTATATGCTGGAATTCAATTGGCATGTGAAACATATAATATAGATTTAATAGGAGGAGATACCACTTCATCTACAAAAGGGATGCTCATATCTATCACTGCCATTGGTAAAGCAAATAAAGAAGAGGTTGTATACAGAAATGGAGCAAAAGAAACAGATTTAATTGTAGTTACTGGTGATTTAGGTGCTGCTTATCTTGGGTTGCAAGTTTTAGAGAGAGAAAAACAAGTGTTTAAGGTAAACCCTAATAATCAACCAGATCTAGATAATTATACGTATTTGATTGAGCGTCAATTAAAACCAGAGGCAAGAAAAGATATTTCATCTCTTCTGAAAGAGATGGATGTTAAGCCAACGGCCATGATTGATATTTCTGATGGTCTTTCCTCTGAAATCATGCATATTTGTTCACAAAGTAATGTAGGATGTAAAATTTATGAAGATAAAATTCCTCTAGACCCTCAGGTAATTTCAACTTGTGAAGAGTTTGATATTGATAGTACCATGGTAGCCCTAAGCGGGGGAGAAGATTATGAGCTATTATTTACGGTTTCAATTACAGATTTTGAAAAGATAAAAGGAAACCCTCACTTGTCTATTATTGGCCATATTAACGATAAGGCAGCAGGGTTAAATTTAGTAACAAGAGCCGGTCAAGAGTTGGAGTTGAAAGCACAGGGATGGAACGCTCTTGAAAATAAATAAGAGTAAACTTTATTAAGAAAGAGACCGTTTAATAAATGTATTCAAGACTTTAATTAATTTGTCTGAATTTTCAATATGACTCATATGACCTCCAGACAAAACAACTGTCTCAGACTGTGTTTCTTCGGCTTCTTTTATCCCTTTCTTTACAGGTAATACAGGATCTTTTTCTCCGAGAATAAACATTTTTTTAAAATGATTATTTTTTAAAACAGACAACCTGTTTGGTCGTATTCTCATTCCTTCTTGACAAGCACTATATCCTTGTAAAGAAGTTTGTAAAGCTTCGGACAAGGCAAGCTCAATCTCGGAATTAAATGTCTCTTTACTCTTCTCACTAAACAAATTAATAAAAGACATTCTTACAATATTAGGTAAATTAATCTGTGCCATTTTATTAGCTCTTTCTCTTAACTTTTTTCTCGAAGTATCATCAGAGGTTGCTGTAGAATTTAACAAACACAATCCTCTAATCATTTCCGAATTTTTTTCTGATAACGCTAACGAAACATAACCACCCATAGAATGGCCAATAAGTGTAATTTTTCGAATTCGCAAAGATTTTAAAACAGCAAAGACTACTTCGGCCATTAACTCCATAGAATGAATATAACCAATAGATTCTGATTGTCCGTGCCCTAATAAATCTATTGCAAGCACTCTTTTGTTTTTAGAAATTGCAGGAATAACATCTTTCCACATGTATTTATTCTCCAAAAATCCGTGCAATAATACCACCACAGCTCCTTTTCCAGAATCTGTATATGAAATTTTAGAATTTTTATACAACAGCCATTTTTCCATAGTACAAAAATATGTATCTTTCCTTCTTAACATAGAATTTATTTCATGTTTTCATCTCTTTTCATTTGATATATTTTTAAATAAAAAAAGTTCGTTTGAAGAGATGCTTTTGATTAATTTTATCAAAAGTGCATTTTATGTGATTTTCATCATTTTCATCCTTTTTTGATCGTTTTTCACTATTTTTTGACTAAAAAACAACAAAAATGACTAAAAAACAGGAAATTTGGGTTACTGGATTTGCGATTTTTGCTCTCTTTTTTGGAGCAGGAAACCTTATTCTTCCTCCTTATTTGGGAATGAATTCAGGAGACCAATGGTGGTTTGTTTTTTTTGGGTTTATCCTTACAGCTGTTCTTATCCCTATTTTAGGAATATTAGCCCATGCAAAAGTACAAGGAACCATGTATGATCTAGCAAGTAAGGTTACCCCTTGGTTTAGTTCTCTGTATTGTATTATCATGTACTCAATTGCGGTTGCACTTCCCGCACCTAGAACTGCTTCAGTTGCTCATGAGATGGCGATTCAACCTTTTTTTGGCTCTAGCCCATTACTTACTAGTAGTGTTTACTTTCTATTGATTTTTATTTTTGTGATAAACCGTTCTAAGTTATTGAATTTAATTGGAAAATTTTTAACTCCAATTATTGTCGTTATTCTGCTAGCTATCATACTATTTTCCATAATAAGTCATCCAGCAACAATGACATCAAATATATATGATATTCCTTTTGTAAGTGGAGTATTGGAGGGTTATCAAACATTTGACGCTATAGGAGGTGTTTTAATAGGTGCGGTTATAGTTATTTCATTGGATAACAGAGGGGTTAAATCATATGATGACAAAAAAAGTCTTATTACTAAAGCTGCTTTTATTGCAGGTTTAGGCTTAACTCTAATTTATGGAGGCTTAATTTTTAGTGGAGCTAGATTAAGTACTTTTTTGCCTGTAAATGGAACAAGAACAGAAGTTTTAACAAGTTTAAGTTTGCAAACACTTGGAGCTATTGGAACTTCTTTTTTAAGTATTTTGGTTGCATTGGCTTGTTTTACGACAGCTGTAGGTATAGTTACTGGAACTTCTGATTATATTAAAGAAATGTTTAAAGGCTCCCAAAAAGCTTATGTTGTTACTGCTTTTATGAGTTGTGTTTTAGGCGTTCTTATTGGTCATTTTGAAGTAAGCTTTATAATTAAAGCAGCCATTCCAGCACTAATGTTTATTTACCCTATAACTATTGTATTGATTTTATTGAACGTAGTTCCAAAGCGTTTAGCTTCCCCTAATGTGTTCAAAGGGGTAGTAATAACAACATTAGTGTTTAGTATTCCAGATTTTTTAGGGACTTTAAACCTAGAACACCTATTAGATTCCATAATTGAATGGATTCCGTTTTCTTCTCAAAGTTTAGGGTGGGTTCTTCCGGCATTTATTGCTTTTGTTTTGCTAAATATTTATAGCCAAAGAATGAAAACGAGTAATTCATAAGTTCTTTAATCCTAGAAAATAAAAGTATATTTGTACTAAATACTATGCTAAATCATTATACTTATTTAAATGAAAACACCTCAAAGTGGGTTAGCTTTGTTCATGGTGCAGGGGGTAGTAGCTCTATTTGGTTTAGGCAAATAAGAGCATTTAAAAAGGAATTTAATGTTTTGGTTTTGGATTTAAGAGGTCATGGGAATAGCAAGCCAACGATTAAGGATACTTTTAATACTGAGTACACTTTTAACGCAATAACCCAAGATATTCTAGAGGTATTAACTCACTTAAAGATTAAAAAATCTCATTTTATAGGAATCTCTTTAGGGACAA
>Ga0228624_1000527_pt1 | contig 19406 bp, 38 predicted proteins | sample 29DmetaG_FD_182744 | JGI IMG/M metagenome (GOLD analysis project Ga0228624, IMG submission 182744) | Seawater microbial communities from Monterey Bay, California, United States - 29D | ecosystem: Environmental > Aquatic > Marine > Coastal | place: USA: California | collected 2016-10-10 | reverse complement strand
GTAAAGACATTTTAATATTTTAATATTTGTAAAAATTGTCTTGTATCGAAGAAATAACTTCTTCTCCGTAATTATCAATTTCGTACTTATTGCATATTTTAACCGATTCAAATGGATTTAAATGATTAAATGCGATATAATGCCAGTCATCAAAATTTTCTTTTGTTAGTACTTTATCTTTTATCAAATCGTTTACATATTGATTTAATTCTTTCAATACAGATAGTTTCATAATGTGGTAATTTTTTAAAGTTTAAGATTAATTAATTTTTTTTATATCAATATAATATCAATGTGGTTTATCCTTAAAAAAATAGAGGACTTACTAACTGCCTCTATATCTTATTAGCTTACCTCTATCTTTTCTATTTTAAGAGATAACATAACATGTTTCTCCACATCGTCTATGTTATAGAATGTTCGTGAGATATAAATCCCTTTATCATCTAATATTGTTTGAAAATCTCCCCAATACATTCTCTCCTCTGTAATATCTAGATAGTCAGACATCATAGATGATATCACATCTATCATTCTTGAAAAGTATTTTCCTTCAGATACAGTTTCAGCGTATCTGTTCTGTGTATCAAGAGATGTCTGTGTTAAGCGATAAATTGTCATGCCAAGTGTATTTTAAATGTGATTAATTAATTATAATGTAAATATACGAAAACATATAGGTTACTAGGTAACTTTTTTGCATTTATTTTTAAAAAACTTTTTTTATTATTTATAGGATTTAATTTGGTTATATCAGAAATGTTTTGTACCTTTATGATGGAGCCCTAGTTTAGCCCTTTGACCAACAAAAGTATTGAATAGTAATCGGAATAGGACTTAGTAGCTAAGGTACGAAAAAAAATTTAAATAAACTAATTTTTAAGCAAAAAAAATCCCCTCAACATTTCTGCTGAGAGGACAAAATCAATCACAATTTATTTCTTATTCTTTTTAGCTAACTCGCTGTAGTACCTTTTCCTTTTCTGTCCCTTCTTTGAACCTCTTGTTATTGTCCATAGACAAAAGTATCCACTTCGCTTACCTTTGTTCCATGTCTTAGTATCTTTGAATACCTTATTGCAATCACATGGAGCAGTTATTTCTTGATGGTCTTGTGGTAATTCGTATCTCTGTGCTGACATATTGATTACGAACCATAATCCTAAAAATATTGTAATAAATAATCTTTTCATCTTAATGCTAATTTTTGTTTGTTTTTTAATGATACTCAAATATACGAAACATTATAGATAGGTAGGTAACTTTTTGGCATTTATTTTTAAAAAACTTTTTTTAATATTCTTTATTATATATTTGGTTATATCAAAAATTCTTTGTACCTTTATGATGGACTCCCAGTTTAGCCTATTGGAAAGGTAAAGACAAAAAAAATGCCCATCGGAAATAATCGTCAAGGCATCTTAGTTTTTGGTTAGTCGTTTATAGTTTCTAGCATATTCATACAAAGAGTAAATTCTCTATTGTCAAGGCTAGACTCATCTATTTTGTCTTGCAGTCTCATCTGCGCTAATTTAGTAAACTCTGATATAAGGCACATAAACTCGTGAGTAGTCAATAAACCTAACTTGTAGTTACTCATAATCTCATTGATTCTATTAGGGTAGTCAGATAATTGCTCTAAAGACTTAGTTACGATTTTTCTATTGATTCTGTGCATAATGTATAATGTTTAAATGATTACTAATTGATTACAGTGTAAATATAACACTATTTATTTAATATCCTACTATTTCTTGTTCTTTTTCTTTAAATTATATTCTTTTATTCTCTCGGCTATTCTTTCTCTTATTAGCTTCCTATCATCGTCTGTAGGAGTGTAGTCATTGTATAACTCGCTAGGTAGATCACTAAAACAGTCATTATAGTCAGTAACATTGAATCCCCTAGATACACATTCACTATGTAACTCTAGATATCTCTCGTGTAGATACTTTAGCTTATTATAGAAAAACTTAACATGACCACTACCCATCTTAAACTTATTAGGTATGCCATCTAGACAATACCTTCCCTTCTTGATACAGTTAGGTATACGTTTAATCTCCCTATGCTCAGCTAAAAGATGCATATCAAGTAATTCAGCTGATGGTATTCCGCTATTGATTCTAGTCATTGTTATTCTTTAATTGTTAACGATACACAAATATAGCAATATAATCCGATATACACAAGGAAATCTATAAAAAACTTTTTTTAATATTTATGCTGAAAAATTAGGTTATAAGAAAAAAAAAGATTACCTTTATGCTGGTACCCTAATTTAGCCTATTAGCCTATAACATTATAAAACTTTTTTTAAAATAATACCTATAGGATTTGGTTAAGTCAAAAATATGTCGTACCTTACCCTGTTATCTTGAGTGTATCCATTTCCAACCAAAACATACCCATTTGCTCATATAGGGAATCACTAGGCAAGATACAAAAAATTTCTCAACTATCCAAATTCTGAGGAAGAAAATTTAAGCAGCTAATAATCGTCATAGGAATACATAGAATAATAACCAACAAATAACATAAGGGATAAAAGGAATAGAACCTTATCCCCACATCCCCATAGAAAGAAACACATAAACATACACTACAAGACACATAGTGCGAGGACACCATACCCCATAATAAGCTACCCCATTATACCCCATATAACACACACTACTATATATAGATGTTAGCTATAAAGTAATCGTAATAGGCTTTGGTACTTTTCCCCATACAAAAGTAGACTAAATCCCCATATATCGACATTCTTAGCTTTCAATTCTGCTGCATTATGACCAATTATAGGAGGAATAGACCATTTTAGGCAAGATTTGTGCCGTTTTTGAATAAATATATGTGATATCTTACTTACTTAGGTACTTGTATGTGTATGAAATAGGCTATTTAAAATTCTTGGATTATTCGTTTTCTGATGTATTAGGGATATATGGCTATATTTGGTCAATGTATTGTCTTGTAGTGTATTCTATGTATCTTATGTGTATTCTTATGTATATTGTGTATGTATTGTTTGTATGTGATTGTTTGTTAGCTTAAAAATATCCCTCGCTAAATTTGGTTATATCAGAAAAAGATTGTATCTTTGCTTTGATGTCTTGTAGTGAGCATTTCATCTAGCAAACGACATAAAAAAACCTTACACCATTTCTGATGCAAGGTCTCAATCAATCACTAATTAAACACACATTAAACTAAATCATATTCTGATATCTTTCTAGATACTCTTTCTTGCTGAATTTCGATTGCTGCTTTTGAACCACTAGCCTCTACTCTTCTTGATAGGTAATTTGTTAGTGTAGCGAATACCGTATACATACTTAATCCTCTACTTAATTGCTCATTGTAACCTTTCTCTAATTCTAAAGCAACCATCACTTCGTTATATCTGTCTATAGATTTTACTGATTGTGGATCAGTTACTAGTAATTCTCTAAACTGATTGAAAGACATATCTTTCTTATGTGACAATGGCATCTCAACTTCATAGAACCATTTGTTTAACTTTTTGAGGATATCTACGTTAGTTAACTCTTCCTCTAGCATGAATCTGTCATTCTCTTCTATCTCAGATACCATAGTCATGAACTGAGTAACGGCTTCTTTCATCAATTTTAATGCGGAAGGGTAATCAACTGAATGTGGAATTTTGATAGACTTATCTTTTTGCTTACTCTTAGTAAATACCATACCATTTCCACATATTGCTACAATTTCTCTTATCATTAGAAATCCTCTACCACCACCATTATTAGGTATCTTGATGAATGCATTATATTTCTTCTGACCTACTCTTGTCATTCTGTCTCCAAGAAATACATTGAGACCGATAACTTCTCCACTTCTGTGGATGTATGGAGCGACTTCAAATCCTTCTTGTTGGAATGCTCTTGCTATGTGAGATACTGCATCTGTTTGTATCATCTCATATGTCTTCTTCTTACAATGGATTAGCTTACCATCTTCTCCTTGAATTGATGACCAAATAGAATCTGAACCATCTCCATTTTGTAATTTCGTTTCTTTGTAATCGAATCCGAAAATGTTTGAATCTTGCATAATTTGTTTAATTTAAGTGTTTGTGTTACGTCTTATTGACAATGTAAATATACGAAACATTATAAGTAAGTAGGTAACTTTTTTAGATGTTTCTTCAAATTATTTTCATTTATTTTTGACATTTCCCATATATAAGGTCTTTCAAGCTAAAATAAAAATATAAAAAGTTAGATTTACTATATAATAGATTATATTATACATACTTTTTCTTCCTTAACTCTGCAAGGTACGATTTATTTTTGATATATCCTAATTTTTGATTAAAAAAATCCCAAAGACCAAAACACTACAAATGGTCTAAGGGAATTATAAACATCAATCAAACATTAAACTAACTAACTATGTATCTTAATAAGTAATGATATCTCTAAAGTGTCTTGGTATCTTACTTGTAATCTCTTCGATAGTATTTTTAGCTATCTCATAATGGTCTTTGTAGACATCGAATTTCTCTTGTGTCATTTTGTTCTTAATCTCTTCTTCTACTCCTTTAATACTATCTTCTAGGTAATCAACTGAGGTCAATATGCTATTATCAATTCTACCTATTGAATCAAAGTCATCAAAGTATTCTGTGAAGGCTGAATTATCAGAATGTGATCCGCCATTAATCCTTACTCTAGTTCTTAACTTTACGTAGTTATTAAGGTCATACCATGCTGAGAATGTATAATATATATCATTTAATATCATCTCATCGTGGATACTTTTCAATGTAAATTTCTTAGATTTATTTCCATCACGATTGATTACCTTAACTCCTTCTAAGGATTTCAACTCCTTTGGTAAACTAGATAGGACTTCGAATCTTTTTTCATTCAGAAAATCAATAGCTAATATTGTTATATCTCTTTTGCTAATCTTTTTCATAATCTTGATAATGTCGTTTTGAATTTATTTATGCATCCCAATGATAAGATATCCATTAATGGTCTAAATGAATCTGACCAATTAGTCTCAAGATGGTCTCTTAGAGATATCATCTCTGTTTTTGTCATTGAACCTACTCTTACTCTTAACTCTGATTGTGTCATAATTTTTAACTTTAATTATTTCGTTACTCAAATATACGAAATAATATGTATTGGTAGTTAACTTTTTTAGGAAAAAGATTTATTTTTTTTATCCATGATAGAATTGATAGTATCTATCAGATTGGCATCCTTAATCAATAACCTACAATCTCCTCTATCAGTCAAATCTTCTGCTAATAAATAGTGTATATCATTTCCATCTTCAGTTATCTTTATTATCATGAAAACTAGTTTACCCTCTTCATCTCTCAAATTGATTGCGCCATTAACACCATCGTAATACTTGATGTGATTTGCTTTCAATGTCTTATCAACTAGAATGCTTTTGCTATCTTCCAATTCAACTTCAACTTCTAATCTGAAATCATTTCCATCATAACTAATCAATCCGTTAATTGGTTTTTGTAAATCATCATATTCTACAAGACCATTCCATTCCGTATAACTAGTGTAGCTTATTGTATCTTGTGCGGAAATTGAGATATTGATTAATAGTAATCCTAATATAATAATATATTTCATTGTAATGTTAGTTTTATGTGTTTAAATTGTTAATGTTACCCAAATTTACAAAAAGTTATTGGATATTCCAAATTTATTATTAACTATATTTAATAAATTTATATACTAATTCCTTATTAGAATGCACAAAATTCATAACATCCTCTAGTTCAAGAGAATCTTCTAAGTAATCCTCGTATGATATGTAGATTTCTGCGCCAACATAATCTCCATCCATGTCTAATGTATCCACAGATAAATTTCCTATTATACCTTTGTCTTCCAAGAATGTTGAGAAATTATCATGAGTAAAAGACATCTCATCTGGCTGACCAACTTCTCCATCTATGTATAGTAATATACCATCTGTAGTAATTTCGTAATTTGCAACGTTTTCTAGATGTGTCATAATTTTTGTTTTTTTTATTAACGATACTCAAATATACAACTAATTATATATTGCTAGGTAACTTTTTGTCAATTATTTTTAAATTATTTCAGATGCAACAGTAGATGCTGCATAGTGCCAATATCTCTTATCTTTACTTCTTGTCAAAAGTATATCATTTCCGCATGGTGTTGAGATTGTATATTGACACAATGGAGAGTAAGATGTATTACTTCCATAATAACCTTTAGGTAAAAATGGAATTAACCTAACTAACTTCTCATCAGATACTCTATTTATTTGATTCATTTTATCTATTTTTCTTCAGAATAATATGTCGTAGTAGGCAATATTCCAACAACATCACATATCTCATCTATAATACAATCTCCATATTCCACATTACCATTCTTGATTAATATACTTCTTATAGATTCATGCTTAAGTTTTAATTCAGCATTTTCATCCTCGTCTTCTTTGTATAACCTTAGATTAAGATATGCTCCATGATCAAAGTAATCTCCGATGTGAGATGTATCAATAGCTATATCATCAAGATGCTCGAAACAAAAATCATACTCTTCTTTAGTTAGATATAATTTAGTATTCATTATCTCTTCAGCTATTTCTGAATTAGAATTTATTGTATTCATTGTGATTCTTTTTTAATGTACACGTTAAATATTAACGATAATCAAATATACGAATAATTATATATTGCTAGGTAACTTTTTTAGGTATTTCTTTAAATTATTTAGGATTAGTTATGTCTATGAGATTTAACACAAGGTCAGCATCTATTGGTCTCCAATCTCCAAATCCAATATCTTCTGTCTGTTTGCATTCCATCCCAATTTTACCGATTAGGTCAAATTTGCCATCTCTTATATTAACCATTCCACCTTTAGTTACTACATTAACATATGGATAGATAATACCCCCATCACATTTGGAATTGATTGCAGTAGATACGTAATCGTGTACACTTATCTCTTCAGAATTGTCAAGGTCATTAGCTATCAACACAAAGCTTATTGATGTACCATCAGATAGTTCAGCTATTACAGTAACTCTAAACCTATATCCACCATAACAATAGACTCTTTCTTCAGCTATTACGATTGGATCATAGATAGTGTCTCCACCTACAGATATGTAGCTTAACTCTTCAAATTCATTTGTAACGCAAGATGATAAAGTAGCTATTACTATTAATATTCCTAATATTGATTTCATAATTTTTCTTTTTAAATGTTTCGTTACTCAAATATATGAAATAATATAACTAAGTAGGTAACTTTTTGTCAATTATTTTTAAATTATTTATAATCTATCTGTTGGATTTGATGTGATATCCCTACTTTTCAACTTTATAAAGTTATCCGTTAAAAAATTAAATCTGATTAGAGGAAATCCATCTCTATGGTCAGCAATATAAAGTTCACATTTTTTAGAATACATATACCCTATAATAGTATACTTTAAACCATCTTTTTCATTTTGCACATCGTATACGAATTTATATCCATCTACTAATTCTTCGTTACTTCGAAACTTCATAGAAAATATCGTAGTAGTTTTATCGTTCATGAGAATTAGCTTTTTTTTATCCGTTGATAAGATAATACTTGTCTCATGTATAACTTCTTCCTCAAAATCATCATACTCATTTGTTGCATGATTGTAAAACTTAACATTATGACTATGAGAATTTATAGCGAATTGTCCGTTTACATTTATTGTAAAACATATTGTTAATAATAAAAATGTTGCTAATTTAAGTATTGAGTTTTTCATAATTTTTCTTTTTTAAAGTGTTTTTTAGTTCTTGCTCCAATCATACTCTCCCTCACTACCTATAACAATGAATGAGCAAATTGGTTCCGATAAAATGTTTTTTGTTGATAAAATAGTTCTATTTTGCATAGAAATTATGAATTTACCCTTTTGTAATCCCTCTAATATCATATCTGATGTTTCTTTATCCAATTCTGTTCTGTAGTTAAATTCTACAAAGCTAATAGAAAGATTTCCGTTAAAGGCTAAATTTACCATAATTTTTATTTTTGTTTATAACTAATTTAATTCTAATGTAAATATAATACATTATTTTATATTATCCAAACTTATCAGTAATTTTTTTTTACTTATCTGAAAAATATTTTTCATCTGACATTTCATCAAGTAGGTTTACAATACCAACTAAATGGTTATGTTGACTATGTGTCATTGTAATATCATCTATTATCTTTACTAGGGTTAACTTTTGTTCTCCTAATAATTTCCAATCTATTTTATTAACTGCTTTCATCTGTTAGTGTTTTAATGTTTAACTTATGTAAATATAATATATTATTTTATAATAACCTAATTATTTAGGATTTTTTAATTTAATCCCTCTAGATTCTCCACCTTACAAGTGATGTCATAATCAGATACATTGTCCATTTCAACATTTACAAATTCGTAGTATGCATCTATGTATTCTTTTAGCTGCTCACTTGCTTCTGGTTTTCGGAAGATGTATCCGATATGTTTACTTGCGTATTCCAATGCTCTATCTTCTTGGTAGTATGTTCTAATAGTTAGATTACTACCTTGTTCTGTCGTAGCTATTGTGTACATTTTGATTGTGTAATTCATGATATATTTATTTAGTGTTTTAATTATGATGTAAATATACTATTTATTTCTTTAATATCCTAATTATTTATTTTTTTATTAAAGAATTATATGAAAGCCCTTCCATATCTCGGTATACGTTTTTATCAACAGTATAGTTATCAGATAAATGCTTTGAATACTCTTCAAATGTTTGATTAAAAACATCTCCTCCCAATTTAAGGTAATAGTCATTAAGATAGCTATTGCTTCTTTCTAGTTTGCCATACGCAAATATGCTCTGCATCATACTTTTCATAGACTTGATCTCCTCTTCTTGAATTACTTCACTTGGAGTAATAGTATCTTGTAAGAATTTAAGATAATCTTCATAAACTTCATTGAATAAATCCTCTCCCAAATCAAGTTTAGAATGTTTCATATAATTATGTCCTTTGCTTAAATTTCCACATCCATACAAAGTTTTTATACGTCTTTTCAATAGATTAATGTCTCTGTTTGTCATTTTTATTTTATCTAGTGTTTCAATTATAATGTAAATATAATACAGTTTTTTATAATAACCTAATTATTTAGGATTTACTTTTAAATTATTTATAATCCCTCAGTAAATATATCATTCACTTCGAATGTCTCAGTATCTATCTCATAGATTACTATTGATGAACATCTTGAACCTATGTGTCTTGAGATTATCATATTTGGATAACATCCCATAATAAATGAAAATTGTTCATCTTCTAGAAATTCATTAGCTGATACGCCAATTTGTTCAGATTTGTAATCCAATAGGAAATCTCTATAAAATTCAAATTGCTTATCCATATCTCTATCTAAGGTAGATAGCTTGTCTTTTAGTTCTGTAATATTTAATTCCATGATGTAAATATAATATAGTTTTTTATAATAACCTAATTACTTAGGTTTTATTTTTAATTAATGTAACAAACATCTTCTATCAATTCTACACTAGCTGCAAATCCTTGCATCACTAGATAAGGCTGTTGTTTGTTTCTCTTTGTTTCAACAGATTGTCTGCATACCACATCGTGGCAAGGTATACACTTACCTCTAAAGTGTACAGTCATACCTTTGGTCTGCTTTCTGTAATGGAAGAAGAATCTGTATTTTTTAGTTTCTGTCATATTAAATCATTTCTCCGTTTTCTGAAAATTCATATTGGTTACATTCAAACAATTCAGTTAAACCTGCATCTGAATAAACATACTCAGTATCTTTATGTAAAGCATTTAATAATCTATATGCATCGCCATCTTGCTGCATACTTTCAATTAAATCCGCATCAAATCCACATCCAGTTAATGGACAATCTTGAGCATCTAATTCATTTAGAATTTCTTTGTCGTAATCCTTGAATGAGATAAATTCTCCTCTAGATGGTACTACACTTATTGAGTAGTCAAGTGTTCCTCCTATTACTTCAGATAACGCCTTTAAGCTATCTATAACTTCATTAGAAGACATGTCATTCAAATCATGCATATTTTCTCTAACGAAATCAAAGCACAATTCTTTGTTTGGATGTTCATTAATTGTGTAAACTTTTGTTTCAATAACTCTCATCTTAATTTATTTTTGTTTGTGATAAATTTAATTACAATGCAAATATAATACTCTTTTTTATAATATCCTAATTTTATACAGATTCTTTTAAAAATAATTCATACAATTCTTGTAACGTATATTCTTTATTATGTTGCGTTACTTGTGCTACATAGTTACCATTAGATAATCTTGTAGCATTACCATCTTCAATAAACATTGCAAATGTGTCTTTTGATCTTGTTCCTCCGATACATAATTCATTTCTGATGTCCATAATATTAAGTCTTTTGTTTGTTATTAATTGTTTCTTTACACAAATATACGAATACATATAACTAAGTAGGTAACTTTTATCAATATTTCTTTAAATTATTTTCGTCTATATAATATATATAAATAACCTACCTTATAACTTACTAATATACCTACTTTAATAGTCTAGGGTACTTACATTATTACTGGACAATTTTAGAATAAGTTAAGATACTAGTAATCAATCAGTTAAGTACATTATAAACATTTGTGGAAAACTATTTGCTAAAAAAGTTTGGATAAGTTAAATATTGTTGTATCTTTGCATCTGAATTAATTATTAACCAAACAAAACCATTAAATTATGGCAGTAAGTATTATTTTAGTAACAAAGACATTCTTATTCATCCTTTCATTAGGTGTTATAGTAGGGGTATTAGCTAACGAATCAAATAAAACAAAAAAATTATTGAAATAAATTAGGATATGTGAGATATTTGTATTATGTTTACATTATCAAATAAATAATATGCCGATAGTAATCGGAATAGAAATCTACATTAAAAAATTATTAACAGATAAAAATAAATCGAAATGGCTGAAATTAATTGGAGTATAGAAGAATGTTGGAGGATAGAAGAATGTCTACCAATAAAATGTACAAAGAAGAGAAACAGACATGAAGAATGGGATATTATCATACCTAAAATGTCAATGAGGTATGAAACTTTTATGGATATAGATTCTTCTATTACACACATGGAAACATACGGAATAACTTATGATTATATAGAAGGGATTGCAACTATGTCAGTAACAAATAAAGGACTTAAAGAATTAGAAGGGATGTCAGATTTAATATCCATCAGTTAACATTACACACAACAAGATTATGCCGATGGTAATCGGAATAGAAATTTACATTAAAAAATTATTAACAAAAAATTCAAATTAAAATGGAAGAAAATGCACCTTTAAACTATGTATCAAATGGTACAAGAGTAAAACAAGTAAGTAATTATGATGGTACAGTACTAGACAGATACCTATTAACTGATGTATCTGATACTAATAAGTACAGATTTATAAACACATCACAAAAGGTAATTCAAATTATGTATCCTAATTAAATAGTATACATTAATTAATAAAATTAAATAAAAATTAAATTAAGATGAAGAAATATTGTATGTACGTGGTAGGTGGACATGAAGATGACTTTGACAAAAGTATAGCTGATTATGATGAAGTAGTAAACCATACTTTTGACTATACAGAATCTGATGACTTAGAATCGTTATTAAGATCACTTGTAAGTAAAATAAATAGTGGAGAATATTCAGACGAAAATTGGTATTTCATAGCTGATGAAAGTACAAAGAAAATTATTATTGATTAATAAAATTAAATCGAAATGAAAAAGGTTTTAACTATGGTAGTTTTGGCTATAGCTTTAGCAGTATTTCTTGTTGGAGCATTGACTATACTATTAATCGCATCAGACCATCCAAGATTTATTTTTGCTTGTATAGGAGTCTATGTAAGTATTAATTTCTTACTAAGTAAGTTTTAACTCATAAATTATTTAACAACATCAAAAAGAAATTATAATGAAATATATTATAACAGTAATAACTTTACTACTTATTAGTACATCTATTTTCTCACAAGGTTTCCATCAGCAAATATCAGACAATGTATCTGAATCTGATTATCTAGATAGGATATCTGTTGGAGATTACTCCGTATGGAATGGTCTTGGTGGAGATGATAGTTCGGAAAGAATAATCGAAGCAAAGATTAATTATGTAGGACAATCTAATTTCTCATTTGAAGTTGGTCTAAATATGGACAATGGAAACTTAGCTATAATTAAAACTGAATTAGTGATTAGGAATACTAAGCACTACGATGGTGTAGATGGCGTTCTAACATTTAGAGATAAGTTAGGGGAATCAGTTTACCTTATAATTAAAATTAAATTGGCTGATGGTAGTAAACTACACTACCTATACTCAGAGGAGTTCTTAGGGGAAACTGATTTCAGAATGATAATTAGGGATAGTGAGATAGTTAGGACAATAGATTTACTACTTAGTTCAAAAAGTTCAAAGCTAAGAAGCATATAATATGAAGTATTTTATAAAGCATGTTGCCGTATCTCTTTTACTATTTGCTATTATGCTACTCTTTCTCTATATAATATACTTGATATCATTATAGGAAAAGTAATCGGAATAGGTCAAAAGTAATCGGAATAGGTATCTACCTAAAAAATAAATAATTAAAAAATTAATAAAAACTTGACAATGTGAAATATTTGTTTTACATTTGTAAAATAATAAAAAATAATATGGCAGAAAGAAAAAGAGTTTTACTACAATTTGTTTATGGAAACAAAACATATAGAATTTGTAACTATAAAACAATATGTATTATATCAGGATTAAGAAGGTCAGGCAAATCTACTTTTGTTAGGTCTATAATTGGAGCAGCTATATCTGAGAAGCTTGTTGATGGGTTCGACATAAAAGCAACAAATGGTGTAGAGTTGATAGATACAGAGATGGCACAAGATTTAGCCGAAGAGCTAGAAAGCCAAACATTGCAGATGTCAGGAGTTGATAGAAGCGTTTTTAATGATAGGTATAACTATACTAATTTGGTACATCTAAATACTCCTAAGTTAAAGTTCGAGGAGGTTAAAAATATTATAGCTAATACGAACAAGGATATCATTATCGTGGATAATTTATCTGGATTAGCATCAGATCAGAATAGTCAAACAGAAGCATCAAAGATTAAGAACGAGTTAAATGCTCTTATATTTGAACATAACAAGTTACTGATAGTTGTAGCACATAATGCTATGAGTGGTACAGTATACGGAGTAGTTGGTAAGGGTCTATTGGATATCGCATCAGCAGCATTCTCATTTAGAAGAAGTGATATGGGATATACATTAGTGGAGCAAGTAAAGGAAAGGTACGATCTAATGCCTACTTTTGATTTTGCTTTGGATGACGAGAAGAATGTCACATGGGGACCATTTCTTCCATTCCCTACAATGAATTTAGAAATAGATTAAACATAAAAAAATAGACATAGTATGAAAAATGAATTAGATAATAATAGTTGGAGATCAGAGGTAGAAGATAATATGTACTACAAAGAAATCTCCTATGAAGATGTTAGTGTTGGAACAGAGGTATTTCAAGCTAGGTTAACTAGTCTTTTTAAAGGGGATGAAGAACATAATAATAAAGATTTTTATTACTTAGTTCCATCACAATTTCTCAGAGGCTCACATAAAAGGGAAGATATAGAATTTGTTGATAAGTTGACTGTAGAAGATTTAAAGAGAACCAATGGTCAGAAGTTCGTTGCATCTATAAGAGGAGAGGAAAGAGTTCAAGCTAATTTTAAAACTACTAGCTATTCATCTACTCTACAAAGAAGTATTAATAGAGTTATCTCGTCATATATGGGGGTGTTCTCAGTTTTGTATGGAAAAGATGATGAATTAGTTGAAGCGCAAGATAAGATGACAGGTAGGAAGAGAAACCATTTAACATCACAACAAGATTCTCCATTAGGAATTGAACCTAAGAAAGATATGGATACTGATTTCTATTCAGATAATTTCAATGGTATGTTTTAACTTTTAAATAAATAACTTATGACAAACAATTATACCGAAAGCAATAAGAATTTATCTCCTGATGCACTACCAATAACTAATAGCTTATCTGTTGAGTTCAAGGGAGTATATCTTAATCAAGGTAAAACTAGGGAAGGTAATCGCTTTCACAATCTACAGATAAAATTCCAAAATAGTAATTGGTTGAATGAGGTTTTGTTCTCTCCAAGAAACTACTCAGAAGCAAGGGAGTTCTCTATAAAGCTACAAGAGATATTAAATACTCTATCAGAAGATGATAAGCTTTATCAAAGTATTCCAATACAAGGCTCATGGCTAGGTTTCTATGAAAAGTATATAGAGAAGGTAAACGAGTTCAGAGGAGTAAAGTGTTACATCAAGACATTACCAAAAGATACTTGGAAGAAGGGTGCTAGTGGCTCTAACTTATCAGCTTGTTTGGCTGACAAAGATTTCATTAGCTTACAAGACAATGTATTAGAGTATACTACATTAGACAAGAATCTTCTAGAAAGCTTTGGTATAGATACAGAAGATAATCACACTATGCCACAATATATAAAAGAGGAGAAGGTACACGTTAAGAAGAATATACTACAGCATCAAGACTTTACAACAAAGGAATTTACAGCAAATAGAAATATTTTTAAGGAATCTCCATTTTAATTTGCAAATGTCAATTATTTGTTTTATATTTGCACAACAACAAAATTAGTTAATTAATAAAATTTACAATATGTCAGAAGAAAAGAAAAGATCATCAGCAAAAATCAAATCCACAAGTGAGGTTGAGAAGAAAGGGGATTGGGTTCTTATCTATGTGGAGTTAGAAGGAGCAGAGCATGAAGCTAAGAATTATGTAATGTATCATAAAGATCCAAATGAGTTGCTACAATTCAATGTGGGTCAGACAATAGAATTTGAAATCCAAGCTACTAGAGATGAGCACATAGATGGTAAGATTACTGCACCAATACTTTTCAATGGTATGGACAAACAAAAAGCTATTATCTCTCAGACTTGCATCGAAAGAGCAATCACTATGGTTGGAGATGAGGTTACAGTTGAGAAGGTGTTGCCAATAGCTGATCAGTTATTTGATTGGGTTGTAGAGAAATCTAGGACTTACGGAAAGTAATACACATAATATATAACACTATAAATAATATACAATATGAAACTAGATAACAAACAAATATTTGTCGTAGATTTAGAAGCTAATAATCTATATCCACAAGTAGATAAAATCCATTGCCTTTCTACGTGCTACGAATCTTCGGATGGTTGGCAAGTAAAGTCTACTACTAGGCATGAAGATATTATCAAGTTATCTAATAATGAAAATTGTATGGTAGTAGGTCATAACTTTATTGATTATGATTCTAGAGCTATTGAGAAAGTTACTGGAGTAAAGCCTAAGTACAGTATAATAGATACTTTATTATTATCTCAGTCATTGTTCGATTATAGGAAGAGACATTCTTTAGATAGTTGGGCGAAGGATGAGAAGGAAGGTTTACAGAAAGTAAAAGTAGAGAATTGGGAGGATGGAGATATTGAGTTATATATAGAAAGATGTGAGGTTGATACAAAGTTAAATGTTAATGTATTCTTTGAGCAATATAATTTGCTTAGAGAGTTATATGGTAACGATGAGCAAGATATACTATCTTATATTAAATACCTTTCCTTTATTGGGGAGTTATATAATGAACAAGCAGCTAATCCTCTTACTCTAGATGTTACTCAAGCAGAGACTAATAGAAATGTTCTACAGATACAATTAGATTATAGGGTAGATGCATTGAAATCTGTTATGCCTAGAGTTCCAATTAAAACTAAGAAGGATAAGCCTAAGAAGTGTTTTAAGAAAGATGGTACTTTATCAGCCACAGGAAAGAAGTGGTTTGATCTTCTAGAGGAGTTCGGTCTACCTAGAGATCACGAGGATACTGTACACTATATTAATGGTTACAATGATCCTAATCCACAATCTCCTGCACAAGTTAAGAGTTGGTTGCTAGAGAAATTGAATTGGAAGCCATGTACGTTTAAGGATAGTATATCTACATTAGGAGAAAAGAAGAAAGTTCCTCAGCTAAAAGATAAGGACAAGAATCTAGTTCCATCTATATTAAGATTGGTTAAGACTAATCCACAATTGGAAGCACTAGAAGACTTGAGCGTTATACAACATAGGCTAGGATACTTAAAAGGTTTCTTAGATAATCAAGTAGATGGCAAGATAGCAGCTAATAAAAATAAAGTTACTGCTACATTGAGAGTTGGTCATAAAACTATAGTAAATTTACCTAGTGTTCATGCAGCATATGGTCAGCACATAAGGTCAGTGTTAACGTGTGACGAGGGTTATATACTTTGTGGAAGTGATATATCATCTCTAGAGAATTATGTCGCAGCGAACCTGACCTACACGTATAAACCTGAAATACTAGACCAATTAAACGATCCTAATTTTGATACTCACTTAGAGTTGGCTAGGTTCGCAGATATGATAAGTGAAGAGGACATAGATTGGTATAAAAAGAATAGTAAGAGGAAAGATTTGTCTAAAGATGACAATGAAAAGGTTGATAAGATATATGAGATAAGAAATAATGCTAAGACAGTTAATTACTCAGCATTGTTTGGAATAGGTCAGAAAGCATTATCTGTTTCTCTAGGTACTACAGTTGGAAAAGCAAAGAAACTATTAGATGGTTTTTGGGCTATGAACAAACACGTTCAAGATTATGTGGCTAGAGATGTTAAGCGTAAGGTAACTATGGATGAACGTAAGTGGGCACAATCTCCAATATCAGGATTTTGGTTACCAGTTAGATCAGAGCATAAGGTCTTTAATGTTATCGTACAAAGTACAGGAGCGTACATTCATAATATGTGGATGAGTAACGTAAGGAAGAAGGGATATAAAATATCACTTTCTATGCATGATGAGTTGTTAATAATACTGCCTGACAATGAAGAAGCTAAAGCTAAGTTGGAAGCAGACTTAATACAAAGTATGGAGGAGGTAAACGATTCATTACAATTAGTTGCTAGGATATCAATAGATACTAAGTTTGGAAAGTGTTACTCAGATACACACTAGAATATAATAAAGTAAATAATAAAGTACATTTAATATGGATTACAGAAAACACGCATATTACATAAGAGATTTTCTCAAGGGTCAGCCAGTTTCTCTAGGGGCTACTAAGATACCTAACTTTAGATGGAAGCATTTACAAAAGGAGATTATAACAGACTTAGAGATTGAAAACAATTTCACAAACTGTGAGGGTATAGCTTTACTATGTGGTTTAGATGTGTCTCCTTTTATATGCCTAGATTTTGATCTCAAGAATCAGAGAGATGACCAAGACATTTGGGCAGCATTCATGGAGAGATGTCCGAAGAAGTATAGAGACAGATTCCTAATCAATGCTACGGCTAGTGGAGTTGGTAGACACATTTGGTTGAGAACAGATTACAAGGGGTCATCAGCTAAGCTACTACATAGACCATATACAATTCCAGAATTAATGGACAAGTATACTAAGGCAATATCTACAAAGGGGGATGTTATGAGTAATGCAGAGGTATCTAATACAATACTAAGTAGGTCAAGTAATGTCTGTATAGTAGAGCATAGGTTAAGTGGTTCGTATGGAGTATTTGTTTCTCCTAAATATAAAAGGATTAGCGGAACTAAGATAGATACCTTTAGCGTTGATGAGGTGGAAGAGATACTATCTATACTAACAGATATGGATTGTTTATATTCTCCTCCAAAAGTTTATAGTGGTAAGAAAGAAGATTGGAAAACTATAAAAGAGTATAATAATAATACTAGTTGCGAGGATACCTTAGATGTTATAGTTGGTAGTGGATTGTTTGAGCAAGTACAGTCAAATGACAATGAGTACAGATTCCTAAGAAGGGGTTCAACATCTAGCTACACAGGTAAGGTCTTTAAGGATGGATTAACTTTCTGTCATTCTCCTAATTCATTATTAGGGTTTGGCTCTAAGACTCCATTCGAAGTTCTGTCTATTGTGAAGTTCGGAGGTAGTGAGCATGAAGCATTAGAATTTTTAAAAACTTAATATAATATATATGACAAGGGATAACGCATTAGAGTATATGCAATACAGAATGGATGCTAGACAGTTTACTGATAAAGATGTTGATTTCATAGTTCGGTACATAAAGCATATACACAATAAGAACATACAGCCTAATGATGTAATTCTAGCTGTTCAGAGTAGGATGTCTCTCAATGTTAGAATGACTCTTGGGGATACAGTTAGTTCAGTTCTAAATTCACTATACTTTCACATAGTCAAGAAGTTTAATCTATCTATCAGAGAGATACAAAACTACTCTAAGAAGGTTCCAAAAGCAGATGTGGAAATTAAGAAAAAGAAGAAAAATAAAAAAAGTAAAAAAAGTAAATAAATAATTTAAAAAACTTGCACAGTAACTTTATTTAGTATATATTTGTAAGACAATAGCATTATTATATAACTAAACTAAAAGAAAATGGAATACAGTAAAATTGACAACATTGATATAGATGGAATATGTACATCAGATTATCCTGAATTTTGTGATGCCTACATAACTAGCGCAGATTACGATGGAGTAGAGATGACAGAAGATCAGCTAGAAATGTTAAATGAAGATAGTGACTTTGTTCATAAATGTGTGTTAGATCAATTATTTTAAAACTTAAATTAAATACTATGTTATATAGAAATTGGAAAATAGAAGAAGAGTTTGTAAAGGGTCAATATGTTGCTCAAGATACAATTGATTGTGATAACCACATTTTCTTTTACGGAAATAATCTAGATGATGTGAAGTCCGATATAGATGAGCACCTAGATTGGTAAATTAAAAAATAAAATATGAAGAATTTAATATCATTAATATTTGTACTGTCAGTATTTGCGGCTTGTTCAGATATCGATGTTCACATAAAGAATGTGAATAATCAAATAAACAAAGGTAATTTAAGATACGCAAAACTTGCATTATTAAATATACCAATTAACCTTATTGATGACGAAGCTAAATTAAAAATAGAGGCTTTATCATTTAGGATAGATAGTGTCAAAATCGTTATGATCCAAGATAGTATCTGTAAATTAAAAAAATAAATATAGAATAAAACTTGCAAATGTGAATTATTTGTTTTATATTTACATTATAATAAAATGGGGGATTAGCTCAGTTGGCTAGAGCACTTGATTTGCATTCAAGAGGTCGTAGGTTCGAATCCTATATCCTCCACATTTTT
>Ga0228624_1000516_pt1 | contig 19619 bp, 15 predicted proteins | sample 29DmetaG_FD_182744 | JGI IMG/M metagenome (GOLD analysis project Ga0228624, IMG submission 182744) | Seawater microbial communities from Monterey Bay, California, United States - 29D | ecosystem: Environmental > Aquatic > Marine > Coastal | place: USA: California | collected 2016-10-10 | reverse complement strand
GGTTTTTGGTGCAGATAATTTATCTCCCAATATAAAAATAGAATCAGGAAGATCTATTGATAATTTAAATATGGAACATTTCCATATAAATAAAATACCTAAAGAATTTTTAGTAAACAACACATTAACAGGTTTAAACTCTTATTTAGATTTTAAAACGGATTTTGTCGGAATTAGTTTAGAAAAATTAAAATCAACATCTATTGATTATTTTAGTCTATATTTTAAATGGAATGGATATAAAGATTTATCAGATGTGTGGGTTGATGACAAATTTAAAAACTTATTTACTAAATTTAGAGATGGTTCTGGAGAATTAAATTCAAGCACTGTCTTTAGAGGGTTAAGATATTTATATAAAAATAGAAAAGAAACTGAAAAAACAGCGCCTACTGAATTTATTGAAACTTCTGAAGTTAATGACTTTAAATTTGGAGTTGTTTTAACATATAACAGTGACGATAACACTGATTCAAATAAGGTTAACTATAATGTTATAAAAAACGATACTTTTAAATTTATATGTGTATTTATAGAATTAAATATAGTTTCTAATGACGTTTCTCATATAACAAGAGACATACTTTATAATAAATCAGATATTACAAAAGGAGTTGATGTCAATGGAGTTCCAATACCAGTTGATTCAACTATACCATTTAATTTAGACTTAACTAGAACAGATTGGAATACTCCAGCAGAGAGCTATTCTGTGTTTTCTTCAATTTTTGATGAATTGAATGGTAATGCACAGTTTACTCAACACATAACAACAGATAGCGAAAACAATTATTCATGGATTTATTTTACCGCTAATAGTGGTGATTATTGTATGAAAGTACTTTCAGTTGTTAGTGACTCAGAAATTTTAGTAGATGGAATTCCTATTCCATTTATTAACGGAGCCCCTGAAGAAAACCCAAATGTACCTGTAATATCAGATGCTGAGATTGCGGCTTTACCTTCTAATACTGAATTCAAATATTGGAGAACTGGGGTTTCTGGTTGGAAAAACGTACTAGAAGAAATAGTTTCTTATAAATTTGCACAAAGATTTAATAAGTTTGGAGATATAACATATATTACGGTAAATAAAGATAATGTATCATATAATGATTTCGTTTTAGAAGTGCAAGATGGTGTAGAGTTTTTAAAACCTTCAATATTAACAAACTCGTCGGATGGAGACAGACCAAAATCATATCAACTTTTTTCCGGAGAAATAGGTAAAGTCATATCTGGTAGAGAAGATGGAGGATATTTTACAATTCTTAGAAGAATGAATGGTGGATATGATCCTCTATTTAAAGATTGTATTAGTTTTACAGATATTAATACAGAACAAAGTTTATTTATCCCTGAATTAGGAGAAACAACAATAGTACCCTTAGACGATAGGGCTAATTTAATTTATAATAAATTTAGATATTTAGGAGTAGCGTTTGCTTCTTATAAGAATGTAGACTCTTCTTATGGGTTTATTAACAATATGTATTTTCATAAAGTTAATGATGAGAATTTTAAAAATTTATTAAGATTATCTGAAACATCAGATAAATTACCATTATATCCTGTCATCGGAGAAATAGCAATTGATAAAAAAGATTTTAATGTATTTAAATCTAAATATGCGAGTGATTATTTTACAAAATCATTACCCGGTTTAAATAGAGAAAAAGCACATGGAACTTTAACACCAGTTGAATTAAAATCATTTATGGTCTCAACTATAATGAAAGTAAAAGATAATTATGATTTGACTAAGTTTTCTTCAATAGAAGAAACTAGTTTAGATGCATTAGATAGAATAAGATTTAATAAATTAGACACAGAATCTATCCACTGGTTTGAAAGCGAAGAAGATATTGTAGCAGATTTTTATTTGCCAAGATCAATATTTAGTGAATTACTTGAAGATGGTATATATTCTAAATTTAAAAAATATGTAGATGCTGAAAATTCTTTTGGAGATAAAAGTACTGTGAAGGATGATCTAGAAAAATATGTTTATAATAACATTGTTAATAGGTTTATTATTGAATCTATAGATGTTTATGGAATAGAAGGTAAAGATCTAGAAACATCATTTGTTTCAGTTAATCAAGTAGAAGAACTAAAAGAAAATAATTTTAAAATAGATACTGGCTTTGAAATACAAGGTTATCAAGAAGATGGTTTAAGTTTTAGACTAATATATAATAAAAGAATAGGCTATAAATATAATTTAAAGCTTCATATTAAAATACAAGCATAATCGATGCCAATCAGAGTTAAAGAAATATTTAAAAGTGATTTAGATCCCAATAGTGATTACTGGTGGGCTGCTGATAAATTAGATAAACTTAATTATAATTTTGGTTTGCTATCATTAGGTGGTGTGCCTGGACCCTTAGGGCCTCAAGGTAATGATGGTTATACAGGTGAAAGAGGTTTTCAAGGACTTGAGGGAAATGAAGGTCCGTTTGGTCCACAAGGTAATATAGGTTTAGGCGGTAAATCTACTTGGAAAAGAATATATGGTGAAAATAATGATACTTTAATTCCTTTATTTCAAGGAGGATCTGAGTATGCAGCAATACCTATTGTTATAGGTGCTCAAGCCGATCCTGGGACAAATGATTATAACGATGCTTTAGGTTGGTCAACATCAGTCGCAACGTTTTATTCTAAAAATAGTAATGTCGGCAATAACCCTCCTGTTTTAAGAAACAATCTGTCTTTTGAAACAAAGACTGTTAAAGAGTTTGAAATTGGATATCGTTTAAATCCGATAAACCCAAATACAACTTATGTTGATTTTGGTAAAACATTAGTTAATCCTGCTTTAATTGGAGAATTAGATGTTAATATACTTTTAGACCAGACTAATTATAATTTAAAAGATAGAAATACAAACAATTTACTTTCAATAAATACAAACACCTTAACTTCACATTCTTCTGATTCTGAATTTAATGGAGCACAGGGTATTACAACAAATTCTTTAACGTATAATTCAAACACTGGATTAGATCAGGTTTTAGTATCTACTAACGTTGATGGTGATGTTATTTGGAAAAACCAATTTGAGGTTTTTAGTGCTCTTCCAGAAGGATCTGTAATATCTATAAGAAGAGAAGATTTTAATAATACTAATTTCCACATAAACGATGCAGGTGCTTTAGATGAAGGATCTACTAATGATCTTCATATAATATATGGTAGAGGAAGAGCAGATGGACCATTTAAAGGGTGGTACTTAGCTAATGGTAAAACTTGGGAATTTGATAATGGTGTAATAGAGCATTTAGTTCCTAACTTAAACAGTTTTAACTATAGTGTTGATAACGGAATTCCAAATACTGGTGAAATAGGAGGTACTGCAGGAGATGATACTACTATTATTATAGGAGGTGGAGACACTGAGGTAAACGCTCTATATAGTAGTCCAAATACAAATTATACGGTAGATCTTACTTTAAATTCTTCGGACGATATTTTAGATGTAGATAGTATTACAGGCTCTTCTGCAACTTTACATAAAAATGTAAATATAGTAAAATTAAACGAAAAAAACTTATATTGGAGAACAAATCCTAGTGGACAAGTTGCATATCAACCTATCATAACGTCAGCACCGGCTAACAATGCAAACGACGCATGTGGCAATCCAAATCAAAATTATTTTATTACTAATTATGTTACAGGTACTTGGTCAGACACTAATAATAGTTTAACAGGTTCTACATTATACACTAATGTCGGCGGAAACCCAGGGGCAATAGCAACCTCTAATAAATGGTATGCAAGTGGCGGCGTTGCAAGGCTTTGGGATGGAACTCAATTTACATCGACGTCATTTTGTCCAATTACCACAAACATAAACCTAAACTATAATTTAGATGTTACTTCATTAAATGGATCTGTTGTGGCTACTGGTATATACACAATTGACGGAAATGACTATGCAAGTGCAACGGTGTTAGAAGATTCTAATGGAAATACCGCGAACGGTGGATGGTATAAAGAGGCTAGTAATAATAACGGGTTACGTAGATATTGGAATGGTAGTCAATTTTTAGGAGAATCAATCAGTGAAGAATACGTTTATAATGAAACTACTTTACAGTTTTCATATAAATCAGGTAGTGCATCGTGTAAAAATTGGAATTTAATAGTTCCCGATATAGTTTATTACGCAACAAACAGTACAACAGTAGGTCCATCATCTAGTGTTTTAACTAAAATAAACCAGGAAAATGGAACAATATATGTTCATAAAGATTGGTTAGGAAATACTGTTGGTCAATTCCCTCTTGTTAAAGTTTATAGCCAAAATAGGCCAGGTTTTACCTCACCTTGGATTTCTATAATTGAAGCAGGGTTTGGATTAAATAATCCAGTTTATTATGCATCTATTCTTACAAATTCCAAGATTAACAATCCATTTGGATGTATTTCTGGTAATTCCATATCAGGTCCTGTTGGAATCGATCCAACAGATTATAATAATGGACTTTCGCCAACAGTCGATGGAACTGGAGGTACAATTTACGTAAATTCACCTTCAGCAACGGTAACACTAACAGCGACAAACGCAAACGAAAGCCACTGGGCAATTGCTAGCGTAGATATTACAGGACAATCCTCGTTAAATATATCTTTACAAGGTGATGTTGGTTTTAATAACGTATCCCGAACAGATACAGATCAAATAATTTTACAACAAGGAACATACAATTGGACTTGGGACATATTAAACTTTACAGAATCTAGTTTATTAAATTTAACTATATCTCAATAAAAAATTAAATATATAAAGTAAATATACTATAAGATGGCAATTAATTTAAAACAAATATTAATATCTGACACTGATAACATTAAATTAGACAAAGTTAATTATAACTTTGATCAATTAGTTGCAAATGGAGGAGGGCCTCAAGGTTCTCAAGGTACTGACGGAACAACAGGTTATCAAGGAATTACAGGTTATCAAGGTAATCAAGGAATTCCGGGACCTCAGGGTTATCAAGGTAGCCAAGGTAGTAATGGACAAGGTATCTGGAAAATAAATCAAGGAAACTCAAATGGAAATGTTGATACTATTTTACCAATACATAATGATCTTGCATCAGGGCCTCAAGGTACTGAAGATGCGCCATCAATTGTAGTAGGGTATAAGACAGAGGACCCAGAGTACAGTGCATTAGAATCTAATTCACAATTTGTAATAAACAGACATGATCCTTTTCAAAATAATCTAGAATTAAAATCATTTGATGTAGATTCTTCTTTTACATTTGATTTAAAAGACAATGGAAACCAAATGTTAGCTGGTAGTATATTAACTATGCAGTTTAGAGGATTAGGAGCAGAAGCTGGAACACTTAATAATATTGCTGATAAATTTATTTGGAGAAAAACAGAAGGATCTCCAGAGCTAGTTTCAATAGACGAAAACTCTTTTACAACAACTTTAGATGCAGAATTTAATAATCTTACAGTATATAATGGATTAACAATCGATGATACAAGTGCAGATGTAGATAAAATTGCAGTTTCATCAAACGCAGATGGTTTAATTACTTTTAAAAGTGTTGATGAAATCGGAGGGGTAGTTCCAGTAGGCACTATAGTGTCTATGGTTCCTTCTTTTTTTACAGATTCAACTAAATTTATAAATCAAGAAACATTAAATTCGGTAAGTTCGCACCCTTTACAGATAAAGGTTGGTGCTGGTATAGGAGAGCATGCTGGGTGGTATTTATGTAATGGTCAAGATTGGACTAACGGTGAATCAACTTATTCAACACCTGATCTAAACTCATTTTCATACACAATAGACAATGATCCTAATATTAGTGATTCAACAAGCCAAGGAGATGCTAATGTATCTAACAATTCTCTTTCGATTATAGGAGGAGCAGATACTAGCTTAACAGGTACTTATAATCAAGCAAATAGCAATTATACTGTTACAGGTACTTTAGATCCTAATACAACTGAAAACTTTTATACAGCAACAGGTTCAACTTACGTTGTTAAAAAACTTCCTCAAGTAATATATTTAGGATTAGATGATTTATATTGGAGTGACGCTGGATCAAATCAAGGGTTTGTACCGAGCTCGTTTACTATACCAGATTGGACTGGAAACGTTTCGCTCACAGTTCCTTCTTCAGGTGGACATCCAGCATTTACATTAGGTAATTCAACTGATGTTAGACCTCAAGCGAGTCAACAGCCATTCCCTGCAAACACAACACAAACCGATAACGGGCCATACTCATATAATTATGAAGTGTTAGTTCCAAGTGGATATGCAAACTCAGGATCATATATTCAAGACACAATACAAGGTGTTATTGTAGAGACAAGCTATAATCCTTCATTTAATGCAGTATTAAACTTTCAACCAACAACCCCTAACACATCAGGAGCATTAAGCTATAGTGATGGACATACTGGAACTCCAGGTTCTCAAGGAGCTGGTACAATTACAGTAAACGCACCTAATGATTATTATTTTGTAGATGACCCTGCAATAGTTTATGCTTCAGGACCTCAAGCAAATGCTTCAATATCACATGACGGCGATGTATACGCAGCGGACGGTACTACTAGTATTGGTAAAACATACGATACCGCTTTTACAATAGGATCTACAGGTACTACAACAGAGTATACGTATTCTAGTAACGTTCCAAGTGTATTAACACAAGACGTTATTGAAACAGCAGTAGAAACATCTCTTGGAAGCGGTGGTATAAATTGGGAATGGGCATTTTCAAGTAGTGTTATAACAAACCAACAAGGAAATCACGTATATACTGGGAGACCAAATGAAACATATAACCTACAAGTAAGCTGTTGGTACATAGGCCCAAATTCAAACCCGGTAGGTATGCAACAATTTTCAATTCAAACAACTCAATTAAGCGGTCTAAATCTAGGATACGACGTTGACTCTGATCCTTCTTCATCTGGAGCAGACATATATATGTCAGATACTGGTAATAATACAATGCCACCGAGTGGAGGATCGTCATCAAGAATGTATGCGGGTATGTTAACAATAACTTCAACAGGTATTGGAAGTGGAGAGTTTTTAAATAGAATGCAACACATATAAAATATGATTTTTTATAAATACATACTTGATAAAATATTAAATAAGAATACTCTAATTTTCATTGGAGTTTCTTTGTTTGTTTTGCTTTTTTTAAGACAATGTAATCAAATAGAAAACTTAAAGATAGAAATAGATAATGCTCAAAAAATATCTAATAGAAACTTAAATAATTATAAAGCGAGTTTAGATACTATTAAATTTGAGAAAAATAAGAATGAAGAAACTATTGCTAAGATAAGATCTTATGAATTAGAGGTTTCAGATTTAAATAAATCTAAAGCAAATCTTCTTAAAAAATATAACAATGTTTTAAGCATAAATAAAGACGTTGAAGAGATTAATTCAGTAATTAGTGCAGATCTAGAGGTTAAAGATTCTATAATTAACGCAACATCTATTATTACAAAAGAAGCAGACACAACAACACTTTCAATATTTGATAATAAAGAGTGGGATAAATATAATTGGAGAAGTTTTGATGGATCATTAAGATTAAGAGTTAATGATTCTTCATTTAGCCTACTTTCATCAGAGTTTAACTTTAGTCAAGGTATTAGTTTGACAGCGGGTATTATAAAAACAACTGAAGGAAATAGCTTAAAAATAACTTCGCCATATCCTAATTTAACATTTACTAGGATTGAAAATTTAAATTTAGTAAATGATGAATTAAATAGACCTATGATAGGAAAGTCAGGATGGTCTGTAGGATTTGGAGTTGGATATGGATTAAATTTAAATCCAAATCAAGTAATTAGTGTAGGACCTACTATTGGAATAGGACTTTATTGGTCTCCAAAATGGTTAAGATTTTAAAATATAAAAAATAACAATGGCGCAATCATCTAAATTTGCAAGACTTGACGAAGACGTACTATTAGAATTTATCTATCACGATCAAAGCGCGACTGATAATGCTAAAATAGAAAATGACGAAAACGGAAGTCAACTTAAATACTTAAACACATCAAACACGAATAGTGCTGATAGAATGCTTATTCACGAGTTAGGAAGTGATGTTGTTAATTTTACAGTAAATGTTGCAAATGGATATGTATATGTAAACAATTTCGCTTCTAGAGAGCTAATCTTAAAGAATGGAATGACATATAAATTTAATCTAAATGATGTGTCAATAGATAATCAATCTGGGTTCTATATAAATGGAGTTGCTCAAACGCCAGTTGGTGGAATAGTAACTTATAGTCCTAATACAAATGGAAATTACACATACTCTTATGAAAACGCATTAGGTACTTCTTTTATTGGAGGTAATTTAATGGTTGGTGACAGAGCTAATTCTTTATATGCAAGACCAGAACAGGAAACAGGTAATACAATTAAAACAGCACCGGGAGAAGTTGGAAGATACTATGCAGTACCAACTGATAATTCAAATACATTAGCACTTTTAGGAAATGATTTAGATTATTTAAATTCTCAAGAATGGGAAGGAACAAGTTCTGCTAATTTAGGAGTTGTTCAATCTTCACAAGTACAGGCAGTATGGTATGATACTATAAGACTTCACTTAAGAACAGGATATAGTTTTAGTGGTAGAGGATACGAAGGATTTTTATTCCAAGTAAAAGCAAAAAGAAATTCAGGAGAATATGGTTATTTTACTTCTGTTGTTTATTTAAACTCTTCAAGCTTTGAGGTTCAAAATCCTAATCCATTTACTTTAGTTGATAGTTCTTTTTCAAAATATATTGAAATTAAAGTACCTGCACTAATACACATGTCAGACGCTAACAAAAATTTAGAGTTTTCTGAAACTTTTTTTGGGACAGGATCTGATGCAATACTTTCAACTGCAAATTATGAAATATCTTTAGGATTAATATCTGATGTTAAAACTGTTACAGGATATGATTATATTGAAATTGCTGATGAAAAAGAAATAACACTAGCACAAGAAGACGAATTCGTAGATATAGCTGTTAATTTAAATGAAGATCCTAATGGAGACTATTTTCAAATATATGGAACTAAAGACGGCTCTCAATCAGGATTTGAAAACTATATTAATGGCAGAATAGAAACAACATCAGATGACATTACAGTTTTCTATGATGTTGAAGTTAGTGAACAAATAGGTTTAAATTATATAAGTACATATCAATCAACGTTCTCACAGGTTTCAAATTTTGATCAAAACTTAATATACAGACCTGTAATTTTAAATTCTTCAGTAAGTAGTAACTTTTTATTACAAGTATCTATGAGAATTTATAATGAAACAGATAATACACAAATATTAAAAAGAGCTTCTTTAATATACAATAAGCCTAAGAAATATGGTAGAAGAATGTCTAAAATAAATTTAAGTGGAAATTATTCTCCAACTGTAATTTACAATAAACTAGACAATACATCAGTTAATAGAGAAATTAATCAATTTGTTAACTCATCAAGACCTGTTATAGGAGAAACTAAATATGTGCCAGTTGCTATTAATGTATATGGCGTTGTTGCAGGATCTACTAATATAACACTACAAGGAACTGAAATAGAGTCAACGAATGAAATTGATTATTCTCAAAATGGAGAAGGAGAAATAACTTTATCTAAAGTGTCTGATAACTTTATTAAATTTAGTATTGCTAAACCAGCTGGAGATTCTTTAGAATCTATAAGTTTGGTTAATGCTGATGATATTGTTTTAATTATTAAATCAGGGGCAGTGGAACAACAAGTTAGCCACAACCCTACTTTCCCAGATATCGATTTAGGAAATGGAGAAGTTTTATTTAAAGTAAATAAGGCAGTCGCAACAAGATTTGATAAAGAAGATACTAATATAAATCAAGATAAGTTTTATATTAACTTAAAGAATGGAGAAACAGAATCTCTTCTATATCACGGTAAAGTAAATATTATATAATGATATTAAACAGTAGAAATAACTTATTTAACTTTAAATTTCCTCGTAAATTTATACCGGTTGAAGTGGCTGATAAATACAGGAAGTATTTAAACAGAATGCCTGGGAATTTAATTACAGAACCTATTGATTTTATTAACTACTCAATACAAGGTATTGCAATTCCTGGAATTGAATTTGATCCTGTAGAACAAACACCAAATGATGGTACTATTACATATCATAGAGGATCCATACCTATTCAAAACACAATTGAAAGACAATTTCAAGTAGAGTTGCAACTATTAGATGGGTATATAAATTATTGGATTTTACAAGACACTCTTTTGTATTACTATTCTAAATCTGTTAGAGCTCCATTTATTGATGATTTAAAGCTTCAAATATTAGATGCTGAAGGAATACATGTTATGAGTGCTACATTTGAAAAACCTATTATGAACTCAATTACCGAACTGGAATTAAACATGAGTTCTAACATAGCGGAGTTTAACACATTTACAATTAACTTTTATTATAATAAATTTAATTTAAAGTTAGAAATTGATTAAGATATATACTATATGAAAACATTTTTAGATTACATGACAAATGCCAATGCAACTGAAGCAGAACTTCAAATATTGCAAGAATCTTTACAGTCGGAGTGGACTGAATCTTTAGAAGAAAAAGTAGATTCTGCTCTTGAAGAATTTGTATCAGAATACAAGCAGGAAGATGGAACATACGATGTTGAAAGACTTAATAATGAAATGACTAATGAAGGTATATTAGGTTCTATTTTTGGAGGTCTTACTGGGTTTGCTTTAGGAAAAACAATTGGTAAAGCAGTTGCTAAAGTCTTAGGTATTGAAAAAGGAATAATGTATGAAATGCTAACCTCTCGATTAGTTGGTGCCGCTCTTGGTGCTGCAATCGGTAAAAAACTATAAGAATGATTTACGTAGCAGTAGACTTCTCTTTAAATTCACCTGGTATTTGTATTCACGATGATTCAAAAGATTCATATCACTTTGTGTCTTATATTAAAAGAGGACAAGGAACTAAAAAAGATCAAAAGAAACAAGAAGACATTTCTCTTCTAAAAGACACCACATTAATTTATCAGCCCGACTGGGATAAAAGCGATAACTATTCAAGTGCTGAAATATCTAAAGTTAGAAGATATTCAAGAACCGCTCAAGACCTTATTGATATTATATTAAAGATAACTAAAACTAAAGACAATTATATTATTGGTTTTGAAGGAACTTCTTTTGGTTCTAAGATGGGAACTAATAATATTATTGATATGGCAGCAGGTGCAGCCCTTCTAAAAGCTGAAATGCTAAACCAATTAGATGTTAAAGCTCTAGAGACTGTAGCACCTTCAACTATTAAGAAACATGCTGGTAAAGGTAATATGAATAAAACAATGCTTTGGAAAGTTTTTATTGATAATAATATAAAAGACCAGAAACTAGCATCCTCTAAACTATTTAATTATTGTGTTGATGAGATTGGAGAAGTTTCTAAGATCCCAAAACCTTTTGATGATTTGGTCGATGCCTTCTTCTTGAACAGCTTACTTCAAACGTTATTTAACCCTCAGGCTTAAAACTCTAAGCTTATATTACATATATGATAAAAAGTTTCAATAATAATAAATAAAATAATAAAATAATGGAAAAGAAAAAGATAGCTTCGGCACACTTATTAAAATTAAAAGAGATATTGTTTGATATGATATCACAAAACAGAATATCAGAAGCAGAAGCTCTAAATATTTTAAGAAAAGCAGGATTAATAAAGCTTCCAGAGGCTGATGGATGGATGGATGAAGAAGGATCCACATATAGAAAATTATAGAGATATATATTTTAAGATTATATTTTGAAACCTTTTAAAGATTCATTGTATAATTAATGAAAGTTTTTTAAAGGTACCTTAACGAACAATCAAAGATTTAAAGATTATTAACAAAATTAACGAAATTAAAGATTTAAAGAAATGGCAGAATTTGACATTTTCAACTTAAGCGTAAGCGATGTTGAAACACACGACACACAAAGCACTAAAACGGATGTACTATACAAGCCGAGTGCAGATCAAGGAAAAGATGGAACTTATAAAGCACTAGTACGCTTTGTTCCTAATCCAGCAAACCCAAGAAATTCACTAGTTAAAAAATACGTACACTGGTTAACAGATGCATCAGGTAATGGTCGATTAATTGACTCACCTAGTTCTGTTGGCGAAAGTTGTCCAATTGCAGAAGCTTTTTTCAAACTAAGAAATAGCGATTCAGCAGTTGACCGTAAGATGAGTGAAAAATTAAAGAGACGTGAGCAATACTACTCTCTTATTAAAGTAATTAAAGACCCTCAAAATCCAGATCTAGAAGGACAATACTTAGTGTATAAGTTTGGTTATAAGATTAAGGAAAAGATTGACGAGGAGTTAAAGCCAGCTTTTGGTGAACCAACTCAAGTATTTGACCTTTTCGAAGGTAAAAACTTTGAATTGATTATAACAAGACAAGGTGAATATAACAATTACGATAAATCTAAATTCTCTGCAAGCACTTCAGCAATCACAGTAAATGGAGAAGCTGCTGAAAGAACAAAAGAGACAATGTCAGTTATTAAAACTGAATTAGATGCAGCACCATCATTAGAGCCTTACGAGTATAAAGTATGGGATGGAGATGCAAGAGATTTCGTAAACGGAATTTTACGTCAATACTTAAATCCAGGAGGTTCAATTGATGCAGTGGTTTCAAAACCTAAAGCTGCGCCAAAGGCATCTAAGCCAGTTGAAGTATCTACACCAGTTGTAGAAACTACTTCAACAACAGAATCAACAAGTGCAGATAGTAGTGATGATCTAGATTCTTTCTTGAATGACCTCGACATCTAAGATAGACGAAACATTAAAGCAAAAAATTAGAAGCTTAGTAAAGCAAGTTGTAGTAAACGAGCACACTGACCCTAATAAAAGAATGCTTAAGGAAATGCCAGGCCGTTTGAGCCTGGCATGCCCTTATTGTGGAGACTCTACAACAGATACACATAAGAAGAGAGGTAATATATATTGGGATAGTTTACAGTTTCATTGTTTTAACTGCTCTGCCCATGGAGATGTTTATTCTTTATTAAAAGATCATCACGTAGGATTCAAAGATAGAGAAGATTCTATTGCTATTATAGATTTCATACAGGAACATAGAATACAAGCAAACACTGTAGAAGTATTAGAACACGACATCTTTAAAAAGATATACGACTTAGCCCCTACTCGAGAAGAATTAAGTAAAACATTTGGATATAAAGAAATAGAAGTAGGAGATCCTGGTTATTTTTACTTAAGAGGGAGAATGTTATCTCATAAGCTTGAAAACTTTATGTATTCTCCTAAAGATAAAAGAATGGTTGTTCTTAATTTAGGCCCTAATAAAAAAGTTATAGGGTTTCAAACAAGAGCTCTTTCCAAATATAGAAACGCAAGATACCTAACGTATGATATTGAAAAAATATATCAAGAAATGAATAAAGATCTTGGAGTATCTGAAACTGAATTAATAAGTCTTAAAAAAATATCAACACTCTTTGGTATTTTAAGAGTTGATTTACAAAGAACAGTCACTATGTTTGAAGGTCCTATTGACGCAATGTTTATGTCAAATAGTATTGGATTAGCAACAGCAGGTAGATCAACAGAAGAGTTTGATGAAATACCAACAATACGTTATATGTTTGATAACGACAAAACAGGTAAAGAGAAGATGATGCAAAAACTTCGAAGAGGTAAAGAAATATTTATGTGGGGTAAATTTCTTAATGATACCAAGCTAGATTTAAAATACGATAAATGGCTAGACGGAGTTAATAAAGAAAATAGAGATAAATATCCTAAAGAATTAGGTGATTTAAATGATCTAGTACGAGTAGCATACTATTTAAAAGACGATTGTCTTAAAAATCTGTCTGAATATTTTAGTAATTCTAAACTAGATGCATTTTACCTATGACAAATAAAGAAATTAACGAAATGATAGATCATGAGTTTGACGAATTCGAACACGATCGAAACCGTAGAAAAAATATTAAAGCTTTTTTAAAACTTAAAAGCTCTATATATGATTTTACGGAAACTAAATTAACTATGACAGATCCTAAGTTTAAGAAAAAACTTAGCACTTCTGTTTATATTAAACACAAAAATAAAAATAATAATCAACTGTTTTAAACTAATAATCAATGGCAGATTTAAAAGATAAAATACTTAAATTAGACGAATATCTAGGAAGACAAAGATTAGATTGGACTGATAAAATAAAAGAACTTACAGTTAATTTAAAGAAAGGTGTAAACCTTGAAGAGGTTAGTTCGTTCTCATTGAGTTATCGACAAATATTAGTAGAACAGCTTGCATCTATGTCTAATAAGATGAGAGCACAAAAAGCAACAGTTGATCAAAAGTATAAAACAAAGTGGATAGAATATTATCAATACGATTATAAACTAACCGACAAGCAACGAGAAAGATTTCTTGAAGCGGATTTAGCAGAAGATAGACAGCTGCTAGATTTATTAGAAACACAGAAGAGCTTTATTGAAGCTTCTGTAAAAACTCTTGACAATATGGGCTTTGCAATAAAGAATCGCCTCGATATGACAAGAATATAAAAAATAGTTTCATGAAAATTGGTACTAACATTAACAGATGATAATCAATTTCTACGAATTGATGATGCTACTGAACTTGAGTTAGAACAGATTACAATCTCCCTTACAAAAAGAATTGAAAGTTGGAGATTTAATCCGTTAGTAAAACGAGGAGTGTGGGATGGTTATGTCTCTTATATTAAAGATGACAAATGGATTCCAGCTGGACTATGGAGGCATGTTATACAAATTTGTAAAGATTATAAGATAGAGATTCAAATGAACGGAATAAAACGTTTAATTGATCCAGATATTAACGCAGAAGCATTTGAAGAATGGGCTCTTAATTTCTTTAAAGGTGCTGAGATAACTCCAAGAGATTATCAAATAGAAACAGCATATAACATACTTAAATTTAGAAAGTGTTTAGCGGAGTTGGCAACATCAGCTGGTAAAACTTTAATTAGTTTTATGACTGTTGCATATATGCTAGAAAAGAAAAAAGCTCAAAAAATATTATTTATAGTACCTAACGTATCTTTAGTTGTACAGGCCCATGAAGATTTTCATGAATATAATTACATGAATAAAGTTAATTTAAAGATTCAACAGATATATTCAGGTAAAAAAATTAAAAGTAATAAAAATATAATTATTGGTACATATCAATCTTTAGTAAAAAAAGATAAAGAATATTTTAGTCAATTTGACGCTGTTTTAGTAGATGAAACTCACAAAGCAAAAAGCGCATCTATAAAAACAATATTACAAAAATGTACTAACGCAAAATATAAATTTGGTCTTTCAGGAACAATTCCTAAAGATGGATCTCTTGATAAATTAACTCTTATGAGCCAGACTGGTCCAGTTATTAGTGAAGTCAAAGCGGCTTTTCTACAAAAACAAGGACATATTGCAAAATGTTTGGTTAAAGTAATTCAAATGAACTATGCAACAGAAAATCAAAGACAAGCGTTTCAAGAGCTTGCGCAGAACAAATATGATAGAAAGGATGTTTTCCAACTTGAACAAAATTTTATTATTAATAACGAAGCACGTCTTGATTTTATCTCAAGCGTTATTTCCAGAGTACCCAGGAATAGCCTTGTCCTTTTTCACAGGATTGAACACGGTAAAAAATTATATGAAAAACTTAGACAAGAAAGCGATAAAAGAGTTTTTTATGTGGATGGCGGAACCAATACTGATATTAGAGAAGAATATAAAAAGAAAATGGAAGCCGGTGAAGAAGTTGTCATCGTTGCGTCCTATGGTACTTTCTCAACAGGGATCTCGATTAAAAAAATACACAACATATTCTTTACGGAATCTTTTAAAAGTGAAGTGATTATCAGGCAATCAATAGGACGTGGTTTAAGGCAACATGAATCAAAGGACAAGGTTTTAATAATCGACTTTGTTGACGACATTAGAACGCAAGAGTGGGATAATTATCTATATAAACATGGTAAAGCTCGCCAGGCAATATATAAACAAGAAAAGTTTGATTATAATATTAAAATAGTCAATTTTGAAGGAGATATATAAGATATACGTAAATAAAATAAATAAAATTTATAAAAATGGCAAAAATGAATAAAATCAGTTCTTTTCAAACTTTTTCTGAAGTAAGAGAGGCTGAAAATGCTGATAAACTACAACAAGAAAATCAAGCTAAAAGATTAGAGCTAACAGAAAGAATAGGTAAAATATTAGATGAAATGGAAATAACATCTTTTGAAGACTTAGACGAAGAAGTTAGAGATCAATTAGTAGAAAAAACGTTCGGATTAGTTAAAGAAGGAGATAAAACAAAAGTTTCTAAAAAAGAAATTAAAATGCATCTGGATATGTTCCAAGCAGGAGACATCGATGGTAATGATTTATCACAAGCTATTTCTGCAATTATATTCGGAGAAGTAAAAGGACCGGGTATGGAATCTAAAGATTCTGAACAGGTTTCAGAAGCAACTGTTGTTATGGACGCAATAAACCCTGATGATAAAGATTTCTTAAAATTCTTAAAAAAGAATAAAGTTAAAGTAATTGACACTGTAAAATCAGGCCCAAGTGGACATCCTGAAATTACAATGCAAGGAAAAAGAAAAGATCTTGAAGCAGTATTAGCTGACGGTGAATTAGGATGGGATGATCCTGGTTTAGCAGAATTTATTGAAGAATCAATAAACATTTCAGAAGCAGTAATAGTTACTGGTAGAAGAGACGCTAAAAAAGTTTTAACAGCATACACTAAATTTTTCCAAAAATATCCAGCATTAGCTGATAGGAGATTTGCAGGTTTACATTTAGGAGCAATCAAATCCTTAATGGTTTCTGCATTAACAGATGCTAATTTTCATAGAGAATCAGCAGCGTGCGGAAAGTCTATTAAAGGAGCAAAGCTTCAACCTGTTTTTATTAAGCCAATGGAATTAAATAAAACAGAAATTAAAATACCTGTTGGTAAAGTAGCATCTATTTTAGATGATAATGCATCTCTTATTTCTGGTGCAGCCGGCTTTTCTGGTTTAGGTATTGCTGAAGGAACAGCATTATACTTAGATTCTCTTAAATATGTTAAAGAAGCAGAAGCAGTTATTGCATGTTTTAATTCTACGTTTGAAAGTGAAGTTACTGACGTAACAGAAGGTAATGCATTTTTAGGAGCTAGAGCTAAGGCTATTGAAGAAGATGCTGAAGAATTTGAATTTAACGGTAAAAAATATCCAGTAATTAAAGAATCAGAAGAAGTTACTGAATCAGCCGAACCAAAGTGTAATAATAAAAAAGGACATTTATATAAGCAAATTGATAAGGACGGAACGGTAGAATGCGTGCACTGTGGTCTAAGAAATTCATTAAGCGAATCAGAGGTTAATGAAGCTAAATCTTTTAAAAATACTGAAGATTTTGAAGCATTTTTAAAGGAAATCGATGCTATGCCAGAAAGAGCAGTTAGAAAGATAATGGGTAAAGAATATATCGATACTCCTGGTTTTTATGAAGATGAAAAGGATGATTATGATGATGTAATTGACTTCATGATTTCAAACATGGGTGCAGATATTTATCACCAATTAGAACAGTGGTGGGAAAACAATGTTCAAGAATCAGCAGTTACTGAAGCTAAATTTGTAAAAGATTTTGATAAAGATGTTTTAGATGCTGAAACCAAAGCAGATATAACAACTTACTACCCTTCTGCTAAATTCTTTATAGGTAAATCAACCCACTTCTTCGGAGAATTAGATAAAAATTTATTTTTTAAAGCATATTATAAAGATTATGTAAAGAAGGCTGGTGGTAAAATCGATGGTGATTTTAAAATTGTAATGATATATTCTGAAAAAGGTAGAAATTTTGTACCTTTATTTACTAGAGAAGTTACTGAATCAGTGGTTACTGAAGCTAAAATTAATTCTGACGAAGAGTTTAAAGAATATGCTACAACTGTTTTACAAAAAGCGTTTGGTGAAGATTATGACGAAGCAAAAGCAAACGAAGTTATTGATGGTATTTTAGCAAAAGTTGACGGAGATTACGGCGCTGCTGTAGGAATGTTAACATCTTCATTAGGAGAATCAGTAGTTACTGAAAAAACATATAATAAAAAGTCTTTAATGAAAGCAATGAAAGCCGATGATGGTATGATACAATTAGGCAATGGTCAAGAATATGTTATCTACGCTTACGGTAATGGTAATGATGATAACGACAATATGTGGGGAGATAAATCAATCTTTGCGTTAGACCAAGACGGCGAAGAGCATGAAATTGAATATTCTGATATTGTAAGTTATAATGAAGCTAACGCTGATGGAACTATTTCAGATGATGAAGACGAAAAAAGAGAAGAACTTTTAAATAGAGTTAAAGAACAAATGGAAGAGCTATTAGCATCTGCTGAATTTGATGCTAAAGAAATTGGTGGTTCTTTTAGATCTCCTGGTATTATGTTTGATATTAGAAAACAACTTGATAAGCAAGTTAAAAAGTTTAAATAAAAATAGAAAAAAAGATGACCTGGATTTTTCCGGGTCAAATCTTTTTATTATATTAGTAGTATGAAGAAAGCAAAATTATATGAAGAGTTTATCAACGAAGAAATCTATTTAACATATAGTGAAATCGTAGGTTATCAATTTGATAAGTTTTTAGAATCATATTTTAAACTAAATAAAGATAACAAAACAGTTTACGATAAAAAAGAAGATTTTACGTATGGTTTTAGAAAAGGATCTAAAACTGCACATTGGAAATATGATCACGATAATTTCGAATTACACCACAGTGAAAAAGAATTTCATGTCTTAGGTCTTATAAATTTTTATAAACAAGCATCAAAGGGACATCCCTGGTCTAAATAAAACATACGCAATGAAAATATTATCATTTAAAGATTTCTTAATAGAAAGAGAAAATAAAGAAGTATTAGACTCTAAATTAATTTTAGAAGGTGGGGCAGCAGGTCACATGTCACATCCATTTGATGAAAAAGATTTGACATTTGCAGATTTTAAAAAGATAGTAACTGCTGGTCTTCAAGGTGAATTAAACTTTGAGGAAGAAGCAACTGAAAAAACGGATGGACAAAATGTATTTGCAACAGTTCAAGATGGAGAAGTAAAATTTGCCAGAAATAAAACTGAATTAGCAAATCCAATGGACTTGGCTACTTTTAAGAATAAGTTTGAAGGACATCCAAGTAAATTAGTACAAGATACTTTTCAATTTGCTGCAGAAGATTTAGCAAACTCATTAAATAAATTATCCCCTAAAGATTTAGAAGTTTTTGATAATGGTAAAAACTGGATGAACATGGAGTTAATTTACTCTAAGAATCCAAACGTTATCTACTATGACCGCGATGTTATTCAATTTCACGGTATAAAGAAAACTGATGGTGAAGGTAATACTATTGGAGAAGATAACAAACCAGCAAGATCAATTGCGAAAGCAATGCAAGATCTTA
>Ga0228624_1000512_pt1 | contig 19628 bp, 16 predicted proteins | sample 29DmetaG_FD_182744 | JGI IMG/M metagenome (GOLD analysis project Ga0228624, IMG submission 182744) | Seawater microbial communities from Monterey Bay, California, United States - 29D | ecosystem: Environmental > Aquatic > Marine > Coastal | place: USA: California | collected 2016-10-10 | reverse complement strand
ATATATCAAAACTAATTAACATGCCGTCGACAATATTAAACAAAATTAAATTCACAAAAAAAATGCCAGCATATAATTCTAATAATGTGCCTATTCGCAAAGTCGATATGAACGATTTTAACTTTCGTGTTTCTTTACAAACCGAACAAGATTTCCACACAGGTACTGGTATTGCTCGTTCCATTATTAGTAAATGGAGAGATTCAAAAAAATTATTCAGATTAATTAACCGTGTTCGTTTTTCACATCCAATATATCCTATTTTCGCGGACATTAGTATTGTAAAAACATCTATGCGTAAGAATTATATTCCTATTCCAAAATATACAATTCAGGATGCAGGAGTATTGGACAATATAGAAAATTATGAAATAGAACTTGAAATTGACAATACCCGTGTAGGCAATGCAACAGAGTATAATAATGTTGATGTATTATTACAAGACTTACGAAAGTGTGTACGCGTTGTACTGTCTGGTCTACAACAAACAAATTATCCAGTCTCATATCAAGAGTGTTCGAATGTTTTAGATGAGTATATGAAAGTTGTACATGGAGATAATGTTCCTGACAGTAGAATCACTTCCAAGCACTTTATAGGACCAAGTTCGTACACATTACAAATGGAAAATATAATTCCTCAATTAGAAGACAATGTAACTCCTAATATTAGAAAGGATTTCACGGTTACTGATAAAGCTGATGGAGAGCGTATGCTATGCTTTGTAAATGGTATTGGAAAAATATATTTTATCGATACAAACATGAATGTCCGTTTCTCAGGCGCAATTACAAATAACAACCGTATCATGTCAAGTATAATCGATGGTGAATTCATCCAAAGAGACAAACACGGTAATGAAATCAATGTATATGCTGCTTTCGATATTTACTGTGTAAACAACAAGTCGCTACGCAGTCTACCGTTCTATAGTAAAGAGTTGTTAAGTAACGATGATATCACAGAAGAAGGTGAAATTGTGGAATCTGAGTCCAGATATTTAAAACTTGGCGAATTCATTAGGAAGTTACGCCCTATTTCGATTTTGGATAAATCACAAGAACAAGAAGTAAAACGTGATGACACTGAAATTAAAGCCAATGTTCGCTTTCAAATTAAAGAATTCGAAGCAACATCCGATAGTCAAAGTATTTTCAAATGCTGTAATAATGTGTTAACAAAGGTGAATGATGGTAAATTTGAATATGAAACTGATGGGCTTATCTTTACACCAAGCTTCTTGCCCGTTGGTGGGTCATTTGAAGGAGATAAACCAAGTCCATTATACAAGACTACATGGGATTTCTCATTCAAATGGAAACCACCCCAATACAACACCATTGATTTCTTAGTTACTATTCAAAAAGATAGCAATAATCAAGATAAAGTATATAATATATTTGAAGATGGACTCCACACCAATTCTAATATGCCTATTACACAATACAAAACACTGTTGTTACATTGCGGATATGACCAAAAAAAACACGGATATATAAATCCGTGTTCTCAAATTATTCAAGGTAATTTATCAAGCCATAATAATTATGATAATCGTGATGAATATAAACCTGTCATATTCCGCCCTACCAACCCATACATTGTCGACGCCCATTTGTGTAATATTAAATTACAGTCACATAATGGGTATTCTATAATTACTACCGAAGATGGTGAATATTTTCAAGATGATATGATTGTAGAGTTTAAATATGTTCATGAAAATAAAGAAGGTTGGAAATGGGTCCCTATTCGTGTTCGTCATGACAAAACCGCAGAATTAAAAGCTGGGCTTAAAAACTACGGGAATGCATATCACGTGGCAAACAGTAACTGGCATACAATACATCATCCAATTACAGATGAAATTATTAGAACAGGTGTTAATATACCAGAATACTTAGAAGATACAGATGTTTATTATAAAAATACTAAGGTACAAACCACAACACGATCCCTTCGTGATTTCCATAATTTATATGTCAAGAAAAAACTTATTTTAAGTGTATCCAATCCAAAAGATAATCTTATTGATTACGCAGTAGGTAAAGGAGGAGACCTACCTAAATGGATACATAGCAAGTTGAATTTTGTGTTTGGAATAGACGTTTCAAGGGACAACATTCACAACCCTATTGATGGTTCTTGTGCGAGGTACTTAAATACCCGTAAGAAATACAATAAAATGCCTTATGCTCTATTTGTTCATGGCAATAGCAGTCTGCGTATTCGTGACGGTACGGCCATGAATAGCGAGCGCGACAAACAAACTACACAGGCTATTTTTGGAACAGGAACAAAAGATAAAAATGTCTTAGGTGCAGGTGTTTATCCTCACTACGCTATCGGTGAAAATGGATTCCATATTAGTTCTTGTCAATTTGCTATACATTATTTCTTTGAAAACAAAACCACATTACACGGATTTATGCGTAACATAAGTGAATGTACCAAATTAGATGGATATTTTATTGCTACCACATACGATGGCGATACCGTATTCCAATTGTTACAAGACAAACTGAAAAACGAAAGAGTAACATTTAAACAGAACGATACAAAAGTATACGAAATAGTTAAACTATACGACAATACTGGATTCCCTAATGATGAACTCAGTTTGAATTATACTATTGGTATCTACCAAGAGAGCATTAACAAGATGTTCCAGGAATATCTGGTTCAATACGATTTCTTTGTTCGCACTATGCAGAATTATGGCTTCATATTGGTTCCTGATGAAGAAGCCCATCATATGGGGCTACCTGGTGGAAGTAGATTATTCTCTGAATTATATACACAACTACAAGAAGAAGTACAAAAGGACCCTAATAAGATGTCAGACTACTCGAATGCAATAAATATGAACGAAATCGAAAAACAAATCTCATTTATGAACAGGTATTATGTGTTCAAGAAAAAATATAATGTCAATATCGATAAAGTTCAAGAAGTGATATCTATTATCCCTACACAGTTATCAGAACAATCAGAACAATCAGAACAATCAGAACAATCAGAACAATCAGAACAATCAGAACAATCAGAACAATCAGAACAATCAGAACAATCAGAACAATCAGAAATTCAACAACTACAAAAAAGAAAGACTGATATTACCATTCAGTAATCTTGATTATTCATTACCAAAAAAGACATAGAATTATAATTTGATACATAAATATCACATTATATTTTTGATATGTCGTATTATCTAATACCCAGAACAAATGTTTTTTCATTTATGAGTATAGATTATATAGACGATATGGAACAACCAGATGTTACCATTTCATACTCCCATAATAAATATATATATGAACTAAAAGAACGTATTTCATTGATAGAAAAAGATTGGGATATATATAAAAAATATACCAACCCCTATGAATATATACATACTACCATACCTATAAAGAATTATTGTATTGCTGCGTACAATCCATTATCAAGGTCTTATTTTAAAATGACTGAAATATTGAATGCGTTCAAATTACACGATATTGAAAATGACATACGGTCATTCCACTTAGCCGAGGGACCTGGTGGTTTTATTGAAGCACTATGTAATGTTCGGAAAAACCAAAAAGATGTTTATTATGGCATGACTATTGCTAATGATATAAATGACCCTAATGTTCCTGGATGGAAAAAAACTAAAAGCTTTTTACAGCATAACAAAAATGTAAATTTAGAAAGTGGTAGTGATAACAGTGGTGATATTTTAAATATAGATAACTTTGTATATGTATGTGAAAAATATGGGTCATCAATGGATATTGTAACAGGGGATGGTGGCTTTGATTTTTCAAATGACTTCAATAAGCAAGAATTGAGTGTTAGTAAATTATTATTCGCACAAGTTGCATTCGCATTGTGTTTACAAAAAAAAGGTGGTTCTTTTGTTTTAAAAATATTTGATTGCTTTATGCAACACACTATTGACGTATTATATATTCTTTCTTCGTTCTATGAGAAGGTTTATATTATGAAACCACACACAAGTCGTTATGCAAACTCTGAAAAATATGTCATATGTAAAGGATTCTATCATGATTCTAATAGACGATTCTTTGGGATATTACATCGGGCATTTGAAAAAATGTTGCGCCCAGTTAGTAATTCACCTTTATATACACATCGTTTATTATCACAAAATATTCCTTATTATTTCTATAGCAAAATAGAAGAATACAATGCCATTTTTGGACAACAACAAATAGAAAATATCCACTATACTTTATTATTGATTGATAATAAGCATAGGCAAGAAAAAATAGAATGCCTTATCAAAAACAACATTGAAAAGTGTAAAAAATGGTGTATTAAACATAATGTTCCTCTTCATTAGTTTATTTACACGTGTCACTACTATATTATTACTTGAAATTGAAATTAATATTCATATTTTGAAACAATGTTGCGAATATTTCAACACGTGTAAGGATTTTGAATTATGCTTTCCATATTGTAAAGTATGTTTCAAACCAGTAAAAACTTGCGTTATATCTTGAAATATCGATAAGTGTCAAAAGGAGATTTTGATGATCATAATTGTGATAATAGTAAACAAAAATTGAATTCTATTTTTTTAAGGAAAATAGTATTAACAAAACAAATATGAATATGGTATTATTTAATAATCAATTAATTGCAAAAGATATAGAAATTTTCAAAAACTTACCAGACGAAATACAGAGTTATATTTATGAATATTTAAAATACGATGTATTCAATTCACTATATTATGATTATAACTGGTATGATAATTTAATGTATTTATGTAAAGAATCTTTTGTAGAAACCATGATTGATGTACTAAATGAAAATTTACCTCAAGATAAAGAAATAACAGAAAATGAGATGTATGATGTAGGACTATATCAAGAAAAGGTAAAACCGAGTGTTTATGGAAAGAGACATATATGGATGGAAGACTGCGTAGATAATGTAAAAGCGACAAATCTATTAATCGATAGAATTGATGAGTATATATGTTCAGAAAAATACAATTCAAAAAAAATGTTTAATATAAATGTCAAATTAGTTGCTTTAATCGAAAGTGATAATAAAATTATTATTTATCCAGATATACATATGTTAAAAACATATAATATAACACCTCACATCAGTTGAGTCGTTTTACACCTTTGAACATTTAAAACGCCGACTTTGTAATAATATAAAAGGAGTTAAATAAATAGAGTCCTTTAATTAAGTCCTTTATATTATTACAAAAGGACTTAAATAAGTAGAGTCTAATATAATTATTAATAGAGCAATGACTACTTTAAACCTGTCTATGATTAACGTTAGAATAAATAGAGAGACAGCACTTGCGATGAATCAGACTTTTATTAATAAACAACCCGACTTTCAGAGAGAATATGAAGCTTGGGATGATAAACTAAAGACAAGATTTGTTGAAACTATGTTAACTGGGCGAGCTATGAATCCTATATGGACAATATTAAACTCTGAAGACAATACTGAGGAAATTTTAGATGGTATGCATCGTATAACAACCGCGACCGATTTCCTTAATAATAAGTTCAAATTAAATGATAAATATCTTACATACGAACAATACAAAAAATATAATAAAAAAACATTTTCAGATTTTGACCCTGATGATCAATCTAAAATAAGAAATTATAATTTTATATTTAACAATTTAGATTCAAGTTATAGAACTGACATTAGTAAAAGAAAGGATATGTATGAAATTTTAAATCGTTCAAGCAAAACATTAAACGATTTTGAGTTTAATAAGGTTCTTTACAATCCTTTTTATGAAAAAATTTCAGATTACAAAGAAAGGTTTAATAAATTTTTAAAAAAAACTGATAAAAGAGGTGAAATTGAAATGGAAATAATAAGTTTTATTGTTTTATCGAATAATTTACCCAAAAGTTGGGGGTCAATAAACTCTATGATGGATAAATTTTTAAAGAATGATATTGGAGAAACAGAAGAAGATGTTAATGTATTCTTACAAAAAAATATACAAGAAATTAGAAATAAATTAGATTTACTCTGTAAAATCACCAGTCGCCTTAAGGACGAGCGTTTTTTCAGTGAAGATAAGAGGACATTTAATAAATTTTTTATACCTTATAAGTTTATGATTTGTAGATTATGTTTTAAATTAAAAGATATATCTCTTTTTAATAGACATATAAATGATATTCTGAATGATTTTAACAGTAAAATAATTCGTGTTGATATTCAAGATATTTTAAAGTGTAATTCAAGAAATGCTGTTTTTCAAAGAAAATTAATTAATTTTATAGATGTTATTATAGATGAGTATTATGACTCAAATGACGAAACCAATAACAGGTTGTTTAATAAAAAAATTATTAATAAAAAACTTCAAGAACAAAATAATAAATGTAATATATGTCATTGTGATTTATCGAATATGAATTATGATGGAGATCACATTAATCCGTGGAGTAATGGTGGATTAACAGAATATTCAAATTTACAAGTTTTATGCAAACCTTGTCATCAAAGAAAAAATTAGTTATCTGATAACATAGGCGTTTTAAATGTTCAAAGGTGTAAGAAACAAAAATATTAAATGATTACAATTTCTTTCGCAACATAACGTTTACGCAATCACTATTACCAAAGCTGTTTTTTTTACATACTATTTTTGTACTTTTTTTTGTATCGCTAAATGGTGTATAACCACGCGATTTATACAATTTAAGGGCAGGTATATTTTTTATATCAACAAATAAATATACATATTTGTATTCTAATGATTTTGCTATTTTTTCGGCACGAATAGTTAATATTTTTGCGATCCCTTTTCTTCTCATTTCACTACTTACAATTAAATTTGATATTACTGGTTGATTTTCTTTTTTTCCGTTTATATCAATATCAGAAGATTCAATAGTAATTACACCAACAATTTTATTGTCTTTACTTGCAATTAATATCGTGAAAGGTAAATTAGAAAAAGAGTTTTTTTTTCTGTATAAAAAGTCCTTGTTTATCATTCCTACCATTTCATTGTATAAATTATTTGGTAAATTTTTGTATCTTTCATTCGTTATGAACGATGATACATTGTTAGTATTTAATTTATTATACGTTTCGATTGAGATACATGGTGATTTATACGAGTTGAAAAGGGTTTTGATATCTATAGGAAATGTAAAACATTCGCATAATCTAAATAAAAAAATACATACTGATATCCTTACAAGCATCTTCATAACTATCCAAGACATATATTTAAACTATTTAATATTAAATATGTATCAACGACACTATATTATTGTTACCATAAAATTTTGTTTTACACCTTTGGACATTTGTAATGTCTAAAATAGGTTTTTATTTATTGAAGTAGGTAACCCGTGACCAAATATAATCATATATATTAATATAACTGCCGCTAATAATATACTTCTGTTTTCGGCAACATTTTCATTTTGACCAATTATAAAAACCATAAGTACGTAAAACAAAATACCAATTATAGCAGAATGTAGAAGCATCATTCTTCCCTTTTCCATTTAGTTATATATATAGATGTCATTATAAAAAATAGGCGTTTAATTTGTCTAAAGGTATAATAACTATATTTTATCACGCGGTTATTTGAATATAATTCGCAAAAGAATTCACGTTATAGTATTACATATTTTGTAGTTATCCACCTCGAATAGTTACCTTAGGACATTTTTTATAGTTCCCTACTGTATCAAATACAGGGACTGTTGGTACGTCATACCCGTATTTTTCTTTTTCTGTGTATCCATTTGATGGAACTCCATATGCAAGTGCATTTGCTACATGTAACCCATACGAACTTGTATATGTATTTGCCGATGTTGTAATACTATTGTATTTCTTACGTGTAATTAATGAACTTGATGATACAGCACCTTGTTGTGCAAATTGGTAGTTATTGGGTTTATAAGTTAATACCGGATACCTTGAATTAAATGATGTAGTCATATTTGATTTGATTGTCCTTACTTTTATACTATTTCCACTATTAGCATCTGTTTGTGCTATTATGTCAGTTGGGAAATAATAATTGTTTCCTACAAAACTGTAACCTAATGCTGTTGTAAATGCACTTGTATTATTCAAAATAATACGTGGACTTTCAATACCAGATACATCTAATGGAGTATTCCAAGATGGGTCAATCACCGCATCATTAACACCAAGAATAGTTGCTTTTGCATAAAAATTCGCATTTATATACGTTTCAGAAATAGCGGTTGTCTCTATATTTACACTGTTTGACAAGTTATCTAATTTGAATTCTAAGAAGTACTCTTTTGTTTTATTATCTGGTTTTGTATAATAATGGTAATTTGTGTTCATAGTTGTAAATAAAACATTATTAATATCCCCTATGTCATAATATCCTGCAGATATATCTACAGTGAATACCCGATTTGCTCCTATATCTTCATGATCACCAAACCATTCATATTGGAAACTTGTATCTGTTCCAAAGTAATGCTTCTTACACACAGATGAACCACTTGTATTTGGTTTATATAAATTACTTACAGATAATGAACTACCTGGTGAAACAGTTGAGTCACCATATTGAATGTAGTTATATTGATTTTGTTGAAAAGAACGACTTCTACTATTCAAATATTGGTTGTTGTTTGTGTAATAGTTTGATTTATTATTTCCCGTATTGTATTTATTACGAACCATACCACTACTCCTTACGCGTCTTCGGGCATTCTCCTCCGGCGTTCCTACTACACATTTTGTTTCAGGGAAATGTCCTGGTATATCACTACGGTTGCTTGTTAGATTTATATCGAGTGTATTTACTAAACCTTCACACGACGCTGATTTGGAATTCACTATGGAACTTCCGGGGGCTTCACCTATGTATATAGATGCTTTGCCTTGACTACTACACGATATATCAGATGTAACTATTTCGCGTCTATGTATTTTCAATGCTGGAGGTAAGAAATACAACCGTTTATTCTCGCCTACTGTAGGATTATTTTTAATTATCTTACTCGAAACTTCTGATATTGATTGTCCTTTCCAAGAAATTATTGGTTGGTGACTTTTATTAAATATTTCATTCATGTATGTAATGCTATAAATAAATAGGATATATTTATCCTGCATAGAATAAATGATTTTTGTAGACATTATATCTAATGAAAGGATAATTATCGAAAATGAGATAAACAATTACCCTGTTATCATGGTAAGCATGAATGTATTAATAAATCATTATTCGTTCGATTTGTATAATACCTTTTTTATGGAGAAAAAAAAAAATACTATCGTAGATGGTACTTTCTCACGATTATTGTATTCTACTCAATTCTTTGTTATGAATGGGCTTTATTTTGAATTTCCTATTAGGTTTTTGCGAATTCATAATACTGATAGAATTTCAGAGTTAATTTTTGTCCCATATAAAGAGAGCAATTTGTCTTTAATTAATGATTTTACAAAAATGGAAAACGCCTTACTATCTTATTATAATGATTTATACGGGACGAATAAGTTAGTTACAAATACATTATCAAAGCAATTATTTTCAGGAAATATGAAATTGTACAGGAATTTAAAAAAAAAAACAATGCAGCCTCAACATTTTGTAATAAAGATATCAGGTATATGGGAAACAAAACACGAGATTGGTTTGGCCACCAAACTGCTTTGTTATTGACTTTACTATTTATCTATATTGTCTATACCATATGCATTTTCATAATACTTTGTCTACCTTTTTTAAAGGGTTTGTTTCCTTTGCGACTATCATAAAGAATTAATTCATCTTTATTATACTCACGGTCTACATCAAACATTGTAACATCCACTAACCCCTTGTCTTCATTCACAACGTATTTTAAATTGCGAATATCATTTATACCTGATTTTGTATTTCTCATATAAGCGTCATATTCTTTTCTATTGATTATTTTATTAAACCCGTCTTTCATATGTAAAATGTTTTTATCGTGAATTTTATAGAAGTTATCGTAGTTAATTGTAAGTCCTATATTCACTACTCTGTTTTTTAACATATTATCTTCGTACCCCCACGCCCAGAAGTTTGGAAATCCATTTGTTTTTTCAAAATCCGATGCTTTTATCGAAACAATGCCACCCAACGTAAACTTATACCCATAAAAATGTTTTACTATACCTGATTTTGTATTGTAATCAATAAGGTTCTTTGTGTATGGCATTGTATCTACGTCATTAAATACCAGCGTTATGTCTTTATAGTGATTGGGATATTTTTCTTTTACCATTAGAAAACCTATATTCTTAATACCACCCCGATTAAATGAACGTTCATCTTTTTGGTTAATGTAATAAATTTTATATTGTTGTTTGTCGTAATCTTCCAATATCATTCTCATGTGACTTGAAAAAAATTCTTGATGCTGTTGTCTATCTCTACACGGTACAATAAATACAATCTTAGGTATTACCAATTGTTCATTTTCGACTGATGTAATTGTTACTTTGTTACTAAATTCTTCTTTTGTCATTATTTCTTCCATATAGATAACAAATATTATTTATTGTATTTTTCTAATATAACAGTTGGAATCAGTTGACTTGGATATGTATCTAATTTTTTAAAACATTTATTTATAGTTACTTCACTAATGTCACAAGTTTGTTTAATGTTTGATTTAGAAATTTTTTGATTACACGCGACTGCTACAAAATATATTATGCCACACGCAATCGCTTGTGGTATGTTGTCTATAATTATGTTAAGTTTATCTACCTTTGATGCAACGAATGTTATTACTTGAGTTAGTTCTTCGTTAATATTTAATTTACTACAGTATCTACATATGAAAGAAATTGGTTTTATTCTACCTAATTGTGTTTGTTGTGACGTGTCAACACTTCGTTCTATATTGTGTAATATATTCACTGCTTTCGAACAACCATTTGTTGCATCGGATTTATCTAACTTAAATATGTTTGCTATCTCATATGGTGAGCGCGGACAACCATTTAATCTACAAGACAAATAAATAGACGCAGCTTTAATTCCATCACGATTGACACCTCTAAACATCTTTTGTTCCGAAATATCTTTATGTATAATCATGGCATGGTCTATAAATATTCTTGGAATGTTTGCATTCATCGCCATTATAGTAATGAACTGAAATTCATCATACAGTGATTTTTCACGATGTGGCATGGACTGCCATTCAGTCCATCTACGGATCCGTCTCATTTGATAAGACGACCTGCTTGTTGACAGAACCTTACAACCAAATGATGACTCTACCAGAAGTGGATTAATTGGCATGCCACAACGTGATGGGTCCTTTGTTTGTCTATCGTCACTGCCGTAAAAACGCCATTCAGGTGAATAATCTAAATTTCCTTTTTGTAATATTCCACAAGAACGATTAGAGCAAATGTACATTTTGTCTTCTGTTAGCATTACCATCGAATTACATTTCATACATAATTCATTATTTCGTGAATTTGCACTATTTGACTCTATTTCGTTATCTTTGCTTCCCTTTTTCTCATTATGTATATCCTTTTTATCTAATTCGAAAATAGACCACAACTTATCTTTTTCATATTTAGATAGTTCTTTTTTTTTTATTGTATTTGTTGATTTAACTTGAACTTCTATGCTATTAGTAGTTGGTGTAGTAACATTTTCTGTATTTTTTATACAGTGATTACCTTGTTCACTTACACTACTCTCCATTTTAACGCATGTATCCATTTTAATTGTACTAATGGATTGATGTTGGCTTCAATTTTTGTAAAAAAAATATCCAATTATTTTCTCACGATTATATAGAATATAATAGGTATTCATTTAACAAATGAGTAAAAAAACAAACAAGACTACTAAAAACATACGTAAACAACGAACTCGTAAAAACAAGCCATTTATAACAAGAAATACCAAGAATATTGAGAAAGTCACTCGTAAAACGGTACCAAAAATTGGTGGTAATGATATTTTTGAAAACTTGATTGATACGGCAAAAAATATCTCTAATGGAAACTCCATACAGAAAACAACAGAACAACCAAGCAATACCGATGCGAATGAACAGGCAAGAATAAATGTAGCAGTTAATACAATTCGGGATAAACTATTGGAAAGAATGTGTATGGCTATTGAAAGCACTGTAACTTCTTCAGTAGAGAACGCCATATTGGGTACTGACCCATACGAGAATCTTATGATTGGTAAAAATAACGAACTTGTAAAAGATACTATTATAGGCACGATTACAAATCTATTTGATAATGAAGTGTCTAAACACAATATTAATAAATCTATAAACAGTAACAATGTATCAATACCTGGTACACTTAATAAAGTTATAAATGAAAATAAGGACACAAGTGTTGGAGGGAATGTAAGTGAAAACGAAGAAAGTGAAAACAAAGAAGGTGAAAACGAAGAAGGTGAAAACGAAGAAGGTGAAAACGAAGAAAGTGAAAACAAAGAAGGTGAAAACGAAGAAGGTGAAAACGAAGAAAGTGAAAACGAAGAAAGTGAAAACGAAGAAAGTGAAAACGAAGAAAGTGAAAACGAAGAAAGTGAAAACGAAGGGCCAATCAATAGTGTAACAGATGATTCATCAATAGGAACACACAATACTTGTAGTCAAATTGAAGAAAATCTACTCAAAATGCTTGAAGGAGAACTTAATAAGACTATCAACGGAAAAAAAGAAGAAATTTATATGATGTTTAAAAAAGTAATCCAGAGTAGTTCATTCAAAAGTTCAGTTCGACGCGCAGTAACAAATGTAGTTACTAAACTTGTCATAAGGTTAGGAACAGAACATATAAACAATATAATAATCGAGAGAATAAAGACGTCAAAATTTCCTGAGAAAATTGACGAAAATAGTTATGCTATCAAGTTTCTATACAAAGAAGCGAAATCACTTCCTTCTAATGATAAAGAAGTAATTTATGAAATTATTCGTAAGTTACTTGACATAAAAAATGTGTAAACGTTATATCTTTTAACTAAATGAGACTCTTCGTTCTATTTTTTCAAGCATTTCGGGATTATATACAAGTTTCCCTGAAGGTTTGTAATCAGATATATCAGAAAAATCTTTCTTTTTCTCTTCTTTCGTTTCAATTTCATTCCGATTTATAAACAAATCTTCATTCATATCTCTTTCAATCGGTTCTTTTTGACTTATAATGTTACCTTTTTCGTCCATTGCTACACCTGTTTTTTTCTTTATTTCATTACGAACGTATGAAGGCACCCAATGTTTCCAACTAATCAGCAATGTATTTGGATGTATGTAACGAACATTGAATCCATTCTTTTCTAAATTAGCAACTAAATAGCCAGTGCAATCTCTGTTGTTATATACAGATTCACCAAATATATATTCTGGTACATTATAGAAAATATGAGTTTCCTTTTTCATTGCACGTGAAACATGTTTTATTCTTTTATGTATACGGTTCAATAGTTTATTATAAATACTTAATTGCTTCAAATCTCGCTGTTGATGTTTTTCAAATAAATCATCAATATCTATTTTTTGGTTCATATCTTTCTCATTGTGGTATAGAAAAAATGACATAGTTATAAGTTATTATTATATGGGAAAAAAATATAAACTTAATTTACGAATGATTGAAATGGAAACTTCAAACGACATTACTATAAAAGAAGATGTATCAACCAACCTAATCGCTGAAAATAATAAAGACACAAAGAATATAAAACATATTGTATGTTCCGGAGGCGGAATCGCTGGGTTCCAGTATTTGGGTATATTGGAAGAAGCATATAAACAAAAATTATGGCACATTGAAAATATAAAATCTTATTATGGAACATCGGTTGGTACCATAATAGGAGTATGTATACTTCTAAAATACGATTGGGACGAAATTACTAAATATTTTACGCAACGTCCTTTTGATAAACTATTTCCATTAGGATTAAAATCAGTATTACAAAGTATATCCAGATTAGGGTTGTACAATATTGATACTATTCGTACACTATTATCTCCTTTCTTATTAGCAAGTAAATTAACAATTGATATTACTATGCAAGAGTTCTATAATGCAACAAACATTGAATTTCATTGTATTACTACCAATGTAACAAAGTATACGTGTGAAGATATTTCATATAAGACTCATCCAACTTGGAAATTAATTGATGCTGTATACTGTTCTTGTGCTATACCCATTATATTTGAACCATTAGAGGTAAACGGTTACTTTTATGCGGACGGGTATTTACTTAGTAATTACCCACTGTATCAATGCATTCAAAATGGTGCCGTCCATAATGAAATACTTGGTATAACTCCCGGGTATATAAAAAAAGAATTATCTTTATCTTCTAACGATACAATGATAGAGTATCTTAGTTTATTGATACATCAAATGACGAAATCAACCCACGAAGCACATACCGATATTATTGGTTATCAATTTGAAGTTTATACCGATAATAACTCACCAAATAAAGTTCGTGAATGTATGTTGAATGAGCAATACAAACTTTCCATGATTAATGAGGGGAAAGCTATAGTCTTGGATTATACACAAACATCAAGTTGATTGTCTACACTTTGGCGTGAAATTATACTTCATTCAATGTCATTTCTACAAAATTCGAAAGGTTTTCGTTTGTTACAGATGCATCAAATGATATTGTTTGAACTCCTTTTATCATTTTTACAGTAGGGTATGAATCTATATCGTATTTATTTATGTAGTGTGAAATAGTACTATCTTCCTTAGTACAATCAACATCTATACAATTTAATTTATAACCTCCAATTTCTTTGCCGTCATACTTTTGCTTAAATGAATTCCATGACGGCATTGCTCGGACACAATGAGGACACCAATCTACGTGGAATAGATAAACTAATACTTCTTCTGAACGTGTATTTGCATTTGCTACATCATTATATATATATTGTGTTTCTTTGACATATTGTCTATATCCATAGTATCCTGCTATTATAAAAATAATTAATATAACTACTAACAATATTACATAATAGTATGGTCTGACCGATTTACTTATTGCATCAATTATGTTTGCCATTATATATCATCCTTGAGAAAATTTATTCATAACGAACGCGTTCTATTTTAGCATAATGTTTTTTGTAATTCTATTATATGAAACGTACAAAAAATAGTCAAGTTAAGAAGCCAAAACATAGTACTAAAAGAAATACCACTAAGAACAGTAAAAAAATGAAAGATTATGGTTATAGTCAGCATCACTACAATAGCAATGATGGTATCATGACATCTATTTGGGGACCTTCATTATGGCATAGTATTCATGCGATTAGTTTCAATTATCCTGTTCATCCTACATTACAACAAAAGAACGACTATTACCAATTTATAATGTCACTTGGTCTTGTTTTACCTTGTGGTAAGTGTAGAGATAATTTTAAACAGAATATTATTGATATTCCATTTACCATGGAGACAATGAAATCAAGGCATACTTTTTCTAAATATGTATACGACTTACATGAACATATCAATTCTATGCTCGGTAAAATGTCAGGACTTACATATGATATGGTAAGAGACCGATACGAAATGTTTAGAGCACGTTGTAAAGAAGAATCAGAAATAAAGGAAACAGGATGTGTAGATCCAATTATTGGTGTTAAGACCAAATGTATATTGCGTGTTATTCCAAATGATTCTAATGTAGTTTCACTTGACATTGATTCAGAATGTCTTCCAAAGTAGTAGTGTTGGTCTAATTGTATTGGTGTATAACTATTAGGAAATATATCTTGAAAATATATACTTATGAAATTGTCATCATCATCCACAGATAGTTCCACAGTAATCAATCAAGATGAACTTAACGAAAAAGAAAAAGAAGTTTCCCAATTAAATCCGTTGCTTCATAATGGTAAAACTTATATTCCTTTCTGGGGACAGAACCCCAATGTATTGTTTCAAGGTGAATATTTATACGAATTGTTCCCTGTATCCCATATGTCGTATAATCAGAAACTAAATGCTTTAACACGTAGTATAATATTACTTACTTTAATTAGTATTTTGTTATCTGGTTACTATCGTTCAATTGTTGTTGGTTTAATCACACTTGGTGCTGTCTATGTATTACATCATCATCATGAAAAAAATAATACTTCAAAAAGTAATACAAATGAAGGTTTTAGTAACAATATTGACGATTTATTGGATAGTAACCAGATAGAAATAGATACAGATGTTTTTGATACTCCAAAAATTACAAATCCATTTAGCAATGTCTTAATTAACGACTATGATTACAACCCAGATAAAAAACCAGCCCCACCGTCTTTTAATAAGAATGTAAATGAAGAAATATTGGACAATGTAAAAGGAATGGTTAAAAATATTAACCAAGACCAACCAGACATCCAAGATAAATTGTTCAAAGATTTAGGCGAAGAAATGGTTTTTGAACAGTCGTTGCGTCCTTTCCATTCTACCCCAAATACTTCTATACCTAACGACCAAAAAGCTTTTACTGATTTCTGTTACGGTAATATGATTTCCTGTAAGGAAGGAAACCCTTTTGCATGTGCTCGTAATATGAATCGTCATACAAATTATTAATTTTTTGATGAATAATAAACTATTTATCAAAAATCCTTCTCTCCTTATATTATAAAGTATGTCAACTTCTCATTCTTATATGTTTAATAATAATGATCGTATTAAATCCGATAATACAAATCAAACCCAAGCTACTATTCATAATACTCGTTTTGCTAATCACATGCTTTCTGACTATTTTAGTGAGAATAACTCAAAACAACATGTTGATTTTGCGCTAAGACAACCCGCTATGAATTTTAGTGGTTCTTCACACGGGGTTGGTGCAAACCCTGTTGTTGTACAAGATGAATCTAATTTACTTATTAAGTCCGAACAAACATCTCCTGCAGAGAAACTACAATTATTCACCCGTCCATTTGTTACTGTACCTTATTTAGGAAGAGGTAGTGCTAATCCAGATTTAGAATCAGAATTATTCTTGGGAGAACCTGTTCACGAAAAGAAAAGCGTATCAACTGTAATGGATAAGTCATTCACCCCGTATATTCTTCAACCGTTAGATAATGAAATGAAAGAGCGTGTTGAAAATACCGCATTAAATGTGGAGGAATCTGCAATGGATGGTTGGATACGTGGTGGTGCTGCGTCAAGAAAGATGACCGCAGATGAACTCGCAAACCAATCACATAAATTATTATAATTTTTCGTCTAATGTAACAGTACACATTACACGAATTTACTAATTTTGGCCTCTTACCATCATCAACAATAACCAATAGTATAGATTATTTCGTATTACAACAATTTAGAAAAAAGACCGCTTGAAATATTCAAGGGTTTAAATTCTCATTGGTCTATAAGAATGGATTCATTATTATCACAAATATATCGAGTAATTGAAAAAGGATATTCAAAATTGGAATCGGGTGAGTATGTAGAAACTATACAACGAGTTTTTGTTTTTATTGGGGATTATCCACAAAATGATGAACTCCGCGAAATCGTATTTGATGGTTTAGACGTCGACAATACTGAAATTGTATATATACCTGAATTTATACATATTGATGATAGTGTTGAGATAGTTAAGACTAAAATAAATGAATACATGTATAAGAATGAATTTCTGTTAAGTGAATTGTATTTGTTCTCTCTACATAAATCTACAATACAACTTGATTATCTATACAATTTACTTACCAAACATAAAATAAGTATCCCATTAGATACGATGAAACAAATCATTATTAATTGGAGTCCAAACGATTATTCTAAGAAAGAATTTACCCGATTTATGGAAAATATCAAAGACGAATACTTTTTGAAAGATTTAAACGAGCTATTTAATGGATATGAACATACAACATATTATTACAGACCGGTTGGTATAGAATTTGCAAATCATTATGACCATCGATTTCCTGCAAATCCATTACTAACACTTGATAGTATAAAACCTTACGTCACAAGTAATACAAACATGTTGTATACTTATGATTCTTCTTTACTTTTTATGTATGGACCTTTTAAGTATTCAGAACATGTAGCTAATAAACATTTTGTATGTAATACTATTTATGTATGTAATGCTGAAAACATATTATTAAAATATAAATCTGATGGGTTGCTTACTGACTTGAACCAAAATACTATTGTTAATCTTTATTTCCCTTTATTAAAAGACAACCGTGTTTACAATTTAGAGACTTTACGTGAAAACAGAAACGCTCTTAAGAAAGCGTTCTTAGACACGCGATACCCACTTTTACTTAAACAACGTTCTATCTCAAATAGTCTATATAATACATATAATAACACTTTTGTTAAGGATAAAAATAAAGTAAAACTAATAGAAAGTGGAGTAGGACGATTTCATTTTGAAATTAAATCTCACTATATGAGTAATATACCCCTTGACAATGTATTTAAACAAATTCACGCGAACCAACAGTTATTAATGATAAAGTTCAATCCTGATACTCGCAAAGAAAGTATGTTTCGTTTATATTTTGATAAACTATCTGAAACTGGGCAACCTATACCACATTTAAAAAAATCCGATATTATCAAATACGCTAAAGACATTGTTACAAGAAAAGGAATAGGGTTTGTATATAAATATAACTTTAAAGATGAAGACCATATTTTATTCGTCGAACTTGATGAAACTGGAAGGTTTGTTTTATATGGGGAATTAATGGTAACTTATAACGAATTAATATTTCAATTACCTGGCGTGTTTAATGACTTCATAACACCATATAAACATATTCTATCCAGTATTGGCTATGAAATTCCTAATATTGACACGCTTCAAGACGAACAAGTTGTGTGTAAACATATAGACTATTTTTGGAAGTTTCAAAAGAATAGTATTCCTAATTTTTCAGTATTGAAAGGGTGTGTGTATGGATTATTTGACCAAATAAAAGTGTTAAAAAAATCATTTGAATGGAAATATAAAAAAGTCTCTAATTACGTCAATATGGATGGAATCACTTATTTGATTAATGAATTATTACAGCAATCGTCTGATCACGATAAGATTGTTAATGAAATAATGATACAATATAATTTGAACGAAGAAAAGGCGACGCAAGCTTTCAGTAGGTATTTGTCTGAACGTGATGTTCGAGGTATCAACATCAAATCAGTACAACATCCTGGATTCCCCACATTGATTGATATAGATGATATAGAAAACGTTATTATAGTGAACGTTCAAAATGTCCATCATATTTCTTATTTACAAGTATTAAATATGTATATTTCCAGTTTAATGGAAGTAGCACAGAATCATAACTCGTCAGAACATAATGATTTATTGACTACTTGTTCCCCATTTAAAAAAAATGAAGTAGTAGAAATGAACAAACACATTATTACAAATGCAAAGACTGTTGATGTAGGTGATAATAATGATGATGATGATAGTTATGTTAGTGATGAAGATGGGCTATTGTTTAGTGATGAAGATGAAGATGAAGATGAAGATGAAGATGAAGATGAAGATGAAGATGAAGATGAAGATGAAGATGAAGATGAAGATGAAGATGAA